>Ga0163216_100162_pt1 | contig 168549 bp, 165 predicted proteins | sample SynspAceP_FD_167610 | JGI IMG/M metagenome (GOLD analysis project Ga0163216, IMG submission 167610) | Saline lake microbial communities from Ace Lake in Antarctica - Synechococcus sp. Ace-P (Illumina Assembly) | ecosystem: Environmental > Aquatic > Non-marine Saline and Alkaline > Saline ...
CATTGTCTCTTTCATCTCGCCGTCCTCCTCGTTTAGTGGCTCTTCCAAAACTACCTTTTGGCACATTGCGATGCCGTCTGGGGAGGACGGCAACCACCCCATCTTACAACAATGAACGCCCGAACATAGGCATCGGCGGAATAACCCCCGCCATGAAACTGAAACTTGCCGCGTGAAGTCCAGAAAAACGGCCGCTTAAAAATGGGATGATTACCCTCACGGCCTGGAAAGCCCACAGACAATGCGTTTATCGAGGCGTTCAATGGTCGATTAAGGGCGGAGTGCCTGTCTGCAAACTGGTTCATGAGCCTGCCAGATGCCCGCGAAAAGCTGGAGTGTTGGCGTGGAGACTACAATACGGTAAGACCTCATAGCGCGATCGGAAACAAACCCCCGGCCGCGCTGATCAATCACGCAGGCGTCACCAGTCCGCCATCGTGAAAAGGCCGGAAAACTCTAACCGGTAGTGGTCCAGACATGGGTCTCAGAGCAGAAAGGGCCAGATTCTCGAAATGAATGAGGGACGCGAGGGGCTCAGGTCAAGGTCAACACGTCTAATGAGATCAATTTGAGAGAACTGGATTTGAAATCCGTTGAGCAGAAACATCCTGATGACACTCCGCCAAGATCTCGGATTATATTTTTTGTCGCTCTTGCTCTTCGGTGCGTTGGCAGTTGGAGGCGCAAGCTTAGAGGGCGAGGGAGCTCACGCGTTGCTCTTCGCATTTTCCGGTGCGATCCTAACTACAATTTTGCTATTGGGGAGCTTGGACTGGATTAGCGGTAACGCGCGTTTCGTCTTTGTCTTGCTAGGGCTTATAGTGGGCCTGTCAACACTTCAGACCGTTCCGTTGCCAACCGAATGGGTCGGAACGTTGACAGACGCGAATGCGGCGACGGGCGGTCTCGATCAACTCGGGCATTCATCAAGGAGTGCACCCACTAGTTTCGCGCCCGAAGCCACAGTCGGATCGATATTGGCCTTCCTCTTACCAGCCGCTACCTTTGGTTTGATCGCATCGTTATCTTGGCGTCGTGTGTCCGAGTTACTTGTGTGGGCTATACCATTCCTGGGCGCGACAACCGCCTCGCTTGGCCTCGCTCAAGTATTTGGAGGAGAACAATCGCCCTTATATTTTTACGAGTTTACCAATCGTGGAGCGCCCACTGGATTATTTGCGAATGTAAATCATCAAGCCAGTTTCCTGTTGATGTGCTTGCCATTCACTGTAGTTGCTGGTGGCCGTGTGATTAGAAGTTGGCGAGGTCGAGACAAAGACTTCGCTCTCGGCATTTGCGCCGCTGCACTTTTCCTACTTTTGCTGATAGGTATCGCGAGTGCGGGTTCTGTCGCTGGATATATTCTCTTAGTGCCCATCTTGTTGTCCTCGCTGCTGCTTCTTCGAGGTCGCAAATCGACACTTCGTGGATATGCGAAATATGGCGCCATTCCGGCGTTAGTTTTCCTTTCTGTCGCGATCGTGGCTTCTAGCCCTGTTCTTGAAAACCTCGGTGCTACCTCTTTTAAAGATAATGAGTTTTCCCGAGTCGGCTTCACTCGCACGAGTCTAGAGATATTTTCGCATCACTACGCATTCGGCACTGGGCTTGGCACGTTTTCGGACGTTTATCACTTGTACGAAAATCAACAAAAAGTAGATTCGACGTACGTTGCTCATGCGCACAACGACTATCTCGAATGGGCAACGGAGATGGGTTATCCAGGCATCTTCATTCTGGCAGTCTTTTTGGTTTGGTGGGGCATCCAAATGGCGCGAATTTGGGGAAATAGCGCCTCTGGAAGTGAGTTGCGACGAGCAGCAAGTATTGCCACGTTTGTCGTAATTTTGCACAGCACAGTTGATTATCCTCTAAGAACTCCTGCGATCTCTTGCTTGGCGGCGACGTGTCTAGCACTAATGGTGGTCACGCATGTGTCTAAACGCAAATCATCATCCGCTATGAAAGAGAATGCTGCGCATAAGACAATAACGCTCTAACAGTTGCTCAGAGTAAAAGTGCTCTGCCCCCAACAAACTGGATCGTTTCTGCTTAGAGTTTCCGGTATCCTGAAACCTGGCTGGAAGGAGACGAGACGATGCGAGCATCGAAGTTCACGGACGCGCAAAAGGCGTTCATTATCAAGCAGGGAGAGGCCGGGATTCCGGTGGCGGAGATCTGCCGCAAGGCTGGGTCAGAGCAACCTTAACAAGGTCGGAAATCTGTGCAGGAAAACATGACCAGCCCAGAGTTCGTCGAGACCGCCGCTATTTTTCAGAGGGCACTAACATAGTGCCGCAACGCATTTTGAATGGGCTTTTCTACCCAAAAATGCAGCACACTCGCAAGAAGGAAGAGCAAAGTTGACACACCGGAAACGAGCACAAGATAAGCAACGTTATCCCAACCAGCTGGGGCAAGGGAAATAAGCGCAACCCCGATATTTTGATGAAGCAAGTACAGTGGGTAACTGATGACACCGATCCAAACGAGTGGACGAAATCGGAAAAGAGCAAGGTAGCTCGGCGCGTAAATCAAAACAGAAAACAGAATAAACCAGACAAATGTGATTATCGTTTGAGCAACGTTGTCAGACAGATAAAACGTGACCACAAAACAAATTCCAATAGCCGGATAGAAAAATCTAGGGTTTTTGCCGTTCCACGCATCGCAAAAGAGGATGCCAGCGCAGAACAGATGCAAGTATTGCGGGAAGAACAATAGAGACAGCGTCGCTTCAATGCCCTCGTAGCCGAAGCCTTGGGCTAATTGATACGCCGCAAACGCTGCAGCAAAAAAGAGGACAGCGTTTCGTCCGAACTGATCACTTTTGGATATTGAGCCAATAACTGCAGCCCAAAAATAGAACCGCACTTCAACGAACAATGACCAGTACGCCCCATCGATATATTGGAATTTTGCATCGGGCGCGAAGCGTGACCAAACGGATGGATCTGTAAAAGTCAGACTCGGCAGGAAGCTTTCAAAGCCAGTCCGGCGAAATGCAGTAAAATCAGTACTGATCAAATGCATGACGAGAAACGTCATCACTGAGCAAACGAACATCGCCGGCCAGAGCCGCGTCCAACGCTTGTATGCAAAATGAAGCACACCATTTGCGTTCTGGATGCTTAGCGCGATGACGAAGCCCGAAATGACAAAAAAAAGATCCACACCAAGATACCCGTAACGTGCAAATGAAAGTATCTCATCTCCATAAGGGTAGTACGTCGGGAACCTCTGGAAGAAGTGAAAAGCCATAACAATGAGGATCGCGAGAGCGCGCAGCCCGTCTAGTTCATAAAGACGACGATTTGTTTGTCGGTAGGTTTCTGGCATACAAAATACCTAAGTAGAAAATCGAATTTGTGCAGCGTTTTTCATATCGCTCGCGCTAAATTTCAACGACAAATTCCCTTACGAGGGCTCATCGAAGACGAACCTTCCCAAAGGGTCGCGAAACAAATAAACGTTTTCTTTCAACGACCTTCAGATCCATCGGGTCAGACTGTATTGAATTTCTACGCCAGTTGTATTGCGTCGCGCAGCTGATGCCGCCTTCGCAGCCAAGTTCCGTCACAGGAAACCCGCCTTCCCCCTGCTTCAGGACCGCCAAGATGCGGGCGTTAGTAAATCTAGATTTCCTCGCAGTCGTTTCGGTGCCATTTCAAAACCGCAGAAGTTCAGTTTTCAGGTCACCTTTTTAAAGGGTCATTGCCGCGCACCCTCTGGTGGGCTGCCGTCCTTCGACCCTGTTGCAGAGGTGGTCGGATTTTATTTGGATCCATGCCCGGTCAGCATCACCCGAACGGTCTGGATGACGATCAGGATGTCGAGCCAGATGGAGAAGTTGCGCACATAGTAGAAATCGTATTCGAGTTTCTCGCGGACATCATCGACGCTCGTGACGTGCCCTTGCTTGATCTGCGCCCAGCCCGTGATGCCGGGACGCACGATGTGGCGGTAACGATAGAAGGGGATTTCCTTCTCGTACCATTCCGACAGGTTCAGGGTTTCAGGGCGCGGCCCAATCCAGCTCATCTCGCCCTTCAGCACATTGAACAGCTGGGGCAGTTCATCAAGGCGGGTCTTTCGAATGAAGTGACCAACCCGGGTGATCCTCTGATCGCCCGCGCGCGTGATGTCCAGAACACCGGGGGGGAGGTCCTTGCTGCCTGGCGCGGCGACATTCATTGAGCGGAATTTGTAGACTGTGAACGGTATGCCGCGAAAACCCATACGTTTTTGACTAAAAATTGCCGGGCCTTTTGAGTCGATCTTGATCGCGAGTGCCACGATCAGCATGATCGGCCAGACCAGTGCGAGTATGGCGATGGCCTGAAGAATGTCGATGTAGAGTTTGATCGGCGCGTAGATACTGTCGGGCGCCAGGTGGCCGAAGGAGTTTTCCGAGAGGTTTTCGATCTCCACCTGACCTTCCAGCGATTCCTTCAATTGCTTGGCATTAAACACCCGGCGACCGGAAATCGCGGCCTCAGCAATGTAGCGCTCCCAGTCAGGCGACAGGCCCGCATTGAAATCGGCTACCAGTGGAACGTGAGGCACCTTGTCGGCGTCTTGCGGAGAGTTGAACCGGATCCAGTTGACGTATTCGAGCTTGGTCAGGGTCTCAGCCTTTCCACCCGACACGAATCCAAAGGTCGTGCGCCGGACCCGGACGGCCACAAAGGTCAGGACCCAGAAAAAGCCTGATACGAGCAGGAAGCTGATTACAAATTGCTGGCGGCTGAAATCGAGCCGCAGGGCAAAAAACAGAGCTGCGACGGCAAGGTATGAAACGATGAATCCCGGTAATTGATTTAGCAGCGCATTGGTGCCGGGAAGGCTCGTGACCTTGCGATAGATCAGATAGCCAAACAGAACAGCGGCAACCGTCCCGATCATCGAGTTGTCGTAGCTCATGACCGAATCCGGGAGGTTTTCGTAAGTCTTTCTCAGAATGTCCGGCAGGGGCACCCCAATCAGGAGTGCGCAGATGAGCTGGAAGGTCGTGCTCATCATAATGTCAGCGACCCGGTTTGAGCGGGCTACGGCAGGGGACGCTTCTGCAGTGAAGTCATTTGCGGCAACAGGATTTGTTATCGGGGGCATGGGGCGGACCTCTTACGATACGTTTGGGGCGAGGCGCATTCTGCTGCTGGAGTTACGACCGCTGCGTTTGCTGCGGAAATGGTGATCGGTACCCGGCGGGTGGCGAGATCGATGAGGAGTGTGATGCGGTCCGGGGGTGCCAGTTTGACAACTTCGCCCACCCATTGGTCAAAAGCGCCGCCTTCGACCCGCACCGCATCGCCGATGGAAATGTCGGGCGCAAGCAGCGCCATCTCACCCGTATCCGAGCTCATTGCCTTCAAGGATTCGACAACGCCGCGAGGCAGGCAAGCCGGTTCGTTTCCGAATTTGACGAGCTTGGTGACACCTGGCGTGGATTCAATCGGGCGCCATCTCTGCGCTTGCGTATCGACTGCGACGAACATGTAACCTGGAAAGAGCGGCGCGAGCTTGCGGACCGTCTTGCGGGCGTGCTTTACGTGCCGGGCAAGTTTTGGGCAAAAAACATCGTAGCCCTGACGCATGAGTTGGTGCGCGGCGAGGTCATATCCATTAGGTTTGAATCCCGCAGCGAACCACTGCGTTCCCACCGCAACCATGCACCATTCCCCAAGTAGCGTTCTTTTTGACGCGCAACTTCTAGGGGACACTTATATCGATGGTAAATTGCGAATCAACCATAATCCAATGATTTAGGTTCAGGTTGCCGACACAGCACGGATTTTGCTCATTATCTATTTGGACTATGCAAGTCCAGGCTGCCGAGGCATGCCTATTTTACCGGCGCGCGACGGGACCGGAAATTGCAGACCTCTCAGCAAAGAGGACGCTTGTGAAGTTCTTCAGATCCAAAAGAGGCGCGTCGGATGCGGACCGGCCAACAGGAACGCCTGGCCGGCGTTTGTACGCAATTGGCGACGTCCACGGCTGCTATGGCGAAATGTGCCAACTCCTGGATCTGATCGAGCAGGATCACCGCGCCCGCGCGCCAAAGGACTGTTTCATCGTCTTCCTGGGCGACCTTGTCGATCGCGGACCCCATAGCAAAGATGTCATCCGCCACCTCTTAGAGCAGCCTCCCGAATTTGCTGATCTGCACGTTATCAAGGGCAATCATGAGGAAATGATGCTGCGATGCCTGTCCGGGGAACCCGACCTTATCCTTCAATGGCTGCAGCATGGCGGCAACACTTGCGCCCGGAGTTATGGTATAGATCCGTCACGTCTGGTGGATGCAGATGTCGAGACGATTGAGCATCTTTTGCTCAGCCACATTCCCCGCAGCCACATCGCTTTCCTCGACAACTGCGTCGATAGTGTTCGGTTTGGCAACTACTTGCTTGTCCATGCCGGGGTTCGCCCCGGTGTGCCGCTCGACAGGCAATCGGGCCAGGACCTGCGCTGGATCCGCAAGGAATTCCTCGACGCGTCTGATCCATTCGGGGCAACGATCGTGCACGGGCACACGATCACTCAATCCGTAACGGAAACGCCCGTGCGGATCGGGATCGATACGGGCGCCTACAAGCACGGCGTCCTGACCGCTGTTCGCCTGGAAGGAACGGAGCGATCCTTCCTGCAGGCCGGCTCTCCGAGAATTGCACCCAAGGACTAAAAGCAGATAGGACGTGACTGTCAGGCCAGTTTTGCCGCTTATTTTGAGAGCCATTTAAGATGCGGTGTGCCGCCTGCGGTTCGCAAGCGTCGGTATCCGATGCGTACGCAAATTTGGTCGAACTGCCCCAAGGTAAGGCATGAGAGGGTGGGACCCGAAATTACGCGCCTAACGAGAATTTTTGAGTAGACTCGCAGGCGAGGATTCGTTAACTACAAGAAAGCTGAATTAGGGGACATCCATGTCATCTTTCAAAACACTATGCGTGCTGGGTGTAGCAGCCATTGGTTTGGTGCTTCCTGCCGCGGCGGACGAATCCGGATCGGTGGTCGCAAGAACCGGCGATGCAGGGTCTGTAATCGTGATGCGCGGCGGCGAGTCCTATTCGCTCGCGAACGGTGATTCCATCTTCCCTGGGGACCGTATTGTTACGCGGAGCAGCGGGACAGTTAATGTTGAGATCAATGGTTGCGTCCGTGAAATCGGCGCAAGCTCAACGATCGTTGTCAGCGACAATTTCTGTGAAGCGATAATCGCATCTGCCGACGAGACCATTCTTGCTGATGCAGGGATTGTTGAAGGCACCTCAACCGGTTCAGTCCTGCCACTCGTTGGGCTTGCTGTACTGGGCGGCGGCGCTGCGGCGGCAGCTGGCGGCGGCGGTGGTGGTGGTGACAGTGCGCCGACACCGTCCAGCCCATGAGGCTCTAGATATTCAGAAAAGTGCAAAGGGCCCGCTCATCACGAGCGGGCTTTTTTGTTTGTGTGCGCCGATCCGATCAGAAGCGATGCGTCCGAGGAGCACGACCAGCTGCTCTTCGGCGATATCCTCGCAGGCATGGATCTCCGCCAGGATCGTATCGAACGTCCTCTGGTGCATGCACTTGGGTTTGAACCCGGTGAACGCTCCCAGTCCGATTTCCGCGCCCAGCTTGCGCCGCAATTTGCGGGCGCGGCGTCCGGCACGGTCGCACACACGCTCTCGCTGGGTCGAATAGGTGAGCCCGTGACAGTTCCGGCAGAGGAACAACCTGCCGGCGCCGTAGAGGTGCTTGCGACGCTTTCCGCACCGCGGACAGAGGAACAGCGCCGTCTCACCGCCCTTGGGGCAAGGCAGGCGAAGGATACTGATCGTCTGCTGGGTTGGTTGCCAATCCCCGCCATTTAGGCGGTAGCGAAAGTCGAGGCCGAGGCAGCCGTCTTGAAAGGCAGTACCGATCCAATTGGATTCGCCATCATCGCTCTTCCAGTACAAGCGACCGCGATAGCCCTCCCGAAACACGCGCCTGCGGCACATCAGGCCGGCATCAATACGCCTATGGTGTTCGACAGGACTGGCCTGCTTTGCGTTCCAGCCGCCGCTTCCGAAACCACTTCGCCAATGCTTCCCACTAAGTGCCCGTCGGGAGTGAGATTCCGTTGCGGAAGCAGGGCCTACAGCCGTTCGGTGGAGACACAAAGTGAATCGAGCAGGCTGTGAACTTCGTTCCATTTTGCAGCCTCGGTGAACTTGCCACCTCGCTCACGCTGTCCCAACCGGCATCAAAGACCGATGGGGCATTAAATTTCTAGCGGATGTCCCGTTTCACGAGCCCTTGCTTACTATCCGTCAATCCGCTCTCCCAGCGATTTCCAATTGCAGGAAGGATCGATGACTACCGGCGATAGTTCAACATGTGACCCATGCTGAACTACGAGTTTCGCCTTTCTATGGCGGAGGAGGAGGGATTCGAACCCCCGGAGCCCGCGAAGGCTCAACGGTTTTCAAGACCGCCGCATTCAACCACTCTGCCACTCCTCCAGCGGGCCGTGTTTGATATAAGGCACGCCCGTTTGCAAGTGCCTATGTGAGAACCGGTGCATTCGCTGAGACCTGGAAAGGTATTAACGCGCTATTGTCGGGGTCTGACAATCCTGAACTTCCGGTTCACCGGCTGTCCATTTCGCTGTGGTAACCATACCAACTGAAGACGGCAGAACAGCCGTTATTGAGCGACCTAAAGGTCGGATCCGAGACCACAGAATGAGGTTCACGTAACGAAATGCGTTTCCCGACACAGCGCCAATCCGTCCCGTTTCGTTGTTTTCTCGCCGTCGGCGCCATCGCGCTCTCCGCGAGCGGCCCTGCCTATGCCGGCAAGCAAAATCCAGCACCAATCATTTTTGCGGGGCAGAGCGCCCGTATCTCCCAGAGCAATTCGACGGCGGTTGCTCCTCAACAACGCATTACCGCTCCGGCGCCGGGCGAAGAGGGTAAACGTATTGCATTCCGATATCCGGGGCAGGGCGCTTTGGCAGCACCTGCAGCAACCCGCGAATATGCAAGCACGCTGGCGCCAGAGATGTCTGCACCCTCAAGCGCTGCGACTCAGATGATGACACCCAACAGCTTTGACGCGCGAGCGACCGCCGCCCAGGTCGCAGAAAACCGCCAGGCTGCCACGGTAGAGTCCGAAGCACTGGCACCGATGGCGCTTGTTGTTCAACCGGAAGAGCAGGGGGCTATCGCGTCGCAACAAGTAATTGCAGCACCTTCAGGCGCCATCGTCTTGGCGCCAGGATCGGCGCCTGTGTTCGATGAGACAGGCATTGCCGTCACCTATGGTGATGAGTTTTCGGGCCTGCCGACAGCGAATGGAGAAATTTTTGACCAGGATGGACTCACGGCGGCGCACCCGACCTTGCCACTGCCCAGTCTGATCCAGGTTATCAATCTCGATACGCAGAAAGAAGTGGTTGTACGGGTTAATGACCGGGGACCATTCGAAGACGGCGCCTCGCTGCAGCTCTCCAAACGTGCGGCTAGCGCGTTGTCATTGGGCCCCGCTGGCCGTGCCAATATTCGCGTCCGCTACCTTGGCGCCGCACCAGTGCGCAATCAGTCAGTCTCAGTTCAACCGTCGCTTGAGCCGGCTCGGGTCATGCCGGCGAGCTACAATGTCGGCTCGCAGCAAGCAATGCAGACGCCGGTTCAATATGCTTCGGCCAATCAGGCTGGAGTGGAAAGATATGCGGCTCCAGCCCAAACGGGGCAGGGCAGCTATTTTGTTCAGGTCGGTTCATTTTCGGATATCGGCAATGCGCAGAGCTTCCAGAAATCCCTTGGAAGCGATCTGCCAGTACTGATCGTTCCAGCGCGTGTGAACGGCGCGGACTACTTTCGGGTGCGTGTCGGGCCATTCGATGACCGCCATTCTGCTTCGGAAATGCGGGATGACCTGACATATCGCGGCCTCGCCAATGGCCGGGTTGTGTCGGCTGACTAGGCCCCGCTACAGAACACCCCATTGACGATGACCACAAACCGGCCCTTTTTCCCCACTAAACGGGAAACAGGGCCGATCTTCGTGAGGCTCTCATCTTTTGCAATGGAGGCCCTCTGAACATGAAGCGCCGAACTCCTATTCTGGCCGTCGCGGCCCTGCTCTCGATAGTGATCTCGCCGGCTGGCGCCCAGATTATCGATACGCCGGCGCAACATGCGGTCATCATGGACCATACGACGGGCGAGATCCTTTATTCGAAGGACGGATCGCAGCCGATGATCCCCGCATCCATGACCAAGATGATGACCGCCTACCTGGTCTTCGACATGGTAAAGCGCGGCGAACTCAAAATGACGGATCGCCTCACCGTCAGTGCAGATGCCTGGCGGCGCGGCGGTTTTCCTTCCGGGACATCCACGATGGGCCTTGTCCCAAAGGATACGCCGACGATTGAGGAACTTTTGCATGGCGTCATCATCATGTCTGGCAATGATGCCTGCATCGTGCTGGCCGAAGGCATTTCAGGTTCAGAGGAAGCCTTCGCAAAACGCATGACCCAACTGGCGCACGAGAAAGGGCTGAGCTCGGCAAACTTTCTCAATTCGACTGGCCTTGAAGGCGTTGGGCATGTGATCTCAGCTGAAGATCTGGCGCGCCTCGCCAAGCTCACGATCGACGACTTTCCGGAATATTATAAATGGTATGACCTGCCCGCCTATTCCTGGCGCGAATATACACAGCCCAACCGCAATCCGCTTCTTGGTGTTGAAGGCGCGGACGGCCTCAAGACCGGACATCTGGAAGCATCCGGTTATGGACTTACCGGCTCGGCAGTGCGCGATGGTGTGCGCCGCACCATCGTGATCAATGGCATGGAATCGATGGCCGCGCGTGCCTCAGAAGGCGAGCGGATGCTGCGCCTGGCATTCCAGAGCTTTGAGCTGAAAACTGTTGCGCCGGAAAACGTGGTTCTGCCAGATCAAAAAGTGTGGCTGGGCCAGGAGCGTGTTGTCCCGGTTTCACTGGCAGAGCCGATGCTGATCGCGGGCCACAAAGCGGCCTTCGACAAGGCGAAGACAGAGATCGTCCTCGACCGGGCATTGCAGGCGCCAATCGCGAAAGGCGACCGGGTCGGGCGGCTCGTGGTCACTCTGGAAGGACGCGATCCTGTGGACGCGCCAATCATCGCCGAAGCGAACGTCAAGAAGCTTGGTTTCTTTGGGCGCGCAATCGACGGATTGAGCGCGCTGATCTCGGGCGATGATGGCTGATACAGAACGCGGACATTTTATCACACTTGAGGGGGGCGAAGGCGTCGGCAAGTCGACGTTGCAACGCGCCTTGGCCAAGCGCCTCGAGGCCATTGGCGTAGAGGTTGTCACAACTCGCGAGCCAGGTGGTTCGCCATTGGCGGAACTGGTGCGAGCGCTCGCGCTTCATCCGCCGGATGGCGAGCAATGGTCGCCAATGGCCGAAGCGCTGTTGATGAATGCTGCGCGAAGCGATCATCTAGACAGGGTGATCAGACCGGCGCTTCAGGGCGGAAAATGGGTGATCTGTGATCGGTTTCTGGATTCAACGCGTGTGTATCAAAGCGTGAAAGGCGGCGTTTCACTTGATCTGCTGAAAACTTTCGAAGCCCCTGTAATCGGTGACACTTGGCCTGAACTGACATTCGTTCTCGATGCGCCACTATCGGCGACAGAATCGAGAAGGAGAAGCCGTGGAGGCGCGCTGGATTCATTTGAATCCCGGGCGGTCGAGTTCCACACGGATGTGCGAACTGCGTTCCTCGATATTGTCAGATCGGAACCAGAACGATGTCGGCTGCTCGACGCGTCAGTGGATGCCGACCTCGTCGCCGATGCAGCGTGGTTGGACATACAAGCCATCATGACGCAGCAGATGAGCGCTCCATGAGTGTGGCGCTACCTCTCGTGGGACATGCGCAGGCCGAACAGGCTTTCCTATCGGCACATGCGAGTGGCAAGCTGCACCATGCCTGGATAATTGAAGGACCAGAAGGGATTGGAAAGTCACGCCTGGCCTTTCGCCTCGCAGCCTTCATCCTGGGCGCACGTGGACCGGTTGGTGCTCTGCTGGATGCCGCAGAGACCGACCCGGTGATGCAGAAATGTCTGGCGGGCGGACATCCTGATCGGCGCGTCGTCCAGATCGAGCTCAATGACAAGGGCAAACCGAAGCAAGACATCACCGTCGAACAGGTGCGCGGCCTGAACCACTTCTTCACGCTCAAGCCTGCGCTTGGCGGGTGGCGCGTCGGCATCATCGACTCACTGGACGAACTGAACCGGAACGCTTCAAACGCCTTGCTCAAGACGCTGGAAGAGCCTCCGGCTTCGAGCATCATGTTTCTGATCAATCACGGCTCGAGGCCTATCCTTCCTACCATACGGTCGCGCTGCAGGACGCTCCGGCTCAAAGCGTTGTCAGACGAGGAGACATCCCTAGTGCTGAAGATGGTGGAGGCCCCAAAAGAAGCCATTGGTCTGGCGCGGGGGCGACCTGGATTAGGGCTCAAGCTGGCCACACCAAGCGGACTGCAGGCCTCGAACGCAGCGCGCGCTTTGCTCAGATCCATGCCCAAGCCGAACGACGCATTGCTGACAGCTGCTGTTCAGTCTGCGAGTGTTGACGCGACTGCGCTGGAAGCCTTTAGCGAAGAAGTGCTCAACTGGCTGGCTGAGCGAGCCAATGAAAATCCAGCTGCCGCTGATGCCTGGTTGAAGACATCCCGCCTGTTGGGCGAAGCAGGAGCCCTTAATATGGAAGCACCGCAGACCACCGCGAAGCTCATCGCCGGGCTTTATTCTTCCCTCGGACGGGGCTAAGGCGACCGCAATGTTTGATACGCATGTAAACCTGCATGGTGATGCATTCGCCGAAGACCTTGATGACGTTCTGCAGCGTGCACGCGCGGCCGGTGTCAGCCGGTTCCTGGCGATTTGTGACCGTTTTGACAATTTCGAAGCTGTCCATGCAATTGCGTCGGCGCACGATGATATTTGGTGTTCAGTCGGTGTGCACCCACATCACAGCAAGGACTTTCCAGATATCACAGTCGACGATCTCGTCACGGCTTCGCAACGTCGGGATGTCGTGGCAATCGGTGAGACAGGACTCGATTTTCATTACGGCTACAGCGCCGAAGACGACCAACTCGAAAGCTTACGCAAACATATCGCCGCGTCGCGCATCACAGGCTTACCATTGATACTCCACACGCGTGAGGCAGATGATCTCATGGGTGACGTCCTTGAGAACGAGTATGAACGCGGCGCCTTCCAACCTCTTCTGCACTGTTACACGGGCGGCTCGCGGCTCGCCCAGCGCGGACTGGCGCTGGGCGCTTACGTATCAGTATCTGGCATCTTGTCGTTCAAAAGCGCGAGCGAGGTGCGCGACGTCATCGCTGATATTCCAATGGAACGGATTATACTTGAAACCGATTGCCCCTTTCTGGCGCCCATGCCGATGAGGGGGCGTCGGAATGAACCAGCTTTCCTTGTCCACGTGGCCGAGGCGCTTGCCAAACTCAAAGGGGTGGACATCAACGAGGTGAAACAGATTACCGAAGCCAATGCCCGCACGCTTTTTGCGAAGGTGGATGCGTGACCGAAACCAGCTGCCGGCTCACACTGCTCGGAACCGGCTCGTCCGGAGGTGTCCCGCGCGTGGGTGGCGACTGGGGGGCGTGTGACCCCGCAGAGCCGCGCAATCGCCGGACGCGCTGTTCGGCTTTGATAGATCGCATCGGCGCCGATGGGTCGATGACGCGCGTCCTGATTGACACATCACCAGACATGCGTGAGCAATTATTGTCAGTCGGTGTCCGCCATCTGGACGCAATCGTTTACACGCATGATCATGCGGACCAAACCCATGGCATTGATGATGTTCGGCCATTGGTGATTGCTATGCGGCGTGCGATCCCGACTTATATGGATGGCGCTACCCGTGCATCGCTGCACAACAGGTTCCAGTATTGCTTCGAGGGAATGGGCGGATACCCGCCAATTCTCGACAGCATGTCCGACATCATTCCAGGCAACCCGTTTACGGTTGATGGGCCAGGCGGCAGAGTCGCACTTATGCCGGTCGATATGGAGCACGGCCGGATACGCTGTCTGGGTTTCCGGATGGGCGGCTTGGCATACTGCAACGATGTCAATGCACTGCCTGAGGCAACGCTCCACAGCTTGAGGGGGCTCGATACGCTCGTCGTGGATGCTCTGCGCTACACACCACATCCGACACATGCAAACCTCGAGCAGGCTTTAGCCTGGATCGCTGAATTGAAGCCAAGGCGAGCAATCCTGACCAACATGCATATCGATATGGATTACCGAACATTGCGGGGGGAGCTGCCCGATGGGGTCGAGCCCGGCTACGATGGCATGGAACTGTCGTTTTCAGCATAAAGCGCGCGCATCATTATTTCCCATAATGATGATTATGCGACTCATGGATAGAGATCATCAGCGACGCTTGTGACTTGGTGAGACAGCTTGTTTCTCCCGTCTTCCGGGCCACCCAAGCCACCTACATCTGCGGCAGTCAGATGGTATGGATCTCCATCACCTGGACCTTTGCCGATAAACACCTTGTTAACTGGTCGGGCGAGCGATCCCCCCTTCCCTTGCAGGCGTCCTTCAGTGAGCCAGGACCAGTTCCAGCGCCTCGGCCAGTTTATCATCAAGCATCGGTTTGTAGATGACGTCAGCAAAACCTTCCTGTTTCGCGAGTTCGAAAATGTCCTTCGACTCCCAGCCGGTAATCATGATCGCAGGCACGGTCTCGCCACGCGCGCGCAGTTCACGCAGGAGATCGAAACCATCATGAGGCGACATCTTGAAGTCGATCAGGACGCAATCGAAACCCTTTGTGTCTGCCCTGTTTAGAAATGCCAGGCCGCTATCGAATACAGAGACGCCATAGCCCTTGGAACGCAATAGCAGCGACAATGACCGGCACACTGCCTCGTTGTCATCGACAACGGCGATTTGGGCGCGTTCTTTTGGTTGTATTTCTGGATTCATTTTGCGTCATCGACCGAAGTGGGTTTTCCGCAAAATTGGATCAACGCGAAGGCGGTGTCTTTAAGTAGATGCCCCTAAACAGCGCCGTCCAAACCGACACCCGCCGCGAATGCGATACGCAAAACACTTGAAAGGCTTGGCGCGTCGAGCTTTTCCATCAGGTTTGCCCGATGGATTTCAACAGTCCGGGGCGAAATATCCAGCGATTCTGCAATCATCTTGTTGGTAAATCCGTCAACCAGTCCGACGAGGACATCTCTTTCGCGCGGCGTCAGACGCTCAATCCTGCCTTTTGCCTCATCGGTCAGAACATCCTTATGGCTGCGGGCGTCCAGGCGTTCGAAAGCACGCTTCAGCGCGTCAACAAGTGTTTGTTTCTCATAAGGTTTTTCGACAAAATCTACGGCCCCGGCTTTCATCGCCTTGACGGCCACCTCGACATCACCGTGCCCGGTCAACACAATCACAGGCAAGGAAACGCCAATGTCGTTAAGTCGTTTCTGGACTTCGAGGCCGTCCATGTGCGGCATCTGAACGTCAAGCAGGATGCAGCCGAGAGCAGCCTGTTGCGCGCTTTCCAGGAATGTCACACCGTCGACATAGGTCTTTACCGTAAAGCCAGCATGCCGCAGCATGAAACTGGCAGAATGGCGTACAGCCTCATCATCGTCGACCAAATGGATCAGGCGTGTTTCACTCATGCAGTATGAATAGCCGGATCAGACCGAAGTGTGAACCGGAAACACGTACCGCCATCGGGAGCCAAATCAGCGCAGATTGTGCCGCCATGCGCTTCGACAATGGTTTGGCAGATCGACAGGCCCAGTCCCATGCCTCCCGACTTCGATGTCGTGAAGGGTTTGAAGAGCGTGTTCTTGACGTCTAGGTCGAGTCCCGGGCCGTTGTCGCAGATCGAGATGTCCACGAGCCCGTTCGCCCCAAGTTGCGCGTCTATCTGGATTTTCGGGCTTGTCGTAGACGCAAGCGCCTCTTGGGCATTGCGGACCAGGTTGATGACAACCTGCTGCACCTGGATGGGGTCTGCCAAGACGCACCCGACGTCAGGCGCAATGCGGAGGAGGACGGGAACATCGCTGGAACTCATCGACATGCGCGCGAGTGCAGTGGCGTCTTCGAGCAGCGGTCCGATTTCCACCGAGCGCGCGTCAATCTCGCCGCGTGATACATAGCCGCGTAATTTGCGCACGATGTCTCCCGCGCGGACGGCCTGCCGGGCGCCCTCATCCAGTGCTTCGCGCAATATTTCTCGTTTATCGTCCCCGGGGAGATCCAGCAAGTCACGGCCGGCCTCCAGGTAATTGGCGACGGCTGTGAGAGGCTGGTTGAGTTCATGGGCCAGCGCTGATGCCATCGTCCCTACCGCGCTTAGCCGCGAAAAATGGACAAGTTCAGATTGCATCTCGCGCATTCTCATCTCTGCCCGCCGCTGATCGGTGAGGTCGCGCACGAATGCGGTGAACAGCCAGTGATCGCCGATCTTGGCTTCGCCAATTTTCAGATCAATCGTGAACAGGGTTCCATCCGCCCGGCGCGCCGTGACGACACGGCCGATACCGATGATCCGGCGTTCGCCTGTATCAAGATAGTTTTTAAGGTATTGATCGTGATTGATCTCGTCGCGCCCGGCCATCAATTCGCGGACATTGCGCCCAATGATCTCCTTGGCCGCGTATCCGAACAGTACTTCGGCCGCCTTGCTGAAGGCGAGAATCTGCCCGGTCTCATCGATTACAATCATGCCGTCCGGAACCGATTCCAGGATGGACACGAGATGGGACTGAAGAGTCACGAGATCCGGTGGCGACAATGGTGTGCCTGCAGAAGCATCGGCTGAATCGGTCATCGTCTGGCTCCTTTCGAACGCAGTCCCGCCCCATATGCACATGCTTCATGGACGATGCGAGCCAAGAAGACGCGACCGGGCGAACCGATCAGAATCAACGCGCGCCAGATCTGGCCAGTGCCGGTGGTACGAACCAAAGCGCTGTCGCCGCGAGAATCATCACGGCACCCGAAAATGCCACCGGGCAGCCCCAGCAATGACCATTGAACATGGTCGCCCAGAATGCAGGCGCGTGAGTGGCGGACGTAAGACCGTCCGGGCCACAGCGAACCGACAGGAAAGCCTGTAGTGACTGCGTATGCGTCCACACTTTTGCGGAACCGAGCAGCAGCAACGCTATTCCGGGCACGAAGACAGTATATCTGCGCATCTCATCCTCCACGACTGAACCATTATTGTAAGAGCCGTGCGACAGTGCGGCCCATCCGTAGTTACCCGTATACACGACTTCGCCGGCTCCCGGCATTTAGCGGATAGTACATATTAGGCAAAACAGGGGCAGAATCAGTGAGCACAGTCACAAAGCCGCGGTCGTCGGTTTCTGGCAGCATCGCCAGCGTCGCGACACTCGTCGCCATTGCATGTCTGGGGGCTTTGTTGATCGCTGCGAATGCGGTCGATCCCCTCATGGAAGCGCATGCCTGGGTGTTTTTCTTCCTGACCGCCTTCGCGCTGGTCGCGATCGGCATATGGGCTGGCGGATTGCAGGGGCGCAACCCCTTCGACGAGACCTATTATGAGGACACGATCGTCAAATTCGGCGTCGCCGCCGCCATGTTCTGGGGCATCGCAGGATTCCTGGTCGGCCTGATTATCGCACTGCAGCTGACATGGCCGGGCCTATTCTACTTCCCTGATCTCGGCTGGACCAATTTTGGCCGTCTCCGGCCGCTGCATACGTCCGCCGTGATCTTCGCATTCGGCGGCAATGTTCTCATCGCCACAAGCTTCTATGTCGTCCAGCGCACCAGCCGCACGCGGATCGCCGGCGGGCTTTGGCCGTGGTTCGTTTTCTGGGGCTACAACCTGTTCATCGTGATTGCCGGCACCGGCTACCTGATGGGCGTGACCCAGTCGAGGGAATACGCAGAGCCTGAATGGTATGCGGACCTCTGGCTGACGATCGTATGGGTGGCGTACCTGCTTGTTTTCCTGGGCACGCTCTGGAAACGCAAGGAACCCCACATCTACGTGGCGAACTGGTTCTACCTGTCATTCATCGTGACGATCGCGATGCTGCACATTGTCAACAATCTGGCCGTGCCGGTGAACCTGTCCGGTTCGAAAAGCTATTCATTGTTCGCCGGGGTCCAGGATGCCCTGACCCAGTGGTGGTATGGTCACAATGCTGTCGGGTTCTTCCTGACAACCGGCTTTCTCGCCATCATGTACTACTTCATTCCGAAACGTGCGCAGCGACCGGTCTATTCGTACCGCCTGTCGATCGTTCACTTCTGGTCGTTGATCTTCATCTACATCTGGGCGGGGCCGCACCACCTGCACTACACAGCCCTGCCGCAATGGGCCCAGACGCTCGGCATGACCTTCTCTATCATGCTTTGGATGCCAAGCTGGGGCGGGATGATCAATGGCGTCATGACGCTGTCAGGCGCCTGGGACAAGCTGCGGACCGACCCGGTCGTGCGCATGATGGTCGTGTCGCTGGCGTTCTACGGTATGTCGACGTTCGAAGGCCCGCTTATGAGCGTGCGTGCCGTCAATGCACTGTCTCACTACACTGAGTGGGGAATCGCACACGTGCACTCCGGATCACTTGGCTGGGTCGGGTTCATCTCGTTCGGCGCGCTCTACTGTCTCACGCAATGGCTGTGGAAGCGGCCGGCGCTGTATTCGAAGAACCTCGTCGAGTGGCATTTCTGGCTCGCGACGATCGGCATCGTCTTCTACATCGTGGCACTCTATTTTGCGGGCATTATCGAAGGCCTGATGTGGCGCGCCTACAATGAATACGGGTTCCTTGAGTACAGCTTCATCGAAACCGTGGAAGCCAAGCACATCAACTATATGATCCGCGCACTTGGCGGCGGCATGTATCTGATGGGTGCGATCGTCATGGCTTACAATCTCGTCCGCACAGCGCTTGGGCATGGCGCAGCAGCAGGCGTTGTCGAACCGGCGCCAATGACTGCCGCCAAACTCCAACCTGCCGAATAGGAACTGAACAATGGGCTTGTTCCAAAAACACCAGGCACTCGAACGCCACTCCCTGCTTCTTACCGTCGGCATCCTGCTCGTTGTCGCCGTTGGCGGAATCGTCGAGATCGCGCCGCTGTTCTATCTCGAGAATACGATCGAGAAAGTGAAGGGGATGCGGCCTTATACGCCACTCGAACTGACCGGGCGAAACATCTACATACGCGAGGGTTGCTACACGTGCCATTCGCAGATGGTCAGACCATTGCGCGATGAGGTGGAACGCTACGGGCACTATTCACTCGCCGCGGAGAGCATGTACGACCATCCGTTCCAGTGGGGCTCCAAGCGGACAGGCCCCGACCTGGCGCGCCTCGGCGGCAAGTATTCCGATGAATGGCATGTCGATCACCTCCGGGACCCACGCTCTGTCGTGCCGGAATCGGTCATGCCGCCCTATGCATTCCTGTCAGACAACATCGTCCATTTCGAAGACATTGGAGATCATCTGAAAACGCTTCGTTTTGAAGGCGTTCCCTATTCAGACGAAATGATTGAAAATGCCAAAGTCGACCTGGTCGCCCAGGCTGACCCGAATGCCGATTATGACGATCAGGACGCGTTGGTCGCGCGATATGAAGCCGCTGCAGGACGTAAAGGCACCGTTATCGTCGGGGATTATGACGGCGATCCGTCCCGCGTCACAGAGATGGATGCCTTGGTAGCCTATCTTCAGATGACCGGAACGCTCGTCGATTTCTCCACTTACGAAGCTGATGATCTCAGCAACCGACGCTAGGAGCCTGACATGTACGAAACGCTTTCAAAATTTGCGCAAACCTGGGGCCTGGCCTGGTTCGTCGCGATGTTCGCCGTTGCGCTTGCTTATGCGCTCTGGCCGTCAAACAAGGAAAAATTCCGCGAGGCAGCCTACCTGCCGCTCGAAGACAAGGAACCCGGCGATGAGTGATAAACACACAGAAATCGATGCGCACTCCGGGGTCGAAACCACCGGGCATACCTGGGATGGCATCAAGGAGCTCAACAATCCGCTTCCGCGCTGGTGGCTGATCGTCTGGTATATCTCGATCGCCTGGGCATTCATTTATATGGTTCTCATGCCGGCCATCCCGGCACTTCCCGGATTTGGCGGCACCAACACACCAGGGGTTCTTGGCCTGTCCGACCGCACACTTGTGGCAGAAAAGGTCGTCGCCATGAACGCGGAGCGCAGTGTCGCCTCCCAGCGCCTGATGGCGGCCTCGCTGACGGAAATCCAGAATGACCTCAACTTGCAGCAATTTGCCATGGCGATGGGTGAAAGCGCCTTTGGCGACAATTGCGCGACGTGTCACGGCGCTGGCGGCCGCGGCGCAAAGGGCTATCCGATGCTCGCCGACGACATATGGCTCTGGTCCGGCACGCTTGACGGGATCGAACAGACCGTCCGGCATGGCATCCGCCACGAAGGAGACGATGCAACGCGCTTTTCCGCCATGCCGGCCTTTGGTCGCGACAAGCTTTTGACCTCTTCGGAAATCGATGACCTCGTCCAGCATGTGCTGAGTTTCTCGGGTCGCGACACGGATGCCTCGGCAGCAGCTCAAGGATCAACCATCTTCGCGGTGCAATGTGCATCCTGTCACGGCGTCAACGCCAAAGGCGACCGCAATATTGGCGCACCCGACCTGACCGACGCCGAGTGGATCTTTGGCGGGGAACCCGCTGACATTACGGCGTCCATCTCCAATGCCCGCAATGCCCATATGCCGGCCTGGCAGGACCGTCTGGACGACCCGACGATCAAGGCGCTGGCCCTTTACGTTCACTCTCTTGGCGGTGGTGAATAGTCACGACCATGAACCATGTCGCAAACCCTCCCAAGGCCCCGATCCCGCCGCCAACTCCGCCGTCGCTCTATGAGCGGCGCAAGCAGATCTATCCGAAGCTGGCGCATGGCAAGTTCAGGATGGTCAAATGGGTGGTGATGGCGCTGACTCTCGGTGTCTACTATATCGTGCCGTGGATCCGGTGGCCGCGCGGCGAAGGTATTCCGGACCAGGCCGTTCTGGCTGATTTTGCGGGAGAAAAATTCTATTTTTTCTTCATCACAATCTGGCCGCAGGAAATATTCTACCTTGCCGGTTTGCTGATCGTGGCAACATTCGGCCTGTTCCTCGTGACCTCACTGCTCGGGCGCGTCTGGTGCGGCTATACGTGTCCCCAGACGGTGTGGACAGATCTCTACATCTGGGTTGAGCGCGCGTTTGAGGGCGACCGCGCTGCACGTATGCGGCTGGACAACGCGCCCTGGTCGCTGAACAAGGCCGTCCGCAAGATCGGCAAACACATTGTCTGGCTGATAATCGCGTTCCTGACGGGCGGCGCCCTGATCCTGTACTGGCATGATGCGCCAACGATCGCCCGCACGTTCTTTACCGGCCAAGCCCCACTAACAGCTTACTTTTTCGCTGGTATGCTGACGCTGACCACCTATTTCCTTGCTGGCTGGATGCGTGAGCAGGTCTGCACCTATATGTGCCCCTGGCCGCGCATCCAGGGGGCCCTGACAGACGAGTACGCGCTGAATGTCACGTATCGTTACGACCGGGGCGAGCCACGCGGCCCGCTGCGCAAGGAGCAGGGCTTTGAGGGACGCGGTGACTGTATCGACTGCAAGCAATGCGTTCAGGTCTGTCCGATGGGCATCGACATCCGTGACGGCGCCCAACTCGAATGCATTCATTGCGCGCTTTGCATTGATGCATGCGACGACATCATGACGCGCGTGGGCCGTCCGACCGGCCTGATCGCCTATGACACAGATCTTGCCGTGGCGACACGCGCGGCAGGCGGCAAACCGGTCTACAAGCTGCTTCGGTCGCGTACGGTGCTTTATGCTGTCCTCATGCTCGCAATCAGTGCGCTGATACTCGTTGGTCTCGCAAAAGAGCCCACATTCGACGTCAACGTCCTCAAGGACCGCTCGCCGCCTTTTGTGCAACTGGCCGACGGGAAGGTTCGCAATGGCTACACACTCAAGCTCGTCAACAAGGCGACGACGGCACGCGATACGATGATCTCCATTTCCGGCCTGCCCGGCGCTGAATTCGAGATTATCGGCTTGTCCAAACCGGATGGCGCTCAGGAGATGGAACTTCCGCTTGAGCAATATGGTGTTGATCGCTTCCGCCTTCTCGTCACGGCCCCCGCTGCATCCCTGCCGCACAGGTCGTCGCTGGAGATCACTGTCCTCGATCCTGTGACGGGTGAAAGCCACACCCGTTCTGCTGCTTTCATGACTGCTGGAGCCAAATGATGCCAACACTGTCACCCCCGGTGGATACTGACGGCAAAACCCTCAAGGGACATCACGTCCTGTTCTGGCTGTTGGGGTTTTTCGGCCTTATGTTCGTCGTGAACGGCGTGTTTCTTTGGGCGGCGCTCTCGTCATTTCCGGGCGAGGATGTGCGCCATTCCTACTTGCAGGGCCTCGAGTACAACAAGACAATTGCGTCGCTCAAGTATCAGGAGGACATGTCCTGGAAGGCAGAACTTGGCCTGGTCGCGGTGACCGATGGCGATGTGCTTGTGGCGCGCATTCTTGATGCGGACGGCCTTGCTCTGCCATCGCGGAACGTGACTGCGGAGCTGAGGCGTGCCGCAACACAGGACAGCGATATCGTTGTCGAAATGCTGCCTGTTGGGTCCGGCGAATATCGTGCTGATCTGCCTGTCCTGACCAAAGGGGCATGGCACATAGCCCTGAAAGCCGAGATAGCTGACGGTAGTTCAGGCACGGGCTTCAAGGCGTCAAAGGTCATCATGGTCAAATGACCCAAGCTGAGAACAATCTGGTTGCCGGATGTCCAACGGGTCTCGCGCCGCCCGAAACGACGAGCGCACCAGACCCCTCGGCCTTTGTTCGGCGCGTCAATGGACAGAGCCGCCTGAGCCTGACGATACGCGGTGCCAAGTGCGGCGCATGCATCAGTCGGATCGAATCGGCTGTGAAAGCGCTCCCGGGTGTGGAAACAGCACGTCTGAACCTGTCGACAGGGGGGCTTGAAGTCGCCTGGCATGGTGGGCTTTCAGCCATACCAATCGTTCAGGCGATCAGTTCCCTTGGCTATGGTGTTGCGCCGCAAGATCAGGGCAACGCCATTACGGATGAGCAGCGCGAGGAACGCAGCCTGCTCATTGCGTTGGGCGTTGCTGGTTTCGCGACTGCCAACATCATGCTCCTGTCCGTGTCGGTTTGGGCAGGCAACGGTGAAATGGGCGAGTCAACCCGGATGATGCTGCATGGCCTGTCCGGCTTGATCGCGTTCCCCGCCATCCTGTTTTCCGGCCGCGTCTTTTTCCGGTCGGCCTGGAACGTCCTCAAGCACGGCCATGCCAATATGGACGTGCCAATTTCGCTCGCCGTGATCATCGCGTTTTGCGTGAGCGTGTCGGAAACCTTGCGGGGCGGTGAACACGCCTATTTCGATGCGTCGGTAATGCTGCTCTTCTTCCTCCTGATCGGACGCTTTCTTGACGCGCGCGTCCGTCGGAAAGCGCATACGTCTGCGCGCGATCTGGCGGCGATGGCACACCGTAGCGTCACACGACTGGGAGAGAATGGCGAAGCCCGCTCCGTTCGCGCAAGCGAGATTCAGCCGGGTGACCGCATTCTCCTGGCGCCTGGTGAGCAGGCGGTTGTCGACATGCAGTTGGAAACGGGCCTCTCCGAAGTTGATGAGAGCCTCGTGACCGGAGAGAGCATTCCGCGTACCGCCACCCAGGGCATGAATCTTCTGGCCGGCACGATAAACCTGTCCCAGCCGCTTACCGGCCGAGCCATCGCTGCCGCGAGTGACTCCCTCCTGTCTGATATTGCCCGCATGCTGGATGCCGGTGAACAGCGCCGCTCGACCTACCGGAAAATCGCTGACCGTGCCGTCTCGCTGTACGTGCCGTTCGTCCATACGTCTGCACTGCTCGCCTTCATTGGCTGGCTCCTGGCGGGCATGAGCGCCAACGAGGCCCTTCTGATCGGTGTCTCGACACTGATCATAACATGCCCCTGCGCGCTGGCACTCGCCGCACCCGTGACCCAGGTGGTCGCGTCGGGACGCTTGTTTCGCGCAGGCACATTCCTGAAATCCGGAGACGCATTGGAACGGCTGGCGCAGTGCAATTACATCATCTTCGACAAGACCGGCACGCTGACATTTGGCACGCCGCGCCTTGCCGACGACGTCTCGCCTGACCTGCTCGCCAATGCGGCCCAACTGGCGCGGGCCAGCCGACATCCATTGTCTCGCGCGCTCGTCGAGGCTGCAGGTCCTGGGCCCGTGGCGTCTGGCATCCGGGAATTTCCCGGTCTTGGCCTTGAAGGCGTGATAGATGGCGTCTCCTGCCGTCTCGGATCGGCTGAGTGGGTTGGCGCCGACATTGATGTCGCCTCCAGCAGCTCTCTCTGGTTCGTTGAGGGCAATTGCGCGCCTGTTCGGTTCCAATTCAGCGACCATATTCTCGACGATGCGACCCAGACGATCCGGGCTTTGCGGCAGGCCGGATACGGCATGGAAATCCTATCAGGCGATCGTGCGGAGACGGTTGCAGATGTTGCCGGGAAACTCGGCGTCGCTGACTGGACTGCCAAAGCCTCCCCGCGCGACAAGGTCGAACGCCTCGAGGCATTGCAGGCGGCAGGTCATCGCGTGCTGATGATCGGGGACGGGCTGAACGATGCCGGGGCGCTGGCGCTCGCGAATGCGTCCGTCACCCCGGGAGGGGCCATGGATATAAGCCGGTCAGCCAGCGATGCGGTCTATTCCGGCGGCCTCACCGCCCTGCCCCGGCTGATCGCGGTGGCGAAGCAGGCGCGCGCGGTCATGTTGCAGAATTTCGCCTTTGCCGCGGCCTACAATCTTGTCGCCGTACCAGTCGCCATCAGCGGCCATGCGACACCGCTCGTTGCCGCCATCGCGATGTCGGCCTCATCCATTCTCGTGTCGCTGAATGCCTTGCGCCTGAATACAATGCCGGAGCGTCTGTAATGGCTGGCCTATTGTTTCTCATTCCCATCGCGCTCGGCATGGGGCTGATCGGGCTGATCGCTTTCCTGTGGGCCGCGAGGTCGGGCCAGTTTGACGACCCGGACGGCGCCGCCAACCGAATCCTCGTGGATGAAGATCGCCCGCTTCCGCCTAGTGAAAGTCGCGACTCCGGGGAATGATCCTGACATTTCGCGGGTGCCGGTGCATGTCGCCATGTTCACCCGGCCCGCGCCCTTCCTGGACCGCCCGCTTCACTTCATCCGCTTGGGACAGCACGCCCTTCAGCGGATCGGACATATGTTCTTCCGACAGAAATGTGAGGTCAGCGGTGCGGTCGATCAGCTGCTCGGCGACAATATGCGTGACATTGTCAGCCGACTGCACGCGCCCGCGCACGGACAGGATACGCGCGCCCATAACGATCGGTCGGAAGCGATCCATGACGCGTTTCCACACAACCAGGTTGGCAATGCCCGACTCGTCCTCAATCGTGATGAAGACGACCCCGCTAGCCGAGCCTGGGCGCTGGCGCACGAGTACCAGGCCGCATGTCTCCACGCGCTGGCCGTCAGGCAAGCCAACGGCCTCAGCGGTCGTCAGGATGTGCCGGGAACTGTAGAACGGTCGCAGGAAGTGCAAGGGATGATCCTTAAGCGACAGCCGGGTTGTCTGGTAATCCTGAATGACTTGTTCGGAATCGGGCATCCGGGGCAGATGCGTCGCAACGTCCCTACCCTGCTCGGCCGCGTCTGCCGCCGTGAACAGGGGTAGCGTTTTTCCGGCAGTGTCGCCCCTAACCGCCCACAGCGCCTCGCGCCGTGACAGGCCGAGCGAGCCAAAGGCATCCGCCGCGGCGAGCAATTCCATCGTACGGCGGGACAGGCCCGTTCGCAGGCGTACTTCTTCCAGTGTATCGAACCCCTGCCCCCGCGCGCCCATCAGCGCCTCCATCTCGTCCTCGCGCACGCCATCGACTTGCCGGAATCCGAGTCGCATGGCGGTCAGGTCATCGCTGGCGCCCATAGGTTCCAGCGTATTGTCCCAGTCCGAATAATTCACGTCGACAGGCCGCACCTCCACGCCATGCTCGCGGGCATCCCGTACAATCTGGGCAGGCGCATAGAAGCCCATCGGCTGGCTGTTCAGCAGCGCGGCGCAGAACACGTCCGGATGATGGCATTTTAGCCAGGACGATACATAGACGAGCAAGGCGAACGAGGCCGCATGGCTTTCGGGGAAACCGTATTCGCCGAAACCCTTTACCTGGTCGAAACAGCGTTGTGCAAACTCCGGCTGATACCCTCGCGCGGTCATCCGCGAGACCATCATGTCCTCGTAATTCTGGATCGTACCAACCTTGCGGAACGTCGCCATGGCGCGGCGCAGGCCATTGGCCTCGTCGGGCGTGAACTTGGCCGCGTCGATGGATATCTGCATGGCCTGCTCCTGGAACAGCGGCACGCCCAGTGTGCGTTGCAGGATTTTGGAAAGTTCATCGGGCGGGCCCTGTTCAGGCGCGGGGCTTGGATAGCACACGGTTTCCAGCCCCTTCCGCCGTCGCAGGTACGGGTGGACCATGTCGCCCTGGATCGGCCCGGGACGCACAATGGCAACCTCGATGACGAGGTCATAGAATGTGCGCGGCCTGAGGCGGGGCAGCATGTTCATCTGGGCGCGGCTTTCGACCTGGAACACGCCAAGGCTGTCGCCCTCGCACAGCATGTCATAAGTTGCCGTGTCTTTCGCCGGAATGGTCGCCAGATTGAATCGCAGGCCCTTATGGGCCTCCAGGAAGTCGAAGGCCTTGCGAATGCAGGTCAGCATGCCAAGGGCGAGCACATCGACCTTCAGGATGCCGAGGGCGTTGATGTCATCCTTGTCCCATTCGATAAAAGTGCGATCCGGCATGGCTGCATTGCCGATCGGCACCGTTTCCACCAGTGGTCCACGGGTCAGCACGAAGCCGCCGACATGCTGGGACAGGTGTCGCGGGAAGCCGATCAGCTGGCGTGTCAGGGCAATGGCGCGGCGGATCATCGGGCTGGCGGGATCAAGGCCCGCCTGCGCGATCTGGGGCGCCGGAATGTCATCCCCCCAGCTGCCCCAGACACAGCCGGCGAGCGCGGTGGAAATATCCTCCGTCAGGCCGAGCGCCTTGCAGACCTCGCGAACGGCTGAGCGGGGCCGGTAGGAGATCACGGTCGCTGTCAGGGCGGCGCGCTGGCGTCCGTAGCGCCGATAGACATACTGGATCACTTCCTCGCGCCGCTCGTGCTCGAAGTCGACATCAATGTCGGGCGGTTCCTTGCGCTCGCGCGAAAGGAAGCGTTCGAACAGGAGACTGGTTTCCGCAGGATCCACGCTGGTGATGCCAAGGCAGAAACAGACGGCAGAATTGGCTGCAGAACCGCGTCCCTGGCAGAGGATATCCTGCGACCGGGCCCAGGCGACGATGTCGTTCACGGTCAGGAAATAAGGCGCGTAGGAAAGCTCCTCGATGAGATCGAGTTCCTTGCGCAGTTGGGCGCGAATGCGGGCTGGGACCCCGGCGGGATAACGCCAGTCGGCCCCCTGCCATGTCAGGTATTCGAGATGATGCTGTGGCGTTGAGCCGGGCGGGACAGGTTCGTCGGGATATTCATAGGCGAGTTCGTCGAGACTGAAATCGCACCGCTTGACGATTTCCAGCGTGCGCGCCAGGGCCGGTTCGAACCCTTTGAAAAGGCGGGCCATTTCGTCTGGCGCCTTTAGGTGGCGTTCAGCGTTCGCTTCGAGACGGAACCCCGCTGTGTCGATCGTGCAGTGCTCGCGGATGCAGGTGATCACGTCCTGCAGGGGGCGGCGGGCGGCTGCATGGTAGATGACGTCATTGACGGCGATCATGGGGACGCCGCACCGCGCACCAAGGCTTGCCAAACGGGCCAAGTGCTCGCGGTTGCGGCCTTGAAAAGCATAGCGCGCGGCGAGGTAGAGAGACCCCCGCCAAAGACCGGCCAGATGCTGCAGTGTCGTCTCGAACGCCGCTCCCGGGCGCTCTGGCGGCATCACGATGAATACCTGGCCTTCGCTGGCGGCTGTGATGTCCGCGAGGGTGATCAGGCAGTCACCCTTCTCCGCCTTCAGCTTGCCGTCTGACAGCAGGCGCGAGAGACGGCCATAGGCGGCGCGATCCGTCGGGTAGCAGATGAGTTCGGGGGCATCCTGCGGGACAAGGCGTGCGCCGACCAGCAGGTGCATGCCTGCTGCCTTTGCTGCCAGATGGGCCCGCACGACTCCCGCCAGCGTATTGCGATCTGCAACGCCGATTGCAGCAAGGCCGAGGTCTCGGGCGCAGCCCACCAGTTCCCCGGCATGGGAGGCGCCGTGGAGAAAGGAGAAATTCGTGGTGACGGCAAGTTCGGCGTACTGGCTCATGCGAAAAGGCCCTGCACATACCATTCGGGCGCGGCGCCACGGTCATCGTCATACAGGCCGTCGCGGAACAGCCAGTAGCGCCCCCCCTTGCTGTCTTCGACCCGGTAATAGTCGCGGGCGCGGGGCATTTTTCCAGTGCCGCCTACAGGCGGCAGGCTGCGCCACCATTCCGGATTGATGCGCTCGGGGCCATCGGCGCGCGAGACAGTCCGCACGACACGGCGCCAGACAAAGCGCAGCGGCGGGCCGTCCGGTACCTCGGCAATAACGTCGACGCGTTCGGGGTGGGAGAGCATGCGGACGGGGCGCGGGCCGGTGGTGGCATGGGTGTGGGACGGGGGTGGCAGGGCCCCGTCATAGGGGTGCCAATGCTCGGCCCGGTCCGGGGCATGACTCTCCTGCGGCGTGTTCACCCGGACACTGCCCGGCCCTAGTTTTGCGACGATCCGGTCAGCGAGGGCGGCCAGTGCCGCGTCGTCCGTGTCACTGGCGGCGAGGTCGCCCGAGAGGGCCACGGCACTGACGTTCATCGGTCCGGTGCGGCGCGCTTCGAGAAGGAGAAGATCGATCCCGAAGCCGGGATCGATACTGTCCAGCGTCTCGCGGAACAGACGCTGGATGTGTGCGGGCGTCCGCACTGGCCGGGCGGCGGTGACGGCGAGGCTGGAGACCTCGCCATCGGACTTGAAGGCGTGGAAGGCAAAGCTGCGGGCGCCCTGGCCAAGACGCGCGAGGTCCGCGCAAAGGGTTTCCGTGATCTGCCGAAGGCCCTCGACCACCGCCTCGCTGCTGGCGATGGGTTCCGGGCATGGCAGGCGTACCGAATGGGCGGGCGGTGGCTGGAGGGGCCGGAGCGGTTCGATGCGCAGCCCAAGCGCCTGGTCGAGCCGGAGGCAGGCCGCATCGGCCATGTCGCGGGACTGGAAGCGCCGGGCCAGCGCCTTGCGATCAATGCCGTAGAGCTGACCGATCCGGGTGAGGCCGAAACGGCGCAGCAGGGTTACGGCCTCGTTTGAGAGGCGGAGCGCGGCGACCGGCAGCTCGGCGAGGCCGTCCCGTTCGGCGCCTTCAGGCAGCAGCGCCGGGAGGCCCTCTTTCGCTGCTGCGCGCGCGAGGGCCGAGGCGGCGCCGGGCGTGCCGGCGAGACCCATCCTGTGGGCATAGCCAGCGCGCGTGAGGCGCTGCGAGAGCGCTGCGACCATGGCTGCCTCACCGCCATGTAAATGGTTGCAGCCGGTCGTTTCGAGCATCAGGCCATCCAGGCCATCAAGTGCTGCCAGAGGTGTCCAGCGGACCATCCAGGCGGCGAGGTTCCGCAGGCCCCGCGCATCGGCTTCACGGTCGATTTCTCCGGACAGGAGCTGGGGCGCACGGGCGCGGGCATCGGTGAATCGCAGGCCGGGCGCGATGCCGAGGTCCAGGGCGGTGCGGTTCGCGGCGGCAACGATCAGGCCCGCCTGCACGCTTTCCGTCAGGACGAAGGGCGGCGGGTCAGCTGGCCCGGCGGATGCCGGACGCATCGGACGGCCCGCGGCGCGGAGGTGCTGGCGGCGTAACCTGTCCAGCGGCCAGTCCGGGAACCACAGTGAGAGATAGCGTTTCATCGTTCCACTCAAGGTCAAAGCTGCGCCCGGCGAGATGCGGGGCGGTACGGGAGCGCTCGAGGACGACGTGCCAGCGGGGCGCGCCGGGGGCACGGGAATCGTAGCGGTTGGGGGCGGAGGGCCTGGGGGCAATGCGCCAGCGTGCCTCGGCGGCGGTTGCCCCTTCCCGTCCATAGGGCATGAGGAGGACCACGGGCACGCCGTGCCGGCCGGAGGCGAGCGCGAGGCGGCGCGTGGCGGTAAAGTCGGCGCCGGATATCTCGGCGACGACGAGGGAGACGGCGCTGGAGGCAATGGCTTCCTCGATGGTCCAGAGCGCGTCGGCCAGCTTGCCCGGTCGCACGACCAGTCGTGGCGTGTGATGGGGAGAGAAGGTCCGCAGGGCACCGTCAGGCACGAGGCCATGTTCCATGCCTAACCCTGCCTGTGTGACCCAGAGAATGGCCCCTGCCCTGCCTCGATTTTGTCCCTCGCTACGGGCAGCCAGGGCAAAGCCGGTCAGCGCCGGCATGTCTCCGAAACGCGCCTCTGCCAGTTCATGCACACCTGTCTGACTCAGGCCGAAGGGAAAGACGGCGCGCACGGGCGGACGCGCCGTCTGGGTACGCACGATGCCGTTCGCCTTGAGGGTTGCGAGGTCCATATGTTCTTATTTTGTTCTTTTGCTTCGGAGTCAAGCTGAGGCGCGGGTTCAGAGGTGAAAATCCGGCAGCCAAGCGGACAGCAAGGCCTGCTTGGCGCGCAGGGCATCGGTCGCCTGCTGCTGTGTCCTGTGCAGGAAACGGATACGGTCGCCGGGGCGGACCTGGCCAAGCAGGTGCCGGTCGGCGCGGATGACCTGCAGGAGATGCGGATAGCCGCCGGTGGTCTGTGCGTCGGCGAGAAGCAGGAAACCGCGCCCGCCGGGGGGGAGTTGAAGGGCGCCGGGGAAGATGGCTGCGCTTGGGTGGCTTGCGTCCTCTGGAATGTGGGGAAAGGCCCCTTCGAGTTCGACGCCCATGCGGCTGGCGCGTTGTGTGGCGGTGAAGGTTTCATCCCACGTGTGACGGGCCGAGGCTGGAAAGTCCGGCCCTTCCACGGCTCGCAATGCGTAACTGTTGCTACAGACGGGATGCAGGTCTTCCGGCGTCACCACGGATGGGATGACACGGGTAAATGCCAGATGGATCGTGTCGCCTGCCTTGAGCGCCCTGCCCGCGTGCCCGCCGAGGGCTGCCGGGAGATAGGTCGAGGTCGAGCCGAGGAAGGTGTTTGCCTCGATATTCGCGGCGATGGCGACGTAGACGCGGCAGCCCTGACGGGCGGGTGCGATGTGTAGTTCGTCGCCCTCACCTGCCGAGTGGGTGGCATGAGGTTCAATCACCCGTCCTGCAAGTGTCATTGCAGATTGTGCGCCCGTGACGGCAAAGCTGACGGGTGCGTCGAACCTGATCGTCGCGCCGCCAAAGGTGATCTCGATGGTGGTCGCATCGCTGGCATTGCCGACGAGGCGGTTGGCGAGGGCCATGGACAAAGGATCGGCCGGACCGCTGGCGGGCACACCAAGATGCCGGGCCCCGATACGCGGGGTACCCTGAAGGGTTGCCTGGACGCCGGGTTGGAGGATGGTGAGCGTCATGACCCGGCGGCGTCAACCAGCCGGACCTGCATGCCGGGCTGTAGGCGGAAGGGAATGTCAGAGACGGGGTCGAAGAGGGACAGCGTGGTCCGTCCGATGACTGGCCAGCCGCCGGGGCCTGCCAGGGCATAGAGGCCGCACTGGCCCGTGATGAGGCCGATGGACCCTGCCGGAACCTGCTGACGCGGCTGCAGGAGGCGTGGAATTTCAAACGTGGCGTCAAGGCCGGACATGTAGGCAAAACCGGGTGTAAACCCGAGCATGTCCACGCGCAGGGGTTCGGACAGGAGGCGTGAAATCACTTCCGTTTCAGGCAGGCCAGTCCGGTGGGAAATGTCGGCGAGGTCCGGGCCGTTTTTGCCCCCGAAATGCACCGGCAGTTCGACCGTTTCGAGGGTGCGGGATGGGGGTGGCGCGGGGGTGGCAAGGGTGTGGGAGAGGTATGCCAGAGCCTCGGTCGGGGTATGATGGAGCGGGTCGAACTGCACGGTCACGTCTCGGCGGCCGGGCACCACTTCGAGCCAGTCTCCTGTCGTCCGAAGCTGGCGGGCACGCGCGAGACGTTCGTCCCTGTCCGGCGCAGAGAGGCGCAGTGCGTCGTCACCGCAGAACGTGATGGCAGGATCGTTCATGGCTCGACGGCGATGACCGCGATACCGGCATGCTGGAGCGCGTCGCGGATGCTGCGCGCACTGGCGAGGGCACCGGGCGTATCGCCATGCACGCAGATTGTCCGGACCGGCAGGTCGGTGGTCTCGCCGGTGCGGGTAGTGACGGCGCCGGTCGAGGCGATCTGGACGGCTTGCCGGATCCGGTCGGCGTCGGACTCGATGACAGCGCCGTCCATGGTGCGCGGTGTGAGGTGGCCGGAGGCTTCATAGGACCGGTCGGCAAAGCCTTCAGAGAGGTATGGGAGGCCCGCATAGTCAGCCGCCGCCTGCAGCCTGGAATTGGGCGGACCGATCAGGAGCGGGATGCGCGACTGAATTGTCACGTCGACAATGGTGCGCGCAATGTCTTCATCCCGTGCAGCCGTATTATAGAGGGCCCCATGAGGCTTGAGATGGGAGATCGCGACGCCGCGTTCGCGGGTTATGGAAGCAAGGGTGCGGACCTGGTTCAGCAGGGCGGCGCTGAGCTCGACCCGCGACAGTTTCATCTCTTTGCGGCCAAAGCCTTCAAGGTCCGGATAGGACGGGTGGGCGCCCATCTGGACGTTGCGGGCGTCTGCCGCCTTGACGGTGGCCGCCATGCTTTCCTGATCGCCTGCATGACCACCGCAGGCGATGCTGCACCGGGTGACGACGTCCAGCATGGCGCGGTCCAGCGCGCGGCCATTGGCGCCGGCTAGTTCCCCGATATCGGCATTGAGGCAGATCGCTTTTGTCATGGCCACACCCCGAAGGCGCGCAGGACAAGACGCAGGCCGAGGCCAAGCGTGATCAGGATGACGACGCCTCCGAGCAGGTTGGCGATGGGGCCATTCACGCGGTCGCCCAGCAGTGAACGCCGGTTCATGGCAACAAGCAGGAAGATGGCGACGACAGGCAGGAGGATGCCGTTTGCGACCTGAGCGACGAGGATGATGCTGATGGGCTTGTACCCGATCAGCGCCACGGCTGTGCCAATCAGAAGAATCGCAAAGGCGACACCTTTGAACAGTTTCCCGGAACGGGGCTTGCCGGCAATCTCGCTGAGCGCGTAGGCGGTTGCGAGCGGCGCGGTGATGGAAGACGTCAGACCGGCAGCGAACAGGCCAATGCCAACAAGGTAGCGGGCTGCCTCGCCATAGGTCGGTGCAATGGCCCCTGCCATGTCTGCAGCGCTTGATACCTGCTGGCCGTTGGCAAACAGGCTGGAGGCCGCCGTCGTGAGGATCAGGATCGAGATGAGGCCGCCTAGACCGACGGAGACGCGCGTGTCTGTCTGCGCTTCGGCCAATGCCTGCGGTGTAGCATCCGGCCAGTGCTCGCGCGCCGAGGCGGCGTGGAGGAAGAGATTATAGGGAACGATCGTGGTGCCGATGAGGGCGATGGATGTCAGGAGGCCGCCCTCAGGTACACGCGGGACGAGTCCGTACAGCATGGCGCCGATGTCGGGCCGGACGAGGATGGCGCTGCCAGCGAACGCGAGGCTCATGACGATGACCAGTGCGACCAGCAAGCGCTGGATAAGCTGGTAGCGTCCAAACACGAGCACGGCGCCTGCCATTGAAGCGAGCGCAAGCACGATGATCCGGCGGGTTTCGATGCCCTCACCCACGATCGCTTCGAGGCCGAGCGCACCCCCCGACAGGTTGCCGGCTTCGTAGGCGGCATTGCCGAGGGCGAGTGCGGCGAGGACCAGACCCGCCGCGCCCCATTTCAGGAAAATGTTCCCCGTGCCGCTGACCAAGGCTTCGCCGAGACCGGCACGCCCCATGACACCGAGCCGGGCCGCCATATCCTGAAGGATGATGGTTGCCAGCGTGGCAAAGACCAGCGCCCAGACAAGTGCAAAGCCGAAATTCGCGCCCGCGAGCGTGCAGGCCGTGACGGTGCCGGGACCGATGAAGGCGGCTGCGACGAGTGCGCCGGGGCCGATGGGAAGTTTCATTCCGGGCTGATCCCACGACGGGTTTCGAGATAGGTTGCAAAGCTCGCGAGCCAGTGACTGCCGGAATAATGTTCGTCGCTGACGGCGGCGATGCCTGTCTGCTTGTGTACGTCGGCGGCAGCGAGGAGTGACGCGATGCGCGCATCGCCTTCAGGCAAGGCGCTGGCGATGCCTTCGAGTGCCCAGGCGCGCGACAGGTTCACGCCATCAAGGTGGACGAGCTTGCCGTCTGTCGGGTCGAGCACGACGCCGGGCAACAGCCAGTCCGACCGGCCAGTGGTTGGCAGCTGCGGCAGGAAGGCCGAGAGCCATGCGGCATACTGGTCCGACGGCATGACACGGCGCATGAGGTCGGCTTCCATCAGGCAGGGCGACAGGAAGTCTTCGCCTGACGGTTCATAAGCGAGCGGGCAATTGACGTCGCTGGAATGGAATTCAAGCACCTTCTGGGTCAGCTGGGCATTGAAGGCGCCGGCATTGTTCGCCCTGGCCCAGTCCAGCATCAGGCCGAACGCGAACGCAGTCTGGTTGTGGGTGCCAAGGCGGATCGGATAGGCGAGCTTGGTGAGCCATGTTGATGTTTCGTCGATAATGAAGGTCTCAAGCGGTTCGAGCGTCGCGACCCATTTTGTCGCTTCTGGCAAGTCGGACTCGCGCAGTTCGGTCATCATCTGGAGGAACCAGGCGGTGCCATAGGGCCGCTCGAAGCTCGCCCGGTCGGCGCCCTTGAAATAGGCAATCTCGCCTGCGATGTTTTCCGGGGTGAAACTGTGCCCGAGCGCGGCCACGATGGCCGCGCGATAAGGTGTTTCGGGATCGGTGTTCAGGATGCGGGCGAGCAGCCAGTGGCCGTGCACCGAGGAGTGCCAGTCGAAACAGCCATAGAAAGCCGGATGCAGCTGGCGCGGTGTCGCCGCATCTGCATCGCTGTTCATGACGTGGCTGATCTTGTTGGGATATTCCTTGTGAACGCATTGCAGCGCCATGCGGGCGAACCGGTCGGTCACGACGCCGTCGCGCGACTCAGGAAGGACGATTGCAGGTGCGGACACGGGCGCCTCCGTTTCGGGCGGTGATGGAGGCGCGCAGGCGGCGAGCAGGAGGGCAGTCAGGCCTATGAGCAGGTGACGGGTCACGCAGGGTCCTCCAGTGATTTGGGCTGGCTCCTGCGTATAAGGGTGGATGCCTGCGGGCAAGGCCCATGCCCTAGATGTGAAGCGCCCTGCCGTCGGCGTCGAGTACCGCTTCGTGCATGGTTTCCGAGATGGTCGGGTGCGCGAAGATGGTGTGCGCGAGGTCCACGTCGGTCAATTCACCCTGACGGGCGATGACATAGCCCTGGATCAGTTCTGTGACTTCGGCGCCAATCATGTGGGCACCGAGGAGTTCGCCGGTCTTCTTGTCGAAGACGGTTTTCACCATGCCGTTTGTTTCGCCAAGGGCAATGGCCTTGCCGTTGCCAATGAAAGGGAAACGACCAACCTTGATGTCGTACCCCTTTTCCTTGGCGGCGGCCTCGGTGAGACCGACGCTGGCGACCTGCGGACGGGAATAGGTGCAACCGGGGACGTTGGAGGCGTCGAAGGGCTCGACATGGGCCTTGCCGGCGCCGGCGATGGCCTCGACGCAGATGACGCCCTCATGGCTGGCCTTGTGGGCGAGCCAGGGCGGGCCGGTGAGGTCGCCAATGGCATAGAGGCCGGGGACGCCGGTCTTGCCGAAACCGTCGACATTGACGTGGGTTTTCTCGACCTTCACGCCAAGGGCTTCGAGTCCAAGGTTTTCGACATTGCCGACAATGCCGACGGCGAGGATGGCGCGGTCGAATTCCCGCGCTTCTTTCTTGCCGTCCTTGTCGGTGATGTCGGCGGTGACCGTGTTCTTGCCGGCTTTCAGGTTTTCGACCCTGGCGCCGGTAATGATGTTGAGGCCCTGTTTCCTGAAATCCTTCTCGGCCATGGCGGAGATTTCAGCGTCTTCTACCGGCAGGATACGCGGCAGGACTTCGGCAACCGTCACGTCACAGCCGAGCTCGTTGTAGAAGCTGGCGAATTCGATGCCGATGGCGCCGGAGCCGATGACGAGGAGCCGCCTGGGCATCACGTCGGGCGTCATGGCTTCGCGATAGGTCCAGACCAGCTTGCCGTCGGCGATGAGGCCGGCCTGCGGGATGTCGCGGGCGCGGGCGCCGGTGGCGAGCATGACGTGTTTCGCCTGGAGGGTGGTGTCCTTGCCGTCCTTGTCCTTGACGATGACCTTGGGCGCAGGCGTGCCTTTCTCGAGGCGGGCGGTGCCTTCGATCACGTCGATCTTGTTCTTCTTCATCAGGAACTTCACGCCGCCAGACAGTTGGCTGGCGACGCCGCGCGAGCGTTTCACCACGGCATCCAGGTCAACCTCGACCTTGTCGATCTTGAGGCCGAAATCCTTGGCGTTCTTGGCGAGATGCATGACCTCGGCAGACCGCAGCAGCGCCTTGGTGGGGATACAGCCCCAGTTGAGGCAGACGCCGCCGAGGGCTTCGCGCTCGACGATGGCGGTCTTCAGGCCGAGCTGGCTGGCGCGGATCGCGGAGACATAGCCGCCGGGGCCGGAGCCGATAACGATGAGGTCGTATTGGGTGGTCATTCGGCACCTCGCATCACGTTCCACTCTTCCTGAGCGGCCATGGAATTTGCCTCGCGGCTTTCATACATTTCGGGCGTGCAGACGTATTCCTTTTCAGTCACGCGCAATTCCTCGATTTTCGCATCATTGGCGGCCATCAGGTTCGACACGAGCTCTGGCGGCGTTGTCGACGCGCCCAGTTCGGCCATGAACAATGTGAGACGGACCGGGACGTCATCACCGCACAGGTTCATCATGCCATGTTCCGTTGCAAACACATCTGCGATGACCTTGAGCCTGTCAGGATCGAACTGAACCACTGGATCGGTGGCTGATACGGATTCAGGAGCCGCTGTCGGTTCGGTCGCTTGCGGGGAACAGGCGGCCATGAAGGTTAGCGCCAAAATTAGCCCGGTACGTTTAATCATCTCTTGTCCCAGTTCAGGTTCGAGTGTTGGCGCGCGTTAAAGCAGCATCGCTTCCGGCGTTTCGACATAGCGTTTGAAGGCCTGCAGCCATTTGGCGCCTTCGGCGCCGCCGATGACGCGGTGGTCGCAGGTGAGCGTGACGCTCATCACCGTGGCGACGGCGAGTTCGCCCGTGGCGTTGACGACCGGGCGCTTCTCCCCTGCCCCGACAGAGAGGATCATGCCTTCGGGTGGGTTGATGATCGAGGCGAAGTTGCGAATGCCGAACATGCCGAGATTGGAGATGGAGAACGTGCCACCGGAATATTCCTGCGGCTTCAGCCTGCGCTCGCGGGCCCGGGCCGCGAGGTCCTTCATCTCTTCAGAAATGTCGGCGAGGCCCTTGCTTTCGGCATTGAAGATGACCGGCGTGATCAGACCGCCATCGATGGCGACAGCCACCGAGACATGGGCGTGCTTGTGATAGGCGATGCCCTTGTCCGTGTAGGATGCATTGCAGTCCGGCTCGTCCATGAGGGCCATGGCGCAGGCCTTGATCAGGAGGTCATTGACCGAGACCTTGATGCCGTTCGGCGCAGCGGCGTTGATCGCGACGCGGCTGGCCAGGAGATGGTCGAGCGCGAGGTCGATCGTCAGGGGGAAATGCGGCACCTGCATGAAACTGGTGGTGAGACGCTTTGCAACGACCTTGCGGACACCGTCGAGCGGTTTGAGCTCGTAGCTGTCGGGCGCATAGACGCGGTCGTCGAGGACCTGCGGCAGGATGAGGCCGTCCGGAGCGGGTGCGCCCGACCTGGCGGCGGACGCGGCAGCGGCGCCGGGTTGGGCGTTTTCGACATCGCGCTTGATGATGCGGCCGCGCGGGCCGGTGCCCTTGAGGGCCTTGAGGTCGATGCCTTTCATGTCCGCGATGCGGCGAGCCAGCGGGCTCGCCTTGACTCGGCCGTCTGATGTGTTGGCGCTTGGCAGCGGCGTGGAAGCGAGTTTTTCGGCCTTGGGCGCAGCTTCGGATTTCGCGGGCGCGCCAGATTTCGGCTCCGGCTTGGCAGACCTGGGTTCAGTTGCCGCCTCAGCCTTCTTGTCCTGGGTGCCCGAGGCCACTGCGTTCGCCGGGGAAGCAGACTCTTTGGGCGCCTTGATCGACGATGCGTCTTCGCCCTCTTCCGCGAGCACGGCAATGACGGCGTTGACCTTCACGCCTTCTGTGCCTTCGGAAACCAGAATTTTCGCGATTGTGCCTTCATCGACGGCTTCGACTTCCATCGTGGCCTTGTCGGTTTCGATCTCGGCAATGATGTCGCCGGAGGAGACGGTGTCGCCTTCCTTGACGAGCCATTTGGCGAGCGTGCCTTCTTCCATCGTGGGAGAGAGGGCGGGCATGGTGATGTTGATGCTCATGGCGCTACTCCTGATCCGCGTAGCAGACCTTGCGGGCTGCTGCGACGATGTCGGCGACGCTGGGGAGGCTCATCGCTTCGAGATTGGCAGCGTAGGGAAGTGGCACGTCCTTCTGGTGGACGCGGGCCGGTGGGGCGTCGAGATAATCGAAGGCTTCGGCAACGACGGAAGCACAGATCTCTGCGCCGATGCCCATGTAGCGCCAGCCTTCTTCGCAGGTGACGATACGGTTGGTCTTTTTTACGCTTTCGATGACCGTGGCCGTGTCGAGCGGGCGGATGGAGCGCAGGTCGACCACTTCAGCACTGATCCCCTGCTCCGCGAGCTCTTCGGCGGCCTGGAGCGCAAAACCGACCATGCGGGAATAGGCGACGAGGGTGACGTCCGTTCCGGCGCGCTTCACGGCCGCCTTGCCGATCGGCAGGACATAGTCGTCAAGGTCCGGCACCGGGAAGCTGGTGCCGTAGATGAGTTCATGCTCGAGGAAAACGACCGGGTTGGGGTCGCGGATCGCGGCCTTGAGCAGGGCCTTGGCATCGGCGGCGTCATAGGGCGCGACGACCTTGAGGCCCGGTATATGCCCGTACCATGAGGCATAGTCCTGGCTGTGCTGGGCGCCAACGCGGGAGGCTGCGCCGTTCGGTCCGCGGAACACGATCGGGCAGCCCATCTGGCCGCCGGACATGTAAAGCGTCTTGGCGGCGGAATTGATGATGTGGTCGATGGCCTGCATGGCGAAGTTGAAGGTCATGAACTCGACAATCGGCTTCAGGCCGCCAAAGGCAGCGCCGACACCGAGACCGGCAAAGCCATGCTCCGTGATCGGCGTATCGACCACGCGGCGGGCGCCGAACTCCTGCAGCAGTTCGCGGGTGACCTTGTAGGCGCCCTGGTATTCGGCGACTTCCTCGCCCATGACGAAGACGGTTTCGTCGCGGCGCATTTCCTCGGCCATGGCGTCGCGCAAGGCGTCGCGGACCGTGGTTTCGGTGAAGGTCGTGCCCTCGGGAATGGAGGGGTCTGAGAGAATGACCGCGGCGGGCGCGTCTTCGGATTCGGCCTTCGGCGCGGGCGCAGACTCGCTGGGCTCTGCTCGTTGTTCCGTCGGAGCGGCAGCAGGCGCTGCGGCACCGTTCGATGAGGACTTCACGCTGCCGGCGTCTTCGCCATCTTCGGCGAGCACGGCGATGACGGCATTCACTTTGACGCCTTCGGTGCCTTCAGCCACGAGGATCTTCGCGAGGATGCCTTCATCGACGGCTTCGACTTCCATCGTCGCCTTGTCGGTTTCGATCTCGGCAATCACGTCGCCGGAAGAGACGGTGTCGCCTTCCTTCTTCAGCCATTTGGAGAGCGTACCCTCTTCCATGGTCGGCGACAGGGCGGGCATGAGAATATCGACGGACATCTAGACGGACTCCACTTCGCGCAGGACATCGGTCCAGAGTTCGGATGGATCGGGCTCCGGGCTTTCGAGCGAGAAGTCGGCGGCCTCCTTGACGATGGCTTTGATTTCCTTGTCGATATCCTTGAGTTCCTCTTCCGTCGCATAACCCGCTTCAACCAGCTGGCCCTTGAGGCCTTCGATCGGATCATGGTGGGTGCGAATATCGTCAACCTCTTCACGCTTGCGGTACTTGGCCGGGTCGGACATTGAGTGGCCGCGATAGCGATAGGTCTTCATTTCGAGAATGTAGGGGCCCTTGCCGGAGCGGGCATATTTGACCGCCTTCTCGCCGGCCTCCTTCACCGCGAGCACGTCCATGCCGTCAACGGCTTCGCCCTCGATCTCGAAACTGATTCCGCGCTTGAAGAGTTCGACTTCGGCCGAGGCGCGCGCGACGCTGGTGCCCATGGCATACTGGTTGTTCTCGATGACATAGACGACTGGCAGGTCCCAGAGGGAGGCCATGTTGAAGGCCTCATAGACCTGGCCCTGATTGGCTGCGCCGTCGCCGAAATAGGCGAGGCTGACATTGCCATTGTTCTTGTACTTGTTGGCGAAGGCGAGACCCGTGCCAAGCGGCACCTGCGCGCCGACGATGCCGTGACCGCCGAAGAAGTTCTTCTCGCGGCTGAACATGTGCATCGAGCCGCCCTTGCCCTTGGACAGGCCGCCACTGCGTCCGGTGAGTTCGGCCATGACGCCTTTCGGATCGAGACCGCAGGCGAGCATGTGTCCATGGTCGCGGTAACCGGTGATGACCTGGTCGCCATCCTTGAGGCAGGCTTGCATGCCGGTGACGACCGCTTCCTGACCGATATAGAGGTGGCAGAAGCCGGCAATCTTGCCCATGCCGTAGAGCTGGCCGGCCTTCTCCTCGAAGCGTCGGATAAGCAGCATCGCCCGGTAATATGCGAGCATGTCGGCCTTAGTTGATTTCGAGGGTGCCTTTTTGGCACTCTTAGGTTTTGTCGCCATCAGATAACTCCATCCCTTACCTGTCTTATGTATGCGCGTTTCCGCTGCGACAAGTCAGAACAACTATGTCAATTTGCAACGCTGTCCGCTGACGCCATCAGGACGATCTCGTTTGGGTAAACGAAAGCCAGCTTATCGCGCGCCAGCGCTTCGACAAAGTCCGGATCGACCGAACCCGGTGTCAGACGGCGGATATCTGTGCGCAGGCGCGTCAGATCGGCCTCGATCTTCGCCAGATCTGCCTTGCGATCTTCGAGCTCCAGCTGGGCATCAGACCAACGGCCAAGGCCCTTCTCCCCCGCAAAGGCGTGGTAGGCGAAGTAGAGCACAAGCAGGCTGAGCCCGAGGGCCTCGAGGCGGGATACCATGGTGCAAATCTGTAGCCGCGATTGGTTAACCGCGCGTTTGCGCTATTCCGCGTTGATGCGCGACCGGCCGGCATAGATGCCGATCGGGCCGAGCTCTTCCTCGATGCGAATCAACTGGTTGTATTTTGCGATACGGTCGGAGCGGGACAGCGACCCGGTTTTGATCTGCCCGCAATTGGTGGCGACTGCGAGGTCGGCAATTGTCGTGTCCTCGGTCTCGCCGGAGCGGTGGGACATGACGGCCGTATAGGCGTGGAGGTGCGCCAGTTCGACGGCGTCGAGCGTCTCCGACAGCGTGCCAATCTGGTTGACCTTGATCAGGATCGAGTTGGCAGCGCCCTTCTGGAGCCCGGTCGACAGGCGTTCGGGGTTGGTCACGAAAAGATCGTCGCCGACAAGCTGGATGCGGTCGCCGATCATTTCGGTCAGCGCGACCCAGCCATCCCAGTCGTCCTCGGCCATGCCGTCTTCAATCGAGATGATCGGATAGCGGCCGCAGAGGTCCGCGAGGTACCTGGCGAATTCGTCAGATCCGAGAATCTTGCCTTCGCCCGCGAGGTGGTACTTGCCGTCCTTGTAGAACTCGGTCGAGGCCGCATCGAGCGCCAGCGCGATGTCTTCGCCCGGTGCATAGCCTGCCTTCTCGATGGCTTTCATGATGAAGCCGATCGCTTCTTCGGTCGAACCGATGTTCGGCGCAAAACCACCCTCATCGCCGACATTAGTATTGTGACCGGCGTCGCTGAGCGTTTTCTTGAGGGCGTGGAAGACTTCAGCGCCCATGCGGACCGAATCTGTCAGGCTCTCGGCGCTGACCGGCATGATCATGAATTCCTGGATGTCGATCGGGTTGTCAGCATGCTCGCCACCATTGATGATGTTCATCATCGGCGTTGGCAGGACGCGGGCATTGGCGCCGCCGATATAGCGGTAAAGCGGCATGGCACAGCTTTCAGCGCCCGCCTTGGCGACGGCCAGCGAGACGCCGAGGATTGCGTTGGCGCCGAGACGGGACTTGTTCTCCGTGCCGTCCAGATCGATCATCATCATGTCGATCAGGCGCTGGTCGGTGGCGTCCATACCTTCGAGTTCATTGTAGATTTCGCCATTCACGGCATCGACGGCCTTGAGGACGCCCTTGCCACCGTAACGGGACTTGTCGCCATCGCGTTGCTCGTGGGCTTCATAGGCGCCGGTCGAAGCACCTGATGGCACCGCAGCGCGACCGGTCGAGCCGTCGTCGAGCGTAACGTCCACTTCCACGGTCGGGTTGCCCCGGCTGTCGAGAATTTCGCGTGCGTGAATGTCGATGATCTCGCTCATGGCGGTCTTGTGCCCCTTAATTGGTTTCGGCGTCAGATGTAAAAAGCGCCCCCTGCCGGACGGCGGGAGGCGCTGGAACCCTTAGTCGTGTGCGCGTGGAAGCGCAACCAGACTAGATATCGCCCTTTGGCTCAAGCACCTGACGACCGCGATACATGCCGGTCTTCATGTCGATGTGATGCGGGCGACGAAGCTCGCCCGACTGGGCGTCTTCAATGTACGTATTCATTGCAAGCCGGTCGTGCGAACGGCGCATGCCGCGACGGGACTTGGAGATCTTGCTCTTAGGAACTGCCATGACAGGTATCCGGATTGTTGCGCATTTTCAGCGTGTGAACTGGAACGGGCCTCATACAGACGCCAAACGGGCTTTGCAAGGTCTGAACATCACCAAACCCACGAAATGTGTATTCCCCTGCCCTATTGAGGCGCGGGGGTCTCTTTGGCCGCTTCCGCCTGCTGAAGCATCCGCAACATGTTGCCGCTCCAAATCTTCTGGATGTCTTCCGCCGAATAGCCCTCAGCGAGCAGGCGCTCGGTGACTTTTGGCAGGAAGGACACGTCTTCCATGCCCGCCACGCCGCCGCCGCCGTCCCAGTCCGCACCCATGCCAATATGGTCGGGTCCGACGACTTCGAGAGCGTGGTTCATGTGCTCCATGAACTTCTCGAAGGTGGAGCGGGGGGGCGGGAATGCTGCATCCACTTCGTCCATGCGCGCCATGTAGCGCTTGCGCGTCTCTGCGTCCGCCGTGATCGGCGAGATTCCGTCGAATTCCGTCTGGAGTTCGTCCAGTGCAGCCTGGCGTTCAGGCGTGGGCGAGAGCGCTTCGAGATAACCGCCATAGGCGTTGATCTGTATGACGCCGCCATCGTCGGCGATCTTGCGCAGAAGATCGTCACTGATATTTCGTGGGTGGTCGTAGACCGCCTTGACGCCTGTGTGCGTGAGAATCAGAGGCGTGGTGGACAGCGCGATCATGTCATCAACCGTCGAATCAGCTGCGTGGGATCCATCCAGGACCATGCCGAGGCGGTTGGCTTCCCTGACCAGGTCTTCGCCCAGCGGACTGAGCCCGCCAAAATCGCCGGCGGAAAGATCTGTTGCGCTGTCGGCAAACTGGTTGTCGCGGAAATGCACCGGGCCGATGAAGCGGACACCGCGGTCATAGAAGGTCTCGACCAGCGAGAGATCCGTGCCGATGGGGTAGCTGTTTTCGATGGACTGATAGACGATCCGCTTGCCGGATGCGGCTATGCGGGCGGCATCTTCGGACGTGTAGGCGAGTTCAAACGAATCAGGGTGATCGGCGACCATGGCATGGATCTCATCACTACGGGTGAGTGCCGCCGCTCTTGCAGATTCGTAGGACGCTTCGTCGACGGGCCCTTGCGGCGTGAAAATCACCCAGAAGCCACCATCGAGGCCTCCGCGCTTCATCTTCGGCAGGTCGACCTGGACGCTGCCGAGCACGCTCGGATTGTCGGCCATGATGTCAAAGTCCGGCTTGGATAGATTCGCAGGCGTATCGAGGTGGGAATCGAGCACGAGAAGCCGCTCATGCAACTGGGCGGTTGATTCGGGCTCAGGGGCTGTTTCTGCGGGTGCAGGCGTTTTCGGGGAACAGGCCGTCAGGGCCGCCAATACCAGCATACTCGTCATTGTCGTTTTCAAGTGTCAGCCCTCGCCATGTGTTCAGATGGAGAGACCTTATCCTTAAATGGCTGCGCCGCAAGAAAATGGCCGCCCCGAGGGGCGGCCAAGGTAAAGCAAGAAGGACGTCAATGCGTTGTTCTGGCAAAAAGCCTAAAAACGCGGCACCGACAGGTTGGTTAATAGCGAATCCCACCTGAATGGACCCGTGCCCCCTTGTTATGTTCTGTTCACCTGGCAGGCGAGTTGGGGGCCTCTGATCACGTACCAGGGGCCGGCCGTGTGAAGATCGCTTCAAGGCTGCGCAGATTCATGCCGTTCTTGAGGTAGTTGGCGGGTGTCAGGTTCACCGCCTTCACGACGCCGCGCTCGATTTGGGTGCCCGTGCCGTCTTCGGTGGGCACCATGTCGAAATCGATGATGTTGATGCAACCGGTGTCCTGCTCGAATCCGGCACTGGCGCCGAGCGGAGCCCCCACGACGGAGGCGAGAACCATGCGGTTGACGACTTCGTGGGCGACGACGAGTGCACTGGCCCAACCGGGCCGGGTCAACAGGTCGCTCAAGCCTTCCAGGATACGTTCAAGCGCATCGGAGAATTTTTCGCCCCCCTCAAGGAAACGCGCACCCGGTTCACCCGCCTGTTCGAACGTGAATGTCATGGTCGCGGCAAGGTGCTCGGCCGAATGGAAGTCGATATACTGGCCAGACCGCACTTCACCGAAACGCTCCTCTTCTTCGAGGCCGGGTGCATTCGGATGCTCCGCGAGGACGATCTCAGCCGTTTGGCGCGTGCGTTTCAGCCCGGAACAGATGGCGAGATCGAAATGGACATCAGACAGGGCCACGCCCGCCGCCTTCGCTTCGAATTCCCCTTCGGGTGTCAGCACGGCGATTGACGGATCGCGCGCCTTGCGGACGGCTACCGAAGTATAATCCACGAAGCCGTGGCGCATCAGGTAGATGCGCCGCCGGCCCGTGGTTCCCGGAAGTGCGCTCATCAGCGGCTGACGTGCCAGTCGCGCAGGATTTCATCGGTATGCTCGCCGAGTCCGGCGGGGCGCCGCTGGATTTCTGCCGGCGTGCCGGAGAATCGTGGCGCGGGCGCGGGCTGAACAACGCCCTCAACTTCGACAAACGTCTTGCGCTCGACATTGTGCGGATGGCTCGGAGCTTCCGCCATGGACAGGACCGGCGCGAAGCAAATGTCCGTACCTTCCATGATGGCGCACCATTCGTCGCGCGTCTTGCCTTTGAAGATCGCGGTCAACTTGGCCTTGAGCGGGCCCCATTTCGACCGGTCCATCTGGGACTTGAATTCCGGGTCGGTGACGCCGGTCTTCTCGAGTAGCAACGCGTAGAATTGCGGCTCGATCGAGCCGATGGACACCCATTTCCCATCGCTGCATTCGTAGGTGTCGTAGAAATGTGCTCCACCATCGAGCAGGTTCGACTCGCGGTCATCGGTCCACACGCCCATGGCCTTCATGCCGAAGAACATGGTGGAGAGCGAGGCCGCGCCGTCTGTCATCGCGACATCGATTACCTGGCCCTTGCCGCCATTCTTGACGTTCACGATGCCAGCCAAGAGCCCCATGGCAAGATAGAGCGCGCCGCCGCCATAGTCGCCCACGAGGTTGAGTGGCGGACTCGGGCGTTCATCCTTGCGGCCCATGGCGTGGAGTGCGCCTGTCAGGGCGATATAGTTGAGGTCGTGGCCAGCGGCTTGCGACAGTGAGCCGAACTGTCCCCAGCCGGTCATGCGCCCGTAAACGAGTTTCGGATTGCGTGCGAAAACGGTATCTGGGCCGAGACCGTTGCGCTCCATAACGCCGGGGCGGAAGCCTTCGATCAGGCCGTCGGCCTTCTCGATCAGTTTCAGGGCGACTTCGACATCCGCTGGATCCTTGAGGTTCAGGCTGATCGACCGGCGGCCGCGACTCATGACGTCAGCGGCCCGCCCCGGCTTGCCGTCTCCGGGTCGATCAATACGAACCACGTCTGCGCCCATGTCGGACAGCAGCATACCGCAGAACGGTCCCGGACCGATTCCAGCGAATTCAACAATTTTGACACCGTCCAGTGGCCCACTCGCCATCATCTTCTCCCGTTCTCGATTGGCCAATGCAGCCTGATTAGCGGAACTTTAAGTGTGAAACCGGCAAAAGGAAGGGGTGTCCCAGCGTCGACCGCTGCTGCGTTTCGAGAAATTCATGCCTGACCTGACCTACATGGACCCGCCAATCGAAGTCGCCGCGACAGGTGTGCGGCTCAAGATCGTGGTCGCGCGCCTGCGATCCGGCGGCATGCGGCCGTATGCGGGCGGAGACGCGGTTGATTTCGATGCTTCCGATCCCCTTCTGATCGATCTCGCCAGCGTGTCCCGGTCGTGGCTCGAAGCGCTCGACTCTGCCTGCCGGCAAGGCCTGGCCCGCCGACTGATCTTACTCGATACCGCCGAAACGGGATTGTTTCTCTCCGACGCGCTCACAGTCCGCCGGGACCGGGACCTCGGAATGTTGAAAGGGCGGCTTTCAGCCATGGCGCGCAGGGAGGCGCGAAGCATCGAAGCCGCCATTCGCGCCGAAACCGCCCAAGCCTTCGGAATCGTCCCAAGCGTCGCGTCGCCTGATGTCGTCCCTGAACTCCTTTATCTTGGTCAGAGTTCACCGATGTTCCTGTCATTGGAGAACGCTCTGCGAGCCAGAGGCGTGTTTGTGACCGCCGCACTGTCGCGCAACATGGCCAGCGACTATTTATCGACGCGCCGGTTTTCAGCGGCGCTGGTCGACATGACGTCTGCCGGCGAAAGCGACGCGCTTTTCCCGGATACGTCTGAACCGGGTGGATTGCTCAACGGCTTGCCGATCCTCGCGTTGATTGATGGTGACAAGCGCCCGCGGGATGACGCGCAGGATCTGCTTTCGCACGCCGACGAGATCATCGAATGCCAGGATCCCGAGCCGGACGTGGCCAAGCGCATTGCGCTCCTGGCGCGGAAGTATCAGGCCCTGCGCCCCGCAAGGCCAACGGTATCAATCACACGGGGTAATGGCGATGATGTGATGGGCTTGTTTTCCAGCGCGTTCCTGGAGGCGCATCTCAAGCGCCAGATAGACGTGTCCAACCAGCGGGCTGATGCGCTGTCAGTCATGACCCTGAAGCTGGCTGGGGAGCACCGAAGCGATGGCCGACTGCTGGACGCGCTCGCAAAGTGCCTGGGACCCCTCTTGCGAGAAACAGACTGCGCTGCCATCGTCGAAACCGGCACGATTGCGGTGTCCCTGCCACTGACCTCCTACCATGGCGCTGTTCAACTCTCGAAGCGGATTGCAGAGGCCATCGCGGATGTCGATGAACTCGCCAGCCTCACGCTCAACTGGCGGGTCGTCGAAAAGCGGAGTTTCCATACGGCGAACGCGCTGCTCGAAGCGGGCCTGTCCGGTCCTTTCATGCGACTGGAAGCAGCCTAGGCCGATACGAGACCGGAGACGGATTCCAGCTCTCTCAAGAACGCTTTGACGCTGACCAGTCGGCGTTCCGGTTCGCCGCCCAGACCGGAATGGACAAGCTTGGAATCCGGACGCAGCTTCAGTGCGCTCGGACGGGTGCGGACGAGTTCCATCAGGCGTGCAGGGTCCATGATCGTATCGGGCCGGAATGCGAAGACTGCGCCCTTGATGCCGGAGTCCAGTTTCGAAATGCCGAGCGCCTTGCACTGCACCTTGATCGCCGTGACCTCCAGCAGTTGCCGCGTGGCCTCCGGTAGCGGACCGAACCGGTCGATAAGTTCAGCAGCGAACGACTCACGGTCGGACGCGGTGCTGATCTCGGCGAGACGCCGGTACAGCGACAGGCGGATCGTGAGGTCCTCAACATACTCCTCAGGGATAAGCACAGCGACGCCGAGATTGATTTGCGGTGACCAGTCATCGACAACTTCATCGTCGCCGCGTGCGCCCGACTGAAGCGCCTTGACGGCGTCTTCCAGCATGGACTGGTAGAGTTCCACGCCCACTTCCCTGACCTGGCCGGACTGCTGGTCGCCGAGCAGGTTGCCCGAACCGCGCATGTCGAGATCGTGGCTCGCGAGCTGGAAGCCGGCGCCGAGGCTATCGAGGGATTGCAGGACTTTCAGGCGCTTTTCGGCCATTTCCGTCACCACTCGGTCGCGCGGCGTGGTGAAATAGGCGTAGGCGCGCAGCTTGGAGCGACCGACGCGACCGCGCAGCTGGTAGAGCTGTGCCAAGCCGAACATGTCGGCGCGGTGGATGATCAATGTGTTGGCGCGCGGGATGTCGAGCCCGCTTTCAACGATGGTCGTGGACAGGAGGACGTCATATTTTCCGTCATAGAACGCGTTCATGATGTCTTCGAGTTCGCCCGCAGCCATCTGGCCGTGGGCGACGACGAAGGACACTTCAGGCACCTGTGCCGACAGGAAGTTCTCCAACTTGTCGAGATCCTGGATACGCGGCGCCACGAAGAAGGCCTGTCCGCCGCGATACTTCTCACGCAGCAAGGCTTCCCGGATCGTGACGGTATCTTCCTCGGTGATGTAAGTGCGGACAGCGAGGCGGTCGACAGGTGGTGTTGCGATAATGGAGAGGTCGCGGATGCCCGTGAGCGCCATCTGGAGCGTGCGCGGGATGGGCGTGGCGGACAGGGTCAGCACATGGACGTCGGCCTTCAGTTCCTTCAGCCGCTCCTTGTGCTTCACGCCGAAGCGCTGCTCTTCGTCGACGACGAGCAGACCGAGCCGTTTGAAATCCATGCCCTTGGCGAGCAAGGCGTGCGTGCCGATGACGACATCGACACTGCCGTCCGCCAGGCCGTCGCGCGTTTCCACGGTCTCGCGCTGGCCGACAAGCCGGGACAGGTGGCGCACCTTGAGTGGCCAGCCAGCCAATCGTTCGGAAAACGTTTTGTAATGCTGACGTGCCAGCAATGTTGTCGGCGCAATGACGGCGACCTGCTTGCCGCTCATCGCTGCCATGAAAGCTGCGCGCAAAGCGACTTCGGTCTTGCCGAAGCCCACGTCACCACAGACGAGGCGGTCCATCGGCCTGCCTGATGCCAGGTCTCCCAACACGTCTTCGATGGCGTTCAGCTGGTCGTCTGTTTCCTCATAAGGGAAACGGGCCGCGAATTCCTCATACATCCCCTGCCCGGCTGCCAGCACGTCGGCGCGCTTCAGGGACCGTTCTGCGGCGATGGCCATGAGTTCTGCGGCCATCTCGAGAATGCGCTTCTTCGCCTTGGCCTTGCGGGTCTGCCACCCCGCGCCGCCGAGGCGGTCAAGCTGGCTTTCAGATTCTTCCGAACCGTAGCGGCTGATCAGGTCAATGTTCTCGACAGGCAGGAAGATCATGTCGCCGCCAGCATATTCGAGCTGGAGGCAGTCATGCGGCGCGCCGGTAAGGTCAAGTGTCTTCAGGCCGATGTAGCGACCGACACCATGATCGACATGGACGACAAGATCATCCGGCGACAGTGCGGACGCATCTGTGATGAAGCTTGCAGACTTGCGGCGCCGTCGCGGGGCTGCCAGCCGGTCGCCCAGAATGTCGGCTTCGGAAATGACTGCGACATCTGGAGTCACGAATCCCGACTCAAGCGGAAGTTCGACGACCGTAAAATCGGTCTTGCGCACGGCTTCGAGCGAGTGGACCTGCACAAGATCGGGCAGTCCATGATCGGCCATGACATTGATCAGACGATCCGCTGACCCGGCAGACCAGGCCGCAAAGGCAACCGGCTTGCCTGATGCGTACAGGGCCTTTGCATGTGCGATAGCCGCCTCGAAAATATTCTCTTCGGGACGCAGGCGCTCCGGTGCGAAATCCCGACCGAGCCGGGCGCCCATGTCATAGGCACCTCCGGTGGCTTCTGCCGGGCTGAAGCGGACAACTGCGTGGGTGGAGAGTAGGTGATCGAGTTCGTTGGACTCAAGGAACAGATCGGACGGGGGAAGCACACGGGCTATTTTTGGGTCACCGCCAGCGGCATCAAGGCGTGCGGAGTAATAGTCCAGAGCCTGCGCCAGGCGCTCGGATGTGGCTTCGGCAGCCAGATGCCCGAAACCGATAACGGCTCCGTCACCAATGTAATCAAACAAGGTTTCGAGGTGGTCATGGAACAGCGGGAGCCATGCTTCGACGCCCTGCCGGCGAATCGAGGCACGGGCCGATTCGTACATCGGGTCACCGGAAGGGGGGCCGAATCTCGCCAGGTAGTGCTCGCGAAACCCGCTGAGGATCGTGTCATCAAACAGGATCTCGCTAACCGGCGCGAACGCGACAGAGCGAGCATCTCCCGTGGAGCGCTGGGACTCCGTGTCGAAAGTCCGCAAGGTTTCCAACGTGTCGCCGAAGAAGTCCAACCGGTAGGGTTCGCCCGATGTCGGCGGAAAAATATCGATGATACCGCCGCGAATGGCGAACTCGCCGTGTTCGCGCACTGTGCTTGCCCGCACGTAGCCGTTCACCGAAAGGTATTCTGTCAGGTCCTTCTGGCTGACGGACTGGCCAATGGACACTGAGAAGGACGCGCGTCGCAACGTCGAGACGGGCGGTACTCGCTGCACCAGCGATGTTGCCGTCGTAACGACCAGAAGGGCTCCCTGGGAGGGTTCGTAGCGGGCGAGCCGGGCCAGACCCGCGCAACGGCGTGCCGCGACACCCGGCGTCGGGCTGACCCGGTCATAGGGCAAGGTGTCCCATCCCGGCAGGTCGACGCAATCGAGGCGTGGCGAGATGAATTGTGCCAGGCGGCGGGCCGTGCTCGCACTCTTGTCGTCGCGCGCGACATACAGACCAATCCCGCCCCGCGCCTCAAGCGCTCGACAGAACGTAAGGAGGTCTGCGCCGAAGGGCGCACCGGCAAAGCTGGCCGGGCCGCTCAAGGACTTGAGAAGGTCGACAGGGGTCATCAGGATCTTTGGCGAGGTTCGTTTCGGGGCGCGGTGCGGCTGATCGTATTAACCAGCCTGCGCGGCGTAGCGGAAAGCGACCAGCTGGTCCAGCACCGGACCCTTGTGTTTGTCAGGGACGTCCTTCTGCCCAATCAGCCATGCATAAACATCCCAGTCCGGTACCGCCAGAAGGCGTTCGAACTCATCAAGTTGCGCTTCGTTAAAGTCCGGCAGGAATTTGTCGGCAAAGGATCCCATGTAAAGATCCATTTCACGGAAACCGCGCCGCCAGGCCCTGAACGTCAATTTACGGCGTCGCGTTTCCATCGCATGCTCCATCATCTGTTGCCCGCCAAGGATATAGTCTGCTGGCGCGGCCCGTAAACCACGCATTGTGTGCTCAAGTCCGCGCGCTTAGTGTCGCGCCATGCGGGACGAAAGACTTTTTCCTATGTTTGCCGGGTTGGAAACGCTGACAGGCGTTGGCCCTAAGCTGAAACCCCTGCTTGAGCGGCTGGTCGACGGGGACACGCTCTGGGACCTGCTGCTTCACTTGCCGGAACGGTGGGTCGATCGCCGCGTGAGGGCGAGCTTCGAACAGGTGGTATTCGGTGAAGTCGCCACTGTGCAGGGTGAGGTGCATGCCTATCAGGCGCCCTATTCGGACAAGGCGCCCCATCGAATCCAGTTGTTCGACGGGACGGGATTCCTGACGCTGGCTTTCTTTCGTGCGGACGGGCGCTGGCTGCAGGGCCAGTTCCCGATCGGGTCGATCCGGATCGTCTCGGGACGCGTGGAAGATTTCAATGGCGAGCGCCAGATGACCCATCCCGACTATATCGTTGACCCGGCGAAGGGTGACCGACCACCGGAAGTCGAACCCATCTACGGCCTGACCGCCGGGCTGACCAACAAGCGCGTTCACGCGCTGGCCGTACAGGCGCTGGACAGCGTGCCGGACGATCTGCCGGAATGGGGCGACCCTCACCTGGTTGCGCAGAGAGGTTGGGTGGGGTTCAAGGCGGCGCTCACCGGGCTGCATAATCCGTCTGTTTACGACGCAGATGCATTCGAAGCGGCGCGCGTGCGGCTTGCCTATGACGAAGCACTGGCACGAGAATCTGCTTTTGCGCTGGCCCGGGCAAGCCGGAAGCGTCGCAATGCGCCCCCGATTCCGAAAGCGCAGGTGGCTCAGTCCCGTCTCACCCGCAGCCTGCCATTCCGTCAAACCGGAGCGCAGGTCCGCGCTGTTGCCGAGATAAGCGACGATATGTCGAGCCAGTCCCCCATGCGGCGCATGCTGCAAGGCGATGTCGGATCCGGCAAGACGCTCGTGGGGGCCATGGCGGCGGTGCAGGCGGCGGCGGGCGGGTTCCAGTCTGCATTCATGGCGCCAACGGAAGTGCTGGCGCGGCAACAATACGAAACACTCGACAAGCTCCTGTCACCTCTCGGCTACACCATTGCGTCGCTGACGGGACGCGACAAGGGCGCGGCGCGTGAGGGTACGCTCCTGGGGCTCGCGGATGGATCGATCCAGGTCATCGCCGGGACCCACGCCCTGTTCCAGGAATCGGTCGTCTTTCGCAATCTCGGTCTGATCATTGTCGACGAGCAGCATCGGTTCGGGGTGCAGGACCGCATGCGCCTGGTCGGCAAGGCTGTGTCGCCGCACATGCTGGTGATGAGTGCGACGCCGATTCCGAGGACGCTGGCCCAGGCCGTCCACGGGGATCTCGACGTGACGATCCTCGACGAAAAACCTGAAGGGCGAAAGCCGGTGGAAACCCGTGCCATTCCGGACACGCGGATCGATGAAGTGGTGGATGCTGTTGGACGCGCCATCAAGCGTGGCGAGCGGGCATTCTGGGTGTGCCCGAAGGTCGATGTGGATGACGATGATTCTACGGCAGTAGGCCGGCATGCCGCGCTGAAGGATCAATTGGGTGTGCCGGTCGGCCTCGTGCACGGGCGGATGAAGCCAACGGAAAAGGACTCGGCACTGGAGGACTTCCGATCAGGCCGGACGAAGATACTGGTCGCAACCACCGTGATCGAAGTCGGCGTCGATGTGCCCGAGGCGACGATTATGGTGATCGAGCGGGCCGAAGGCTTTGGCCTGGCGCAGCTGCATCAATTGCGCGGACGTGTCGGCCGCGGAGACAAGCCGTCTTTCTGCCTGCTGCTGTATCGCCCGCCGCTGGGTGACATGGCCCGCGAGCGGCTTGAGACCCTGCGCCGGACGGAAGACGGCTTCGAGATTGCCGAAGCCGATTTCAAGCTGCGCGGCCCTGGCGACATGCTCGGACTGCGTCAGGCCGGGGCGACCGATTACCGGATCATCGACCTGTCGCGTCACGCTGACCTGCTTGCTATCGCCAAGAAAGATGCAACCGCTGTCGTGGACGCCGATCCGGACCTCGCCGGTGCGCGCGGTAAAGCCTTGCGGCTCGTCCGGGAATTGCTGACACCGCGCCTGAACGCGGGAGCCGCAAACTGACCTAAAGGCTTCGTTGAGGCTTCGGCGTCTTTGCCGACTTGGTATCTGTCTTGGGGACTGGCGGAAATTCGGGCACGACGAGTCCTGCCGACAGGATCATTTTCGCGCCTTCCTCGACGGTCATTTTCAAGCGGATGATCTCGTTCGCCTCGACATACATCAGAAATCCCGATGTGGGGTTGGGAGTCGTCGGCACGAAGATACCGAGGAATTCCGGACCGAGTGCGATACCAATCTCACCCTTGGCAGGCGAGGACACGAATCCCAGGCACCATGTGCCCGGTTTGGGATACTCGATCAGGACGACTTCGCTGAACTGGTCGGTATTGTCCTTGGCGAACACCTCGACGAGTTGCTTGAACGCTGAATAGAGTGAACGCACAACCGGGACCTGGCTGAGGATGCGGTCACCGATGCCGATGACGGACCGGCCGATAAGATTGGTCGCGATGCCGCCCAGGATTGTCAGGAAGACGACGAGTACAATCAGTCCGAATCCCGGCACCGCGTATTTGAGGTAGGTTTCGGGGTTCAGGGCCGCCGGAATGAGCGGGACGACGCGCTTGTCGATCTCGCTAATCAGGAATTGCAGGATCAGGAACGTAACCGCGATCGGTGCGGCGATGACCATGCCTGCGAAAAACCGGCCCCTGAGCCATACGAACAGGCTTTTGGGGTGCGGTTTGTCAGGCAGCAATGGCCCGTCGTGGTGGTCTTTCCGTCGAGCCATCTGGCCCCTCCCATTGTCGATCCGCAAGGTTCCTCGGGGTAATACCTTGGCGAGCCCCTTGTTCCGCGCAATTGTGGCCAAGATGGGAAGTAATGATCAAATTGAAAGAGCTTTGGAAAGCTGGGCGCGTCACGATTTTGGCGATACGGCGCGTATTGCTGATTTAAAGCGATTGTCCGGTGGCGCAAGCCAGGAAACGTGGGCGTTCGAAGTTGTGGATGGCGGTGCAACACACCGGCTTATTCTCCGGCGCGCACCAGGTGGCGAATCGGTTGCGCGGTCGTCCGAAGCAATCACGCTGCGAACCGAATCCGCGCTGCTCGCCTGTGCAGACATAGCGGGCGTACCTGTGCCGGGCGTGCTGGGCGTGTTTGAGCCGGGAAGCGATGTGGGCGAGGCCTTCATCATGCACCGCATAGCAGGCGAAACGCTGGGGCGGAAAATCTTGCGCGACGACGCCTACAAGGCAGCACGTCCCGTGCTTGCGAAACAATGTGGCGAAGCGCTTGCTGGCATTCACGCGGTGGAACTCGACACGCTTCCCGACTTGCCGCGGAGCGATGGCGCCGACCAGATCAAGAAGTACGAAACCATCTATCGCACCTTTGACCTACCGCGTCCGGTATTCGAACTGGCCTTTGCCTGGCTGAAGGCGAATGAACCCGCACCTCAACCACCGGTGCTGGTGCATGGCGACTTTCGACTCGGGAACTTGATCGTCGATGAACAGGGCCTTGCATCCGTTCTGGACTGGGAGCTCGCGCACATTGGCGACCCACGCGAAGACATTGCCTGGATTTGCGTCAACTCCTGGCGGTTCGGCCAGATCGCGCATCGGGTTGGCGGATTTGGCGATCTGGACGAATTGCTCGACGCCTATGCGGCAGCTGGCGGCACACGTTTCGATCCCCGCGAAATCGACTGGTGGGAAACGATGGGTAGCCTCAAATGGGGCATCATGTGCATGATCATGTATGAAGCTTTCCGGTCGGGTGGTGACCCCAGCGTCGAGCGCGCGGCCATTGGCAGGCGCGTGTCGGAAACGGAGATCGATCTCCTGAACCTCCTCGAAAAGGCGATCTGACATGCATGACGCCCCCTCACCTTCCGAACTCATCGCAGCGGTAAAGTCGTTTATCGACGACGCCGCCGCGCCGCAACTTACTGGCCACGCGGCGTTCCATGCCCGGGTCGCGTCGAACGTGCTCGCTACCTTGTTGCGGGAACTCGAACAGCGCCCGGCTGCAGAATCCGCCGAGGCGACGGGACTCCGTGCAATCCTTGATACTGACATGAACGCCTCGGTCGACGCCATGAACCGAGACCTGTGCGCCCGCATTCGAGGCGGCGAAATGGACGCTGCAACACCCGGCTTGTTCGAGCATCTCAAAACGACCACTATGGCTCAGTTGTCTATCGACCAACCGAACTATTCCGGACTGAAGGCCGCGCTCTCCAAGCCCGCCTGAAAGCAAGAGAGGCGTCAGGACCCCAGATGAAACGCGTGTTTTTGATTCTCGGGATTCTGGTCATTCTTGGTATCGGATTGGGACCGTGGGCTTACCGGACGTTTTTCATGCCCGGAGTCCCTATCGCCTTGCCGACCTTTGACTATCGCACGACCGATAGTTGGGCCGCCCTTCCTGCCGAATCTCCGGCACCTGTCTGGAAAGACGGCTGGGCCGTCGATGTCATCCTCGTTGGACCGGGCACCGGTTTGGATCCGCGATCGGAAGCGGACCTTTTAGCCCAGACAAACCGCGCCAAAGAGCAGTCGGGGCGGCTCGCCGAATCCTTGTCATTGATCGGCCCGGTCTACGCGCCTCTTTATCGCAGTGGGGACGAAGCAACCGACTTGGCCGCGGCGTTTCGGGCCTATGTGCGTACGCATAATCGTGGACGCGCCTTCGTCATAGCGACAGACCACGCCCTCCCCTCGGAAATGCTTTCGTCATTGACGAGCGACGAAGCACTTCGTGCCCGGTTCGGCGGCTTCCTCCGGCTTACGCGAGCCAAGGGAGCGACCGCACCGTTTCCGGCTGTAGCGCTTGTGCCATCGGCGCCCGATACCCTGATGGCTTACTGTCCTGACCAATATGACACGGCAGATACCTGCCAGCCGATCGTCAGAATCGGTCGTCAGGACGGTATGATGATCGTATCGCAAGACACCCCTATCGGCGGCGAGAACCTCGCGGGCCTTACAGCGTGGCTGGAGGCAAACGTTGCCAAAACGGCTGAGCCGCTTGGCTCACTGGAGGAGGTCGAGATCATCGACATTCGTCGCCCCGGCGATACGGATGCGAAACGGGCCGAAGACGAAAACTAGGCTGAAGGCCGGGTTTGCGATTCAGGTGCCGCGCGCGCGAACGCCGCGATTTCGCGGCAGGCTGCATCGACTTCAACAAGGCGGGGATAGTCGGACAGGTCCATATCGAATCGCCTTGCGTTGGCGACCTGGGGCACAAGACAGATTTCCGCGATCGTCGGTTCGTCACCAAACAACAGGCTTGTTTGAGGCAGGTCCCGTGCAATCGATTCAAGCGCAAGGAAACCGCGCTTGATCCAATCGTGATACCAATCCTTCACTGCGGCATCGTCTGCGCCAAAGTCCTGCCTCAACGCGGCAAGTACCGACAGGTTGTTCAGGGGATGGATGTCACAAGCGATCGTGTCCGCGAAGGCGCGCGCCTGAAGACGCACCCAAGGTTCTTTGGGCAGCAAGGCGGGCCCCGGCATGGTCTCGTCAATCCATTCGATGACGGCCAGAGATTGTCCCGCGATGCGGCCGTCTACTTCGATGGACGGTACGCGCATCTGAGGATTGATGAGCCGATAGGTGTCCTGCAATTGCTCGTCGTGTCCGGGTGCGATGTTCACGGGCACACTCTCGTATCGCGCCTCTTTCAGGTTTAGCGCAATACGCACCCTGTAAGCTGCCGACGACCGCCAATAGTCATAGAGTTTCAGCATGCTTTATCTCCTGTCGTTCAGGCGAGTGACTCAAGGTCAAGGACGGCCAGCAATTGTTCTCGCGCTGCGCGGCATTCGTCTGCGAAAACCGGATCGGCAAGATCGGATGGCGCCAGACGGTCCCGGTAGGTCGCCCGGACGACGTCCTGAAGCTCATCGATGGCCTCCTCGTCCAGAAGCACGCCCTGATGACAGGCATTTACTTCAGCCTCAGTCATCACGACACGGAGGCGCAGGCACGCCGGGCCGCCGCCATTGCGCATGGACTGGCGGACATCGACATATTCAACGCGACCGATCGGGCCGTTTCCTGAGACCATCTTTTCGCAGAATACGCGGGACGATTCCATTTCCTGGGTTTCAGTCGGCGCGACCAGAACCAGGCGGTCCTCGCCGGGCATCTGGACCAGTTGGGAATTGAACAAATAGGACCGGATCGCATCGGAGATCGGGACTTCCGCATCGGGCACCATGACCGGTTTCAATTCAAACAGGCCTTCAGCCGCTTGCCGGATGGCAGCGAGCGCGCCCTTGGTGTCCTGGAAGGCCATCTCATGAAAGAACAGCGTATCCAGCGCGCCGACGCAGACGACATCATTGTGGAATGCCCCCGCATCGATCGCGTCGATGGATTGGCGCAACAGTACCGAGCGAGAGGTGTCCAGACCATGGCCGCGCACAATAGAATCACTTGCCAGGCGGCTTTGGCGGGCCGGAAACCCTGCCGCGTTTTCTCCAGCCAACCGGCCGAATACAAACAGCTCGACGCCAGCTGCGCCATGCTCGGCACAAAGACGTACATGGTTGGCGGCGCCCTCGTCGGCAAAATCGGGGTGCATCGGAAGCGCCGAATGCACGGCAAAATGGTCTTCATTGTCGAAAAGCGAGATCAGCGTCGCTGTCGTATCCGGGTGCTCGATACTGCGATGAAGCATCGTCGACAGGTTTGCTGTCGTGAAGTGAAGGCGGCCATCTGACGTGTCCGCTGACGGGGATACTGTTGCAGCATTTGCTGTCCACATGTTGCTGGCTGAATAGGCGGTCTTGAGCAGATGCGGTGCCAGCCGGGCGGCAGCCTCGATGATCTGGGCATCGGTGCCTCTGAAACCTGCCGAGACGAGGAAATCAAAGTTTGGCCGAGGCAAGGGTGGCAGGACGCCTTGGACGAGGCCTGCCCGCAGCATTGTCCGCATCTTTTCGAGACCCTGCAGGGCCGCTTCACGCGGGTTGGAGACAGCCCCCGCATGCGTGGCGCTCGCGAGGTTGCCATCTGACAGGCCACCATAATTGTGCGACGGACCGATCAGGCCATCGAAATTCACTTCAAAAGCGGTCATTGGGGGAAGCCTTGCGCACCCATGCGTTCAGCTTTGTCAGATACCTGGCTCGCTTGTGGCCACGCGCAATAGTCAGCGGCGTAATACGCCCCCGGCCGGAAGTTGCCGGACAGACCGGGGCCACCGAATGGCATTGCCCCGCTGGCGCCCGCTGTTGGCCTGTTGCGGTTGAGAATGCCTGCCCGCATTTCCCTGTGCGCCTTGACCCACAGCGCATCGTCGTCGCTGACCAGTCCACCGGAGAGACCATAGCGTGTCGCGTTAGCGCGTTGCAGCGCTTCGTCGAAAGTCTTGACCCTGACGACCTGCATCAGCGGCCCGAAAAGCTCTTCGTCCGGTATATGGTGCGCTTCTGTCACGTCGATGACCCCAGCGGTCACGAATCCACCACCCCGGTCCATGCGCTTGAGACGGCGTAGCGATTTTCCGCCAGCCTTTGAGAGCATCATCTGGAAGTCTGTTGCAGCTTGCGCGGCGGCCTCAGAGACGAGTGGACCCATAAACACGCCATCTTCGTCCCAGGCCCCAATCTTGATGGCCTTGGCGCGCGCAATGATTGCCTCGAGGACATCGTCGCCGAACTTGCCTTCAGGCAGGATAATCCTGCGCGCGCAGGAACAGCGTTGCCCCGTCGTCAGAAAAGCGGATTGGGCCGCGATGTCGGCAGCTGCTTCGACACTTGCCGGATCCCAGATGATGAGCGGATTATTGCCGCCCATCTCCAGCGCGAGAATGACTTCCGGGCGGCCTGCAAAATGCTTGTGGAAGAAGACGCCGGTGTTGGCCGAGCCGGTGAACAGCAGACCGTTAATGTCCGCGTTGAGGAGAGCTCCCCCGGTCTCACGGGTACCATGAACGATGTTGAGGCAGCCTTCCGGAAGGCCCGCCGCTTCGAATGCCTCGGCCATGTGCGTCGCAACGCCGGGTGCGAGTTCCGATGGTTTGAAGACGCAGGTGTTCCCGGCGAGTAGTGCAGGCACGATGTGTCCATTGGGAAGGTGACCGGGAAAATTGAAAGGTCCGAATACAGCCATCACACCGTGAGCACGATGTGTCAGATGGGACGACCCAAATGCCGCCAATTCAAATTTCGAACCCGCACGCTCGTTCTGCGCGGCGATAGACACAGCGACTTTTGCTTTCATTGTTGCGGCCTCGGCGCGGGTCTCCCAGAGAACCTTGCCCATATCGCGACTAATGGTGGTCGCAATGGAGTCCGTTCGCTTTGCGATTTCCTCGGCGTACCGTTCGAGGACTGCCGTTCGGTCGCCCTGTGGCAATCTCGACCAATGTGCAAAGGCTTTGCGCGCCGAGCTGACCGCAGCGTTTACCTCGTCCGGGCCAGCAGAGTTACCTTCCCACACTTTCTCGCCTGTTGCCGGACAAGTGTTTTCAAAACGCGTACCACTGCCTTCAGACCATTTACCGTCAATATAGACGCCAGTTGCCATTACTTGCTCCGTAGCCAGATGCGCGCTTCAGCGCCCGGCTTCAATTGAAGGGCTTCGATGATGGAGGGTGACAGGGTCGCGACATTGTCATCGTCGACTGCCATTGTCGCGAGTGATACGCGGAAATCGGGGAGCACATTGCTGGACACGAGCCCCTGCTTTGCATCGGCGCGGCCAGACACGTCTCCTGCCTTGAGCGTCACGATCCGGCTTTCCTGAATGGTTCTAAGGTGTCGGCGCTGGGCTGCAACCAATGGTCCACCGTCGAAAATATCGACAGTGCGGTCGAACTGGAATCCTTCCCATTGCAACAATTTGTAGGCTCCGACACCTTCGGAATGACAGCGGCCGATGACCTCGCGCGCCTCCGGCGGCAAGAGATCCACATAGATCGGGTATTTTGGCATGAGATCGAGGATGAACTGGTTGTCGGTGGTCGCCGAAAGGCGGTCAGCCTCGGTGAAATCCATACGGAAGAAATGACGTCCGAGACATTCCCAGAATGGCGACCGTCCATCGTCGTCCACGACGCCGCGCAGTTCGGCCAGCACGTGGTTGCTGAACCTTTCAGGTGCTGCGGCCATCAGCAGGTAGCGCGACTGTGCCGCGAGCCGTCCAGCGCCGCCACCCCGATGCTCGGGCTTCAGGAATAGCGTACCGACTTCGGTGTAGCCGACATATTCATTCGTCAGAATCAACGCATCCATATCGAAACGCATGTTGCCCGCAGCATGGCTGGCTTGGGCGAGCGTAATGACGCGATAGTTGAAGAATGGCTGGTCTATTCCGGTGCCGGCTTTGACTGCCGAGCAACCCACGACTTCGCCAGTGCCGACATTCTCCATCATGAGCAGGTATTTGCCATACTCGATGCGCTTCTGGAGGCCGTTGAACGCGCGTTCCGACTTCTCCAGGCGCTCGCGCAGGATGGATTCATCGACGGGCAAACTTGTAAATCCGGGCCCTGATTGACGGGCGAGGTCCATCAGTGCATCAAAATCATCAAGTCGCGACGGGCGCATGACATAGGCGCTGGACATCTCAGTTCTCCATCATCGCCTTGATGCGTGGCCCATCCATGCGTCCGTCTGCCAGACGATTCAAAAGCAGCGCTGACAGGGTAGCACGCTCTGCAAAGCTCTCGGTCACGACGAATTCTTCGTGCGAGTGAATCCGGCCGCCTCGAACGCCGAGCGTATCAACATTGGGTACGCCAGCAGCAAAGATGTTGTTTCCTTCGCAGACACCGCCTGTATCAACAAATTCGAGATCCAGACCGATTGCCTGACCCGTTGCATGGACCGCTGCGAATATGGCCTGCTGCGCAGTGTTCCGCGGTTTTGGGGGGCGATAGAATCCGCCGTGAACATGGCCGGATATGCCGGGCCTGGACGTCGCCTGCGCAAAGAGCCGGTCGACCGCAGCCGTTGCCCAGGCTGCGGCTGCAGCGTCCGGTGCGCGTGCCCCAAATCGGACGATGGCCAGGTCGGGCACAATATTGACAGCGCTGCCGCCTTCAATCGTCCCGACATTGAACGTCACGCCGTCACGTTTGCCATTGAGTCCTTCCAATGCGACGACCAGTTCAGCAGCGGCTTCAATCGCGCTTCGTCCTTCTTCCTTGGCCCTGCCCGCGTGCGCAGCTTTTCCGTGCAGCACAATGTCGAATACGGCCGAGCCTTTGCGTCCGCCTGCCATCGCACCGGTATCCATTGCGGGCTCATAGGTCATGCCGATATGAGCGCCAGACCTAGCCGCTTCAGTCAGTGCTGCCGAACTTGCATGATTACCGATTTCCTCATCGGGCGTGACCACGATCTGGTAGCCAAGGCGATCACGAAATGGTCCGGCCTCAAATGCCTTCAGGGCTTCCAGCATAACACAAAGCCCGCCTTTCATGTCGGCAAGTCCTGGCCCGTTGAAGCGACCATCACCAAGGTCCGTCACGCCTTCGAAAGTGCCTTTCGGAAACACGGTATCGTAGTGCCCGGTCAGAACAACCTGAACGGGGGCCGTCGTGCGCGCCGATGCACGCAGAATTGGTGCGGTGTGAATAGTCTGGATATTACCCGACGAGTCGATCGTTTCGAAACCTGGTGCTTCCTGGAGCCGGATATCCGCGTCAAGTTCGGAAAAAGCATTGGCGAGAACACCTGAAAAGATCTTCAGTCCCTCTATATTCCAGCTGCCTGTATTCATGTCGGACCAGGCGCAGGTGCGCGCCAGCATGTCAGCGGCCGCAGAACCAATGCGCTCGCGCGCGGCTTCATCTTCGTTCGTCAGTCTCGATAGATCGTTCATGGCTACTTGGTTTCATAGGTAACGATGCGGGGCAAGTGGGCGGCCGTTGGCAGCACAAACAAAAACGGCCCGGCTGTTTGCCGGGCCGTTTAAATCTTGGGTATAGATCCGTTACTGCACGGTGATCTCAACCACCGAACGACGGTTCAGAGGTTCACGAACACCATCACGCGTGGCTTTGGCGAGATCTGTTTCGCCTTTAGCCGTTTCAGTGATGAGCGTTGCGTCGACACCACGTGACACGAGAGCCGAAGCCACGATGTCTGCGCGGCGCTGCGACAGCTGCTCGTTGTAGGCGCTGGCGCCCGACGTATCAGTGTGACCAGCGATAGACACGGCACTTGGCGCACAACCGGCACCTGCGGTGATGTTGGCAACCGCCTGGTCGATAACCGCAGCAGCCTGACTTGTCAGATCAGCTTTGTCCCACTCGAAGTAGACAACGAAGTTCTGGTTCAAGCCTGCACACACAACTTCAGGAGCAACCGTTTCCGTCGTCGGAGGTGGTGGCGGCGGAGGTGGTGGCGGTGGCGGTGGCGGTGGTGGAGGAGGTGGCGGTGGTGGCGGAGGCGGCGGTGGCGGTGTTGCGCCAAACGCATAACGAAGGCCAACCGTAGCAGAATGCTTGGTCAGATCGCCTTCGTAACCAATGCCGCCGTGGACGCCGTCGAGGTCGAGTTGCTCAGCCACAAAATACTTGTAGCCGACATCCATGGTAAGCTTTTCGCTGAGCTTGTAGCCGAAGCCGAGCAATCCCTGGTAAGCCAGACCGGTATCTGATCCGGAAAAGCCATTCGCCGCAGACAGGTCCGTTCCCGTTGCGAACGCAAGATTGCTTGCCTTGGCCTTGGCGCGAACAGCGCCGATACCGAGACCGACGTAAGGCTGGAAAGCACCTGCGCGGTTGAAATCATAAATGCCGTTAAGCATCAGGTCGGTCGTCTGAAGATTACCGCGTGGATTTGAGACTGCGCCTGCCAAGACGCCGTTCACGTCGGAAGGAACGCTCAGATCGCCACTGCTGTATCCGAGAACGCCTTCGATACGAAATCCGTTGTCGAGGCCATAACCCAGGCCGACATCTGCGCCCCATGCTTCTTCGACGTCCGAGCTGCTGCCCAGCGAACCGATAACGTTCTGTGTTACCGGATCGTGGTCCAGACGACCATCAAACGCGTAAGTTGCATCGGCGCGGCCGTACCAACCTTCTTCAGCTTGAGCGACCATTCCAGCAGACGCAAACGCGGCCGCGGCTGTCGCGCACATAAGAGTTTTTTTCATACTCGATCCCCTTCTTGTGCCGAATGACGGGATTGTCCTCGACCGCAGGTTCATACGCGCATCGTTGCGCATGGTTCCTGTTAAACTTTTTTATTTGGCGCTGCGAGTGGTTTCATACACTCAAGCACCAAATCGCGCGGTATTTTTCAACCAGCGCGACCCAATTGCAACAGATTGTGACGTGTTCGTCAAATCCTGCCAGCAATATCATATCTACCTGATAGACAGCAGAGAATGGTACCGCCTCTCCGGTTTGAACGGAGGACCTCTGGTTCCACAAACCAGCGCTCTAACCAACTGAGCTAAGGCGGCCTATTGCTGGGAGATACAGCCCAATTCCTGACGATTCAAGCGTCAGGACGCCAGAAACTGCTATCCTCGCGAATCAGATCTTCGCAACCTGGTCGAACTCCAGATCAACCGGCGTTCCGCGCCCGAATATTGATACGGTGACCTTCAGACGCCCGTTGGCTTCGTCGATTTCCTCGACAGCGCCCTCGAACCCCTGGAACGGACCGTCATTGACCTGAACCTGCTCACCAATTTCGAACGATATCTTGGGCCGCGGACGTTCTTCTGCCGAGTCAGTAGACGAACCGAGGATACGGTCAACTTCGCGCTGGCGAACCGGGAGAGGCTTTTTGCCGCCGTCCGAACCAAGAAAGCCGGACACTTTCGGCGTGTCCTTGACCAAGTGATACACGTCGTCGCTCATTTGCGCTTTCATAAGCACGTAGCCGGGAAAAAAGCGGCGCTCGACGGTCTTTTTCTTGCCGCGTGCGACCTCGACGACTTCCTCAGTCGGAACCTGAATGTCCTCGATGAGGTCGGACAGTCCCTTACGCTCCGCCTGCTCGAGAATCGAGGCGGCGACCTTCTTTTCGAAGTTCGAATAAGCGTGGACGATATACCATTTGGCTTCAGCCATAGGGCCTGCGCGCTCCTTGAATACGTGTTGTTCGGCCTGCATCTACAGGCCGGTAATTGCTTTGACAGCCATGCTGATGACCGAATCAGCGGCAAAGAGAAACAAGGCGATGAGAACCGACATGATGACAACGAATATCGACGCCTGAATAGTTTCAGGGCGAGTCGTCCATGTCACCTTGTTTCCCTCTGCGCGCACCTGGCGCACGAAGGTCACGGGTCCTACGCGTTTTTTCTTGTCCTTGTCGGCCATTTCGACACTTTCTTGAAAGGCGGGGGGTTAGCGGTTTTGATCCGCCTCGTCCACGGTTAAAGTGCATACGCTCATTTGTGAAGGCATGTGAGGCTGAAAAGCGGCGTGTGCAAGGGTGATTCCACCACGAGCAGATACTTCACCCCATCCCCTCAATGCGCGCCAGCTAGGTGGCCACGCCAAACTGCCGGGCTGGCAAACCGGGAACGTCAACGGAAATCGCGAACAGGCTGCCTGAGAGAGGGCGCGAATCGAGCGCCGGGAAACTCATGCCCACACGCGCAGTCGTAATGAACAGGGTTTTCAGGTCATCTCCACCGAAGGTACAGGAAGTCGGTCGTGGTGCAGCTAGCGTGATGACCTGGTCGACGCTGCCATCAGGCCGGTACCTCACGACCCGAGAGGCATCCCAAAGACAGGTCCAGAGACAGCCTTCGGAATCGATGGTTGAGCCATCCGGGTAGCCACCGAACTCATATGTCGACGCAAACACCCGGCGGCCCGTCAGGCCACCCGTATCGGCGTCATAGTCAAAGGCCAGAATTTCCTGTTCTGCGCTGTCGCATGTGTAGAATGTCCGACCATCCGGTGAGAATTGCATCGTGTTGGTGATCATGACGGAAGGAAGCCGCAACTGGCTGATCTGGCGATCTGCTGATAAACGGAAATAGCCGCCTTGTGCGTCTTTTTCCCGGTCATCCATCGTGCCGAACCAAAATGAGCCGTCCGGCGCCACGCCGCCATCATTCGTTCGATTCGTTTCTGGTTCCGCGTCGAGCTTGCACCAGCGTTCGTAGGCTTCGGTGGCGGGATCATAGAGGCCGATTTCCTGATCACCAGCCATCAAAAGACAGCCGTCGTGCATCGCGATAGCGCTGGCGCGGATCGGCAAGTCATAGCGCCTTGTATTTCCCGTCTTTGGATTATAGCGGTGCAGCTTGGCCCGCTTGATATCGACCCACCAGAGGAAGCCCTCGGAGGGACTCCAAACTGGTCCCTCCCCCAAAGCGCATCCGGTCGGCGCCACGCATTCAGGTGTCATCAACATGCTGCCACCTGCCGATGCTCATTCAGACGTCTAGGGTAAGGCATCAGCTAAGAAATCCTACTTGGTTCGCGAATGCAGACAATCCGCCCGGAATCGCTTGGTCCACACCACACTCTTCCACGCTGACGGCAAATGCATCAAGGGCCATACGTTGCGCGGGAACAAACCTGTGAGACATAACGTGATGTCGCGGCGCCCCAAGCCTCAATTGTATCGACGTTTATCAAGGCCGGTTCGCTCGCGCCTTTTCGGCATCGCGCACCTGCGCTAGGAGAAGACAATGACAGCCTCTCTCGATATGCCCTCCTCTGCCCACGCTTTTCTCAAACTGATCGACGTAATGTCCAAGCTGCGCACCCCCGTGTCGGGGTGCCCATGGGATCTTGAACAGACTTTTGCGACGATAGCCCCCTACACGATCGAAGAAGCCTATGAAGTGGCTGATGCGATTGAGCGTGGCGACATGGCTGAACTCAAGGAGGAGCTTGGAGACCTGCTTTTCCAGGTCGTTTTCCATAGCCAGATGGCTGCCGAAGACGGCGTTTTCGACATCGTCGATGTCACAAACGGGATCGCAGATAAAATGGTGCGACGACATCCGCATGTCTTTGAGTCTCCGGACAATCGTTCAGCCGCTGAACAAACGCGTGCCTGGGAGCGCATCAAGGCAGACGAGCGCGCGAACAAGGCAAGCCATGTGAGCCCCAGTGCACTTGATGGCGTCGCCATATCGCTTCCAGCATTGCTGCGGGCGGAGAAACTGCAGAACCGTGCGGCGCGCGTTGGGTTTGACTGGACAGAGGCAGAGCCAATTTTCGACAAGCTGACCGAAGAAACCCAGGAAGTCCGCGATGCCATCCAATCGGGTATCAGGGACGACATCGAAGATGAACTTGGCGACCTTCTGTTTGTCGTGGCCAATCTGAGCCGCCGTCTTGATGTCGATCCTGAGAAGGCGCTACGCCGGGCCAACGCGAAGTTCGAACGGAGATTCCGGGCCATGGAAGCAGAAGCCACGGCAGACGGCGTGAAGTTTGCCGATTTGGGATTGGACGAACAGGAGGCTTACTGGCAGCGCGTCAAACGCGCCGAGAAGGCCACAGACTAGTCATCAATCCCGATATTCGGGAACTCAGCCTGGAACTGGCCGACACGATCGATCGGAAGGCGAACGCTAAGCGCGACACGTCCATCGCTAAGGTTGGTTTCCGCGTTGACGTCTCCATGACTGTGAAGCCATGCGCGAGCACGTCCATCCTGAGGGCTCAGGGTCACAGCCACGTCTCGTGCCCCGCGAAGCAGGGCACGTTCGATCTGATGAAGCAGGGCGTCCATTCCTCTCCCCTGCAGAGCAGAAACCAGCACTGCGGGCGTTTCGGTGTTGCCCTTTGCCGCTATCTCTAGTGCCTCGAAACGCTCGGGCGGCAGGACATCAGACTTGTTCCATGCTTCGATCATGGGCGGGAGCGGAAGTCCTGTCTCTTTCTCCAGTCGCGCAAGCACGATGTCGACGTCCTTTGCCTGTTCCACGTCGGCGGCGCTGGACCGATCCCTGACATGAACCAGCAGGTCGGCCTGCATCGCTTCTTCGAGAGTCGCCTTGAAGCTGTCGATAAGATGGGTTGGCAAGTCCGTGATAAATCCGACAGTGTCGATGAGCGCCGCCTCCCCGAGCGTGGGTAGGTCGATGCGGCGGATCGTTGGGTCAAGCGTTGCGAACGGCATGTCCTTGGCGAAGACCTTGGCGCCCGAGAGCCGGTTGAACAGAGTCGATTTGCCTGAGTTCGTATAGCCGACGAGCGCGATTACAGGCTTACCGCCCCGCTTCCTTCCGGCACGCTGGACCGCTCGCGTGCGGCGAACATCTTCAAGGTCACGACGCAACCGAACGATCTTGTCATCCAACATCCGGCGGTCGGATTCGAGTTGGCTTTCACCCGGACCGGACAGGAATCCGCCGCCTCCCCGTTGTCGTTCGAGGTGCGTCCATGTGCGGACCAGTCTGGAGCGCTCATACAATAGTCGCGCAAGCTCTACCTGCAGCCTGCCTTCCTTTGTGCGGGCTCGCAGCCCGAAAATCTCCAGAATCAAGCCGGTCCGGTCGATGACTTTGACACCCAGACGCGTTTCCAGGTTTCTCTGCTGAACCGGCGTAAGCGCACCATCCACGACCGCGATTGTGCAATTGTGTTCTTCAAGGTCGTCGGCAAATCGATCCAGCAAACCGCCGGAGAAGAGCACAGACGAATTCACTTTTCGGACGTGGTCTGCGTGAACAAATGCAAGTTCGCAGCCCAGTGCTTCAACCAGGCCAGCCGTTTCTTGCATCCGCTCTTCAGTCGGACGATTTACAGGTGAAAACCAAGGAATGACCGCGCCGGCAATCTCCGGCTCTGGCAAACGATCAATGAGCTTGTCGTTCAAGGGGACCTATTGCCCCTCCAACTCTTCATCGAACAACTGGACAGGGGCGCTTGGAGCAATCGTTGAAATTGCGTGCTTGTAGACAAGCTGGGGTGGACGACCGTCACCGCGGAGCAGGACACAGAAGTTGTCAAACCAAGTAACCACGCCTTGCAGCTTTACACCATTTACCAAAAACACCGTCAGCGGCGTCCGTGATTTTCTGACAGCATTCAGGAACGTATCCTGCAAGTTTTGTTTTTTCTCGGAAGACATGGGAGATGGCCATTCCTGCTATTGTTCTTGTTATGTGTCGCGAGCTAAATGGATTGGCGCAATTGTGCAAGTGCGAACACTGCTTATCCGCGCCAAAAACTCGGAGAAAGGGCCGGAATTACTGCCAAAATCTCCAATCTGCCGAGCAACATCGACAGAATAAGAAGACTCGTCGCGCCCCCGTCCAACTGATCCGTATGGCCGAGCAGGAGCGCCCCGGAATTGGTGAGGCCACCGATCGCGAGGCGGATCGTGTCTTCGAAAGGCAGGGTCAGGAAGCTAAAACCGATCATTATGACGAAAACAGCAACGATGTAGGCAATCAGATACACCCACACACCGATAACGCTTCGCTCGTCGAGATCCCGGTCCCTGAAACGGAATCCCAGCACCGAGCGCCTGTAGCCAAGCTGACGGAATTCCTGACCTGCGCGACGACCCAGCACGATCAGCCTCGCGATTTTGACGCCGCCCGCTGCCGACAGAGCCGATCCACCGATAAGGGATGGAAGCACAAGGATGGGAAGCGGTATCGCGTCCCGGACCGGCGAATTGGTGAATGTCAGACCCGAGGTGGACAGGTCGGACAAAGCCCACGCAACGCCGTCTCCGAGCGATATCCCGAGGGGAATCACCAAGGCGGCGAAGACGGCGATAAGGAACAAAAACATAAGTGTTTCGGGGTCCATGAACGCCGCACGAGGCTTTCTGTCTTTCAGGGGCAGCCAAACGGCTAGACCGAGAGCTCCAATGATCAATCCTACTCCGAGAATCAAATTGGGGAATGGCGGCAGTGCGTGTCGGCCCAATGCATAGGGATCAACCAAGCCGGTCGTAATGGCGCTTACCGAATCTCCAAGCGCTCTGGGAAATGGGACGCCTGCCATGATGAGAAGTCCCAGCAGAGCGATAATACAAAGGGCCATCATCGCAAATACCGCGCGCGCGACGCGGGGAACGGCATCAAAAAAGCTGGTTTCAGGCACGGTGAACAAGACAGTCCGGTGAATGCCAGGCCCGCCAAGATTGATGGCGGCCAGTACACTGGCTGCAGTCGTAATCGACGCAAGTCCGCCGAAAACATGCAACACGCCGCGCCAGACAACAAGGCTTGCGGGCCATGACCTTCCTTCCGTCAGGACGACTGTGTGGCCCGTTGTCGTCAGGCAGGAGGCTGCCTCATGAATCGCGTGCAGTATTGAACGGTCAGCCACGCCCAGAACAAACGGCAGCGCTGCGGCGCACGGCGCAACAAACCACAATATGATCACTACCGCCAAGGCATCGGATGGTCGCGCTTTTCGTGCGGGTTTGGGCGTTAGGAGCAACACGCTGCTGGCCAGGACGGCAATGCTTGTTGCCATAACGAGAAACGCGACAACCTGATCTGTCTCACCCGCGATTGCCGCGACGAGCGTCGGCAGCAGCGCGCTTCCTGCCAGAATAAGCATGATGAACGCCAGAACCCGAACGATGGACGCATAATTCATGACGTCAGAAGAAGTCCGGACTGACCCGGAAGTATTTCTCGACTTTTCGGACCATGCTTTCCTCGTAGAAGATTATCAGGTGGTCCTCGGCCTGCACGGTAACGTCAGGCCCGGCAATTATGACGTTTCCGTCCCGGATCACGGCGGCTGCAGTTACACCGTCAGGGAGATCATCGTAGCCAAGTGTTTTCCCGATGAGCGATGATGACTCGAGCGTGATCCCTTCGGCCACTTCGGCTAGTCCGTCCTCGATGGACTGAAGTCCCAGAATTCGGCCCCTGCGCATACGCAGCAGGATTTGTGAAACGGTGAGGGCCCGCGGATCGAGCACGGCATCCACGCGCATGTCGCGGGCAAGGCCGGCCAGTTCGGATGCGTTCACCAGCGCAAGGGCGCGTTTGGCCCCTGCCCTTTTGGCAAGATTGCAGATCAGCAGGTTGGTCTTATCGTCATTGGTAATCGCAATGACAAAGTCAGCCTTGGGAGCGCCGGCTTCAGCGAGTATTTCGGGACTTAGCCCGTCACCCTGGATCACAATCGTCCTTTTGAGGCCTGCGACAGCCGCGTCGGCACGACTCGAGCTTGATTCCACGAGACGGATACGAATGTTGCTCTCGCGCTCGAGCGCCTGGGCCACGTAGAGCCCGACGTTTCCGCCGCCCACAATGACCACATGATCGAGGCGCTCATTGTCGCGATTGAATATTGAGGTCAGGCGTTCCGCGTGACTGTCGAGCACGGCAATGTAGGCGCGGTCTTCGGGCTTCAGGACATCTGTCGACCTCGGTGCGCGCACGACCTCGTTTCGTCCAATTCCGACGATGCGAGCCGAAAGATCCGGGAACAGGCCCCGAATCTGGTCGACAGGCGTGTCGAGCAGCGGACTCTTGGCATCAATTTCCAGGCCGAGAAGCTTGACCTTCCCCTTGCCGAAGGTCGCGCTCATCACGGCTCCGGGCGTGCGGAAGCGCTGAAGGATGGCCTCGCCCACTTCAACCTCGGGCGAGATCACCATGTCAATTGGCAGGCCCTCACGGGAAAAAATGTTCTTCCATGCCGGATCAATATACGATTGATCGCGGACCCGCGCGATCTTGTAAGGCACGGAAAACAGCGTGTGGGCAATCTGGCAGATCACCATATTGATTTCGTCGAAATGCGTGACGGCGATGATCATCTCGCAGTCCGCTGCGCCTGATCGCTTGAGCACGTCTGGGTGCGCGGCATGCCCCGTCACGCCACGAACGTCGAGATCCGTAGACACCTGATCCACAAGGTCTGCGTTTTCATCAATGATGGTAATATCGTGCTTTTCTCGCGCCAGCCGCCTGGCAATCCCATGCCCGACGCGGCCTGCGCCGCAAATAAGTACGCGCATCTCTTATTGCCTTTCGACGGTCATTCAGCCGTCCTGACGAGAAAGACCGGAGGCTACGCCCAAAGCCTTTAATTTTCTGTGCAATGCAGAGCGTTCCATTCCAATGAATTCAGCCGTTCTGGAAATATTTCCGTTAAAACGGGTGATCTGAAGTGCGAGATACTCCCGTTCAAACTGTTCCCGGGCGTCACGCAGGGAAAGCCCGACAAGTTCAGCCGAGCCGCCCTTAGCGTTCTGCATGGTGCCTGCGGCCGTGTCGCGTGGTAATTCGTCGACACTCACGGGCCGGCTGGCATCCGACGGCGAGAGTATGAGGATACGTTCTACGACATTCCGAAGTTGCCGAATATTGCCCGGCCAATCCATGGATTGCAGCACTGCCATCGCTTCAGCAGAAAACGCGCGCGGCGTCAGACCGGACGAATCCGAAATGCGGTCCGTGAAATAACTGACGAGATCGGTGATGTCGTCACGGCGCTCCGCCAGTGAGGGAACCCTGAGCGGAACAACACTCAGCCGATAGAAGAGATCTTCCCGGAAGTTTCCTTCCTCAATTTCAATTCGGAGATCCTTGGTCGTCGCCGACATTACGCGCACGTCCACGCTGACATCTGAACGCCCGCCGACGCGCTGGAACCGTTGTTCCGTCAGTACCCGCAAAATCTTGTTCTGCGTGCCCAAGGGCATGTCAGCCACTTCATCAAGAAGCAGCGTCCCATTGTGCGCTTTTTCGAACAAACCGACACGCACCGTTCGGCCTTGTTCGTCTTCTTCTCCAAAGAGCGCACTTTCCATTTGGTCGGGGGCAATGCTCGCAGCATTTACAACTACAAAAGGGCCTGTCTCGCGAAGCGAATTGCGATGGATGAGCCGGGCTGCGAGCTCTTTTCCGACGCCCGCTGGTCCATTGATCATGACGCGCGAGTTGGTGGGAGCAACCTTGTCAATTGATGCCCGCAGGTTGGCGGCGGCCTGACTGTTGCCGATCCAGTGTTCGTCTTCCCCCGCCCGATTCCTCAAAGCTGCGTTTTCATACTTCAACGCAGCGGACTCGATTGCCCGCTCAATGAGGTGCAGAAGCCTGTCTGTTTTGAACGGCTTTTCGATAAAGTCATAGGCGCCGCGCCGGATCGCCGCGACCGCCGTTTCGATGTTGCCGTGCCCACTTATCACAATGACCGGAAGGAATGGATCGATCGATTTTAGATACTTGAGCAGCGAGAGGCCATCCATCTGGCTTCCCTGCAGCCAGACATCCAGAACAACAAGGCGCGGCGTCCGTATGCGCACTTCTTCAAGTGCATGCTCTGCCGTGTCGGCCGTCCGAACGGAATAGCCCTCGTCGCTCAACACGCCAGAGACGAGTTCACGAATATCGGGCTCGTCATCAACAACCAGAATATCTAACGCCATGGTGCCGGCTCCTCTACACGATCATTTAAGGGAGAATTTTGGGAATGAGTGCCGCCTGATGCGGCATCTTCGTCGCCCATATCAGCACCCCTTGCGGGCAGCCAGACGCGCACGCGTGCGCCGCTCAGGCCGTCCAGACGGTTCTGGAGTGAAATTGATCCGCCGTGATCTGCGATGATGCGGTGAACGATCGCCAGACCAAGGCCTGTGCCCTTCTCGCGCGTCGTGACATAGGGCTCCAACAGACGATCTCGGACGGCCTCCGGAAATCCCGGACCATTGTCCTCAATCGTGACTTCGACACCCTTTGCATCTTCCGACAAGACAACGCGGATGTTGCCATCGATGTCGGCGTCTTCCGGCAGTCCTTCAATCGCTTCCGCAGCATTCTTCAGGAGATTGCCAAAGGCCTGCCCGAGCAGGCGCTCGTCGCCTCGGTAGACCGCGCCCTCGGAATTCGTCTCGAAGTCGATCTCGACATCAGGCGACACCATGCTTTGCGAGAAGCCGGCGCCTTGGAGTAGTGATCGCATATTGAACGGCGCTACGCTGGGCTTGGGCATCCGCGCAAACGAGGAGAACTCCTCGACCATCCGGCCGATATCGCCGACTTGCCGAAGGATGGTTTCGATACAGCGATCAAACACACCATCGGAATCGTCAATCACGCTGGCATAGCGACGACGAATGCGTTCGGTTGACAACATGATGGGCGTCAATGGGTTACGAATTTCGCGCGCAATCCGTCTGGCCACGTCGCGCCATGCGAGTTGCCGTTGTGCGTTCACCAAGCCGGTTGTGTCGTCAAAGGTGAGGACACAGCCGCCAGCCGGATCCGGCGCTGTTTTCAAGCGGATGTGACGAACCTCACCATTAATGTTCAGATCAATCGAGGCATCAACCGGTGCGGTGCGTTCAAGCGTGTCGCGCGCATACCTCTCGAACAATGGTGCGATTGCATCAAGGGTCTGGCCGGGCAAAATCTCCTCGACGCCCAGCACATCAGCGGCTGACCGGTTGGCCAGTGTCACGAACATCTCGCCATCCATACGGATAACGCCCGCACTCACTTCAGCCAGTAATGTCTCGACAAACTTCCGACGGTCTTCCTCGTCTTCCCGCGCCCGGATCAGGGCATTTCGCTGCTCAGCCAGTTGCTCGGTCATCGCATTGAAGGAATTGGTGAGCGCGTAGACCTCGTCTTGCGGGCCGGATACAGGCACTCGCACGGTGAGGTCCCCATCACGAACCGTGTGCGCGGCAACGGCTAGACGTCCAATCGGTCCCGTAATTCGCCCTGCTGCTTCAAGGCCAAGGCGGCCGGCCAGCAGGAGAATGAGCGCGGCAATCTGAGAATAGCCAATCGCAAAGATATACTGCAGGCGTCCGCTGCGGCGCTTCGCATTTTTGTACTGCGCAAGTGCCGCTTCAGCTTCGCGCAATTGAACGGCGGCATTCTTGTCGAAATTCTTGACCGCGTAGATGTATCCGTCGAGTGGCTCTTCGATACGGATCAATGCCGTCGCGATACCCCTGTTCTCATAAAGTGTGGTAGCGATGTTGCCTGTATTTGCCTCGTCGAATGCCGACTGCGGCGGCGGCACAAGGATCGGTTGCTGAACGCTTTGTTCCGCGATGAGTTCGACGCCGTCCCGGCCGAGTACGGCGATCGTGAGAAAATCGCGAAACCCCAGTTCCGACCGCAAGCCGTCCGTGAATGCCTTGGATGCATCCTTGGCCAGGCTGTCGGCATTGATTTCATCATTCTCGCCGCTTTCCGCCAGCGATGCCTTCACGTCACGCGCGAAGTTTTCGATATCCAGGGCAGCGAGACGCAGATCTACGTCCAGGGTGCTTTCGAAATTATCGACATAGTCCTGAAAGATCTGGGCATTCTTTTCCATGATCGTATCGACTCGCTCACCGAGCCAGTTATCGAGACCGCGAGAAATGAACGCGCCTATAAACAGCGCCACGATCATGGCCGGTATAAGTGCGGAGAATCCGAACAGGAGGACGAAGCGCTTGGCCAGGCGCCCCTTGCCTTCCCCGCGACCGCTGACCTGGATGGCGAGATATTCTCGCACCACGATCATCGCAAGCACGATGATCACGACGAAATTCAATGCCAGCAGCCACGGCGTCGCGCCCGCGGTAGGATTATCCGGATCGACGCCAGAGATCGCGATGAATGTGGCAAACACCGCAACGAGCGCAGCAATGATAAAGAGGCCCTCGAAAAGGGCCCAGCTTGCCTTCGTTGCCTGCTGGCTCAATGTGTTTGACACTCGACGTTGCTCTACAGTGGCCACCCCGGCCCCGTTGCTTTTGCGCCACACGTTCGTGGCGGTTCAGCAACAGTGATGCACTAAAAGCACGGTTTAGCTTGCCGTCAATCAGTCTTCTGCAATTCCAAGGGCGTTGATCTTCGCTCTGAGCGTGTTCCGGTTCATTCCGAGCAACTGTGCCGCCTTAACCTTGTTGCCAGCGGTGACGGACAGGGCAAGCTTGATCAGCGGTCGTTCGACCTGGTCTATAACACGAGAATATACTGAAGAATCATCGGTATCTCCGCCAGCGATCAAGTCTCCCATGACGTACCGGTGCAGCAATGTCTCAACGTCTTTTTCAAGACCGCCGCTGACGCCTTTTTGCTCGCTGGCCCCTGCCCTGAGTTCCCGCTCGACATCACGTAGCGTGATGGCTTCGTCCGGGCTCAAGACCGCCAGACGGAGAATCAGGTTCTCCAGTTCCCTGACATTGCCCGGCCAGTCATAGGCGGTGAGCAGGTCCAGAGCCGATTTGTCGAGCGTCTTGGCTGACAGCCCTTGTCGTTGAGCCCGGATCAGAAAGGCTCGGGCGAGTTCCGGAATGTCTTCCTTGCGCAACCTGAGGGGCGGCATGGTCAATCGGACGACATTCAGACGGTAATACAGGTCCTCGCGAAAACGGCCTTCTTCCACGAGACGACCAAGATTGCGCCGGGTTGATGCGATTAGACGCGCGCCGCTCGAGTCTCTCAGCAGTTTGACAAGCTGGGTCTGTGCTTCAGCGGGCAGGTCGCCGATTTCATCCAGGTAGAGCGTTCCGCCCTTGAGATGAACCGCGCCGCCTTCGTCACTATTGCCGAAGAGCTCCTTGTTGATCTCGCTTGCCGGCAAAGCCGCTAAATCGAGGGCAACGAACTTGCCAGCCTTCGAGGCGCCCAACTGGTGGATTGCCCGGGCAGCGAGCTCCTTGCCAGTCCCACTCTCGCCTTCGATCAGGACAGTGAGTTCGGTATTCATCACTTTCGCGATAATCCGGTAGACTTCCTGCATCGCGTCCGAACGACCAATCAGCGGAAGGCCGGCGTCGCTGATCGCTTTCTGTGCTTCAGGATTGATCGAGCGACTCGTCGATTTTGGTGCGGACTTGAGCGCGCGCTGAACGAGGCTGGACAAAACGTCAATGTCGAACGGCTTGGGCAAATAATCAAACGCGCCATGTTCGGCGGCAGAGGCCGCTGTTAGGATCGTGTTCTGGCCACTCATGACAATGAAGGGGAGTTCTGGCCGCGCCAGTTTCAACGATGGCAAGAGATCAAAGATCGACGTCTCTCCGAGGTACACGTCAGTCACGACGACGTCGCCCTCACCGTTTCGGACCCACCTTTCCAGAGCGTCGGTCGAACTGGTCGCCCGCACGTCGTAGCCTGCTGCAACGAGGGTCTGGTTGACGATCAACCGGATGCTCGCGTCATCTTCCGCTAGAAGGACTGTCTTTTCAGCCATGGTCTGCTCCGTCTCCAAGAGGCAGCAGCACGGTGAATCGGGTCTTGCCCGGTTCGCTGTCTACCCTGATTTGCCCGCCATGTGCTGTGACGACTTCACTGACAATCGAAAGGCCCAACCCACGGGCGCCCGACTTTGAACTTTGAAAAACATCGAATATTGTTGCCTGACGCTCACGCGGAATGCCGAGGCCATCGTCTTCGATCGACACGAGCATCGCCCTGCGCAAACCAGCGCCAAGACGGGCCTGTTTCATCGAAAGACCGGCGGCATAGGCCGTACGGATTGTCACCTGCCCCCGCGTTCCACCGTCGATAGCCGCTTCGGCCGCATTCCGAATGATATTGTGAAACGCCTGCTGCAGGTGATCAGCATCGCCGATTATGTCCGGCAAAGACGGGTCGAACTCGCGCTGAAACGTTACATTGGGACCAATTGCGGCACGTTCCGCGGCAATGATCTTGTCGATCAGCGCGTGAATATTGAGCGGGTGCATTCGCGGCGCTGAAAACAGCTCGAACGCTGACAACCTGTTGACCAATCGCTCGATCCGCCGCGCTTCGTCCTTGATGATGTCGAGCAGTTCGGCTTGGTCTGGTTGCCCTTGCCGATCAAGCAGCTGCGCCGCACCGATTATGCCCGCCAATGGGTTTTTGACTTCATGCCCCAGTATCCGCCCGAACCCTGCTGCGCCTGCGACGGAATCACTGCTTTCTCTGGAAGGTGTTTCGGAAAGCGCAATGACGAACGCGCCCCCGTCAGCACTTCGAACCCGGACGTCGCAAATCGCCCGTGTGTGCATGCCGGGACCGGACACGGGCGTACCCGGCGCGGTGATATCCCCTGCCTGACGTTGTGCGCGATCAACGAGTTCGAACAAAGGTGAGTCGTGATAGATAACTTCGCTCAATGGACGACCGGCCAATGCCCGACGGGACATCTTCAATAGAGACTCCGCAGCGGGATTGGCCTCCAGGATACGGCGGCGCGCATCGATCAGGACAAGTGCGACGGGCGAGAGTTCACCAAGCATGGGCGGTTTCAGGGTTGCCAAGGGTGCCATGTTCAAGCTGCCTCAAGCCGTTGGGGTTTCAAATAGAGTGTCTCCAGAGAGACGATAAGCTGGTCAGGATCGGCTATGCGGCACAGTTCGGCGCGCAGTGATCGCCGTCGGACAGTCGCCAGCGGGATATCCAGGGTATCGATGGCGGCAGAAACATGCTTGCGAACCATCCTCGTCCCGAGGGGGGCGCCGTACAAGGCGACCGAGTCACGGATCTGTTCGGAAAGGCTGTCGAATTGTGCGGCGAGGCTTGGCGTGGCGAAGGACGTATCTGCCAGCCCGGCGGCGATTTCACCAGCCAGCCAAGGCCGGCCCATGGCGGCACGACCGATCATCACGCCATGGGCGCCAGACGCAGCGAGCGCAGCTTCAGCATCGCCCAAGGAATTGATATCCCCGTTGACGATCACAGGAAGCGAAACGGCGTTGACGGTGTCACGAACAGCAGCCCAATTCGCCGTGCCTGTGTAAAACTGGCAGCGGGTCCGACCATGGACGGTGATCATGCGGACGCCCAAAGCCTCAGCGATGCTGGCGAGTTCGGGCGCGTTCAGGTTGTCGTCATCCCAACCCAGACGCATCTTGAGCGTGACGGGTGTACCCTGAGCGCCGTCGAGGGCCGATTCGATGATGCGGGTTGCCAGCGGGATATCCTGCATCAGGGCCGACCCTGACTGGCCACCTGTGACCTGTTTGGAGGGGCAGCCCATATTGATGTCGATGACGTCCACACCGGCATCCCGCATCAATGCTGCACCTGTATACATATCTGCAGGACGGCGCGCGGCGAGCTGGACGATCCAATAGCCTTCGCCTTCGTGGCGGCAGGTGCGGCGAACCATGTCTGGCCGCTCAGACGCGAGCGTTTCACTGGCGACCATTTCAGACACAACAGCGGGCGCGCCGAAGCGAACGGCTTGCCGGCGCATCGGCGCGTCAGTTGCTCCCGACATAGGGGCGAGCCAGACCTGGGGTGCCTTAAAATCAGTCATGTTTCTATAGTTCGGACTTTTTGCCTCTTCGCAAGTGCACAAAAGACGCGCAGCTATGCAAAAAAGCAGCTTAGCAATGACCTATGGCCAGAATTGCCGGTCTCGCCTAGAAAGCCGGGCATGACATTGGCAGCTGCAATAATTGTTGCGGGAGGCAAAGGGACGCGCTCAGGGCGCGCCGGGCCCAAGCAATTCGAGACCCTTCTGGGCCGACAGGTGCTTGACTGGTCGATCGAGGCCTTCCGCGAGCACCCACAAGTGGGTCCGATCGTGGTCGTCACGTCCATCGGCGGGGAAACCGAAGGGTGTGGTGAGGGGGTAGTATGGGTGCCAGGCGGTCCCTCGCGAACCCAGTCCGTGCGCAATGGGCTGGCCGTTCTCGACCTGCCACCGGACACGCCCGTCCTGATCCACGATGCGGCAAGGCCCGGTCTCAGCCAGATGATTATTTCTTCGCTCCTGAAGACCATGGACGGGGCCGATGCTGTCGCCCCTGCCCTACCCGTTTCCGATGCCTTGAAAACCTCGCTTGAGGGCAAGCTGTTGACTGTGCCCCGCGACGGCCTGTTCCGGGTCCAGACACCTCAGGCGTTCCGGTTGGGTGCCATTCGTTCGGCGCTCGACGCGGCAGGCGCCGATCTCGTGGACGACCTTGCAGCAATGGAAGCTACCGGCGCGCGGGTCGAACTCATTCCCGGCGACGAGCGCCTTCACAAGATTACGTTTCCCGAGGATTTTGACATGGTCGCCCGTCTGTTGAGCCCGGTCTCCGCCATTCCTCGCATCGGCAAGGGATTTGACGTTCATGCCTTCGAGCCGGGCGATCATGTCACGCTGTGTGGTGTGGCGATCCCGCATGATGCCAAGCTGAAAGGGCATTCCGATGCCGATGCCGCCTGGCACGCGCTGACGGATGCGATTCTTGGCGCGGTCGCACTGGGCGACATCGGGGACCATTTCCCACCCTCAGACGAGCGCTGGAAGAATGCGGACAGCGCGATCTTCCTGATGGAATCGGTGCGATTGGCCGAGACCGAAGGCTATGCCGTGTCGAGTTGCGACATCACGGTGATCTGCGAGGCGCCAAAAGTAAAACCACATCGCGCGGCGATGCGGGCCCGCACGGCTGAACTGCTGGGCCTTCCGCTGTCGGCTGTCAGCGTCAAGGCGACGACCACGGAAGGGCTCGGCTTCACCGGGCGACGCGAGGGAATTGCCGCAGAGGCCATCGCGGTGCTGGTGCCTTTGGTTGCTGCGCGCTAGTCTCACGCCATGTTTCCAGCCCGCCTCAGAAATCTCGCTATGCTGATCCTCGACGATGCCGAACGGGCACGCCTGAAGATATGCACCGCTGAAAGCTGCACTGGCGGCCTGCTCGCCGCCCTGCTCACCGACATTCCCGGTTCGTCCGCCGTCTTCGAACGCGGTTTCGTCACCTATACGAACCGGGCGAAGGAAGAAATGCTCGGCATCGCGGGCGATGTAATCGCCGATTATGGTGCCGTGTCAGAGCCGGTTGCGCGCATGATGGCGGAAGGCGCGCTCGAGGCGAGCCGGGCGAATATCGCTGTCGCCATCACCGGCGTCGCCGGCCCCGGCGGCGGTACGCGCATGAAACCGGTCGGCACCGTGCATGTTGCTTGTGCCCGCGAAAACCGCGCCGTGGTGCATGAAATGTTGCAGCTGGGAGACGTTGGCCGGTCCGAAGTGCGGTTGGCATCCGTCGAGACGGCGTTGAACCTTATCCAGGTGCAGATGCGTTAGGCGCATCTGCGTAGCGCTTATGCGCTTCCGAGAGAAACGCACTCATGATCCGGTCGACGGCGATGTCGTGGTTGGCGGCTGCCAGCATCGCGATGAGCACGTTGCGGAATTCGTAATTGATCTGGAGTGCAATATCGCAGCCTCCCCGCTCCAATGGCACGATCGCCCATTCCGCTTTCAAATGCCTGAATGGCCCTTTGATCAAGCTGGCGATAACCGCGCCTTCGCTGACATCTGCCGTGACCGTGGTCGAGAAACGCTCAACGAACCCTTTGAACCCCACGACGGCATCGCCCCGGCAATGCCGGACCCCGGATTCATCGACACGATGTTCAGACACGCGCAGCGCCGTGATCCACTTGATGAATTCCGGATAGCGGGCAACGTCCGACACGAGATCGAATACCTGCGTGGTTGAGTAGGGCACGCGGACCGATTTTGAGAACCGGGGCATTTTAAGCTGGCAGGCCCGCGAGCTTGGATTCACGGGCGGCACGCATAAGGGCGAAGTCTTCCCCGGCATGATAGCTGGAACGCGTGAGCGGCGTGGCCGAGACCATGAGGAAGCCCTTGGCGCGCGCGATTTCTTCAAGTGCCTTGAATTCTTCAGGTGTGACGAACCGGTCAATCGCCGCGTGCTTGCGCGTCGGCTGCAGGTATTGGCCGATGGTGAGAAAATCGACGCCGGCAGAGCGCATGTCGTCCATAACCTGCATGACCTCTTCCTTGGTCTCGCCGAGGCCGACCATCAGTCCTGACTTGGTGAATTGCGACGGGTCGCGGTCCTTCACCTTCTGCAGCAGGCGAAGCGAGTGGAAGTAGCGCGCGCCCGGGCGGATCTTCAGATAAAGGCGCGGCACGGTTTCGAGGTTATGATTGAACACATCGGGCCGAGCATCGATGACCCTGTTTTCCCAACCATCCTTGCGCAGGAAATCCGGTGTCAGGATCTCGATCGTCGTGCCGGGAGAGGCCGAGCGGATAGCTTTGATAACGTGGACGAAATGCATCGCGCCGCCATCTTCGAGGTCGTCCCGATCTACTGACGTGATGACGACGTGCTCGAGGCCCATTTCCGCGACGGCGTCGCCGACGCGTCTCGGCTCGTCGGCATCCACACCCGCTGTCGGCTTGCCCGTGGAGACATTGCAAAATGAACATGCACGGGTGCAAACATCCCCCAGAATCATCATCGTGGCGTGCTTCTTTTCCCAGCACTCACCGATATTGGGGCAGCTTGCCTCCTGGCAGACTGTGATGAGGCCATTGGACTTAACGATATCGCGCGTTTCGGCATAGCCTGCCGAAGTCGGCGCCTTGACGCGTATCCAGTCCGGCTTGCGCAATATCGGTGTGTCAGGGCGAGCCTGCTTTTCCGGATGCCGGTGCTTGCGCCCGGACGGCGTGAGATCAATGAGTGTTGCCATTCGCGGAAGATGGACGCGAGCAGGCGATTCATCAAGGGAAATGCCGCGCAGACTGCATATGCAAACTTGCATTATCAGTTGCACAAAGGCCCTTACGTGACAAAATGTTGCAAAAGTGAGGTCACTCCTCACGAAGTCAAAGGGCCACTGATGAACAACGTGACCATCCCTTCTCCGATTCCCTACAAGCCCGCCCGCACACATATCGACCTGTTTTCAGCCCTTCTCCGCGCCAAGCAGGAGTTTGGCGCGGAGAAGGTGATCGTCGTCGACGGGGACGAGCGAGAACTATCCTACAAGGACATCATTCGCGCAGCGTTCGGTCTCGGAGCGGCCCTGAAAAAAGGCACATCGCGCGGCGAATCCGTCGGCGTCATGCTGCCCACCGGCGCCGGCGCGGTCATCGCCTTCTATGCGCTCAGTGCGTATGGGCGCACTCCGGCCATGCTGAACTTCACGGCGGGCTCGGCGAACCTCAAGGCAGCCATGACGGCTGCTGGCGTCAAACGGATCGTCACGGCCCACAAGTTTGTCGAACTCGGCGGGCTCGAAGCCCTGATTGCCGATCTGAGCAAAGTTGCCGAGATCGTTTACCTGGAAGACGTCCGAGAGGCACTTACGCTGGGAAACAAGGTTGCGGCGGCACTGGGGCCCATCATGCCTGGCTTGTTCCGTTCCAAGCCGCGATACAAATCACCCGCTGTTATCTTGTTTACGTCAGGCACAGAAGGCGAGCCCAAGGGTGTCGTCCTGAGCCATGAAAATGTCATGGCCAATGTCGAACAAGTACGTGCGCATATCGGTCTGAGCGCAGAAACCGACAAGGTGTTCAATCCCCTGCCGACGTTTCACTGCTTCGGCCTGACAGTGGGCGCCATCCTGCCAATCGTGGCAGGCGTCCAGGTCATGTTCCACCCGACGCCCCTGCAGCCACGCGAGATCGTGAAACGTATAAGGAGCAATGGGTCAACAATCCTTCTGGCGACAGACACGTTCATCTCCCAATATGCCCGGACCGGTGCCGACGGCGACATGAGCTCGGTACGGCTGGCCGTATGCGGAGCAGAGCGCGTGAAAGACGAGACGCGTGCGCTGGTTCGCCGGAAGTTCGAAATCGAAATTCTGGAAGGTTATGGGGCGACGGAAGCATCGCCCGTCGTGGCTGCCAATCAATGGGAGCACAATAAGCCGGGCACCGTCGGACAGCTGATGGCCGACATGGAATCGATGCTGATCCCTGTTGATGGCATTGTTGATGGCGGTCGGCTTCAGATACGCGGGCCGAACATCATGCTTGGCTACCTGAGGCCATCCCGACCTGGCGTGCTGGAGCGGCCCGAAGGCGGCTGGCATGATACGGGCGACATTGTTGCGATCGACGATGAGGGCTTCATCCGGATCATGGGCCGCGTAAAACGATTCGCAAAGATTGGTGGCGAGATGGTATCATTGGCTGTGGTGGAGAATTGTGCCAGCGCCGTATGGCCTGAAAACCTGCACGCAGCCGTCGCCATGCCCGACCCGCGCAAAGGCGAACAAATCATCCTGCTGAGTGATTCAGAAGACTGTAATCGGGCTGACATACTCGCCTGGGCCAAGAACCATGGTGTTCCCGAACTGTCCGTTCCACGACGGGTATTCCATGTTCCGGAGATTGCCGTTCTCGGGACGGGCAAGATCGATTATGCGGCAGTCCAGAAACTGGCCGATGACCTGATGGCGATCTAGGCCGCCGCCTTGCCCTGAAATTCGTGCGGTTCTGCGAGGAAGCCACGGATGACACTGGCGGTCTCGTCTGCCCGGGTCACCAAAAACAAGTGGCCACCGCCCTCCACAATGTGGAGTCGCGAATTCGGCAGCGCCATTTTCAGGATGTGGCCATTGGCCACCGGCACAATCGAGTCGTTGTCACCCATCATCACGAGCGCAGGCATGCGCAGGAAACGGATGAATGGCAGGCTTGACCAGCCGATAAAGGCGAGAAGCTGGAAGACATAGCCCTTCGGATCGGGCGGCATCAGGCGGGTAATATGCTCGCCAGCCTGCGCGTCTGCCTCGTCGCCGTAGAGCGTCGAGAAATTGTCCTGCATATAGTTCGGATCGGTGTAACGGCGGGCATCAACCATCTTGGAGAGCGACTTGGGTTTGCCGGGAATCATGGTCATGCCGGCCGTGGTGGCGCAGAGGATGAGTTTGCCGACGCGGTTACGATACTGGAAGGCGAACTGCTGGGCGAGCGCCCCGCCCCAGGAAACCCCCATCACGTCGACCTCATCGATTCCGAACTGGTCGAGCAGCTTGCGGGCCCAGCGAGCCAGCATCCATGGCCGGTATGGCCATTGGGTGACCGGACTCTTGCCAACGCCCGGCACATCGAAGGTGATGATGTCTCGATCGGGAAACATGTCGCCAAGGGCGTGGGTCAGCTCAAGGTTGGCGCCGATCCCGTTGAAGAACAGGAGCGGACGCTTGCCCTCATCCTGTCGGGCAGCCCAGAAGGCCGTACGCAGCATGATGCCGTCAATATCCTGCATCGTGATCCTCGGGCGCGGTTCAGTTGCGGCCATGAGCTGGTTCCTTGGTCTGTGCGGCACGTCGGGCACGCTATTCGTCAAAGACGTACTTGCCCGGTGCCGCATAAAGTGGAGGGAATGCCTCGCTGCCACAAGACTTGGGTGACACCTTCAGCGCGCCCGAACGCTCCTTTAGCCAGGCACCCCAGCGCGGCCACCAGGATCCGGCATGCTCTTCAGCCGTCGCAGCCCACTCATCAGCGGTCGGCTTGATCTCAGAACTGGCGAAATACTTGGCTTTCGGGTTTCCGGGCGGGTTGATGAGGGATTGAAGGTGACCGCTCGAAGACAGGACAAACTCGATATTCTTCGATCCGAGAAGTGATGGCGTGCGATAGCAGGCCTTCCACGGCGTGATGTGATCGGTGAGACCGGCAACAACAAACGAATCGCACGTGACCTTGGTGAGATCGGCCTTGTGTCCGGCGATATCGACCTTGCCGGGATTGGCGAAAGGTTGCGTCATGCCAAAATCCAGAAAATCCGAATGCAGCTGGGCCGGCAGGTTCGTCGTGTCATTGTTCCAGAAGAGAACGTCATATGGTGGCGGGTCTTCGCCCATCAGGTAGTTGTTGACCACATAGTTCCAGATCAGGTCGTTCGGGCGCATCCAGGCGAACATGCGGGCGAGATCGTCGCCCTTCAGGATTCCCTTTCGTTTCGAATATTTGCGAGCGATCTCGAGGCTGCCGTCGGAGACGATCTGACCGAGGTCACTGTCGTCGCGCTTCGGGTCGAGGACGCAGACCATGAATGTCAATGCATTGATGCGCTTGTCATCGGCGGCGGCCAAAAGGCTTGCGAAAGTTGCCGTGGTGATACCGCCTGAGCAGGCTCCGCCCACATTGATCTTGGACGACTTGGTGATCTTGCGAATGACTTCGCTGGCCTGGATGAGGCTGTCGACATAGTCGGTAAGGCCCCACTCTGCATGTTCCTTGGTCGGATTCCGCCAGGACACGATGAACGGCTGCAGGTCCTGGGACAGCAGGAATTGCACGATCGATGCTTGGGGGGTCAGGTCGTTGGCATAGTATTTGTTGATCTGCGGCGGGATGATCAGGATCGGTATCTTGTGAACCTTTTCGCTCGTTGGCGCATACTGGATCAGTTCCAGAAGATCGTTCTTCCAGACGACCGACCCTTTGGACGTGGCAAGGTTTTCGCCCACCCTGAACGGACGCTTGTCGACCTGAGACGGCATGCCGCCGTTTTTCGTGAGGTCCGTATAGAGGTTCTGCAACCCTTTCAGGAGCGACATGCCGCCGGAATCGACGACGCGCTTGGTGGCGGCAGGGTTTCCGATCAGCGTATTGGTTGGCGCCATCGCATCCGTGATCATGCCCATCACGAATTTGGCCCGCGCGTGCTCAAGCTCGTTCATCTTGAGGTCGCCAACCCATTCATTGAGGTGCTCCTGGGTAGCGAGATAGGCCTGCATGCCGCGCTTGTAGAACGGATTGTGTTCCCAGGCCGGGTCCTGGAAGCGGCGGTCCTTGCGGTTTGACTTGCGATCCGACTTGCCGATCAGGATCTTGGCGTTTTCAGCCGTTATCTTGCCGGCGGTCTTTGCGGTTGTGAGCGGGTTTGTCATGGTGGACCGCAGCATCATGGCGACGGCGCCCAGCAGTTCCTGCCGGTTTATGCCGCCCATGAGCGGGTTCAGCGCCGTCGTGCTTTCGGCAGCATTCCTGGCAATCTCTTCCTGTGGTGTCGGCATTTTCGCTCCTCCATGTATGCGCCGGTCTTCCGCTGACACCTGTGCCCGCGCCGCCGACTTAGTTGTTTTCCCTTTCGATTCCGGAAAGAGAGACTTGTAATATTTGAAACAATATTCGTTCCATAGTGATATTTGCGTGCCAAAATGCAAGTAGAGCCATGAAAACGCGCGATCGCATCCTTCAAACCAGTCTGCTTCTCTTCAATCAGGAAGGTGAAGCACCGCAGACGGCTGTCGATATTTCAAATGCACTCGAAATCAGTCCGGGTAACCTTTACTATCATTTCAAGGGCAAGGACGCGATCATCCGGACCTTGTTCGGCGCCTTCGAGGACGAGATGCGCGTCATCCTGCGGGGCTCCAAGGGCGGCGTGACGTCCATCGAGGACAATTGGGTCTACCTCTATATTATTCTCGAAGAGATCTACGATTTCCGCTTCTTCTACCGCGACCTCGGCGTCCTGCTTGACCGCTATCCTGACCTTGCTGTCCGGTTCCGCGCACTCGTTGCCGAAAAGCGCCGGACCATCACGCGCGTGCTGCATGATCTCGCCGAGAGCGATGTGCTGCAACTTGATCCACGCCTCAAGGCGGCGCTGACGGACCAGGTCATGATGTCGATCACGTTTTGGCTGGCCAATGACTCCATCGGGAACGAGGTGCATGACGGCCCCAGCCTGATCCACAAGACCGTGTTCCAAGTGATGTGCCTGATCGTGCCATATATGGGCGAAGCCGGCTTCGGCGCGCTCTCCCGAATGATTGACCACTATGAAGGCACGCTTGCATGAGAAGAAGGGCAGCTTCGTTCTGAAGCCGCCCATCCGTCTCGTCGGCCCTATTTCATCAGGGCTTTTGCCTGCTTCACCCAGGCGTTCCGGGTGATCCGTCCGCGTGCGCCGATCTTCTCGTCGAGGGCGTCGATATCAGCTTTCTTGAGAGCGGCGATCTGGGCGTAGGTCGTGATGCCTTCAGCTGCCAGCTTCTTCACAAGTGCGGGACCGACGCCTGTGATCTTCGAGAGGTCATCAGCGAAAGTCGCCTTTGCTTTGGCTTTGACCTTGGTGTCGGCCTTGGGGGCGACGGCGTGCTTGACGGCGGCAGACGTCTTCTTGGCAGCCTTTTTAGCTGTCTTGGCAACTTCTGCGCCCGTTTCGCCCGCAACGGCCTCAATCTCGGCGGTAAGGCGCGAGAGGCGTGCCTTGAGGTTCACGTCGCCCTTGAAGGCTTTTGCCTTTGCGGCGATCTCGGACACTTCGTCCTCAAGCTTTTCAAGCTTCTTATGGATCTTCTCGCCCTTGGTGCCGAGCCCCTTGACGCCGAGCAGGTCGCGCATGCGATCCATGCGGGCTTCGAACTGGTCGCGAGCCTGTACCTGGAATTCACGGGCACCAGCGGCCGCCTTGGCCATTTGCTGGCCAGCCTTGAGAACGCGTTCGTCGCCGCCGAGGCGTGAGCGAACATCGTTTTCAATTTCAGCGCCACGCTTGACGAGGTCTTCGAAGACATCGGCAGACTGCGTGTTCAGGACATTCGCACCAGCCAGTGCGCTGTCATAGGCCTTGCCGTAGGCGCCGACGCCTGCGAGCCAGATTTTGTGCGCCATGTCGGCGGAATTGGCCTCAATGGCCTTGCCGATCTTCTGGGCTTTCGCCTGGGTCTTGGTTTTTGCTTTCGCTTTCGACTTTGCCATTGTGTGGCTCCTTCGTGGTTGTCCGATAGGGCCAGAAATAAGATAGAAGTCTAGAAAGCGCATACTAATCGCTGCCGGGCTTGAAACGCAGCAGTGAATGTCGTGTATCTGGCCACGGAAACAACAAGAGGATGAAACAGATGAGCGCAGTTGATTATCAGGTAGATGGCAAACCGTATGAGGGCTTCTTTGTCCGTCCAGCCGGGAAATCGAATGTGCCGCTCGTCGTGATCGCGCATGCCTGGGGCGGTCTTGGCGACAATGAACGCCAAAAGGCCCAGCTTGTTGCCGACAAGCTCGGATATGCGGCTTTTGCCATGGATGTTTACGGCAAGGGCAAGCGCGGCACGAGTGTCGAGGAATGCCAGGCCCTGATGAACCCGCTCGTTGGCGACCGCGCAGAGCTTCAGAAACGCCTCGCTGGCGGCCTGGCTGCCGCAAAGGCCCAGGATGGCCTGGATGGCAGCAAGGCAGCCGCCATAGGCTATTGCTTTGGCGGGCTTAGCGTTCTCGACATGGCGCGCGCCGGCCATGATGTTTTGGGCGTTTGCTCGTTCCATGGCCTGTTCCGACCTGCGGAAAACCTCCCTTCCCCCACGATCAAAGCGAAAGTGCTCATCGAGCACGGCTGGCAGGACCCGATGGCCACGCCGCAGGATGTCCTGGCGATCGCGAAGGAAATGGACGGCGCCGGTGCCGACTGGCAACTTCATGCGCATGGACAGTCCATGCACGCGTTCACAACGCTCGGCGCAAATGACGCCAATATGGGTACAGTCTACAATGCCGATGCCGACCGGCGCAGTTTCGCATCGCTCACCGATTTCCTGAACGAGATTTTCTAGTCTCCGCGAAGAGCGTAGCCAGCAGAGCGGACGGTGCGGATGGGATCCTCGCCGCCGTCCTGCCGGAGCGCCTTGCGCAGGCGGCCGACATGTACATCGACTGTACGGGCTTCGACATACACATCTGATCCCCAAACCGTATCCAGCAACTGCTCGCGTGAGAACACACGCCCCGGATGCTGCATGAAATAGTCGAGCAGGCGGAATTCGGTCGGGCCGAGGTGGATCTCCCCGTCATTACGCATGACGCGGTGCGCGACGCGGTCGATGACAATGTCGCCCACCGATATTTTGTCTTCCTTGAGCCCGGGGCGAATACGCCTTAGCACAGCACGCACACGCGCCATCAGCTCAGTGGTCGAGAAGGGTTTGGTGACGTAATCGTCTGCGCCCGTATCAAGCCCGCGAATTCGGTCGCTTTCTTCGCCGCGCGCGGTGAGCATGATGATTGGCATATTTGGATTGGCGCCACCGCTTCGAATGCGCCGGCACACTTCGATGCCGCTGACCTTGGGAAGCATCCAGTCGAGAAGGATCAGGTCTGGCGCACGTTCATCGATCATCATCAATGCTTCTTCGCCGTCCGCCGCGATGGCGACTTCGTAGTCTTCCTTCTGGAGGTTGTAGAGCAACAGTTCAGAGACGGCGCTCTCGTCTTCTGCGATGAGCACGAAAGGTTTCATTCTGTATTCCTCGCAAACGGCCGTCAGCCGTCCAAATGGGGGGTCTTCGGTCGGTCGGTTGACAAGAGGTATTCCCCGGTTGCCTGAAAGTATACGAACTCGGCAATATTCGTGCAGTGATCACCTATGCGTTCAAGGTTCTTGGCCATGAACAGCATGTGCGCTCCTGCCCCGATCGTCCGGGGGTCTTCGATCATGTAGGTGAGCATTTCCCGGAACAGCGAGTTATAGTGCTGGTCGATGTCTTCGTCGCCTTCCCAGACAGCTTTTGCGGCTGCGGCGTTGCCCGTCGCGTAAGCATCCAGAACCATGTTGAGCTGCCGCGAAACCGGGCTGGCCATGCGATAGATGCCCTTGCGCATCGACGCCCCGACATTCTCGTCCAGCCGCTGCGTGCGTTTGGCAATATTCTTTGACAGGTCGCCGATACGTTCGAGTTCGCCCACCACTTTCAATGCGGAAAAGACGGCACGAAGGTCATGCGCCATAGGTTGGCGACGGGCGATCAGGCTGACGATCTGGCGCTCCACATCGGCTTCAATCTTGTCGACCTGCTCGTCACGCGCGACCACATCGCGTGCACCGTCCACGTCGTTCTTGTTCACCGCCGCGCAGGCATCCAGGATCATCGTCTCGACGATACCGCCCATGCGGAGGATATCCGCCGCGAGCTTGTCGAGTTCTTCCGTGAAAGCAGAAACAATATGATCAGACATGCTCTAGACCCTAGCCGAACCTACCAGTGATGTAATCCTCGGTGCGGCGTTCCCGTGGATTGGTGAAAATCTGGTCAGTTTCACCCATTTCGACAAGTTCGCCCAGATGGAAGAAGGCGGTGCGTTGCGACACACGGGCCGCCTGCTGCATGGAGTGAGTCACGATGACGATACAGTAACGCTTGCGCAATTCGTCGATGAGTTCTTCAATGCGCGCGGTTGCGACAGGGTCAAGCGCTGAGCATGGCTCATCCATGAGGATCACTTCCGGTCTCACCGCGATGGCGCGGGCGATGCACAAGCGCTGCTGTTGACCGCCGGAGAGGCTGTTACCGGGCGACGTCAAACGATCTTTGACTTCGTCCCAAAGACCGGCCCGGCGAAGACTTTTTTCGACAATCGCGTCGAGGTCTTCGCGAGATGCTGCCAGTCCGTGAATGCGTGGACCATAAGCGATGTTGTCAAAGATCGACTTCGGAAACGGATTCGGCTTCTGGAACACCATGCCGACGCGCGACCGAAGCAGAACTGGGTCGATGTCCGGATCGTTGATATTCTCGCCGTCCATGATGATTTCGCCGGTTACCTTGCAGGACTCGATCGTGTCATTCATCCGGTTCAGGCAACGCAGGAAGGTTGACTTGCCGCACCCGGACGGACCGATCAGCGCCGTGACGGAACGATCAGGAATCGGCAGGGAGATATCGAAGATCGCCTGCTTGTCACCGTAGAAAACATCGATGTTCTTGCACTCGATCCGTGGAAAGGTAAGGCCTTGCGTCTCGTCCATGGTGATCCCTTCCGCCGACACGTCGCGGCTCTCTGTCATAGTGGTTTCCATTACCATCTCCGCTCAAACCGCCGCCGCAGCAAGACGACAATGCCGTTCATCGTAATCAGGAACATGAGAAGGATGACGATGACGGCTGCTGTCATCGGTTCCCAGGCACGCTCCGCATTTGTTGACCAGCTGTAGACGAGCACGGGGAGCGCCGTCGCTTCATCTGTTGGACCGGCCGGCACATCCGCCACGAACGCCACCATGCCAATCAACAGCAAAGGCGCAGTCTCGCCCAGTGCCCTTGCCATTCCAAGGATCGCGCCGGTGAATATCCCTGGCCCGGCTACAGGCAGTACGTGATGAAAGACGGACTGCATTTTCGAGGCGCCGACGCCGAGCGCTGCGGCGCGAATCGAAGGCGGCACCGACTTCAATGCCGCGCGGGACGCAATAATGATCGTGGGCAGCGTCAGAAGCGCCAGCACGAGACCACCCACCAGAGGCGCCGACCGTGGCAGGCCGAAGAAGCCGAGAAACACGGCAGCGCCAAGCAGGCCGAACACAATCGACGGAACAGCTGCGAGATTGTTGATGTTGACTTCGATGATCTCGGTCAGACGGTTGCGGGGCGCAAACTCCTCCAGATAGACCGAGGCAAATATACCGATAGGAATGGCAATGAATGCCGTCACCATCATGGTGAGCAGTGACCCGACGATTGCCGCAAGTGCGCCAGCCAATTCGGGATACGTGCTGTCTGTATGGGTAAGAAGACTTGTGTGGGGCACTCGCGAAATGCGTCCCTTATCCTTGAGGGCAAGGGTCCATGCAATCTGAAGGTCTGACACATTTCGTTCTGTTTCAGGCAGCTCAATCATCCGTGCCGTTGGACGGACATTGCTGAAATCGGTTGCCGAGCCGGTCAGAAGCGTCACCTCGGCTGCGTCAGCGTCCAAGCGCATGATACGTCCGGTCGTTGAACCCGCAGAGATCAAAATCGATCGCGCATCGACCGCATCGCCCACTTCCTGACGCTGCACAGCGATAAGGGACTGAAGCGCCTTGAACGCGCCATCTCCTGTCAGGCGCACTTGCCGAGGCGCAGCTTCCGTAACCGCGCTGATGTCTCCCAGTCGGACCCGGAATTCTTTCGAAACAGCACCCTTGAGATAGAGGTCGAGATCGTCACTGAGTGGTACCTTGATCGTTGCCGTCTGGCCGATCTGCGTGGGGTTTTCAGACACCCATTTCGCCGTTGGCAAGACGGCAAGACGTGTAACCAGATCACCCAGTTGGCGTGTGGCCATGCGATCTTCGGCTGCTTCGGGAAAGGTACCTTGAAGATTTGAGCGGATGAGCGCGTAAAAACCATCCACGTTGCGTGAAATATCCGCAGGCGTGTCCTTGCCTTTCGGGGCAATCACGGCCGGGTCGAGAACAACGTCGAAGCCCACCTTGTGATATGTCGCAGCAGAAATGGCCTGAAAGCCAATTGACGCGACAAGCACCGACAGTGCCAGCAAAGCGAAGGCGATTGCAGACAGCCCGTACAGCCTGAAACGCGCGTCAGCCGCACGCCGCTTCTTTAGCCGGCGCAGCGCTTTCTCATTCCTGAAGGGGGCTGGAGCGACGTCAGTCATATTTTTCACGATACTTCTGGACGAACCGGAGGGCGATCAGGTTGAAGAATAGCGTAACAACGAAAAGGACCAAGCCGAGGGCGAAGGCGGACAGGGTTTTTGGGCTGTCAAACTCCGTCTCACCGGTAAGCAGGGCCACGATCTGGACCGTGATAGTGGTCAGGTCGGCTGTGGGGTCAGCTGAGATGCGGGCGCGCTGGCCAGCCGCCATGACCACGATCATCGTTTCACCGATGGCGCGCGAAACCGCCAGAAGAAGTGATGCAATGATGCCTGGCAGCGCAGCCGGCAGAACCACATGCTTGACGGTCTCCGATTTTGTCGCGCCCATTGCATAGGCTGCATCGCGCAATGTTTGCGGCACAGCGTTGATCACATCATCGGAAAGGGATGACACGAACGGGATCACCATGATGCCCATCACAAGGCCCGCCGCAAGTGCGCTCGTCGGCTGCGCGGCCAGCAGTGGCTCGCTCGCCAGCCCTGTCGAAATCAGTGTCGTGTTGATCCATATGGCGACTGAGCGGATTGCTGGCGCGACCACGAGCAAGGCGAAGAAACCATAGACGACCGTCGGGATGCCCGCGAGAATCTCGAGGATCGGCTTGACCCAGCCGCGAACTTTCGGCCCCGCATACTCTGACAGGTAAATCGCCGCAAACAGGCCGACGGGCGCGGCGATCAGCATCGCGATCAGCGCGATCATGAACGTTCCGAAGAACAGTGGCAGAGCCCCGAATTCGGCGCTCGTTTGCGCGTTCCAGCGCGTGCCAAACAGAAAGTCCCAGAACGGTATCTCCGCGAAGAAGCGAAGGCTTTCATAAAGGAGTGACGCAACAATCCCGATTGTCGTCGCGATCGCTATGGCGGCACACAGGAACAAGAATATCTCAATTCCGCCTTCCACGCGATTGCGCGCCCGGAAGCCTGGTGCGACACGGCGGCGCGCCAGCAGGAATCCTGTGGCTGCACAGACCAAGGCAAGCACAATCGTCGACGCCTTGATAAGTCCCTGAAGTTCCAGGAACCGGTTCGTGATCGCCGAGAAAACGCGGTCTGCGCCGGAATAGCCATGATGGAATGCGGCGCGTGCGATCGAGTTCAGGTACACGTCGAGCTCGACGCGCGGCATGTCCTGGAAATTGGCCGGCAACTCGCTCGAAAGCATGGACCGGACGAGACCATCGCCGAAGAGACCATAGCCGAGCGCCACAACCATTGCCGGGACGCAGGTCCACATCGCAACGTAGTAGCCATGATAATTGGGTCTTGAGTGAACGCGCGCGGAGCCGGGCCCCGAAAACCGTGCCGCCTGGACGCGGCCCACGAAAAAGCCGCCTGACGCGAGCATTGCGAGCAATGCAAGCATCAACCAACCCATGGGCAAATGGCCAAGCTGTTGAACCATCCAGTCCGAATTCCCCGTTATTATCGCCCCCCTTAAAGGCGATCCGCGACAGTTCTGTGACACTCGGCCAACACATCACAGATGAATTCGGATGTCTTGCGCTGGCGTGCCTAATCGGCCACATCTGGGACCATGAAACACGATACAAAATCTGATGCGGTCTGGCATGGCACAACGATCCTTGCCGTCCGGAAATCGGGCAAACTGGCGATTCTGAGTGACGGCCAAGTCTCGATGGGACAGACGATCATGAAGGGAAACGCACGCAAGGTGCGGCGCATCGCAGGGGGCGACATCCTCGCAGGGTTTGCCGGTGCGACTGCCGACGCATTCACGCTGTTCGAGCGTTTGGAGGCGAAACTCGAGCGCCATCCCGGGCAGCTTCAGCGGGCAGCCGTCGAACTCGCGAAGGACTGGCGGACCGAAAAATACCTACAAAAACTTGAAGCCCTTCTGATTGTGGCTGACAAGGACATCACGCTCGTGATCACCGGTGCCGGTGATGTGCTTGAGCCTGAGCATAACGTGGTCGCTGTCGGATCAGGCGGCAATTTTGCCCTCGCAGCGGCGCGTGGTCTCTATGAATACGAAGAGGATGCCGAAGTCATCGGACGCAAGGCGATGCAGATCGCTGCTGACATCTGTGTCTATACCAATGCAAATTTCACGCTCGAGACACTCGATATCTGACCTGTCCTGGCGCAGGCACACCATTGCTTCCTGAAAGACCCGTATGCAAAACCTGACTCCCCGCGAAATCGTCGCCGAGCTTGATCGGCACATTGTCGGACAGAACGGGGCCAAACGCGCCGTCGCAATCGCCCTGCGCAACCGGTGGCGCCGCAAACAGGCGCCTGAATCGCTGCGCAACGAAATCACGCCCAAGAACATCCTGATGATCGGGCCGACGGGCGTGGGCAAGACTGAAGTGTCGCGCCGGCTCGCCAAGCTCGCCAATGCACCCTTCCTGAAAGTTGAAGCCACCAAGTTCACCGAAGTCGGTTATGTCGGCCGCGATGTCGAACAGATTATTCGCGACCTGGTCGAGGCCGCGATCGGCATGATCCGCGAACAGAAGCGCGCTGGCGTGTCCCAGCAGGCCAAGGACGCGGCCGAAGAACGCCTGCTTGATGCACTGGTCGGTGAAGACGCACAGGCATCGACGCGCGAGGCGTTCCGGCGCAAGTTGCGGTCCGGGGAGCTGGACGACAAGCCGGTGGACATCGACTTTTCGGATACCGCAAACCCGATGCAGATGCTCGATATTCCAGGCCAAGGCGGATCGATGGGGATGATCAACCTGTCTGACATCCTGGGAAAGGCCATGGGAGGGCGCAGCAAACGCGTCCGCACCACGGTTCAGGACGCCTATCGCCCGCTGCTGGAGGAAGAGGCCGATCGCCTGCTCGATGAAGATGCCATCGTTCGCGAGGCAGTGCATTCGGTGGAAGAAGACGGAATCGTGTTCCTGGACGAGATCGACAAGGTCGCGGTCCGCAAGGGACAGGGCGGCGCCGACGTCAGCCGCGAAGGGGTTCAGCGCGATCTGCTGCCGCTGATCGAGGGCACGACGGTGTCAACGAAACGCGGCGCCGTGAAGACGGACCATATCCTGTTCATCGCATCCGGCGCCTTTCACCTGTCGAAACCTTCTGACCTTCTGCCTGAGCTTCAGGGCCGCCTGCCAATCCGGGTCGAACTCGAACCTCTGTCACGCGATGACCTGCGCCGCATCCTCGTTGAACCGGAAGCCAGCCTGATCAAGCAATACCAGGCGCTGATGGCGGCTGAGAACGTCACGCTGGAATTCGAGGACGCCGCGATTGATCGCCTGGCCGACCTTGCCGAGGCTGTGAACAATTCAGTCGAAAACATCGGCGCGCGCCGGTTGCAGACGGTTCTGGAACGGCTGCTTGACGAAATCAGTTTCGATGCGCCGGACAAGTCGGGCGAAACGATCGTCATAACGGCGGACTACGTGAACGAACGCGTCGCCAGCCTGGCTGGCAATGCCGACCTCTCGAAATTCATTCTCTAGGTCGGGAAAGTCAGTTTGCCGTCGCCCTTCGGACGGGCAAATGCTTCTTTCCCCAATCGCGAAGTGTCATCATGGCCGGAGCAAGTTCCTGCCCCTTTTCCGTGAGAACGTAATCGTAGCGCTTCGGCGCGTCGGAGTAGGATTGCTTGGCGAGCACGCCGGCCTCGACAAGTCTTTTCAGCCTGTCGGCAAGAATATGGCGCGTCATGCCGCTCGACTCGGCAAATTGTTCGAACCGCGACAGGCCCAGGAAACAGTCCCGCAGGATGAGCAGGGTCCACCGGTCCCCCAAGACCGAAAGCGTCCGCGCGACCGGACACCAATTATCTGAAAGTTCTGACCATTTCATGCGTGACACGTCCACCTGAAGTCCACTAAGTTCCGAAACAGTACTTAAGCATGATTCGGGAGCAAAGCATGATAAAGTCGTTCGAGTTCTTTTTCGACTATGTGAGTCCGACAGCCTATCTCGCGCTCCCCGTTGCGCAAGGCGTGGCTGAAAGGACCGGCGCGACGCTGGTCTTCAGGCCCATGTTCCTGGGCGGAGTCATGCAGGCAACCGGGAATCGGCCGCCCGGGATGGTGCCCGCCAAGGGCGCTTACATGAACCGCGACATCCTTCGATGCGCCGAACACATTGGATTGGCCTTCCATTCCAATCCCGCCTTTCCGATGAACACGCTCGGTTTGATCAGGGCGACCATCGGGCTCGAGCCAGACCCGGGTGAACAGCTCAGGTTCATTACAACCTGCTTCCATGCATGCTGGGGACAACCGGACACGCTAGACCCATCCGACAAGGCCGCTGTCGCTACGATGTGTTCTGCGAACGGGTTCGACGCGGATCAGATCGCGGCGCTGGCAGCTTCAGACGCGGCGAAAGACAAGCTGCGCGCCAATACGGAGGAAGCCGTAGCGCGCGGTGTATTCGGTGCGCCGAGCTTTCTCGTCGGCGACGAGCTTTTCTTCGGTCATGACCGTCTGGACTATGTCGAACGAATGCTCGCCTAGGCTTCGATGCCTGCCGCTACGGCAAGACCGGCAAGCGAAACTTCCGGACGCGGTCCAAAATGGCTGATCACTTCGGCGGCGGCGATATGGCCGAGACGTGCGCAGGTCGCAAGCGGCAGTCCCTTTGCGTATCCAAAAAGGAACCCTGCCGCGTACTGGTCGCCAGCCCCGGTCGTGTCGACGACTTTGTCTACGGGTTCAGCTGCCACGACAATCGGGTCACCGTCGCCGATGACGACAGAGCCCTTTTCACTTCTTGTGACCGCAGCGATCGCCGTGTCGGCCTGCAAGCGCGATATGGCGTCGTCGAAATCTCGCGTCTGATAAAGCGACAAAAGCTCTTCTTCATTGGCAAACAGGATATCCACATGCCCCTGAACAAGGTGAAGAAAACTGTCGCGGTGACGATCGACGCAGAAACTGTCGGAAAGCGTTAGCGCCACGAGGCGTCCGGACGCCTTAGCGATTTCGGACGCATGGATGAAGGCGGTCTTCGCGTCATCCTTGTCGAACAGGTAGCCTTCCAGATAGAGAATTTTGCCGGAGCGCACGACCTCTTCGTCGACGTCATCCTTCGAAAACAGGACCGACGCGCCAAGGAACGTGTTCATGCTGCGCGCGCCGTCTTCATTGACAAAGATGATGCTGCGCGCGGTTGCCGGACCGGTGTCGAGCGGATGGGTTGCGAATGGCACACCTGTACTTGCCATCTCGGCACGGAACTGCCGCCCGAGGTCATCATTTGCCGTCTTGCCGATATAGGCCGCAGTTCCGCCGAAGCTTGCGATGCCAGCAATAGTGTTCGCGCCACTACCGCCCGACGTGATGATGGGGTTTTTTGCAGCAGCCGTCAGGGCGTGGGCGCGCGGCTCCTCGATCAGGTTCATCGCGTTTTTCTGGATACCCCACTCTTCAAGGAAGGCATCATCTGCACGCGACAGCACGTCAACAATCGCATTGCCCAAGCCGACAACGTCAAAACGGGTGGAGGTCATGATTACTTTGCCTTGAATTCCAAACCCGCCGATTGCCAGACAAGGCCGCTGGACGCAACCACGCGTCATGCTAAACGGCGACGATGAAGATCGCATACCTCTCATCCCGCGTCACCCTGCCCGGGTCTCCGGCACGTCGCAGCGACGCGTTTGAGCATGACTACATGATGGACGCCCTGGCCCCGCCCTTCGCGGCGCTTGGCATGAGCCTGCACGACCTGGCCTGGGACGACCCCGACGTTGACTGGTCATCATTCGACGCCGCCATCATCGGAACGACGTGGGACTACTGGGACAGGATCGACGAATTCCTGAACACTCTGGAACGGATCGGCGCCCTCACGACATTGTTCAACAGCGCCGCACTCGTGCACTGGAACAGCCGCAAGACCTATCTCAGGGAAATGGAGGCCAAGGGAGCCCAACTAATTCCGACACTCTGGCTCGACGCGGCAACACCAGAAAGCGCGGCGGCGGCGTTTGATGAACTCGGAAGCGACGATCTTGTGTTCAAGCGGCAGATCGGTGCCGGCGCCGCGGACCAGCACCGCCTGAAGCGCGGCGACGCAATTCCTGACATGACGCACGCAATGATGGTCCAGCCTTTTCTGAAGATGATCCAGGACGAGGGCGAAATCAGTTTCATCTTTGTCGATGGCGCATTCTGCCATGCCTTGCTCAAAAGAGCTGCTCCGGGGGATTACCGCATTCAGTCGACTTATGGTGGCACGGAGCTAGCCATTTCGCCGTCATCTGAAGATCTCGCGGCCGCCACATCTGTCATCTCCACGCTTGACGATGCGCCGCTCTACGGGCGGGTTGATATGCTGAGAGGCCCGGACGGGCGTTTGCTGCTCATGGAACTGGAACTGATCGAACCTTACCTCTATCCCCTCGAAGGGCCGGAACTGGGGACAATGATGGCGTCCGCCGTTGCGCGGCGTCTCAAATCTGGTTCATAGGAAAGGCTTGGTAACTTCGACACGCGTCTGAGAGCCGTTCAGTGCGCTATTCGCGCCCTTGGACGCACTGCCTGATGATGAGAGCTGCACTGTCCGCTACGGCCGTTTTATGATTTGCCGGAATAGCCCAGGCGCAGGCCCCGGAGGAAGATGGGCTCTACCTTGCCTTTCGGGGTTATGGTGCGTTCAACGATCAGAACAATATTCGTTTTTCGGCCAGCCGGGAATTCGGCGGCGCGGTGGGTTACCGCTTCTCGGACGTATGGCGCGTTGAAGCCGAGTATTCGCGGCGATGGGCCAAGATGACCGGCCTGAATGGCGCATTGACCACCAAGGGTGGTTTCGACGCGCGTGCGCTGGGCCTCCGCCTGTTCCGGGATTTCCGACAGGAAAGGAAACTGCGTCCATTCGGTGGTATCGGTATCGGTGGCGGGGGCCTGGACTTCGACTTCAAAGGTCCTGCCGACATCAATCCGGATTTCATCGTCATCGGCAACGACACGCACATCAGCACGTAGGGCAATGTTTTTGCTGGCGCGGCTTACCACATCAATTCGAAACTAAGAACGGGCTTGGGCTTCGCGTACTTCTCGTTCTCAGACCAGGCCGCCGTGTCCAGTATCGGGGACAGCGACGGCATAAACCGCAGCTGCAATTTCTTGGTTTCGATGCGCTGGCGGCCGGATGTCTCGCGCTCACCCGCTTATTTGCCGAAGCCATAGACGCGTGCGACCCTCAGGTCTGTATCAGTGTCCTCAAAGCCGTCGGCAGGATCCCTATTGAACGACATGCGTGCTGATATGGCGCTTGAAACAGATGCCATAAGGGCAACCATGTTTTCGATTTGCGTCGATGTTTCACCCTACATTACGCCGGTCTCATTGGTGAATTTGACATTGTCGTTGCGCTTGTGACCCAAAGCAGAACGGGCAACAGCCCCAAATGACGAAACTGTGTCTGTTGGAACCATGAGCGCCGCGCCCACCGGAAAATGCACTTGGTCGATCTTTACGCCCGGACCAGCCCGCACAGTCCATTTGGTCTGTTCACTATCGTAGATGTGATAGCCGAGGCCACCACCCACGAACGTGCGGCTGCCCAAGCCTGTGAACTGGTCAACTTCATTTGATGTCCGGCCGAACGCAAACAGCTTGTCATTGAGCTGGCGATCAACATCCCCGGAAAGCAAATACCGGTTCTGGCTTTCGGCACCGTCCTGCTCTCCATATTTACCGTCAGCCACGAATTGGTAAGTCCAGACGCCCTGCTTGCGCGCGACATCAATGCCAAGCCCGAGATCTGTGGTTTCACTGTTCCCGGTCGCATAGCCTGCACTGAATGCGGCCTCACCGCTCCAGCCGTCATTATCCTGAGCGACGGCTGCGTTGCCACCAAGCATGGCAGCGCTGGCAAGGGCGGCAACAAATCAGGGGCGATTGCGTTTGGACATGACGCGGCTGCTATTCTTCGCAGACCCGTTTGGTGGCATTTCGTGCCCAAGTCGTTAGGGAATTGTGGCTAGCGGGTGGCAGTTATGTCACATTCCGGTTTTGCGCGGCGATGCATTGCTCCGAGGCCCCAATTTCGAGACGGTCGCAGGATCAGGCGTCTTTGGCGTGTATTTACACAGGTGCGCAATAGCGCAGTGCCAGCATTCCGGAGTTTGCGCCTTGCACACATATCGGCCGTGCAGGATCAGCCAGTGATGCGCCCCATGCTTGAATTGCTTCGGGGTGGTCCGCTCCAGCCCGGCTTCGACTTGTTCGGGTGTTTTACCTGGCGCAAGGCCGCTACGGTTCGACACACGAAACACGTGCGTGTCCACCGCGATCGTTGCAACGCCGAAGGCTTCATTTAGCACAACATTTGCCGTTTTCCGGCCGACACCTGGCAATTGCTGTAAGTCGTCCCGCGTACTTGGTACGACGCCATCGAATTTTGCGATCAACATCTGGCTCAGGGCGATCACGTTCCTGGCCTTGTTCCGCCAAAGGCCGATTGTCCTGATGTGTTCGGCAACGCCTTCTTCTCCCAATGCCACCATCTTCTCGGGCGTGTCGGCGACGGCAAACAGCTCGGCCGTCGCCTTGTTGACGCCCACGTCTGTCGCCTGTGCGGAAAGCGCGACAGCAACGACAAGCGTGAATGGGCTTGTGAAGTTCAGCTCCGTGCGCGGCTCCGGCCTGTCCTGCGCAAGGGCCTCATAGAGCTCCGTTGCGCGCGTCAGGCCGAATGTCCTGGGCGCCCGGCTTTTCTTGCGCGGGGACGAGAGGGGTTTGTCACGAGGCATGATGGATGTGTTTAAGTCGCACTTTGCGCCGCGCAAGGTCGCGACTATTATCCTTTTATGAAAGAGACCGACGAAGTCATCTACTTCGATGCCGTGCTGACCCCCAACCGGTCACTTAGCCCGCGAAGCTTTGCGGTCTTGATGACGCTCGTCGGCGTCACCAGCTTTGCCTGCGGCCTGGCATTCCTGTCCATGGGCGCCTTTCCAGTTGTCGGTTTTTTCGGGCTTGATGCAGTAGCGGTCTACATTGCATTTCGGGCGTCGTTCCGCCAGCAACGCGAGCAGACGCGGGTCATCGTGACAGCAAAGACGATGCAGCTGCGCCATCGGGCAGCGGATGGATCCGAAAAAAGCGTCGACCTCCCCTCGGCGTTCACGCGGGTGGAGCTTGATGAACCCCTGAGCCCAACAAGCTGGTTGCGAATCGAGCACGGCCGGACCGCCTATGTTATCGGGCGGTTCCTGACCTGCCCCGAGCGAAAGTCGCTGTCGATTGCGATCCGCACAGCCCTCCAGGAGGCCCGCGCAGAACGCTATCCGGCCTGAATTGATGGTTACCAAAATAAATGACGCCTGCGTCATGGTTTTTTCAATCTCGCCGTGGTATCTTGTTCAGGACATCAAACTTGGGGCCCCGTACGGGGACGCACCGGAGGAAGAAACATGGCTGCCGATACAGCACAGACCTTTGACCATCCCGCACTTGAACGTCCGAAAGTCTCGGATCGCGAGCCACTTCACCCCGGATACCTCCGGGTTGGCCAAGAGGTGCCGCCCGCCTCGACACTCGACATTGAAACGTTCGACTTTGTCGATCCCGAAATCTGGCGCCAGGGCAAGTATTGGGACCGCCTGGAGCGCCTGCGGAATGAAGACCCGCTCCACTTCACACCAGACAGTTTTGTCGGCCCCTACTGGTCGGTGACACGCTACGAAGACATCATGGCGATCGATATCGATCACAAGCGCTTCTCGTCCAGCTGGGAGCATGGCGGCATCACGCTTGGCCCGCCGCTCGAAGATTTCGAGATGCCGATGTTCATCGCGATGGACGAACCGCGCCATTCCGAACAGCGCCGCACGGTGCAGCCTGCCGTCGCGCCAAACATGCTCAAGGATTATGAGCCCCTGATCCGTTCGCGCACCCAGGGGCTTCTGGATTCCCTTCCGGTCGGCGAACCCTTCGACTGGGTCGACAAGGTATCGGTCGAACTGACAACGATGATGCTGGCGACGCTGTTCGACTATCCGTTCGAGCGCCGGCGCGACCTGACCCGCTGGTCGGACGTTTCCACCAACATGAACAATCCCGACATCTGCCCCGGGGGCGAGGCGCAGTGGAAGCAGGAAATGATGGAATGCCTGACCGCGTTCATGGGCCTGTACCAGGAACGCCAGGCCGCTCCCGTCAAGAACGACCTTATCAGCCTGCTCGCCCATGGTGAGAAGACCCGCAACCTGACCCCGATGGAACTGCTGGGCAACGTGATCCTGCTCATCGTTGGCGGCAACGACACGACGCGCAACTCGATGACCGGTTCGGTCTACGCGCTCAACACGTTCCCGTCTGAATACGAGAAGCTGAAGGGCGACCCTTCGCTGATCCCGAACATGGTATCGGAAACGATCCGCTGGCAGACCCCGCTCGCTTTCATGCGCCGGACAGCGCTTGAAGATGTGGAAATGCACGGTAAGACGATCAAGAAAGGCGATCAGATTGCCATGTGGTATGTTTCCGGCAACCGTGACGAACGGTTCTGGGACCGCCCGAACGATTTCATCATCGACCGGGAAAACGCCCGTCGGCACATCTCGTTCGGCTTCGGTATCCACCGCTGCGTCGGCAACCGCCTGGCCGAACTGCAGCTGCAGATCCTGTGGCAGGAAATCATGGAACGCTTCAGCCATATTGAAGTGCTCGACGCGCCATCGTTCACGTCCGGTGCCTTCGTGAAAGGCTACACGTGGATGCCGGTGATCTGCCATCCTAAATAAGCCTGTTGGCTGACGCCGCGCAAAGCCTGATAAGCCTCCCATCAGATCCTGATGGGAGGCTTTTTCATGGATGTTTCAACAGCCGTCGCGCAACGCATATCAACGCGGGCCTTCAAACCCGATCCCCTGTCAGAAGCCGATATTCGCGCCTGGCTGACCGCTGCGCAGCGCGCGCCTTCGGGGGGGAATACGCAGCCGTGGCGGGTGATTGTGGTGACGGGGGCGGCGAAAGACGAAGTGATCGGCAAGGCGGCTGGTGTCCTGAAGGACAGCCCGGCGGGACAGCCGACCGACCGGCCCATCTATCCCAAAGACCTGTGGGAGCCGCATGAAGCGCGCCGGCGGCGTGTAGGAGAGATGATGTATCAAGCGCTGGATATCCCCAAGGCCGACCGCGCCGCACGCATCGCCTGGTTCGCCAATAATTTCCGCTTCTTTGGAGCGCCGGTCGCCGTATTCATTGTTATTGACGAGCGTATGGGCCATGGCCAGTGGGGCCATACGGGCATGTATCTGCAGACGCTGGCGCTGCTCGCCGAGGAACGCGGATGGGGGACATGCATGCAGGAATGCTGGGGAATACTTCGCCCGATGCTGAAGGAGCATTTCGATCTGGGCGAGAGCGAAATGGTCTGGTGCGGCATGGCCGTTGGCATTCCGGACGCCGATCATACGGTCAATTCGCTGCGCGCGGAGCGGGCTGATATCGACGAAATAGCGGTTTTGAAAGGGTTCTGACGGGGTGGCGTGGCGTGGCAAGGGGGCGGCAGGTCCATAGCCAGCCCCTTTGCGCACCATTTTTGACCTAATCCTGCCGCATCGGGATGATCCTTTCAGGCGATGATCACACGACGCGCCGCACTCTCCGGCCTTGTGGCCCTGCCCCTCGTTCCGAGCGTCCTTGGCGAGCGCCTGGTCCCCTGGGAGACCCGCCTCATCGCCGCGGCACGCAGCCAGATCGGAATCACGCGCGCCTACGACCCCACCTATGTCAGTCTCGCCTATCCGAATGGTGACATTCCCCGCGATCGCGGCGTTTGCACGGATGTTGTCGTCAGGGCGTATCGCGATGCGTTTGCCTTCGACCTGCAATCTGCTGTTCACGACGATATGGGCGCGGCGTTCAGCGCTTACCCGCAGATTTGGGGCCTGACGCGGCCGGACAGGAATATCGACCATCGCCGCGTGCCGAACCTCGAAACCTATTTCCGCCGGCATGGGACCGAGCTTGCCGTGCCGGATACGCTGGCCGACTGGCAAGCTGGAGACCTCTATACGATGCGGCTGAATGGGCGGCTGCCGCATATCGGCATCGTTTCGAACAAGGTGACGCCGATGGGCCACAATTATGTGATTCACAATATTGGCGCGGGAGCCGCCGAGGACGATATTCTTGGCCAGTTCGACGATGAGCGTCGCTTTAGGTTCGAGCCGCCCGTCGCAACGTGAAGCGCTTAAAGCGGCTTAATTGCCCGGCGCTGCGACAAGAGCAGAAGTGCGGCTGCGGCCAACAAAGGCAGGGCGCGATGATGATAGCGGTCGGGCGGCCCGGACAGGATAGCGAACATGACATCGTTGGCTATCAGCAGGAGTACCGCGCCGGCAATCACCTTGCGCAAGCTGGCTGGCGCCAAGCGCCAACCGAACCATAGCGATACGAGAAACGTCAGATAACAGGCGTAGCGCAAGGCGGTCGCGACGTGGCGGACGGCGGGCGCCATGAAAAACCCTTCGGCCTGCAAGGATGCGTCAAAGCCGGATGGGAAAGGTTCGGAGAGGACCGGCTGGAAATCCAACCGGGTATCCGGACCATAGAAGCTGGCAAAATCCTTCCCGATCGAAAGCAAGAGCCCGAAGGGGCGATAGACGAATGCGTCACGGATGATGGAACCGGCATGTTCCTGTTCGAACTTCGCCAGGTCGAAACGACCCTCGGTTTGTTTCCAGATATCCCAAAACAGATCGCGGCGCGCGCTCAAGGCCGGGTCTTTCTCCAGCTCGCGCAGAATCCCTGCGGCTTCCACCAGCATCGGGTCACCTGACCGTTCGGCCTCGCGCGCCAGTAGTTCAGGCTGGACGGAAAAGGCACGCGCCGCCGGAAATGTCTTCGCCAGACGCGGCTGGTTCGTGGCGTAGGCGGAGTCCAGAAGAAGATTGAATCCAAAGGCGACAATGGCAGCCACCAAAGCGGCAAACACCAGCCGGTGCGACCTGCACAGACCTGCCGCCAGGATGGCAAAAACACACGCCATGACATGTCCGGAGCCGTGACTGGACAGAAGGAGGCCGGCGAGCGCACCGACAAAAACCGGCGGCAACCTGCCGGCCGATAGCAACAGCACGACCGCCGGGAAGAACCAGGCATCGACCAGGACGGCGCTTGCATAAAGTGGCTGGAGACTGGCGCACGCCAACAGGAGGACGAGAAACGGGTTCGGCCGGATTGAGAATATGCGGACCAGGAGAATCCACGCCGCCGCGTTCATGGCGCAATTGATCAGGGGCAGCGCCCAGTAACCCGCAAGCCTGTAAGGAAGGGCGACCAGAACAGCTGCGGATTTTCCGCGCATCCAGTGGGGCCCCTGACCGGAATAGGCAATGGAGTCTTCCATGACGAGGGGAAACGCGTTGATAAGTGCCGGCCCGAGCAGAACGACAAAAAGGAGCAGGAAGCAGCCGATTTCCCTAGCGGAAACCGTACGGGCAGCCTGGTGCTCCATAGCCACTGTCATGATTGCATCCCGCGCCTCTTGCCCTCGTGACCAACGGTCATGCAAAAAAATATCATGCCCGCCTGAGCGGATGAATGTACCCGCCTTGCACTGCCGCCTGCGGCCAGCTCACACCCTCTGCCCGATCGTTTGCACGGTCACGTCTCAAACAAGTGACGCTTATTCCTCATCGTCCCAATCAGTCATGGGCCGTTCCGGTTCACGCGGTGTGGCAGCAAGCTGGATAACGGCCGCCTTGACGCGGGCGCGATCGAACTCATCCTCGTCTTCGGTGGCACGCGGACGCGGCTTGAGATAGGCGAAGACGCTAACGGCGCTGTCATCCACCTCATCCTCTTCGTCCTGCGAGCAGGCGACCGCGAGCGCTTCATCCGCATTTTCTGCAGGGACATCCTCTATCATCGCTTCAGAATCGGCTTCGACTTCCGTCGCAGGCGCGTCTTCGACGTCCATGTAGTCCGTCACAAAGGCATCGATCGCTTCGACATCAGATGCGTCCTGAATGAGAACGTCTTCCTCGTTGAGGGCTTCCTCATCCGGCATCTGGACGCCGGACGGGATGACGTCTGACAGCAATCCTTCCGCCGCAAGATCGGCCTTGCCCGGTAAGGTGTCGAGGCTTTCGAGGCCGAAATGCTCAAGGAAGGCATCGGTAGTGCCATAGGTCATCGGCTGGCCCGGAGTCTTGCGCCGCCCCTTGATCTTGACCCAGCCGGCTTCCATCAGCGTGTCGATCGTCGTCTTCGCAACGGCCACGCCGCGAACGGCCTCGACTTCGGCGCGCGTCACCGGCTGGCCATAGGCAATGATGGCCAGCGTTTCGAGCGCAGCCTGTCCAAGCTTCTTCTGGACCTGACGCTCTTCGACGAACAGGTAGGTAAGGTCGGTGGCGGTCTGGAAGCGCCATTTATTGGCGACTTCGACCAGGTTCACACCGCGATTTGCGTACATGGCGCGCAGAGCCATCAGCACTTCGCCCGACTCGACGCCGTGCGGCAGGATTTCTGCGATCTGTTCCGCCGACAGCGGCTCACCCGCAGCGAACAGAACCGCCTCGGCGCGCCGGATACCCTCAGACAGGGCCTCCTCGACGCCGCCCGCAAGATCCGCTTCGGACCGTTTGTAGGCGAAGGACAACTGGGCCAAGGGATCCCGCGTCTCTTCCGGTGAATCTTCCATCATTTCAAACTTCTCAAGCGGTTGCATCCCTGCCCTCCCCGGGGTTGGTTCCTGCATTACGTAGGTATAGTGGCGCAAAGTGGGCATCCTGGCGCACATCGACTTCGCCATCACGTGCGAGCTCGAGTGCCGCAGCAAACACACTTGCTGTGATTGAACGCTGTGGCAGCAGAGGGTCCACATCGGTCATCGAAATCCGGATCTCATCCAGGCTCGACCACTGGTTCAGTTGTGCCCTAAGAGCCCGGAGCGTCGTACGCGCAAGTTCCAACGGCAGAACGAGTTGCTGCTCGATCCTGTGCGGCGCTTGCTTTTCCTTGCGGTCACGGATGGTGCCGAACGCCTGGGTCAGGTCGTAGAGCGACGCCTTGAATTCAGTGTGCTTCACCACGCGCGGCTGTTCCGGCAGGCCGCGCAGGAAGATCACATTGTTGAGGACCGGACCGGATTCGAGTTCGAGAACGGCCGTGCGCATGGCGTCGAGACGCTTCAGGCGAAATGCCAGCCGTTCGGCCATTTCCTCGCCCGATGGCTCGTCTTCATCGGGCTTTTCCGGTTTCGGCAACAGGAGGCGCGACTTCATGAAGGCGAGCCAGGACGCCATCAGCAAATAATCGGCTGCCAGGTCCATTCGCTTTGATTTCGCGTCCTCGATAAAGCCGAGATACTGGATTGCCAGGTCGAGGATCGACAGGTGAAGCAGGTCGACCTTCTGGCGCCGGGCCAGCTCCAGCAAAAGATGTAGCGGACCTTCATAGCCATCGACATCGACGCGGAAAATGTCACCCGCTTCAGCGTCCTGCGCGTCAGCCGACAGCGCATCGATGGAAATGGCGTCAACACTCATGCCATTGCCTTGAATTCAGGGAAGAGTTCATGGAATCGGGCCCATCCTGCCTGACCGTCGAATGGCATCTCTGCTGTCGACAATGCCTCGGCCCGCTCAGCGCGCGCGCGCGCCTTTCCGGCGAGCACAGGAGAAGCCTCAGCGACTTCGGTCATTTCAGCCAGGATGGAGTCGGCCTCATACAGGAAGCCCGAACAATGCAGAAGCACGTCACAGCCGGCAGCAATCGCACCGTCTGCACGCGTCGTCAGGCTGCCGCCCAGAGCCTTCATCCCCAGATCATCCGTCATCAGCAGGCCATCAAACCCGATTCGCTCGCGAATGATGCCCTGAATAAGCTTTGGTGACAGCGTGGCCGCGACACCCGGATCGATGGCGTCGTAAGCGATATGGGCGGTCATCGCCATCGGGGCATCCGCGAGGCGCGCGAATGCGTCAAAATCCTTGGCGAGTTCATTGTCGCCAGCTGTGACGCGTGGCAGTTCCAGATGGCTGTCAGACATCGAGCGGCCATGGCCGGGAATATGTTTCACAACGCCGGCCACACCGCCGTCGGCCAGCCCTTTGAGGGCAGCGCGGGCGAGGTCTGCAACCTGATCGGGTTCCGTGCCGAAAGCGCGGTCGCCAATCACATCGTGGGCGCCCGGCACAGGTAAATCGACCACGGGAGCACAGTCAGCATGGATCGACATGGACGCGAGTTCTGCCGCTATCAGGCGATGGCCGAGCCATGCGGCCTCGAGTCCGCGTTCCCGGTCTTCCCGGTAGATCGATGCATAATCTTCTCCGCGCGGAAAAAGCGGCCATTCCGGTGCCTTCAGGCGAGCCACGCGGCCGCCTTCCTGGTCAATGAAGATCAGCGTTGACCGGCCTGTCGCATCCCAAATGTCGGCGACAAGCTGACGGATCTGGGCTTTCGATACGCATGAACGGCCCATGAGGATAACGCCCCACGGATCGTGCGCGGAAAAGAGAATCCGTTCACCCGGAGTCAGTCTCGGACCCGAGACGCTAAGGATGCAAGCTTTCGTCACTATCCAGTCACCACAATGCAGTTCTCTCCAGCGGACTTCAGCGTCGTGCAGAACGCCGTCGCCTCCGATCTTTCGGCAAAGGCGCCGACGCGCAAGCGGTAAAACACACCTTTGGCGCCGAGATCGGCCCGCTGGATATGTTTCGACGCGCCCCGGTAGATATCAGGGCGGGACCCGGACGCCTTGCGCCAGGCCGATTCGGCCGCTTCCTCCGAACGAAAGGCCGCTATTTGCACGAGGAATGCGCCGTTATCACTGAATTCGAACTCGGACATGGCTTGCGAATTCACCATCGGCCCGGCGGCCATCGGCATCGGCGCCGGGTTTATCGAAGCAATCGCGACATCTTCGTCCGATTCGGCAGGGCGTTCGTCGAGATTGGCAAGGGCGCGGACCTGGTCTGCGACGATGTTCGGCATGCCGTTTTCAGGATCGGTTTCATTTGCCGCATCCGATTCGATGCCTGGACGCAGCTCGATCGGTGGCCCACCCTGCAGGAATTCCGTGCTGCGGGCATCTTCGAAATCGGCAATGCTTGTGTCCGTGGATTCGGGCCGGTCAGACGCATCCATCTGGTCATAAAAGCGCTTGTCGGTATCGGGAACCGCAACGCCGCCACGATCCTCCGGCGTGCGCTTGTAGGGCTGCGCATCTGCAATGACGCTTGGTATTCCCGCTCCGCTGGAACGGACGCCTTGTCGGTAAGTGTTCCAGACAACAGCGCCAAAAACCAGCAGTACGCCGATAGCGAGCGCCAGGATCAGCGGGCCGCGGGCCGTCTCATCATCGCGGATCTCGAATCCCCGGTAGTCATCGTCAAAAGGTGCGTAGTTGCCCCTCTCGCTTCGCGATCTGCCCATGGAATACTTCCTTCAGTATTGTTCTCTGAGGTTAATATTAGGGGGCGTTTCGTTAATGACGCTTGAACATCAAGGCTTTTCCACAGATTCGGGCAGCCGCTCATGATGGGGAAAAGGTGCAAAAAGGGCCGTCAGCGCATGCCACTGGCATCGAAAAGACGCCGATGTTCTTCCATGGCGAACGTATCGGTCATGCCCGCAATATAGTCGCAGACGATACGGGCGCGGCGCGCGTCGGGCACCTGCTCGGCATCATGGCGCCATGGCGGTGGCAGGGTCTCGGGTTCGGCGAGAAAGATGCTGAACAGGTCGGCCAGAAGGCGTTTCGCCTGGCTGCGCATGCGATTGACCTTGTAGTGCTTGTACATGCGTTCGTAGAGGAAGGCCCTGAGCGCGCGCTGACGGGCCTCCAGCTCGGCCGAGAAGGCGACCAGCGGCACGTCCATGGCGCGCACGTCGGCGGCACTGCCAGGCTTGTGGAGCTTGATGCGGCGGCGCGTCTCGTCGGTAAGGTCATTGATCCAGACGCCGATGAGGCGACGAACGGACTCATAAGTGACCATCCGGTCACTCAAATGGGGATATTCGATCCGGACGCCGCGAAATTGCTCGCCGACGACAGGAATGTCCATCAGGTCGTCAATCGTGAACAGGCCCGAGGCGATGCCATCGTCGATATCGTGGTTGTTGTAAGCGATGTCGTCCGACAGGGCGGCGACCTGCGCTTCAGGGCCGGCAAACTGGTCAGGTTCCAGGTCGGCCAGGTGATGAAAGTCGCGGAAAGCCGCGGGAAGGCTGCTGATCGGTGTGTCCGGACCCGTCACAGGGCCATTGTGCTTGACCAGCCCTTCCAGCATTTCCCAGCTGAGGTTCAGGCCTTCGAAACCCGGATAGCGCACTTCCAGCTTGGTCACGATGCGCAGGGTCTGGGCATTGTGGTCAAAGCCGTCATAGGCCTTCATGCATTCGTCGAGCTGGTCTTCCCCGGCGTGCCCGAAAGGCGGATGGCCGAGATCATGCGCCAGCGCCATGGCTTCGGCGAGGTCTTCATCGAGGCCAAGGGTCCGGGCGACGCTGCGGGCAATCTGGGCGACTTCCAGGGAATGCGTCAGGCGGGTGCGGTAATGGTCGCCCTCATGGGCCACGAATACCTGTGTTTTCTGCTTCAGACGGCGAAACGCTGTTGAATGGACGATCCTGTCGCGGTCGCGCTGGAATGGCGTGCGGGTGGCAGATGGCGCCTCGTCAAAATAGCGTCCCCGGCTATCTTCGAAGCGGGTCGCAAACACGGCTCTCTTTTCCATCGACCAATTAGTCCCTATCTTGTTCGCATGAGCACCGTAACAGTTCCTGATGTGACCCTGTCCGCCTCCGCTGCCAAGCGGATTAATGCGATTCTAGCAAAACAGGACGGCGTCGATTTCCTGCGCGTCTCTGTCGAGGGGGGGGGGTGTTCCGGCTTTTCCTACAAATTCGACTTTGCCAATGCCGCAAACGCGGCCGACCTGGTCGTTGCGCGGGACGGCGCCCACGTGCTGATTGACGAGATGAGCCTCGAATTCCTGCGCGGCTCAGAGATCGACTTTTCGACCGAACTGATCGGTGCCGCGTTCAAGATCAACAATCCGAATGCAACAGCTGCGTGCGGCTGCGGGACGAGCTTCTCGGTCTGACCTGCCCTTGCGTCCGGCTCGCCTGACCTCGCCATTGCGCCTATGGTGACGCGCAGGAGGACACGCGCATGAGCAAGGCAAAACCGTTTCGGATCGATATCCCCGACAAGACGATCCAGGCGATCCGCGAGCGCGTCGAAAATTACAAATGGTTTCCGGCCCCCGCCAATGAGCAGGGCTTTGCCTATGGCATGTCGACACCGGTGATGAAGGAGCTGCAGCGCTACTGGCTCACCGGCTATGACTGGCGCGAGGCAGAGACCGATCTCAACCGCTATCCGAGCTACAAGGCGGACGTGGACGGGATGGACATCCACTTCGTGCATGTCGTTGGCGAAGCGGGCGGCAGCCGCCCTCTCCTGCTGACGCATGGCTGGCCGGGGTCGGTCTTCGAATTCTGGGAGGCAATCGGCCCGCTCGCTTACCCGTCAAAGCATGGCGGCAAGGCCGAGGATGCGTTCGACCTGATCATCCCGTCCCTGCCCGGCTATGGCTTTTCCGAGAAGCCGGCTTCCCCGATGGGGCAGCGGGCGACGGCAAATCTGTGGAACACGCTGATGCAGGATGTGCTGGGCTACGAGACCTATCTGGCGCAGGGCGGCGACTGGGGCGGGCTTGTCACCTCTTGGCTTGGCTATGAGCATGGCACGATTGACGGCAAGGGCGGGTGCAAGGCCATTCACCTCAACATGATCGGCTTCCGGCCCAATCCGCCCGTACCCGAAACACAGGCGGAGACCGACTGGCTCGGCACGTCGCAGGCCGCGATGCAGCGCGAGGGCGCCTATTTCATGGAGCACGCGACCAAGCCGCAGACGCTGGCCATGGCCCTGATGGACTCGCCCATGGGCACAGCGGCCTGGATCATCGAGAAATTCCATGGCTGGTCGGACCTCGAGGACGGTGACCTGTTCAGCGTCTATTCGAAAGACCAGCTGCTGACGAATGTGATGATCTATCTCGTCAACGACGCCATCGCGACCAGCATCTGGTACTATAATGCATTGTTCCAGGAAGGCGTCGCCAGCCTGCCGGAAGGCAAGCGGTGCGAGACGCCGACAGGCTTTGCGAACTTTCCGGGCGAGGCAGTTTATCCGGCCCCGCCGCGCAGCTGGTGCGAGCGGGCTTATAACATTACGCACTGGAGCGAGATGGACAGCGGCGGGCATTTCGCCGCAATGGAAAAGCCGGACCTGTTTGTCGAAGATGTGCGCGCCTGGGCCCGCGCGGCCGGCTAGGCGGCGGAGCCTGCCCGCAGGTCGCGGCCGACATTCTGCAGCACGGCGTTGACGAACTTGGCTTCGGTCTCGTCGAAGAAGTCATGCGCGAGCGAGACATATTCGTCGAGGATGACCGCCTCTGACAGTTCCTGATGGACGATGAATTCGGCCGCGCCGGCGCGCAGGATGGCCCGCGACGTGGCGTCGAGGCGGGTCAGCTTCCAGCCGTCCGACAGGCGCGACAGGATGGCGGTGTCGATGGCGGCCTGGTGTTCGACGACGGCGTTCAGGATGGCCTTGAACAGGTCCGGGTCGGCTTCCTCGATCGGTCGCTCGTCTGGGCCGATGCCGAGACGGTCATCCATGAAGCCGCGAATGGTCGCTTTGGCCGACTTGCTGGTCTGCTCCATTTCATAGAGCGCCTGAACAGCGGCCAGCCGGGCTCCGGCGCGCCGGGCGCGGATGACTTCGAACGGAATTTTCTGCTGGCTCAACGAATGAGTTCCCTGCGGAACTGGATCATGGACAGGCAGGCCTCGGCGGCGTCCTTGCCCTTGTTCTTCTGCTTGCGGTCAGCACGGACCCAGGCCTGGTCCTCGTTCTCAACCGTCAGAATGCCGAAGCCGATCGCCTGGCGGCGCTGGACAATCAGGTCCATCAGGCCGCGGGCACTCTCGCCGCAAACATAGTCGTAATGGGTCGTCTCGCCACGGATGACGCAGCCGAGCGCCACGCTACCGTCGAAGCGGCCACTATCGGCTGCCATGGCGATCAGGCCCGGCAGTTCGAACGCGCCCGGAACTTCCATGACGGTCACTTTCGCGCCGGCAGCTTCCAGTTCCGCCATCGCACCCAGTTCCAACTCGTCACTGATGCGTTTGTAATATCTCGAAATGGCAATAAGGACGCGGTCCGCCATCAGTTAGTCTCCTCGTTCAAGCGACGCCAGCCCTCTATGGTCAGGCCGTATCCGTCAAGCCCTGCAACGCGGGTCGGCTGCGTATCGGACAGGAAGGTCATGCGCCGGACACCGAGTTCACGCAGGATCTGGGCACCGATACCATATTCGCGCAAGGGTGCCGTTGGGTCGCGGGGCGTGTCGGATTTCAGACCAAGACGCTCGGCCAGCACATTGGGACGCATCGTATTGACGAAGACAATGACGCCCGGCTCGTCGGATTCGGCGATGATGCGCATGGCTTTTTCGACGAGGCCCTGACGCGGACCGGTCTCTCCCAGGATATCCGAGAGCACGTCGGGGTGATGCACCCGCACGATCGTCGTCGAATCCGGTTTGATCTCGCCGTGCACGATGGCGATATATTCAGAATTGTCGAGCGCGTTGCGGAAGCAGACTGTTTTGAAGCCGTCCCCATAGGTCGAGTTCAGGACCGATTCGACACGGCGTTCGAGAAAGCGGTCATTCTCACGGCGCCAGGCGATCAGGTCGGCAATCGTGCCGATCTTGAGATTGTGCAGCTGCGCGAAGGAGACGAGGTCTGGCAGCCGGGCCATCGAGCCGTCTTCGTTCATGATTTCGCAGATGACGCCAGCAGGGTAGAGGCCAGCCATGCGCGAAATGTCGACGGCCGCTTCGGTATGGCCGGCGCGGACCAGTGTGCCGCCATCCTTGGCGACCAGCGGAAAGACATGGCCGGGCGAGACGATGTCATCATGGTCGGCAGTGGGGTCGATGGCGACCGCGATGGTGCGCGCGCGATCGTGTGCGGATATGCCGGTCGTCACGCCCTCTTTCGCCTCGATCGAAACGGTAAAGGCCGTCTGCATGCTTTCGCGATTGTTTCGCGTCATCATGTCGAGATGCAGCGTGTGGGAGCGCTCCTGCGTCATGGCGAGGCAAATCAGGCCGCGGCCGTGGCGGGCCATGAAGTTGACCTGTTCAGGCGTCGCGAAAGTCGCCGGGATGATGAGGTCACCCTCATTTTCGCGATCCTCAGCGTCGACCAGAATATACATCCGGCCATTGCGGGCATCTTCGATAATTTCATCGATCGACGAGATCGCGGCGTGGAAGTCATCAGACATAGTTGGAAGGTCCTTCCGGCGCATCAGCGCCAATCATGCGCGCCACGTAGCGCGCCAGCATATCGATCTCAAGGTTCACATGTGCGCCGGGTACCAGCTCTGACAGTGTTGTGACATCCCAAGTGTGGGGAATAATTGCCAATTCGAAATCACCATTTGGCAAGGCTTCGGCCACGGTCAGCGACACTCCGTTGATGGCGGCGGAGCCCTTGGTGGCAAAATAGCGTGCAATCGCCGTCGGCGGTCGGATGGTGAGTCTCCAGCTTTGGCCTTCGGGTACGATGGAAACGACCTCCCCGACGCCGTCGACATGACCGAACACGAAATGCCCGCCAAGTTCGTCCCCCAGTTTTAGGCTTTGCTCGAGATTGACGCGCGAACCGGCTTTCCATTCGCCCAGTACGGTTTTCGAGAGGGTCTCGGGAACGGCCTCGACTGCGAACCAGGCCCCGCGCTCACCCTGGCCCATGTCGACAACCGTGAGGCATACGCCGGAATGCATGATAGAGGCGCCCATGGCGATGCAGTCCAGCGGGTATCCGCTCTCGACTTCGAACCGGACAAGCCCGTTGCGCGCCTGCGCCTGGCGGACCGTTCCGACGTCAGTGACAAGTCCTGTAAACATGGCTGGGATAATCCTTCGGGGGACTTATGCTAAATTCGAACATAAGTGTCGAGGACGTCATCACCAATCCGTTCCGTAACGACAAGGCGCCAGCGTGACGCAGCGGCGAGGGTCTCGAGCCCCAAGCCGCCAAGCGCCGGCAGGCCGTCCCCTCCGATCAGGATCGGGGCGCGGAACCATGCGATTTCGTCAACCAGCCCTGCCCGTATGAAGGACGCTGCCAGCGTGCCACCTCCCTCCAGAAGGATGGAACTGATCCCTTCGCCTTCCGCGCGGCGCACGAGCGCTGACACGTCGACCCGCGTACCATTGCCGCAGCGCCAGATATCGATACCGCCAGCCGCGAGAATGTCCTGCGGCTGGCCCGCCGTGGCCACAACCACGGGACCACTGGAAATGGACTGGACGAGCCGCGAATGTTTCGGCGTTCGGCCGCGGGAATCAGCCACGATGCGCACGGGCTGTTTCTTCGGCAACGGAACGGTGCGGGCGGTCAGCAATGGATCGTCCGCCAGCACGGTTCCGATGCCGACAAGGACCGCGTCATGCTCAGCGCGCATCTGATGGGCCCGGGCGCGGGACCCGCTCGTCGTGATCCACTGGCTGGTGCCATCGGCAAGAGCAATGCGCGCATCAAGCGAGGTCGCGATCTTGAGGGTAACCCTCACACCGCTCATGACTCGTCGATATCTTCTTCGAGCGCAGTCTTTTCGATGAACTGGGCGAAATCGCTCGGATCCTTGAAATCGCGATACACGCTGGCGTAGCGGACATACCCAACCGGATCGACGCGTTTCAGCGATTCCATGACGAGTTCGCCAAGCTGGGACGACGGCACTTCGGACTCGCCGCCACTCTCAAGCTTGCGCACGATGCCGGACACCATCTGGTCAATCCGGTCGCGGTCCACCGGTCGTTTGCGCACGGCAACTGAGATCGATCGGAACAACTTGTCACGTTCGAAAAGCGACCGTTTGCCATCGCGCTTGATCACGACGATCTCTCGCAGCTGGACCCGTTCAAACGTGGTGAAGCGCGCACCGCAGCTTTCGCATACGCGGCGGCGACGCACGGCAGTGTCGTCCTCAGCCGATCGGCTGTCCTTTACGGCTGTATTTTCAGAACCACAGAACGGACAGCGCAAAACGCATCAAGCTCCCAAGCCGTTATAGATCGGGAATCGCGCTGTCAGGGCCTTTACCTCGGCGCGGACCTTGTCTTCGACTAGTGTGCTTTCACCCGCTGCGACCGCGCCGACGACTTCGCCGATCCAGTCGCCGATCTGCGTGAACTCTTCCTCGCCAAAACCGCGGGTCGTGCCAGCAGGCGAGCCGACGCGTATGCCGCTGGTGATGGTCGGTTTTTCAGGGTCGAATGGCACGCCATTCTTGTTGCAGGTGATGAATGCCCGCTCGAGCGCGTGTTCGGCATCGCGACCGGTGACCTTCTTCGGACGCAGGTCGATCAGTGCGAGATGCGTGTCGGTGCCGCCGGAGACGACGTCCAATCCGCCCGACTTGCAGGCGGCTGCCATCGCCTGCGCATTCGCGACAACCTGTGCGGCGTAGGCTTTGAATTCCGGCCTCAGAGCTTCACCGAATGCGACGGCCTTGGCTGCGATGACGTGCATGAGCGGGCCGCCCTGGATCCCGGGGAAGATTGCCGAATTGATCTTCTTCGCCATGGCCTCGTCATTTGTGAGGATCATGCCGCCACGCGGTCCGCGAAGGGTCTTGTGCGTCGTCGTCGTCGCGATGTGGCAGTGCTCCAGAGGGTTCGGGTGAACGCCGCCTGCCACGAGACCGGCAAAGTGCGCCATGTCGACAAGGAAGAGCGCGCCGACTTCGTCTGCTATCGCGCGGAATTTCCTGAAATCGATCTGACGCGGGTAGGCAGACCCACCTGCGATGATCATTTGCGGACGATGGGCTTTCGCCAGACGCTCGACCTCGACGAAGTCGATCTGATCATCGTCACGGCTGACACCGTACTGGACGGCATTGAACCATTTGCCAGACTGGTTCGGCTTGGCACCATGCGTCAGGTGGCCACCTGCATCGAGGCTCATGCCGAGGATCGTGTCGCCCGGCTTTATCATTGCCTGGAAGACGCCCTGGTTCGCCTGACTGCCTGAGTTTGGCTGGACGTTGGCATAGCCGCAGTTGAACAGCGCCTTCGCACGCTCAATCGCGAGATTTTCGGCGACATCCACGAATTCGCAGCCGCCATAATAGCGTTTGCCGGGATAGCCTTCGGCATACTTGTTCGTCAGGATTGATCCTTGCGCTTCAAGCACCGCTTTCGAGACGATGTTTTCAGACGCGATAAGTTCGATCTGGTGCTGCTGGCGCGTGCGTTCATCCGCGATTGCCGCAAACAATTCCGGATCCGCCTCCGCGAGCGGCGCTGTAAAAAATCCGCTATTTCTGGTCTGCGCCGGAGCCGCCGTATCAGCCATGAGAATCTCCTGTGGCAAGGGTCACAAAGTCTTTACGCCGCCTGCACTCCTGCTGCAACCGCGACGAATTGCTTAGAAATGCATGCGCACGCCACATTCTTGTTTACATTCGGTCTTGAATATTGTGTGCCATTACTTCGTTCTATATGGTATTAAGCCTTGCCAAGACCGAATTGCTTGGCGATCTGCGCATATTTACCGCAACGGGGCTAAAAGCGACATGGGTGAGATCGACGACACTGATGTGCTGAAGATGGCGACGGGTATCATCTCGGCTTTCGTTGCCAATAATGCAGTACCCGCAGCAGACCTGCCAGACCTGATCAGAACCGTGCACACCACGATCATTGATCTTTCAAAGGGCGCCCCACCCCAAGAAGAAACGCCGGAACCTGCAGTTTCCATTGCGAAATCCGTCACGCCAGAATACTTGGTTTGTCTCGAGGATGGCCGTAAACTGAAGATGCTGAAACGCTATCTTCGCTCACGCTACGACATGACACCCGAAGAATACCGTACGCGCTGGAACCTGCCTGCTGACTATCCGATGGTCGCCCCGAATTATGCAAAGCTCAGGTCGCAACACGCCAAGGATATCGGCCTCGGCAAGAAGAAGTCGTCATAATTCTTATAGTATTCAATGTAGTTTAAGTAAAACGAATCGACTCAAGCGGCCTTGTCGAGCCCCAGCTGCTTCCAGACGGCAAGAATGGCTGCGACCAATTCGTCCATCATCGCCTCACCGTGCACCGGGCTTGGCGTGAATCGCAGGCGCTCGGTTCCGCGCGGGACCGTGGGAAAATTGATCGGCTGCACATAGATGCCGAAGTCGAACAGCAATGTATCAGACAGCGCCTTGCAGCGCTCAGGATCACCGACGAGCAATGGCACGATATGGGACGGTGATTCCATGACAGGCAGGCCGGCATCGGTGAATTTTTGCTTGAGCAAGGCTGCGTTGGCCTGATGCACCGAACGCAAACGGCGCCCTTCATCTGTCCGCAGTTTCGAGACGCTTGCAAGCGCACCAGCGGCCATGACCGGGCACGTTGATGTCGTGAAGATAAAACCGGACGCCATCGAGCGGATCGAGTCGATCACGGTCGTGTGCCCTGCGATATAACCGCCCATGACACCATAAGCCTTGCCGAGCGTCCCTTCGATTATGTCGATACGGTCAGCCAGGCCCTGCATCTCGGCCACCCCTGCGCCGTTGTGCCCATAGAGGCCGACGGCATGGACTTCGTCGAGATAGGTCAGGGCATTGAACTCATCAGCCAGATCGCAAAGCTCTTCCATCCGCCCGAAATCGCCATCCATCGAGTAGACGCTTTCGAACGCAATGAGCTTGGGACGATCCGGATCATCAAGTTCCAGCAAGGCGCGAAGGTGGTCGACGTCATTGTGACGGAAAATCCTGCGGTCCAGACCCGAACGGCGAATGCCTTCAATCATGGAGGCATGGTTCAGCGCGTCAGAATAGATGATCATGTTGGGCAGGATCTTGCCCAGCGTCGACAGGGTTGCCTCATTGGATACATAACCCGACGTGAACAGGAGTGCCGATTCCTTGCCATGAAGGTCGGCCAGTTCGCGCTCGAGATCGACATGGTAGCGGGTCGTGCCGGAAATGTTGCGCGTACCGCCGGAACCGGCGCCAAAACTGTCGATCGCCTCGTGCATCGCATTGATGACATCATCGTCCTGGCCCATGCCAAGATAGTCGTTGGAGCACCAGATCGTGACTTCGCGCTCGCCATCCTCAAATCGGGCGGTCGCCTTCGGGAAGCGCCCCCGATGACGGTGAAGGTCGATGAATACCCGATAGCGGCCTTCGCCATGGATTTCGCCAAGGGCGTCTTCGAATGCTTTGAGATGCTTCATGGCTGTAGAACGCCCTCATACTATGTCTGGCGGTTAAATAGGCGGGCGCAGCCCGCTTGATAATCCTTAACTACGACAAAGGCTGTATTTGTCGCATACGTGGATACCCTTAGGAATCGTATCCGGGCGACTCGCGATCCAGTTTGCGCAGCAGCGCTGGCCAGGCCAGGCGATTGGCGAGCACGTTCGTGCCTTCCGGATTGCTCTGCCCTTTGACAACATTCTGAACAGATTCCGGGGCAAGGATGACGCCATCCCGTCCGGCCGAAAGCGCCCGGACCTGCATGGTGCACGCACGCTCGAGGAAAAACATGCGCAGGAAGGTTTCGGCTGCCGTGCCACCCACCGTCATGGTGCCGTGATTGTAGAGCAGCATGTTGTTCTTGGTGCCGATGTCCGCGACGAGGCGTTCGCGTTCGCCAAGATCCAGCGCGACGCCTTCATAGTCGTGATAGGCCAGATCGTGACGTACCAGCATCGATGTCTGGCTAAGCGGCATCAGGCCTTCCTTCTGGCACGAAACGGCAACGCCATCATTCGTATGCAGGTGCATGACGACATGGGCGTCGTCGCGCGCCGCATGGACAGCAGAGTGGATCGTGAAACCCGCCGGATTGATGAAATACTCGGTTTCCTGGATGACATTGCCATCGAGATCGACCTTGACGAGCGAGGACGCGGTGATCTCTTCAAACAGCATGCCATACGGGTTGATCAGGAAGTGATGCTCGGGGCCTGGCACGCGGTGGGAAATGTGCGTGAAGATCATGTCGTCCCAGCCGTGCAGGGCAACGAGGCGATACATGGCCGCCAGATCAACGCGCGCTTTCCACTCTTCAGCGCTGACGGATCCGCGAATATCCACTTTCTGGGCACCATCGGCCATATTCATCTCCTCCATGTTTTGGAGAGAAAGTAGCGGAAATTGCAGTCCTGCGCCAGTTAAACCTGACGCAGGCGTCATCAGGGCGCACCTCGGCGGGTGCTGACTCCCTGCCGAAGAATTTGCGAAATCCTTGACGATTCAGGCAACGCCGCCGACATGTGGTCGCAATGACCCAGCTCCGCCTTGCATTTTTCGCCTCGAAACGTCCTGAAGCCCAGGACGCCCTGCCGGAATTGATCCGTCGCTATGGGCAGGTGTCCGAAAACGACGCCGATGTCATCGTCGCGATTGGCGGCGACGGCGCCATGCTCGACACGCTGCGGCGCCGATTCGACGACAACAAGGCTGTCTACGGCATGCACCGCGGCACAGTCGGGTTCCTGATGAATGACTACTGTCTTGATGGACTGGTTGAGCGCATCAACGCGGCGGAACGCGCCAGCATCATTCCCTTGCGCATGATCGCCACTGACATGCACGGGAAACAGCACCGGGCGCTGGCGATCAACGAAGTGTCGCTACTGCGGCAGACGGCCCAGTCGGCGCGCCTGAAGATCACGGTCGACGACCGGATCCGGATGGAGGAACTCACGTGCGACGGCGTGATGGTGGCAACGCCCGCTGGCTCAACCGCCTACAATCTGTCAGCCCACGGCCCGATCCTCCCGATTGGCGCCAACCTGCTGGCGCTGACCCCGGTCAGCGCCTTCCGTCCGCGCCGCTGGAAAGGCGCGCTCCTGCGTCATGATGCGACCGTGAATATCGACGTGATTGCGCCGGATCGTCGGCCCGTCGCCGCTGCGGCCGACAACCAGGAGGTCAGGGACATCGTCCATGTGCAGGTGCGCGAGAGCCGCGACCGGCGCCTCACGATGCTGTTTGACCCGGGCCATGCGCTGGACGAACGGATCCTGCGCGAACAATTTGCTTTCTAAATTTGCCGCCCCTGATTTGTCAGCGGTTTTTTAAGCCTTGCTGGTTACATTCGTCCGACAAACTCGGGACGAAACGATGATTAGCAAGCTATTTGGAAAATTCCTGCCGTCAAAGACTGCCTCAATGGCGGATGCCAAACAGATTCAGACGCCTGATATTTCCCGCGTCATCAAGATTCGCCCGGCTGCGCCAGAAGCAGAGGCAGACATCGTCCAAAGCGCCGATCCGGCGGTCATGGCCGATCGCGCCGAGGCGGCCGTTGATTCCCTTTCAGGTCAATTTGAAGCATGGATGACGACTGACCTCGACAAGCTGGTCGCCGCATGGAGGGACGCGCAGGCACCCGAAGCCACGCCGGAATCCTACCGGGCCGTCTTCACTGCCTCGCACAATATCCAGGGTGTCGCGGGCTCATACGGCTACCCCGCCATCTCCAGGCTTTGCGGCTCGCTGTGCACCCTGCTCAGCGACACACACCCGGGTGAAAATTCCGCCCTCATCAATCTGCACATTGAAGCGTGCAGGGCAGCCTTCGTGGGTGTCGGGTCTGGCGACAGCGCGGCGTCAGTTGCCGACGCGGTCTGCGACGCACTGGAACAGAGCGTCGCAGCGAAAACCGCCCGCAAATAATCAGACGTTGACACGCGACAGCAACTCGACGGTCTGCCCGTAGCCGGCCTCTTTGGGTATGAACAGGCAAGGCTGGCCGGATTCGTCCTTGCCGGCATGCGGCAGGACCTTGACGACGTCTTCGGCCCCGAACCGCTCGGCTGCGTCCGCGACTGACGTGCCGCGGGCTAGTTTCACCAGGTTCATGCGTGTGGGAAAGATGATCGTGGCCTCTCCCGCCAATTCCATGTCGAGCGCCTCCTGCGCGCCGAGCCAGACGGCATCCGTCGTTTCGCGGCCGTCATGCGCCGCGATCTGATCCTTTGGCGCTGGCGCAAGATAGAAATGGGTGTCGAAGCGTTTCGGCATCATTTCCGGCGTGATCCAGTGTCCGAAATGAATCAGGCTGTCGAGCGCAAGGACGAGGTCGTGCTGGCGCATCAAGCCCAGAAAGCTTTCTTCCCGCCTGTCGACCGGGCCGCGGTGTGGCGCCAGCAATTCAGAAATGCCCGGCCCCACGAGTGGTGCGCCGGGGCCGCGCCTGTTGGCATGCCGCGCCAGCAAGAGCCCGGATTCCTCAAATGCCTCCCGAACGGCAGCGATCCGCGCATCCTGCTGGACTGGCCCGAAATCACCATCCGTGAAGGCGTCCCAAGCGGCATCCGAGTCTTCATCGTTCGCCTTGCCGCCCGGAAACACAAGCGCACCCGCCGCAAAATCGATCTCGTAGTGCCGCTTCACCATCAGCACTTCGGGCATCTTTTCGCCGTCCCGGATGATCAGGACGGTGGCGGAAAGCCGGGGATCCGAAGGGGTCTTTGTCATGCTCGTAACCTCGATTGGTCAAATTTCGCAAAAATACAGCCGAATATCTGCGCGTGATGTTCAACTCTCGCCCTTAGGGAAGGCAATAGACAACACACAGGAAAGGCACAGGCCATGCGCGCCACTCACTCCCCGCTCGATCGTCAGAGCCGTCTTTCCCCTCCCCCGGCGTTCCGCTTTCATAGCGTGGTCCACCTTTTGAGCGGTGATTCGCTCGGCCAAGTTTGTGAAACGCCCCTGGCATTCGAAGAGCGCGTCGTGTTTGGCCCTCGGACCCAGCCGACCGAAGTGGCCAACCCCGCGAAATGGCTGTCAGAACAATTGACGCAAATCGCCAGCGCAACGCATGGGCAGCCAACAAGCCAGCGCCCTATTCTCGTACCCGCGCCGGTCGCGTCCCTCGCGCATGCCAACACGGCTGTCGCCTGCGACGCGGCAATCCGACGGACCTCGCTCTGCCAACAGGAAGTGTGTCTCGAATTTTCAGATTCAGCCTTCGCGGGCGGCGTCAGCGATTATGTCAGCCGCGTCGGCCACCTGCGCCGCCACGGTTTCCGCGTCGCAATCGACATGCGTCGTTCGTGGCAGACACCGCTCAACGATGCACTCCGCCTGCTGATTGATACGATTCGCGTCGATGCCCGCGCGCTGGAAGCCAATTCCGATCTGCTGGACCTGGTCGAAGTCGCCGACGCATCCGGCATCCTGATCGTGGCAGAAAACGCCCATTGGCGCGACGGTGAATACCTAGCCAATATCGGCGTCCATGCCGCAACGCGTCCCAGAACAGACGCCTAAGCTGCGTCGGTCTCCTGCTCCACGTTTTCTTCAGCAGCCATTGCAGAATAATAGTCGAGCTTGTCGAGCAGGTATTCGAGATCATCCTTCGGGATGGCCTGGAACTGCGTCAGCACGCGTTCGATCATGCGGGCGCGGAAACGCGCCCGATCATTCGGACCACCGTCATGGCTGGTTTCATGGAAGACGTTCACGGCCGCCCGAAACGCCGGAAGCATCTTGCGTGGCAAGCCGGCGCGATCGAACACCGCCTGCAGGCCGAGCGGGCCGGCATCATGAATCATAAGCCAGACACGCTGGTGCCCAACGCCCGAGAGTTCGGCAAGCGCGTGTTCGACGAATGGCATTTGCCCGCAGCAGAGCGCGCGCATGATCAGCGAATGGCTCAGGCGACCATTGAGGTTCAGCTGTGACACGAAGCGCGGAAGGTCGTGAGTCCGCCCTGCCTGTTCAACCAGGTCAATCGTGGCGCGCTCGCGGGCACTGCCCGCAAGGTCAATCGCCATCTGGGCCGGAAGCTCGTGCCGGTTGACGAGCAGGTCGAACAACTGGCCTGACACCAGCGACACCATCTTCTCGGCGATGTGAGTCGGGATGAACTCCCGCTTGATCAGGCCAGTCTGGACAATTTCGTCCTGACCGAAACGCCGAAGAGTGGCGTCATAGGCCTTGTCGCTGAATTCTGCACCTTCATTCCTGGACACGGCCCTGACGGCCTCGACGGCACCATGTTCGGAAATGACTTCCGTGAGCGTAATCGAGAGCGTTTCCCGATTGGCGATCGCGGCCTGTTTGGCTGCGGTCACGGCAAGCACCAGTTCGATCAGGTCCTCATCGGTAAAGACCGGCGAATCCTGAAGCACCGGAATCGCGACGGCCTCAATATCCTGCGCCAGTTTCAGCGCGATTGCGCGTGGCAGGACGGGTGAATTTCTCAGTGTGACGGACAACGTACGACGAACAAGGTCGGCTGAATCCTCAGCGAGGATTCCCATGATCTCATCTGCGAAGGCCTTTTCCCGGTCGCTCAGCACGTCCAGCGCAATACGCCGGCACACCCTGTGGGCCACCGACGCGCGCTGCTCAGGGGTTTCCCCCCGCATCAGGCGTTCGATATCCTGCTCGGTCAGTTGCGGTCTTATGCTCTGAACGCTCATTGGGCCGTATTCCTTCAGAATCGCTATCCATGAACTTCGCCTAGTGCGGTTAACACAGCGTTTACCAGCCTTGCCCACTGTCGTGGAAACGAAAGGCGCCGGACTTCATATCAGAAGCCCGGCGCCTTTGTTTTTGTTCAGGATTGGTCGAAACTAGTCGTCTTCTTCCTTGAAGAGGTCCTCGCGAGACACAGTCTCGTCGGTAACCTTGGCCGTCGTCAGGATGTGATCGACAACTTTGTCTTCGTAGATTGGCGCACGAAGCTGGGCCATCGCATTCGGGTTCTTCTGGAAGAACTCGACGACCTGCCTTTCCTGGCCCGGATACTGACGGGCTTCCGCGATCAGGGCCTGGTTCACTTCCTGCTCCGTGATGCGAACGTCGGCGATGCGACCGATTTCGGCGAGCACAAGCCCGAGGCGCACGCGGCGTTCGGAAATCTTGCGGTATTCGTCTTTCAGCTCGTCTTCCGACTTGGCCTTGTCCTCGTCAGACACGCGACCGGCGTCCATTTCGGTCTGCAACTGTTGCCAGATCTGGCTGAACTCCTGCTCGACCATGTTCGGCGGCAGATCGAAATCGTGCGCATCGTCCAGCTTGTCCAGCAGGTCGCGCTTTGCCTTGGCGCGCGAGACGTTGTCATGCTCGGCCTTGAGCTGGTCCTTCACAAGACCCCTCAGCTGCGCCAGGTCATCCAGGCCGAGGCCCTTCGCGAAGTCATCATCCAGTTCGGGTGATTTTGGTGCACGAACTTCACTGACCTTGACCTCGAATACCGCGGCTTTCCCAGCCAGGTCCGCCGATGGGTAGTCCTCGGGGAACGTGACGTTCAGCTCTTTTTCCTCGCCGGTTTTGACGCCGAGAAGCTGTTCTTCAAAGCCCGGGATGAACCGGTTGGCACCGAGAACAACTGATTGTTGCTCAGCCGTGCCGCCTTCAAACGCAACGCCGTCGACCTTGCCGACGAAGTCGATGACAACAGCGTCGCCATCCTTGGCTTTCGCCGTCTTGGCACGCGGCTCGTACTGGATGTTCTGCTCGGCAATACGGCCGAGGGCCTCATCGATCTGTTCGTCGGAAACTTCGGCCACGGGACGCGTGATCGCGAGGGCCGAAATGTCGGCTGGCGTGAATTCTGGCATCACATCGATATGCATGTGGTAGGAAAGGTCGGCCTCGCCTTTGACGACGGCTTCCATGTCGGCATCGAGCTGCACGTTTGGCTGGCCCGCAGGACGCAGTTCGTTTTCCTCGAGCGCTTTCTGGTTGGTCTCGTCGACAAGCTTGTTGACCAATTCCCCCATCAGGTCACGACCGAACATCTTGCGAACGTGCGCAGCTGGCACCTTGCCCGGGCGGAACCCCTTAATCTTCATTTGCGGGCGAATTTCCTCGATCCGCGCATCAAGCTTCGTTTTGAGTTCGCTCGCCGGAACCTTCACTTCGAATGTGCGGCTAAGACCTTCTGCCTTGGTCTGGGTAACTTCCATTGGTTTATTCATCCGTTTTTGGGGTCGCGAGGCAAAAAAGCACGCTGGAGGCTGTGTGAAACCTGTCTGAAGGCGCGGCTTATGTCATAGGCTAAAGCCCCTGTCCACGCAGACTCTGCGGGATATGCTGCATGTTCAGGAGCCTGGTGCGGATGAGAGGACTCGAACCTCCACGCCTTGCGGCGCTGGAACCTAAATCCAGTGCGTCTACCAATTCCGCCACACCCGCGATACGCGGTTCCTACGCGAGCAGGCAGGGCGTTTCAACAGGAAACACCATGGGCCCGAATTTTCAGGCCTTTTCGCCGTGCAGAGCGCCGAGAATGGCCGGAATTTGCCGCTCCAGATCCTCGGAAACAAGCCCGGCGCCGACCCGCCTGCCCGCTTCACCGTGCAGCCATGCGGCCATTGCGGCGGCCTCAAACGTCGGCATGCCCTGTGCCATGAGGCCGGCGATCAGTCCTGCCAGGACATCGCCGGAACCCGCGGTTGCCAGCCAGGGAGTCGCATGCGTGTTGACGATCGCGCGCCCGTCAGGCGCCGCAACCACGGTGTCCGCCCCCTTGAGCAGCACCACGCATCCCGCCTCCCGGGCCGCCCGCCGCGCGGTCTCGATCTTGTTGACCTCGGATTCTCCGATGTCTCCGAAGAGCCGACGGAACTCACCGACGTGAGGTGTCATGATGTCGTCCGACCGCAAGCGCTTGAAGAGCGATTTCGGCGCGCTGTCAAAGACGGTCAGCGCGTCAGCGTCCAGCAGCACCCGCGCAGCCGATTTCAGCAAGAGTTCGACATTGGCGCGGGTCGCAGGCGTTATGCCTGCAGCCGGGCCGATCACGACCACTTGGGCGGTCGCTGCAGCCGCTTCCAGGTCGTCGGAACCGTTGATGGGCTGCAACATGACGGCGGTCAGGTGGTTTGCATTCGTGGCCACTGCGCCTGGCGGCGACAGGACCGTCACCAGGCCGGCTCCGACCCTCAGCCCCGCCGTGGCAGCCAGGCGCGCAGCGCCTGTCGCCGATGCCGGCCCGCTGATGACCTTGAGATGACCGCGCTGATGCTTGTAAGCGGCCTGCCCCGGACGCGGCATGATCGGTGCCCACAGGACCGGACTGTTTTCGAACGCGGATGTCCGGACCGGCACGCCGATATCGGCCGCGGCAACCAGTCCGCAATACGCTGCTGCAGGCTGAAGGACATGCGCCGGACGCAGGCCTCCAAACGTCATTGTGCCCTCGGCGCGAAAACAAGGTCCGAGCGGTCTGGCCGTCAAGCCGTCGATCCCCGATGGCACATCAACCGACACGACCCTGCCGCCGCGCTGCGCCAGCACTGCTGCCACCCCGTCAAGCGGGCGCGACAGCCCGCCACCAAACAGCGCATCAAGCACGACATCATGCGGCGCCTGCACGGCTGCTTCGAGTGGATGAACGTCACCGTCCCAGAGCGCCGCTGCCTTCGCCGCGTCGCCCGTCAGGGATGTCGTTTCGACGGAGCAGAATACGTCGACCTTGCGCCAGAGCTTCGACAGCCGTGCCGCTGCAACGAACCCGTCACCGCCATTCCCGCCCGGCCCGCAGAGGACTTGTACTATGCCTTCAGGCCAGCGTGCGCGGAGGAACTCTGCGACGGCCGTTCCAGCGCGCGTCATTACCTCAAAACTGTCTGTGCCGGCTGCGAAGACCGCCTGTTCAGCGGCGGCCATTTCCTGTGGTGTAATGATTGGTCTGCCCATGGGGCGAGCTCATAACACGCGTGTTGCGGATTCGCTTCCATATTCAGCAACTGAAAGTGCGCCGCTTGCCCGCACCAATTTCGTTACAGAACAATGCCCCGGACGAAACACGACAACCCTCGGATCCGCCCCGATCATTCCGACGAGCGCATTGATCGCGACGAAGTGCGAGAAAACCACTGTCTGGTCGGGAAGCCCTGCGACGAAGTCCAGCATGGTGCCGCGCCAGTCACTGAATCTGTGCGTGCTGCCCTGCCACTCCCCCGCCATCAGCGTGCGAAGCCAGGTGACGCGGTCATCTATGCCTTCCGGCGTATCGATCTCGGAGACTTCCGGCGCGACTGTGGCGACCAGGCCCGTGCGTTGTTCGAACGGTAAGGCTGTTTCCCGGCATCGCAGCATCGGGCTGGTAATGGCAGACGTCGCCCCGAGCGCCATCAACGCGTCCGCCGCAACTGCCGCCTGCTTCTGCCCAAGCTCGCTTAGTCCCGGATCCGGGTGATCGCCCCAAGTGGCTGCGGCCTCACCGTGCCGTACAAGATAAATCACGCGGCGATCTGAATCTGGTCAGCCTCGATACCGATGTCGGCACACACGTCAAGCGCATGCAGGTAGGCAACCGGCGTGGCGATATTCAGGCGCGCACGGGCCGCCGCGAGGGGTTCATGCAATAGCGCGATGATGTCCTCTCTCACGATGCGAGATGCTACAGCCCCGTTTCGCTTTCCTTCCCGGAAGCAATCCATCACGCGCGCCTCTTTCGGCACGCTCTTCATGATCTGGCGGGTGCCCATGAAGGAAATGAAGATGACGCCCAATCCGGGGTTCTGGCTGTAGGTGAAAGCAAGCAGGCTCGCCTCGCCAAGCGCATCGCGGCCATATCCGGAGAGCACGTGGAACAGGTCGTGCGTATCGCGCAGGCGGTTGCCGTACCAGAAATAGTCGTCGTCAAAGTCGCGCATCGCGCCTTTGAATTTCTCGCTTTCCTCGACAAGCCCCTGGGCTGAGAGCCCTTCGCGCTCCATGAAATCGACATAGGCGCGGCCTACCGTGCCCTCTGGCAGTGCGCGGATCCAATCATGGTCGTCCAGCAAGGGTGGCAGGTACTCCTTCTTGGCGAGCAGCGCCTGTCCCGCGTCGCTAGCAGCGAAGGCGCCGAAATTCTTCTCGAACGAACGTCCGTTGAGTGCCTCGATAATATGAAAGACTTGTTCGGTGTCTTCCTTGTCGGCGATAAGCTTCTGCATGTGCTTCCAGGCGACCAGCGGACGAAACCTGGCCGGACGGCGATCTGGATGGACGAACACTTCGGTCATAGAATTCTGCTCTCGCTGCTATTTCGTCCCCTGAATACCATATGCCGCCTGACAATAAAAGTGACGCTAGCGTCACCTTCGTTTATCGGATCCACTCACTCGGCGCACAAAACTTGGGCGCTGATGTCCAATATTCGACCACGCACCCCAATCACCTGCTGTTTCGGTATCTTGTGCTCGCCTCTCAGGCCGAGTGAGCTTACCCAAAACCAATATCAATTCAGCGGCTGGGAGAACATGGGCCATGAAGAAAATCGAAGCAATCATCAAGCCATTCAAATTGGACGACGTGAAGGAAGCGCTGCAGGAAATCGGCTTGCAGGGCATGACAGTCATCGAAGCCAAGGGCTTCGGCCGGCAGCGCGGCCATACCGAGCTCTATCGCGGCGCAGAATATGTCGTCGATTTCCTTCCCAAGCTCAAAATTGAAATCGTCCTGGCCGACAGCGCTGTCGACGGCGCGGTGGAAGCCATCAAGAAAGCCGCACATACCGACAAGATCGGCGACGGCAAGATCTTCGTTTCGGCCGTTCTCGAGGCTGTGCGAATCCGCACCGGAGAAACAGGCGACGCTGCGCTCTAATCCTGCAATAGTAACATTCTAGACTCAGCAAACCGCACAATCCTGGAGGGCAAATCCAATGGCTGACAAGCTAATCAAAATGATGAAAGACGAAGACGTACAATACGTCGATCTTCGTTTCACCGATCCGCGCGGCAAGATGCAGCACGTGACATTCCACAAGAACATGGTCGAAGACGATTTCTTCTCCGAAGGCCAGATGTTCGACGGTTCGTCCGTCGCAGGTTGGAAGGCGATCAACGAATCCGACATGCTGCTGATGCCGGATCAGGACACGGCCATTATCGACCCATTCTTCCAGCAAACGACGCTGGCGGTGATGTGTGACGTGCTCGATCCGGTCTCCGGACAGCCCTACAATCGCGATCCGCGCACCACCGCAAAGAAAGCCGAAGCCTACGTGAAAGCGGCAGGCGTCGGTGACACGGTATTCTTCGGCCCGGAAGCCGAGTTCTTCGTATTCGACGACGTGCGCTGGTCTGTCGAGCCGCATTCGACCGGCTACAGCTTCGATTCGACCGAACTGCCGATCAACACGAACAAAGAATACCCGATGGGCAACATGGGCCACCGCCCAGGTCCGAAAGGCGGCTATTTTCCCGTGCCGCCGATCGATTCCGAACAGGACATGCGCGGCGAAATGCTGTCGGTCATGTTCGACATCGGCCTTGATCCCGAGAAACATCACCACGAAGTGGCACCTGCCCAACACGAACTGGGCCTGAAATTCTCGACCCTGACCGTCATGGCCGATCGCCTGCAGCTCTACAAATATGTCATCCACAACGTGGCGGCATCGTACGGCAAGACAGCGACTTTCATGCCCAAGCCGATGTTTAAGGACAACGGGTCAGGCATGCACGTGCACCAGTCGATCTGGGGCGGCGGAAAGCCCCTCTTCGCTGGCGACAAATATGCCGGCCTGTCCGAGATGTGCCTCTATTATATCGGCGGCATCATCAAGCACGCCAAGGCGCTGAACGCGATCACCAACCCGTCGACCAACAGCTACAAGCGTCTGGTCCCGGGTTACGAAGCGCCCGTCATGCTGGCCTATTCGGCCCGCAACCGGTCGGCTTCGATCCGCATTCCGTTCGGCTCGAACCCGAAAGCCAAGCGCATCGAAACACGCTTCCCGGATCCGGCGGCAAATCCCTACCTGGCTTTCGCCGCGCTGCTCATGGCCGGTCTCGATGGTATCGAAAACAAGATCCATCCGGGCGATGCCATGGACAAGGATCTCTACGATCTGCCACCCGAAGAGGCCAAAGCCATCCCGCAAGTGTGTGGATCACTGCGCGAAGCCCTTGCGGCGCTCGACGCGGACCGTAAGTTCCTCACCAAGGGCGGTGTTTTCGACGATGATCAGATCGATGCCTATATCGAGCTGAAAATGGAAGAGAACATGCGCTATGAGCTCCACCCGCATCCGGTGGAATTCGAAATGTACTACAAGGTTTAAGAGCCGAATCTCTCTCTCTTAAGCCTTGTGGGGCCGGCATCTTCGGGTGCCGGCCTTTTCTTTGCCCGGCATGTTCGCCAAGAAAAAGCCCCGGACCGAAGGTCCGGGGCTTTCCACGTCTTGATTGTGTCAGATAGCTCAGCCGGCTTCAGGCTGGCTCTTCTTTGAATGCACGTAAAGCGGCTCGGCATTGCCTTCGACTACTTCGCCATTGATGACGACCTCTTCGACACCGCGCAGGTTGGGCAATTCGAACATCGTGTCGAGCAGGATCGATTCCATAATCGACCGCAGGCCACGGGCACCGGTCTTGCGACCGATCGCGCGACGCGCAACGCTCGTCAGGGCTTCAGGCGTGAACGTCAGTGAGACATTCTCCATGTCGAACAGTTTCTGGTACTGCTTGAGCAGCGCATTCTTCGGCTGGGTCAGGATCTCGATCAGCGCGCCTTCATCAAGGTCTTCCAGGGTCGCGATGACCGGAAGGCGACCGATGAATTCGGGGATCAGGCCGAAGCGCTGCAGGTCTTCCGGCTCCGTGTTGCGCAGGATTTCTCCCACGCCGCGTGCTTCCGGGTCCTTGAGCGACGCGCCAAAGCCGATCGAGGCATTCTCGCCGCGCGAGGAAATGATCTTATCGAGCCCGGAAAAGGCACCGCCACAGATGAACAGGATGTTCGTCGTGTCGACTTGCAGGAATTCCTGCTGGGGATGCTTGCGGCCGCCCTGGGGCGGCACGGCAGCAACCGTGCCTTCCATGATCTTGAGCAGCGCCTGCTGGACACCCTCACCCGACACATCGCGTGTAATGGACGGATTGTCGGACTTGCGTGAAATCTTGTCGATCTCATCGATATAGACGATGCCGCGCTGGGCGCGTTCAACATTATAGTCCGCCGACTGCAGCAGCTTCAGAACAATGTTTTCGACATCCTCGCCGACATAACCGGCTTCGGTCAGAGTCGTGGCATCAGCCATGGTGAAGGGCACATCCAGGATGCGGGCCAGCGTCTGCGCCAGCAACGTCTTGCCGCAACCTGTCGGGCCAACCAGCAGGATATTCGATTTCGCCAGTTCCACGCCGTCCGTCTTGCCGGCATGCGACAGGCGCTTGTAGTGATTGTGCACGGCGACGGACAGGATGCGCTTGGCATGACGCTGCCCGATGACATAGTCATCCAGCACGTCACAGATTTCCTGAGGTGTCGGCACGCCTTCGCGCGACCGGACCATGGCCGTTTTGTTTTCTTCGCGGATGATGTCCATGCACAGTTCGACGCACTCGTCGCAGATGAACACCGTAGGTCCGGCGATAAGCTTCTTAACTTCGTGCTGGCTCTTTCCGCAGAAAGAACAATATAGCGTATTCTTCGAATCGCCTGAGCCGTTTTGCTTGGTCATGCCGTCCTCAATGCCGGGTAAGGTTTAACGGGGCCTTTAAGCGCCCTCACCCGGTTTCTTAATATGACAATAAGGGTCATGGCCCACCCTGCAAGAGGCGGGCCGCAATTGGTGGGGAGCGTCGCCGCCTATTTTTCGTCCTCAGCGTCGCGGCGCTCAAACACCTTGTCGACAATGCCGAACTCGACCGCTTCTTCCGCCGTCAGGAACGTATCCCGGTCGAGCTTACGCTCGATCACGTCATATTCCTGACCGGTATGCTTGACGTAAATATTGTTGAGGCGCCGTTTCAGGTCGATAATATCCTGCGCATGACGCTCGATATCTGTAGCTACGCCTGAGTAACCGCCCGATGGCTGGTGCAGCATTACGCGGGCATTTGGCAGGCAGGTGCGCATGTCATGCTCGCCCGCAGCCAGCAGAAGCGAGCCCATGCTGGCCGCCTGGCCGAAGCACACAGTCGAAATCGGGCAGCGGATATATTGCATCGTATCATAGATCGCGAGGCCCGATGTGACGTAACCGCCGGGACTGTTAATATACATGGCGATGTCTTTTTTCGGGTTTTCCGACTCGAGGAACAACAGCTGCGACGTGATCAACGCGGCCATGCTGTCGTCAATTCCGCCCGTGACGAAAATGATTCGCTCTTTCAGAAGGCGCGAAAAGATATCAAACGCCCGCTCCCCCCGGCTGGTCTGTTCCACCACCATGGGAACAAGGTTGAGGGCAGTCTGGTACGAACTCGTCATGAAATCAGGCCTCAGGGCTGGCTGTCAGGAATCTCTATTCTGCCAGAACTGGCAGAATGACCTATATTTGTCCACGCACGACTGACCGCAAGGGGCTTTGGGCTGTGGAATGCGCGCTTCAGCGCCACGGCCATTCCGACCTGCCGCTTGGCAAGGGCGATGCCGGGTCCCTCATGAACGCGAGATAGTCAGCCTGCACAGATTCGGCCTGAAGGTCTCGCAAGAGCATATGATAACCGTTCGGATAGTACACGGTGCGAACACCGTCCGGCAGGCTTTTCGTTGTCCGTTTCACGCCCGCAGGCGGTATCACGAGGTCGTTCGCCCCATATGACAACAAGGTCGGTAAGCCAGCCGGCAGTCGCCCGGCCCGCATGTGCGCTGTCTCCATAAGGCTGACGACGCCATACACCTGGTCAATCCGGTTAAAGGGCATCATCAGGGGATCAGACCATGTCCGGCGGAGCATCTCGACATTGTCCGATGGTTCGATCTTCACCAGACGGCGCGGCGGTCTCACGATCCAGCCCGGGCGCGCATGGGTCGAGGCCCAGAGGCTCGCCCTGTAGACGGGATTCATCGCGCCCCACCCGCGCAGGCCCGGCCCCGAGGCGATCAGCCTGTCAGCCGCTGGAGGCCGGTCCGATCCAAACGCGCTCATGGCGACAGACCCGCCCATCGAGATGCCAACTACCGTAATAACCGCTTTGGGGTGCCTGGCCCGCGCGACACTTACAGCCGTGCGCAGGTCCTCACGCATCAATTCCGCTTCGGGCCATATCCCGCGACCGGGCGACCGGCCAAACCCGCGCTGGTCATAGGCATAAGTCGTCACGCCATTCGCCGCCCAGTACGGCGCCGCCATATGGAAGGCGTTCGCGTAATCGTTCATGCCATGGACGCCAACCACGACAAGGTCCGGAGTCTCGACACCCTGGGCCGGCCAGACCGTAAGACCCAGCCTCGCACCGTCCTCGGCAACGAACACATGATTTTCAGGATCGAATCGCGGCGTGAATGGTGCAGGCATCACGAAGGCCCCCTGGGTTAAGGGATGGGTGCAACTGGCGACCGCGAAGGCCGCGATCAGGAGCGTCAGGAGTCCAAGGCATCCCGCACGGCGCGCCGGAGTTCCGGCAGCACGTCGGCATCGAAGCATGGATTTCGCTTTAGCCATCCGGTGTTTCTCCAACTAGGGTGCGGTGTAGTGAACATATGCTCACTTTTAAATGCCTTCCAGTTCCGGACCGTTTCCGTCAGCGACGTCCCGGCGCGTTTGCCGAGATGCCATTTTTGCGCATAGCCGCCGACAAGAATACTCACCTTGAGGTCCGGCAACTGCGCAAGGAGGTTCGCGCGCCATGTTTCGGCGCAGCGTTTCATCGGCGGCAAGTCGCCGCCCTTTTTATCGTTTCCGGGAAAGCAGAAGCCCATTGGCACGATGGCCACCCGCGTCTCATCGTAGAACTCGGCCTCGGTCACACCCATCCATTCGCGTAAGCGAACACCCGACGGATCATTGAACGGCGTGCCCGTCACATCGGCCAGGTTTCCCGGAGCTTGGCCTGCTATCAGTATCCTCGCACCGTCGCTCACCTGCAGCACAGGGTTCGGCGCGCGGCGCATCTCATGCTCACACAGACGGCAAGCCCGGATCTGATCGAGATATGATTTGAGATTGTCCGCCATGTGGCCATATTTGAGCATTGATGCAGCTCAGGAAAGTCTTTGGTCCCATGGCTAACGAAATTGTCAGGAAGATAGAGCCGCGTGCACGCGACCTTGGCGGTGGTTTCCGGGTCCGACGTGTGTTGCCACACCACGCGCACAAGATGGTCGGACCTTTCATTTTCTTCGACCATTTCGGTCCGGTGGAGTATGCGCCGGGCGATGGGTTTGACGTGCGTCCGCATCCTCATATCGGCCTCGCCACCGTGACCTACCTGTTCGAAGGCGCCATCCGCCATCAGGACAGCCTCGGGACAGATCTCGTCATCCGACCGGGTGCCGTAAACTGGATGACCGCCGGCCACGGCATCGTCCATTCCGAACGCACACCCACGCCCGAGCGCGACGCCGGCCAGAGCATGCACGGCCTGCAGACATGGGTCGCCCTGCCACTCAGCCACGAAGCCATCGCGCCGTCATTCGTGCACCACGCCGCCGACACGCTACCCGCGTTCAAAGAGAACGGCGCTGACGTCCGCATCCTCGCCGGCGAAGCCTGGAGCCACCGCTCGCCCGTCGAATTCCCATGGCCCATTCTATATGTTGCGATTGAAGCGCCAGCCGGCGCCAGCCTGATACTACCCGCCAGCCTCGCCGAGGAACGCGCGCTCTACCTGGTTTCAGGCGGCGTAAGCGTGGATGGCGAACGCTTCGAAGAAGGCGTCATGCTCATCCTCACGCCGGGCAGCGACATTCCGGTGGAATTCCTGCCGGGAACGAAGGCCGTGGTCTGTGGCGGCGCGCCGATGGATGGACCCCGAAAGATCGACTGGAATTTTGTCGCATCCGATGAGGCCATGATTGAGCAGGCCAAGCAGGACTGGAATGAATACTTGCAGTCCCACGGCACAGACCGGTTCCCGCTGGTACCGGGTGACGAGACAGAATGGATCCCCCTGCCCTGAAATCGCCGCATTTGATTGACACGCCCGCCCTAGGCGAATTCCGGGAAGGGCGTTCGCCATACACAAGACAATAAAGTCTCAGAGAGGGTGAAATTCATGAACATCAAACTTATCGCCGGTGCCGCCGCATCGATGGCTATGCTGGCTGCTTGCGCAACACCAACCGTTGCCGAATCCGAAACCGCTGCTAGCCTCGACGCCGCATCGGCAGAGGTTTCTGCTGACGTGGCTGCAGACGCAGCTGATTCCGCCGAAGAAGCTGCTCCTGCCGCTGAAGTGGCAGAAGAAGCTGCCGTCGAAGCCGCTGTCGCTGCTGAAGTCGCTGAAGTTACCGAAGATGCAACCGTCGCTGCAGAAGCCGCCGACGTTGCAGAAGATGCCGCTGAAGCTGCTGCCGACGCAGCCGCAGTCGCAACCGAAGCCGCTGCTGTTGCAACGGCAGAAGTCGCTGACGAAGCAGCCGAAGAAGCTGACGCTGCTGCCGAGCAGGCTGCTGAATAGTTTCAGGCACTTCTAAAGACCAAGAAAGGCGTGTTCCAGCGATGGAGCACGCCTTTTTGCTTTGCCCGGTCTTGTCACCGGCGTCTTGAAGCTGAACGCTCGGCATGCCAGACCCTGTTCCAAATACTACACGACGCCCATTGGAGGGGCAGACAATCATGAAACATCTCGCACTCGCCGTGTCGCTAATCGCGCTCGCTGCATGCGGTGGCCCGAAACAGGACGCACCTGTCGAAGCACCCGTCGCCGAAACGCCGCCAGCCGAAACGCTGCTCCTGCCGCTCCCCGCCGATACGACAGCTGATATTAACGCAAGCGACCTTGCCCAGCGTATCAAAGCGCTGGCTGACGACACGTTCGAAGGTCGCGGCCCCGGCACGCCAATCGGCGAGGCCGCTGCTGCCTGGATCGGCGCCGAAATGGCGCGCATCGGCCTCCAGCCCGGCGGTGACGACGGCACGTATTTCCAGAAGGTCGCCATGGTCAACCAGACCATTGACCCCGCACAATCCTTCCTCACTTTCACGGTGCCGGACGGCACGGAAATGCCGACCGTCCTGAAGGAAGACTCGGTCATCTGGACCAAGCATCAGGATTCCGCGACAATTTCATTCGCACCGTCCGACGTCGTCTTCGTCGGCTACGGCGTTGTCGCGCCGGAATATGACTGGAACGATTATGCCGGCCAGGACGTTACCGGCAAGACAGTGGTCATCCTCGTGAATGATCCTGGTTTCGCCACGGGCGACACGGATCTCTTCAAGGGCAAGGCCATGACCTATTACGGTCGCTGGACTTACAAGTACGAAGAGGCGGCCCGTCAGGGTGCCGCCGCCGCGATCATCGTCCACGAGACCGAACCAGCCTCTTATGGCTGGGATGTTGTGAAGAACTCCTGGTCGGGCGCACAGTCTGACCTTGTTCGCGCCGATGGCGGCGCCAACCGGGCCCTGATGGAAGGCTGGATCAGCCGTGCGATGGCTGAAAAGCTTGTCGCCTCCGCCGGCAAGGATTTCGAAGCGATGAAAAACGCCGCGAAAACGCCCGGCTTCCAGGCGGTCCCCCTGACCGGCGTCAAGGCGACGGGGGAAATCGTGCAAACGATCGAAAACCTCGACAGCCGTAACGTGATCGGTGTCCTTCCGGGCGCAACCACGCCAGACGAATATGTGCTCTACACGGCGCACTGGGATCACCTCGGCAAGAAGACGGGCCAGAAAACCGGCGCCCCGGGCGAAGACTTCTATGACGACCAGATCTTCAATGGCGCAGTGGACAACGCGACCGGCGCTTCGGCCCTGCTCGAACTGGCCGAGGCTTTTGCCGCCGAGTCGCATGATCGTTCGCTATTGTTCGTATCGGTGACACTCGAAGAGTCCGGCCTTCTCGGCTCGGAATATTTTGCTGAGCACCCGACAGTACCGCTCAACCAGATCGTCGCGGGCGTGAACATGGACGGCGCGCTGCCTGTGGGCCGCACGCACAACATGGTCGTGATCGGCTATGGCGCATCGCAGCTTGAGGACCGCCTCGCGGCCATCCTGAAGGCCAATGACCGCGTCATCACACCGGACGGCAAACCGGAAGCGGGATACTTCTACCGGTCCGACCACATCTCGCTCGCCAAGCGTGGCGTGCCGATGCTCTATGCCGACGGTGGCGACGACAAGCTTGAAGGCGGCGTAGCCGCAGGCAAGGCCGCAGCAGCGGCTTACACAGCCGAGCGCTACCACAAGCCCATGGACGAATATTCGGATGACTGGGACCTCTCCGGCTTCACCGAGGACATCCAGGCGCTCTATGCCGTGGGTAAAGGCATCGCCGATTCGTCCGACTGGCCGACCTGGTATCCGGGCAACGAGTTCGAGGCCGCCCGCAAGGAATCGCTCGCTTCCGAATAGACGCGAACGCCCAAACGTCTTAGTCCCGGATGGCCCTGACGGTCGTTCGGGACTATTTCATTCTGACGCCGGAAAGGCGCCTCCATGCTCTCCTACCAACATGGCTACCACGCAGGAAACCGCGCCGACGTGCTCAAGCACGCCGTCCTTCACGCGCTGCTCGGACATATCGCGGCGGTCGGCAAACCGATCCTCTATGTCGAAACGCATTCTGGGCGCGGACGCTATGACCTGACAGGCGAACAGGCACGCAAGGGCGGCGAGGCGGAAACAGGCATCCTGGCATTGCACCGTGGCAAGCCTCCGCGCGCCCTGAAGCCGTGGGTATCTCATGTCGAAGCATGCGGCATGAAAAGCTATCCGGGCTCTCCTGATCTTGCGCTTCAGCTGTTGCCGCCGACAGCCCGCATGGTGTTTTTCGAAAAGCACCCTGCAGAGTACGCCGCGCTGGAAGCCGCCGTCGGCAAAGACCCCCGCGTTCAGGTCAAGCCTTCCGATGGTTATTCCGGAGCGCTGAAACTGTCGCCCCGTGGCGGTGAACAGATGGTCTGCTTTGTTGACCCGAGTTATGAGACCAGCCGTGACATTGACGCTCTTGCCCTGTGGACACCGCGCGCCCTCAAGCGCTGGCCGCAAGGCATCCTGATCCTCTGGCTGCCCCTCTTCCGAGACGGCCGCGAGGCTGAGTTTGGTGAATACCTGTCCAGCCTCGACGACTGCATCATTGCCGGCGCCAGATGGCCGGTAGACGTCAACGACGAAAGCGCGCTCGAGGGCTCGGCCGTCGTCGCCTTCCGCGCTCCCGCTGCCGCCAGCGACCCAAGCCACGCCATCGCCGCCGCCATCCAGTCCTGGTGGTCATCGCCGGCAGCCGACGCATGACCCGCATCCTCCTGATCGGAGGAGGACACACGCACGTCGTGGCGCTGAGGCACCTCGGGCGGCGCAAGCTTGCGGGACTCGACATTCATCTCGTCAGCCCGGATCTCACGACATCATACAGCGGATTGTTGCCCGGCCACATTGCCGGACACTGGACGCGCCACGCCCTTGAAATACCTCTCCCGCCCCTCTGCCGCACCGCTGGCGCCACCTTGCATTCCACCCGCGTTACCTCACTCGACCCCGTCGCGCAGACCGTTGATCTTGCTAGCGGTGGCACGCTTTCATTCGACTTTGCATCCCTGGATATCGGCGCAATTGCCGAAGTCCCGGGTCCGGAAACCCTGCGAACTCTCGGCGTTCCCGTGAAGCCGCTAGGCCCGTTCGCGGACCGCTGGTCAGCCTTCGTTTCCCAGGTAGAGACCGGCAAGATTCAGCCTCACGCGGCCATTCTCGGAGCCGGAACAGCGGGCGTCGAACTGGCCTTGTCAATGAAATATCGATTGGACAAACTGGGCCTTTCCCGTCCCGTCCGCGTGTCATTGATCGAACGCGGGACCGAGCTTCTGCCAGGCGGCAATGCATCAATGCGCGCTCAGCTGCAGCGCGAGCTACAGCGGGCTTGCGTAGCAATATTCACAGGCGAAACTGTTGCAGATGCCAACCAGAGTGGCCTCCGTCTCGCATCTCGCGAACACGTCCCGGCAGGCTTCGTGGCCCTCGCGACGGGCGCCCGCCCACAGGCCTGGCTGGCCGGGACAGGGCTCACCCTGCACGACGGATTCGTTTCCGTGGGTCGGACGCTTCAATCCGTCAGCCACCCCAACGTCTTCGCGTGTGGTGACACCGCCCACCTGGCGCTTGATCCACGGCCCAAAGCCGGTGTTTTCGCCGTGCGACAAGGCGTGGTCCTGGCGGAACAGATAGCCAGGCTCGCCATCAATCAGCCGCTCGCTCAATACCACCCGCAGAAGGACTACCTGAAGCTCGTCAGCCTCGGTCGCCGCCGCGCGATCGCTGAAAAATGGGGTATCACTCTGAACTTGCCGGGCCTTTGGGCTCTGAAGCGCCATATCGACTTGAAATTCATGGATAATTCCTGATCCGCAAAGTTGATCACACTGTGCGGTGGCGGCGCCCGGCTGGAAATGCCCCCGGGCGCTAACCGGACTATTTTGTGATTTCTTCTTTGACGTCCTTGGCGACATCCTGGACAACTTCGCCGCCCGCTTCAACGTCTTTGCCAACGCCTTCGACTGTGTTGCAGGCGGTGACGAACGGCACATAGGAAACGGCCATAAGGGCGATCAGAAACTTTTTCATGGAATGCTCTCCTTCTCGACTGAGCGATTTATGATGAGCATCTAATCGGGAACCGGCAAGCAGTAGTTTCGCACCGGCCGTCCCGTCGTGAATTGTTTCGTCCCATGCAGCCGATTCCGCCAAAACCAGTTCCCTTTTCCTCCGACTCCCTGCTAAAGGACGCGCATGAAAACCGCCGTCATCGTTTTTCCCGGATCCAACTGTGACCGGGACGCGCAGGATGCCCTGGCCAAGGTCACGGGCAAGGTCCCGGCCATGGTCTGGCACAAGGACGGGACGATCCCGTCCGACACCGACCTTGTCATGGTGCCCGGAGGCTTTTCCTACGGGGATTACCTGCGGTGCGGCGCAATTGCCGGCAACTCGCCAATCATCGAACAATTGACCGCGCACGCCAGACGCGGCGGCTATGTTCTGGGCGTCTGCAATGGCTTCCAGATCCTCTGCGAAACTCGTCTCCTGCCGGGAGCGCTGATGCGCAATGCGTCACTTCACTTCGTCTGCAAGCCACAACGCCTGTCCGTGGAAAGCGCCAATACCGCCTTTACCAGCGCCTATGCCGGGCGCGACACGGTCACCTTCCCGATCGCCCACCACGACGGCAACTTTTTCGCTGATGACGCGACGCTCGACCGGCTCGAAGGCGAAGGCCGTGTTACGTTCCGCTATGTTCAGGGCGAAAACCCGAACGGAGCCGCGCGTGATATCGCTGGCATCCTCAGTGAAAATGGTCGTGTGCTCGGTATGATGCCACACCCTGAACGCGCCGTCGGCGGCAACGAAGGTGGCCTTGATGGACTTGGCGTTTTCGAAAGCCTCGTCAGCGCCGCCTGATCCGCTGGCCACGCGCGCCTGTCACACTTAAAACGACAGTCAGCATGACACAAAAACCACTGTCCCCTCGTATTGCCCAACGCCTTGCCCGAGCATCGATGCTCAGGGAATCCGGCAAAGTGCCCGAAGCCATAGCCGCCTATCGCGCCGTGCTGGCCGAAGCGCCAAACCTTCCTGATAGCTGGTACAATCTCGGCTGGCTTCTGCGGCGTGCCGGCGACCCGACTGCCGCCATTGCCGCCTATGATCGCGCCCTCGCGCTCAATGTCAGCGGTCCCGAAGAAGTGCTCCTCAACAAGGGGGTAATCTTTGCCGACGACTTGCTTGACCCAGCCAAGGCTCAGGACTCGTACCGCGCCGCACTCGCGATCAATCCCCGCTATGGACACGCCCGGTTCAATCTCGCCAACACGCTTGAAGACCTGGGCGACCGTGAAGGCGCGGCATCCGAATACCGTACACTGCTCCAACAATCGCCGAGCGAACCGGAACCCCTCGCCCGCCTCGCCAATTTGTCGAAAATCGATTCGCCGCATGATGAGCTTGTCGTACAGATTCAGTCTGCGCTTGTTCGCACCGACTTGCCCGCCTCCGCCCGGACGAGTCTTGGATTTGCGCTCGGTCGCCTGCTCGATCAGGTGGGCGCCTATGACCACGCATTTGAGGCGTTCAAGAACGCGAATGCCCAGAGCCTCGCGGCGCGCGACCCCAAGCAACCTGGCTACGATCCTGCGCGCCAGAATGCGCTGGTAGCAGCGCTCATGTCCCTGCCGGCTCCCGGGCCGATCACTCCTACCAGCACTGGCGCGCTTTCGCCCGTGTTCATCCTCGGCCAGTTCCGGTCCGGTTCGACTTTGCTGGAACAGGTCTTGTCCGCGCACAGCGCCGTTACAACGGGCGGAGAGCTTCCCCTTCTGGGCACGATCGCAGCGCGCGACCTGAGACCTTACCCGCAAAGCCTGGCCAATCTTTCCACCGCACGAGCCGACGAGCTGCGCGACGTGTATCTCTCAGGCGTGGCGCTCCGCTTGCCTGGCGCTTCAGGCATCGTCACGGACAAACGCCCCGACAATTTCTACCATATCGGTCTCATACTCAGGTTGTTTCCGGATGCGCGCATCCTTCACACGGTCCGAGACCCCCTCGACACGTGCCTGTCGAACTATTTCCTCCACCTCAGCCACACGCAGCCTCACGCCCTCGACCTCGCCCATCTCGGCCACCAATACCGCGCTTATCAAGGGCTCATGGCGCATTGGAAATCCATCGCTCCGGACAAGATTATCGATGTGGATTATGATGCGCTGGTACGATCGCCTGAACTCGAAATCCGGAAGGTCCTGACCTTCCTCAACCTGCCGTTTGACGCCGCCTGCCTCGACTTTCACAATAGCCGCACGCCTGTTAAGACGGCCAGCGTCTGGCAAGTGCGCGAACCGCTCTACCAGCGTTCTTCGGGTCGCTGGCGGAACTATGAATCCCACCTGGGACCACTCCTGGAGGCCTTGAATGACTGACCGTGCTTCGCTGATCGCCAAACTGCCCAAAGCCGAACTCCACCTCCACATCGAAGGCAGCTTCGAGCCCGAACTGATGATGGCAATTGCGGAGCGCAACAAGATTACGGTGCCCTTCAAGACTCTGGAGGAGGCCCGGGCTGCGTACGCCTTCTCCAATCTTCAGGAATTCCTCGACATCTACTATCAGGGCATGGCCGTCCTTCTCCATGAGCAGGATTTCTACGACCTGACATGGGCCTATCTTCAACGCGTAGCCGCCGACAATGTCCGCCATGTAGAGATATTCTTCGACCCGCAGGCACACACCGAACGCGGCGTCGCCTTTGCGACGGTCGCCGATGGCATTCTCCGCGCGCTGAACGACGGCGAGGAAAAACTCGGCATCACGTCACGCCTGATCATGAGCTTCCTGCGCCATCTGAGTGAGGCGGACGGCTTCGCGCTCCTCGATGAGTCGACGCCTTATCACGACCGTTTCATTGGTGTCGGCCTGGACAGTTCAGAAGTCGGCCATCCGCCGTCCAAGTTTGGGCGCCTATTTGCGAAATGCCGGGAATTGGGATTCAAGCTCTGTCTCCATGCCGGCGAGGAAGGACCGCCGGAATATGTCCGCGAAGCGCTCATCGATATCGGCGCCGACCGCATCGACCATGGCAATCGGTCAATGGAGGATGCCGGACTGGTCCAGGTCCTGCTCGATTCGCAAACGCCACTGACCAACTGCCCCCTTTCCAACCTGTCGCTCTGCGTCATCGACGACCTTCGCGCCAGCCCGCTGAAGACACAGCTGGAAGCGGGCTTGCTTGTGACGGTCAACTCGGATGACCCCGCCTATTTCGGCGGGTACATAAACCAGAACTATCTTGAGATCGCCGACGCACTCGACCTCAGCGCCGATCAACTCGTTCAACTCGCCCGAAACAGCTTCACCGGCGCCTTTCTCAGCGACGCCGACAAGGCCCGCCACCTTTCAGAAATCGACAAGGCGCTGGGAATCTGACAGCACTCCTCGGCAAGCAAAAATCCGAGGAAACATCCATGTTGAAGAAGCTGTTGATCGGCGCTGCCGCGCTCGTCCTGTCATCGTGCTCCAAAGACGCACCGAAGACCAACGCAACGCCCGTCGCCGCGCCAGCAGCGGCGGAAGTCCCGGGTTTCGAACACAATGATTACGCCGACATGGCAAACTGGCTGTGCCACCCCGACAAGGCGTCAGATGCCTGTGCGGTTGACCTGACAGCGACCGCCATCGCTGCCGACGGCACGACCTCGATCATCCCGTTCGAACCTGCCGTCGATCCTGCGTTTGATTGCTTCTACATCTATCCCACCGTCTCGTTTGACCCGACGCCCAACAGCGACATGACTCCCGGGCCCGAAGAACTGAATGTCGTAGCAAACCAGTTCGCACGCTACGGTGAGACATGCCGCCTGTTTGCACCCATCTACCGTCAGCGCACGCTGCTCGAGTTGCGCACGCAGATGATGACGGGCCAGTCCACGGCCAATGCAGAGATGCGCTATGCCGACGTGATCGATAGCTGGAACACATACATGAAGAACCAGAACAATGGTCGCGGCGTGGTCCTGATCGGTCATTCACAGGGCGCCGGCATGATCTACGACATGCTAGAGACCGATATCGTCGGATCCACCGCACAAGGCAATCTTATTGCCGTACACGCGATCGGGTTTCCAACCACGATTAATGCGTCAACCGGTAAGGCAGCTGGCCTGCCCGTCTGCAAATCGGGCACCGAAACCGGTTGCCTCGTGAATTTCGAGAGCTTCCGCGCGACCAATCCACCACCAACCGACTCCCGGTTCGGACGAGCGGATGGTGACCAACGCGCCGTCTGCAATAATCCCGCTGCGCTCACGGGCGACGCCGATACTCTGAACGCCTTCATGCCGCGCCAAAGCCTCGGACGCCCTGCGCCAAACGACTATGGCGTACCCGTCGAAACACCGTTCGTATCGCTGCCGGGCCTGCTGACAGCGACGTGCGAGGCAAATGGCACGCACGACTGGTTGGCCGTTACAATCAATGCCAATCTTGAAGACCCGCGCGCCGATGACATCCCCGGCGACGTGGTCGTCAACGGCGAAATCCTGGCCGACTGGGGCCTGCATCTCGTCGATATGAACCTCGCGATGGGCAAACTCGTCGAACTGGCCAAATCCGAGGGTGCCGCTTGGCATGCGGCCCAAAACGCCGAGTGAGCACAATCAGGCTGGCGACTCGGGCGCTTTGCGGTTAAAGCGCCCGCATGCCTGATACATCTGCGATACTCGCCCACCTGACCACGACTCAGACCGCCAAAGAAGGCGTCGAACACGGCATCAAGGCCGATGAGTGGGAACGCCTCGTCACCCGCCTTGGTCGCGCGCCGAACCTTGTCGAGCTCGGCATCTATTCGGTGATGTGGTCCGAGCATTGCTCGTACAAGTCATCCCGGCGCCACCTGTCGAAATTCCCGACCAAGAATGCCCGCGTCATCCAGGGTCCCGGCGAGAATGCTGGCGTGATCGATATCGGCGACGGCCAGGCCGCCATCTTCAAGATGGAGAGCCACAACCACCCATCCTACATTGAGCCCTACCAGGGCGCGGCCACCGGCGTCGGCGGCATCCTGCGTGACGTCTTCACCATGGGCGCGCGGCCGATCGCGCTGGTGAATGCCCTGCGCTTCGGCGACCCGAGCCACCCGAAGACCCGCAGCCTCGTCGCGGGCGTCGTCGCCGGCATTGGCGGCTACGGCAATTGCGTTGGCGTGCCGACGGTCGCTGGCGAGACCCAGTTCGACCCCGGGTACAACGGCAATATCCTTGTCAACGCGATGGCCGTCGGCCTTGCCGACCAGGACAAGATTTTCTATGCGCGCGGCGCGACGCCAGGCAACCCGATTTTCTATGTCGGATCCAAGACGGGCCGCGACGGCATCCACGGCGCGACCATGGCCTCGGCTGAATTCTCGGAAGGTGACGAGGAGAAGCGCCCCACAGTCCAGGTCGGCGACCCGTTCACCGAAAAACTGCTGATCGAAGCCTGCCTCGAGCTGATGGCGACTGACGCGATCCAGGCCATCCAGGACATGGGCGCAGCGGGCCTGACATCGTCCAGCGTCGAAATGGCCGCCAGTGGCGGCGCCAATGGCGAAGGCATCGGCGTGGTCATGGACCTCGACAAGGTGCCCCAGCGCGAAGAGGGCATGACCGCCTATGAGATCATGCTGTCGGAAAGCCAGGAGCGCATGCTCATGGTGCTTTATCCCGACAAGATCGACATGGCGAAGGCGATTTTCGACAAGTACGATCTCTCCGCCGAAGTTATCGGCGAGACGACGGATACCGGCCACCTCGTGCTCACGCAGTTTGGGCAGGTCGTGTGCGATATCCCTGTCGCACCGCTGGCTGAAGACGCTCCCAATTATGACCGGCCATGGATCGAGCCGCCAAAACGCGCCGTACTCGACATCTCCAGATTCCCTGAGCCCGGGGATTATGGCGACGTGGTGCTCAAGCTCATGTCCTGCCCGGACATGGCGTCCAAGCGCTGGATCTGGGAACAGTATGACCGCCACGTGATGAACGACACGCTCGACAGCAGCCAGAGCATGGGTAACGCCGCCATCGTGCGCATCCACGGCACGAACAAGGCACTCGCCATCTGTTCCGACTGCAACCCGCACTACGTCGCCGCCGACCCTTATGAGGGCGGCAAGCAGGCTGTTGCAGAAGCCTATCGCAACCTGTCATCGGTCGGTGCCACACCGATTGCGATCACCGACAACCTGAATTTCGGCAACCCGGAAAAGCCCGCCACGATGGGCTATATCGTCAAGGCCATCGAAGGCATGGCCGAGGCCTGCCGCGTGCTCGACTTCCCCGTCGTGTCCGGCAACGTCTCGCTCTATAACGAAACCGACGGCGTGGCCATTCCACCGACGCCGGTCGTGGGCGGGGTCGGACTGATCGAGGATGTCAGCAAGATCGCGACGCTCAAGGGCGCACAAAAAGACGACGTGCTGATTTTCGTTGGCGACACGACTGGCCAGTTCGGTGCCTCACTTTTTGCGCGCGAATGGCTTGGGCTGAAGGGGGAAGATCTCGGATCGCCGCCACCCATCGACCTCGAAATCGAGAAGAAGCACGCGACTTTCGTCAGGCAACTCATTCACGACGGGCTTGTCCATGCCGTGCACGATGTCAGCGATGGTGGAATTGCTTGTGCTGCGGCCGAATTGGCGCTGGCGAGTGGCATGGGAATGACAGTCTCGATCGAAGATATAGGCCGGGACAAGGCCGCCGCAATGAACCTGTTCTGCGAAGCCTCGGCGCGTTACCTGATTGCTGTTCCGCAGTCGTCACAGGCCGAGATCGTGCGGAGAGGCAACGAATTGTCCATCAATGCAGGCTGGTGCGGAAGTGTCCAAGGCGATAATCTCGTCTTCATTGAAGAGCCAGTCAAAGCACGAAAAGTGGCTGAACTGCCCCTCTCCCGGCTCCGGGAAGCACATGAAGGCTGGTTGCCAAACTACATGAACGAAATCGACTAGTCTGCCTGCCTCATGACTTCAATGGCCTCCAGGTCATCGTCGGCCGCCATTGCCGCCATCACGAGCGCGTCGCCTGCGCGGGCGAAGAAGTCCGGCGTGATCTCTGAATAGTCGTCGCTCGGCTTATGATAGCCGGGATGGTCCTCCACGCCGAAATACAGGAACGGGATTCCTGATTTGTGGAACGGCTCATGATCCGAAAGAAGGGTCCAGTCGTCTACCTCGCCCAAGGCGGGATCATCATGCCCCATCAGGACCCTGACCGGCGCCTCCATCGCAACCGTTTCCACAAGCGGCTCCAGTTCAGGCGTGTGAAAAGTACCCGCGACATAGATTTCACCAGCAGGTGACCGACTGACCATGTCGTAGTTGATGTTCAGGGCGATCCGCTCCAGCGGCACAGGCGGTGAGGCGACAAAGGCACGCGACCCGAGATGGCCGATTTCTTCGGCATCGACGACCGCGAAAATTATGTCATGCCTGGGCGCATTCAACGTGAAATACTGGGCCACGGCAACCAGGGCTGCTACACCGGACGCATTATCATCTGCGCCATTGTAGATTTCACCATCGACGATCCCGAGATGATCATAATGCGCCGTGATCACCATGGCCGGACCATCGCCCGGCGTTTGTCCGGCGATCCAGCCGACGACATTCACGCCGGACACAGGTGCCCCGCCCTGCACTACAGGAGTCGCTGAGAACGGCTGGAAGTACGTGTCGCCAAACTGTCTCAGCCCGAGCGTCTCGAACCGTTTCTGGATGAAGTCCCGGGCCGCCTCATTCCCGCGCGAACCGGTCGCCCGCCCCTCGAGCGCGTCGCTGGACAGGGTCTCCGTCAGGCGCAGCATCGCTCCGGCATCAATATACTGCGCGTTGTACTGCACGAGGCTTGGCTCGGCAGCATCGCGGTCCAGCGACAGCAAGATAGCGCCGAACACCAACGCAACCACGCCCAGAATAGCCGCCAGGCCCCACGTTTTCCTGCTGCTCATCGCTGTATCCGCTCCGTTCGCCACCTTGACCCCTCAGGGGCCCGCGTCCATGTGCCTATCTGAATTGAGGACACGCTGCCATGGCCATGAACCGCGACACCCTGCTCGGCTACCTGACCGACGCTTTCCCGGACGCCGAAATCACGCTTACAGACCTCGCCGGTGACGATAATCACTGGCAGGCCGAAATCGTCAGCCCGCAATTTGCGGGGCTTGCACGCGTGAAGCAGCATCAGCTGGTCTATGCGGCCCTCAAGGGAACGATGGGCGGCGAACTGCACGCCCTCGCCCTCAAGACGAAAGCACCTGACGCCTAACCGGCAACCAGGAAGTCCCGTTTGCTCAGCACGACGCCTTGTTGGCGCAGCAGGCCATATGCCATCGTGGCGTGAAACAGCATGTTCGCCAGCACGAAGGACGTCAGGTACTGGCGCCCCTGCATGGGCACGGTCTGCGGGCCGAGCGGAATCTGCAGCGTTTCAAGTTCGTTGGCATTGATCTTGGCGTCATCCGTCGAATTGACGAACGAAATGGCTGCTTCGCAGCGCGCGATCAGTTCCGGAAACGTGGTCTCGGTGTCCGGAAAACCCGGCATCTCGAGACCGCCAAGACGGGCGGCACCCCGGGCGGCATTGTCACAGGCAATTTGCACCTGACGGCTGAGCGGCAGCATGTCCGGGTAGAGACGCGCAGCCAGCATCACCGAATCTTCGACACCCAGGGCGCGGGCATGGTCTTCGCCCTTTTTGAGTGTGCTTCGGGTCGAACCAAGTATCTGATTGACAGACGTCTTGAGAACATAGGACAGGGTATCGGTCATTCGATTTCAGCTCCATTTTCTAGGGGGACAATAGCGCCTGAACGCTGAAAGGAACAATCATTCTTTTGTCCGTGTTCGCGATTGACGTCATTGCGTCAATCCTGTCACTTCGAGGAAAATCTCACCAAGGGAGTCCCAATTCACCATGCGTTTTTCACTCGCAACCAGCGCTATTGCGCTAACTATTGCCCTCGCCAGCTGTGCCGCGCCTAAAGAAACCCTCGCGGAAACAACCCCGGTCGCTGCCGAGACCGTCGCCGAGTCAGCCACAGTCACTGAAGCCAAGGCCTTCATGGCGCGCGCCGAGTCGGAACTGTCCGACATGTCGGACGAAGCGAGCCTGGTCTTCTGGGCGCAGGCGACTAACATCACCGACGAGACAAACGCTGCGGCCGCCGAAGTTGGCGCGCGTTACACGAAGCTGGCCGTGTCGCTCGCGAATGAATCCAAGAAATTCAATCTCGCCGACCTGCCCCCCGAACTCGCTCGCAAGATGACCCGACTGCGCGCGGGCATCACGATCCCGGCCCCTTCCACCGAAGGTGCAGCCGAGGAGCTCGCCAATATCACGACAGGCCTCGACGCGGCCTATGGAACCGGCACGTTCAATTACAAAGGCAAGGACCTGACACTGGACGAACTGTCCACGATCATCGAAACCTCGCGCGATCCGGAAGAGTTGAAAGCCGTCTGGGAGGGCTGGCGCACGGTCTCTCCTGCCATGAAGGACGACTATGCCCGCATGGTCGAGATCGCCAATGAGGGCGCCCGGGAACTGGGCTATCCGAGCCTCGACCAGATGTGGCTGTCGAATTACGACATGGCGCCTGAAGAGATGGAGGTGGAAGTCGACCGTCTCTGGGGACAGGTCGAGCCGCTCTACAAGGAACTCCACTGCTATGCCCGCAACAGGCTCAACGCCCAGTATGGCGATGACATCCAGCCCAAGACTGGCCCCATCCGCGCCGACCTTCTCGGTAATATGTGGGCGCAGGATTGGTCGGGCATCTATGATGTGGTGAAGACCGACACGCCGGGGCCAAGCTATAACCTCACCGCCCGCCTTGTTGAAAAAGGCTATGACCCGCTCAGGATGGTCAAGACTGGCGAAGGTTTCTTCACATCGCTCGGACTCGCGCCACTTCCAGCGACGTTCTGGGAACGCTCCATGATCACTCGTCCGGAAGGACGCGAAGTTGTCTGCCACGCATCGGCCTGGGATCTCGACAACAAGGAAGATGTTCGCATCAAGATGTGCACCGAGGTCAACGAGGAAGACTTCGACACGGTCCATCATGAACTCGGGCACAATTTCTACCAGCGCGCCTACAAGGATCAGGACTTCCTCTACAAGGATGGCGCCCATGACGGCTTCCACGAAGCCATTGGTGATTTCATCGGGCTGTCGATCACCCCTGAATACCTGAAGCAGATCGGCTTGATCGATGAGAGCGAAATGCCGCCAGCAGACGCTGACACGGCGCTCCTTCTCAACGTCGCCCTCAAGAAGGTCGCCTTCCTGCCCTTCGCGCTCACAGTCGACGGCTGGCGCTGGGATGTGCTGTCGGGCAAGACCGCACCGGAAGACTACAATGATGCCTGGTGGGCCAAACGCCTCGAACTGCAGGGCATCGTGCCCCCGGGTGAACGCCCCGCCGACGCATTCGACCCGGGCGCGAAGTACCACATTCCAGGCAACACGCCTTACCTGCGCTACTTCCTGTCATACGTGATGCAGTTCCAGTTCCACAAAGCAGCTTGCGAGCAGGCTGGGTGGGAAGGCCCGCTTCACCGCTGTTCGATCTACAACAACAAGGAAGTCGGCGAGCGCTTCAACGCGATGATGGAAATGGGCGCATCGAAGCCTTGGCCTGATGCCTTGGAATCGTTCACGGGCACACGCGAGATGGATGGCAGCGCAATTGTCGAGTATTTCGATCCGCTGATGGTCTACCTGAAGGAGCAGAATGCCGATCAGTCTTGCGGCTGGGATGACGCCGAATCCGAATAGGAACGATGCTGTTGTGCGCGGTGGCCCGCTTGACTAGGGCCGCTGCGCACCACACATCAGCCGGGAACACGAATTTCAGGAACCTGCCATGACCGACCAAACCACACTCGACGCCATCGAAAAGGCCGTCAAAGCGAACGACGTCGTGTTGTTCATGAAGGGCACGCCCACATTTCCCCAGTGCGGCTTCTCGTCAGTCGTTGTGCAGGTCCTTGACTATCTCGGCGTTGAATACGTCTCGACGAATGTGCTCGAAGACGCCGCCGTCCGCGATGGCATCAAGGCCTATTCGCAATGGCCTACGATCCCACAGCTTTACGTGAAGGGCGAATTCGTTGGCGGCTGTGACATCGTCAAGGAAATGTTCGAAAGCGGCGAACTGCGCGATTTCTTTCAGGAAAAGGGTGTCGAAGTCGAAGCGGCGTGAAGATGACTGACGCATTTTAGAATTTTCGCCTGACCCGATCCTCTCAGAAATCACGCATCTCCTTGTAACGGACAAGGAGAATTTGCCATGTACTTATCGGGACCATCAAACGCGAAAGTTGGCCAGAAAATTACGATGACGGCGAATGGCGCGCCGTCCGGCACCGAACAGATCAAATTCACCGCAGAGGGTAATATCGGATTTGATACCGTGGAGACGACAAGCGGATCAGCCTCCTTTCAGTTGGACCTTGATTTCGCCGGAACCACCCGGATCATGGCACAAGCTCATGATAAGTTCGCGAACGCTCTGGATTCAGCATCGCACTCTGTAACTGTGGTTGATCCGGCTTTTGAAGTGGCTGGCGGCGGACTTGATCGCGTTGGCGGTTGGTTCATGGGACCTGACACCGCCTCGGTTGGTGAAACGATCCAGCTGACGGCTAGCGGACTTAGCCAGTCGGTAGTGGCAGAATTCAGCGCGCAAGGGCTCGACCTCTCCAGCACGAGAGTCCACGTCAGCGGTGGTTCGGCGAGCACGTCTGCTCGTGCATATACTGAAGGCAGCGCCTCGATCTCGGCTCGCGGCTACAATGAGAACGGCCAGTGCGTTGAAGAGGTCACGCACACAGTCCAGATCCGCAACAAGGATCGCGGCTCCGCCCCATCTGCGGCGCTTGGGCCTATGCCTCAAATATCGGCTCCTCCGGCGGCAGCAGGTACGCCGTGGCGTATGCAGCTACAGAATCTAGCGGCGGCACATTCTGTTATTGTCGAGTTCTTTGGTGCCAATGGGGGCATCTACCGCCTGTTTCCACGTCAGCGGAATCAGATGGACCTGACGCTAACCTTTGAGAACTCAGGTAGTACGCAAGTCTGCGTCTCACTGCGCAACCAATCACTGAGCGCAATCCAGGTCGCTAGCACTGAGGTAAATGTTGCGGATCCCGCCGTGCAACCAACGACAGAGGCATCACCACTGACTGTGTATCCGGCGGGGACCGTGCCTGTCCTCGGGGCTACAAAGCCACCGTTCGCCGCCTTGGCAGGCCACCATGGTCCCACCATCGCATCTGCCGCGTCTGGCACGGGAGATTTGACCCAGCTAATCAACGCCAAGACCGCGAGCCTGATGAGCCGTCTGAACAAGTCCTGACCCATTTCAGGCAAAAAGGTAAAGGCCGCCAAGAATCAATAGCGGTATCACCGACATGCCGAACAGGTTGCGCGTGAAAGCGTAAGTCCCGATCCATTTGTCGATCTCAGGATCACCTGATGACGCCGTGGTCGTGACTAATTCGACCCTCTCGCCTTTTATGACCGTGTCATCGGACACGATATATTTCTGCAACGCGCCTTCCGTCAGCAAGGCGCCGAAATAGAACAGGCCGCTGAAAGTGATGCCCGCAAAAGCGAAGCTCATGACGACCGGTACGAGTTCCTGCTGTTGGAATTGTCCCATCAGCCACAGTGACAAAATGAAAACCGCTACACCCGCGATCAGCGCGCCAAGCTGCAGCAGGCGCAACCTGTTGAAATCTGGCTGTTGATCCATGCAAGTCCCCTTCGCGGCGATGCGAAGGCTTATAGCAAATTTGGGCGCGGAACTGTACCCGCTAGCCGTCTAGTTGCTTATGAGGCTCGCGACCATATCCGGCGCCGCAGCCAGAACGCAGCCCGCGCAATTGTTCGGGCGCAGGCTGAGCGGCACAAGCATGACAATGAGGCTGAACAGGAGCCCCGACAAATAGCCCTTGCGCCGGCGGAACGGCATTGGGTAACAGGCTCGCGCAGATTTGCGCCAGCGGACGAGCACATAGCCGATCAGGTACAGTCCCACGCCGGATGCGAGCCAATACAGCACGTTTGCGCCAAACCCTACCATTGGAACCTCCGCGTCGCGTCCACGGTCGTTTTGTAGCACAGACGTGTTTTCCGTCGCGAAAACGCAATGCGGGAAAATGGGCGAACATATTTACCCGGCATTAACCGAAGACACGGGTCAGACGGCTGAGACAATCGGCTCGCAAACGCCGCGCGATGTGCTAAAGCGCCCGCCATGACAACTACCACACTCAGCACTAGTGCGCCAAAAGTCGGTATCGTGTCCCTCGGCTGCCCGAAGGCGCTTGTGGATTCCGAACGCATCATCACGCGCCTGCGCGCCGAAGGCTACCAGATCGCCCCCGACTATGCCGGCGCTGACCTCGTGCTGGTCAACACTTGCGGCTTCCTCGACAGCGCGCGCGATGAAAGCCTTGAAGCGATCGGCGAAGCTATTCAGGCCAACGGGAAGGTCATCGTTACCGGCTGCCTCGGCGCCGAGCCGGAGGTCATCCAGAAGGCGCATCCGAAGGTGCTCGCCATCACCGGACCGCACCAGTACGAGGACGTCATGGCGGCGGTCCACACCCACCTGACGCCCCCACACAATCCCCACCTCGACCTCGTGCCCGAGTCCGGCATTCGCCTCACGCCGCGCCACTATGCCTACCTGAAGATTTCGGAAGGCTGCAACAATCGCTGCAGCTTCTGCATCATCCCCAAACTCCGTGGCGATCTCGCCTCCCGCCCGATCCACCATGTCCTCACCGAAGCCGAACAACTCGTCCGCGCCGGCGTGAAGGAACTGCTCGTGATCAGCCAGGACACGTCAGCCTATGGGCTGGACGTGCGCTACAAGCCGGAGACATGGCGCGGCACGGAATACCAGACCCGTTTCCTCGACCTCGCCAAGGGGCTCGGCAGCCTCGGCGTCTGGACCCGCATGCACTATGTCTACCCCTACCCCCATGTCGACCAGGTCATCCCGCTGATGGCGGAAGGGCTGATCACGCCCTATCTCGACATTCCGTTCCAGCACGCGTCCGCTAATGTCCTGAAAGCGATGAAACGCCCGGCGAAACAGGACCGCGTCCTTGAGCGCATCCAGCAATGGCGCCGCGATGTTCCGGACCTCGCCATTCGCTCGACTTTCATTGTCGGATTTCCGGGCGAAACCGAGGAAGACTTCCAGATCCTGCTCGACTTCGTCCGCGAGGCAAAGATCGACCGTGCGGGCTGTTTCAAGTACGAGAACGTCGCCCATGCCGACAGCCGCGCTCTGCCCGGTCATGTCAATGAAGCTGTCAAGGAAGACCGCTGGCACCGCTTCATGCAAACCCAGTCCGAAGTCAGCGCCGCCCGCGCCGCGGCCCAGATCGGCACGACGCAGGACGTGATTATCGATGGTCCGGGCGAAGACGATGGCGAAATGCTGGCGCGCACCAAGGCGGACGCCCCGGAAGTCGATGCCGTCGTCTTCCTGTCCAATGCAGGCCACCTGAAAGCCGGTGACATCATCCCCGCCCGCATCACCGATGCGGACGAGTATGATCTCTACGCAGAGCCTGCTTAACGGGCGATCTTGTTGAGTACGCGCACAGTTGATTCGTGCGGAATGCCGAGTTCGTCATAGGTCCAGCTCAGCTGCGCCAGTCCCGTTGAATCTTCGTTGCAGACATCATGATCTGTATAGTCGATTCCGATTTCGTACTCACGTCGCCCATCCTTGTCGACTTCCGCCTCGACGTTCTTCTTGGTGGCGCAGGCACCTGGAATCTCGACAGTTACGGCACCCTGCCCGATCGATACAGACTGCATATGGGGCAGGCCAAACTGGGTTACGACATGGAAATTGTCGCGGTCGGATTCGTCGGCATCAATGATGATGCAGGCCGAGAGGCTGGCGGCTGCGACGGCGAGAATAGCGAAAGTCCTTGGATTCACGAATATTTCTCCTTATTGAATAACAATATGTTGACTTATCGTCTTTCGATATATCATAGTCAACTGAAATCAATTGGGAGACACGTTATGACCCGCGCCGTACGACCTTTATTCGCCCTCGCCGCCGTTCTGGCGCCTCTCGCAAGTGCCGACACCAAGTCTTATCCCGCCGGCGACTTCACCGGGATCGATGCCCGGGGCGTCATTGATGTCGTCTTTGAAACCGGCCCGATTGCGTCGATCAATGTGGAACAGGAAGACGGCGATTACAGCGATATCTATATCGAGCAATCCGGTGACACGCTCGAAATCGGCCGCAACAGTCTTCGCGAAGGGTTCGGCTGGTCACGCAATGTATCGATCAAGAACAGCAATGGCCGTAAAGTGGTCAAGGTGAACGGCAAACGTGTGCCTGACTATACTGTCCGTATCATCGCACCGACACTTGCAGAAACATCAGTTTCTAATTCGACCACACTGACCGCGACCGGTCTTGATAGCCCCACCTTCTCCGGCTCGGTCTCGTCCAGCTCCGACCTGATCTTGTCCGGCACCGCTGGAGACGTCGATCTGCGAGCCTCGTCAAGCGCGGATCTCGACGCATCAAACCTCGAGGCGCGCGCCTTGAAACTCGATGTATCGTCCAGTGCCGATGCCCTCGCTCTGGTTCGCGACGGAACGCTCGACGTTGACGCATCTTCCAGTGCCGACGTGAATGTCAAAGCGTTCGGAGCGACCAAAGTAGTCGTTGATGCGTCGTCCAGTGCCGACGTCGAGCTTTCGGGGACCTGCCAGGTGCTGGAAATCTCCGCGTCCTCGAGCGCCGATGTCGAAGCCCACAACCTCAAATGCACAACGGGCGATATCCGGGCCAGCAGCGGCGCCGACGTTTCGGCATTTCTGAGCGATAGCATCGAAGCGAAGGCCTCAAGCGGCGCTGACATTTCTGTCGCAGGAAACCCTCCCGTGCGCGACGTGAGCAAATCCAGCGGCGGCGATATCGAAATCAACGGCTAAATCCTCAAGGAGCCAACCCCATGCGAAAGACTATCCTGGCAGCCTTCTGCCTCACCCTCCTCGCCCCCGGCGTCGCCCTTGCGGACAGCACGCAGACCTATGATTTCACGGGCTTTGATGAACTCGACATCTCGGCAGGCGTGGACGTCACTTATGAGGCCGGACCGGACTACGCGGTCGTCATCGATTTCAAACAGGGAAGCCCCAACGACATGAAACTGCGTCAGGACGGGTCCAGGCTCTATATCGCACGCAAGGCAACCTCCGGCTGGAGGGACAAGGTCCGGGCCAAGGTGCGCGTAACCTCGCCGCATCTCGAAGAGATCGAGGCCAGTTCCGGGTCGAGCATCCGTGCAACCGGCATTGATTCCGACATTCTCGTGCTCGACGCCGCCAGCGGTGCCAGCATCAAGGCCGAAGGCACGTGCGGCTCGCTGAAAATCGTGGCCAACTCGGGCGGCTCAGCATCTGCAAAAGACGTGGTCTGCCAGAAGGTCGCCGCCAATGCGTCAAGCGGTGGCTCGGCCACAGCCTATGCGTCGGCAGAGGCAAAGAGCCATACCTCGAGCGGGGGTAGCGTAGACATCTATGGTGATCCCGCCGACCGCGAGGCCAATCGCTCGATTTCCGGCGGCTCAACGACGTTCCACTAACCGATATCGAAGTCGCCCGGCTTGTATTTCGAGCCGGGCCATTCGAGTTTCATTCCCTCGAGTGCGCCACGCACCAGTCTCGCAATCATCGCATTGCGCCGTGTCCGACTATCTGACGGGATGACGTACCAGGGCGCATGGCGGGTCGAGCACCGCGCGACGGCTGTTTCATATGCCGACATGAATTCGGGCCACAATTTGCGATCCTCGAGATCTGCCGGGTTGAACTTCCAGAGCTTGTGCGGCTCCTCGAGCCGTTCGGCGAGACGGATCCCCTGCTCCTCATGGCCAACATTGAGCATGCATTTGACGATGGTCACGTCGTTTTCGGCGAGGTGCTTTTCGAACGCGTTGATCTGCCCGTAGCGCTGCTCGACTGTCTCTGCCGGTGCAAAACCGCGCACCTTGACCACGAGCACGTCCTCATAATGCGACCGATCAAAAATGCCGATCCGCCCCTTGGCCGGAACGGCATTGTGAACGCGCCACAGATAGTCACGCGCCAACTCGTTGGAACTGGGCGCCTTGAAGGCCTTCACTTCCATGCCGAGCGGGGTCGTATCGGAAAACACGCTTTTGATCGTTCCGGACTTCCCCGATGTATCCATGCCTTGCAGGACGACCAGCAGGGACCGCTTTTTTTCGGCGTACAGCCTGTCTTTCAACTCGTTGATGACGGCCGCGTCTTTCTTGAGGCTGGTTTTGGCCGTTTGCTTGTCGTCGAACAGTGATCGATCCCCGGAATTCCGCGAGGCGAGGTCAAATGGTTTGCCGGGTGCGGCGACGAGCGCCCGTCGGGTCGCGGCGATGCTGGGTATGGGCATAATGTAGTCTCCGGAACGAGAAAGGCCGCACCAGTCTGGCGCGGCCTTTCCAAAACTTCAAGAAAAACAGGTATCTTAAGACGAATAGAATTCGACGACCTGCGCTGGCTCCATCTGAACCGGATATGGCACGTCGGCCAGTTCTGGCACGCGGACATAGGTTGCCGACATCGCTTTTGGGTCAACATCCACATATTCCGGGAGATCCCGCTCGGGGCTACCGAGGGCCTCAAGGACCAGTGCAATATTGCGTGACTTTTCGCGGATCTGAACGACATCGCCCGGCTTCAGGCGCGCTGAACCGATGTTACAGCGACGACCGTTGACCATCACATGGCCGTGGTTCACGAACTGGCGTGCCGCAAAGATCGTCGGCACGAACTTGGCGCGGTACACAAAGGCTTCAAGGCGCGATTCCAGCAGGCCGATCAGGTTTTCTGCGGCGTTGCCTTTCATGCGGCTGGCTTCAACGTACACGCGGGAGAACTGCTTCTCCGTGATGTCGCCGTAGTAGCCTTTGAGCTTTTGCTTCGCCATGAGCTGCATGCCGAAGTCGGACACTTTGCTGCGGCGGTTCTGGCCGTGCTGTCCGGGCTTGTAATTACGCTTGTTGACGGGGGACTTGGCGCGGCCCCAGATGTTTTCACCGACCCGACGGTCGATCTTGTACTTCGCGCTGTGGCGACGTGACATGGTAGTACCTCAATTCGACGCGGGCCGGTGGGCGGCGCGTATTCGCACCCACGATTTCAACGGCGGCTCCGCACCAACCCGTAGATAAGCGGCGGGTAAAACACCAAATTGACTGGTGCGTCAAGCCATCCCCCTGCTAGGGCTGCAGCACAAATACCGAATAAGAATCATGGGAGGAAGAAAATGAGGAACCTGAAAGGACGCGTGGCAATCGTGACGGGAGCCGCCAGCGGCATTGGCCGGGCCTGCGCAGTCGCACTGGCCGATGAAGGGGTCGCCGTTTTGGCTACTGATATTGACGATTCTGGCACCAAGGAAACGGTCGATCTTATAGAGAAACGTGGCGGAAAAGCCCTCGCTGCCAATCACGACGTCACCGACGAAGCCCGGTGGGACGAGATCATGACGCTCTGCGAGACCGAATTGGGCAAGCCGGCCATCATGGTGAACAATGCCGGCGTCGCGATCGGCGGAGCCATTCTCGAATTCAGCCTGGCCGACTGGCAGAAGCAGATGGCCATCAACATGGACAGCGTCTTCCTTGGCACGCGCGCGGCCATGAGGGCCATGCAGGAGTCCGGCGGGTCGATCATAAACCTGTCGTCCATTGCGGGCCTGAGAGGCTCAGCTGGCGTCAGTGCCTATTGCGCGAGCAAGGGCGGCGTCCGCCTGTTCAGCAAGGCCGCCGCTGTCGAATGCGGCCAGCTCGGGTTCCCGATACGCGTCAACTCCATTCATCCCGGAATTATCGACACACCGATCTGGCAAAAGTCGATTGCCCGCATGACCGACACAATGAGCGCCGATCAATTGGCCGCCCTCTCCACCCAAAATGGCGCCAATGCATTGAGTGCCGATGCCATTGCGCGCGGGGCACCCATGGGTCGCGCCGGCCAACCGGAAGAGATCGCAGACATGGTTGTGTTTCTCGCCAGCGACTCCTCAAGCTATATCAGCGGACAGGAACTCGTCGTTGATGGCGCGATGACCGCGTGATGGTTTCGAGCGCCTGCGAACCCGGGTCATGGATGGCACGGCTGTATCGAACTCCGGTCAATTCCTTAGTATCGGCCGTTCGGCTCGGTCCGTATCTTGCAGTGCAAACTGCGTCTTTACGGCAGAGATTTAGCAAACCGGGTGAGATTTGACGGACGTTACTGTAATAGTTCCCTGCTACAACAATGCTGCCACCATTGAGACGGCAGTACAGAGCGCGCTTGGCCAAACGATGCCGGTCAAGGTTATCGTTATCGATGATGCCTCAAGTGACGATTCGGCTCAGCGTGCCCGAAATGTCGCGCCGAAGGATCCGCGCCTTGTCGTTCTCGTTCAAGACCACAATCAAGGCCCGTCGGCGGCCCGTAACCGTGCCATAGCGCTCGCCGAAACCAAATGGGTCGCCATTCTGGACGCCGATGACTGGATGCATCACGACCGTCTGCGCCGCCTCATAGAACGGGCCGAGTCTGACCATCTTGATTTGGTCGCCGACGATCTGATCCGCGTTGAAGCCGTGACCGCCCCGAAGCAAGGCACACGGTTATGGTCCGACACGTCAGTCGGTGTGCTTGCGCTCACCCTCAGCCGCTTTGCGCTAGAAAACATCGACCGCCGAACGGGAAGCCGACGCGAGCTCGGATACCTCAAGCCGGTCATGCGACGGGAATTTCTGAAGGCGAACGATCTTGCCTACAGGGAAGAGATGCGGCTTGCCGAAGACTTTGAGCTGTATGCACGCGCCCTGAATGCGGGCGCCAGGTTCAGCCTCATTGATCCATGCGGCTATTTTTCGGTCGACTATCCCAACTCACTATCGAAGGAATATGCTTCGGAAGACCTAAAGCGCGTGTTGAATCGGGATATCGAGCTACTCGGAATGGCAGGCCTGACCGACGAGGAACGTCGTGCGCTCGGAGAACACAAACTCCTCTGGCACAAGAACTGGGCCTGGGTGCGCCTGATAGAATCAGTTCGGTCGCGCGATCCAATGGGTATCGTCATGGCGTTCATCGCTCCGCCGCAAGTCGCAGGCGCCTTGGCAATTCGCTGCGTGCGGCATCTGACTGGTCGCCCCCCCGTCGCGCTTCATACTCATCGCGATGCCCGACCTCAGGACATCGCGACGATCCTGTCAGCCGTCCCCGATCAAACGGGCTGAGGAAAGCGCAGGACGCTCAAGACCGGTAAAATAGATATCGTTGGTCGTTTCCCAGACTGACGCCTGCGGACCGCGCTGTTCAACTCGTGCCTCGCGCCACCGCGAGCGCTTCCCGGGGACGCCCCTGAATCAGAATGAAGAGTGCCTGAACGACGCGTTTGGCGAGACGTGGCGACAGGGCTGCAAGCGCCGCCACATAGGTCACCGCACCAATCGGAATCAATACCACAATCTGAACCACGCCAGTCCATGCGTCCGGCAGCATCCTCATGCTGAGCCAGACAACGAACCCCATGATGAATGACGCGATGAGTGCACTGGATCCCGCGACCACTTGCCGGTGCATAGGGAATCCGATCGCCAGTTTCACAGCGTAGGCGCCCAAAAACCAACTAACCATAAGCTGGGCCAGCATCGCCCACGCGACCGCCTCAAGACCGATGTGCAGCGTAGACATGACCGCAACGGCCGTCAGAACCGTGCCAACGATCGCTAATTTGAAATTCAGGTCCACCCGGCCAACCCCGTTCAGCACTCCCGAGTTGAACGCGGACGTCGGAGCGCGAAGTCCCATCAGCAAGAACACCTGAATCGTGGTGACTGCGGGCACCCATTGCTCTCCGAACACGACCGGAATGGCAATTGGTGCAATCACGCATCCACCAATGAAAATTGGATATGCGACCAAAGCGGCCAATCGCATCGCCCCTTCGATGGCCCTGAACAGCATCGCCAGATCATTTTGCGCTTGAGACGCGACCGGCAAGGCGACGGCCGCAAAGGGTGTCACGAACGCTGACTTCGCTTGTTCGAGCAATCGTCCGGACATGTTGTACATGCCAAGCGCCGCTGGTCCCAACACGCCCCCAATCATGACCCTCGGAACGGCTCCGCCGATGGCCTGCACGACTTTTGTCGTTAGGTTTGTTGAATTGAAACGTGTGAGCTCATGGGTTTCGCTCCAGCTGGACTTGAATGATGGCCGCCATTTCGCGAGCCAGGCGAACATCAGCAACCTGACCATCCGCCTCGAAATTTCCATCCAGACGAGTGCCCATGCGTCCCTCAGAACGACCGCCAACCAGATGCCAATAGCAGCTGCGCTTACTGTCCCGACAACATCGACAATCGTGATTTCCTTGTAGCGCAGGTCCCTCTGCAGAAGCGCTGCGGGCACCGACGTGGCGGCGCCAATGATCAGGACGATCGAGAAAACTCGCAAAATTGGCACGAGTTCCGGATGGCTGAAACCGGCGGCGATGGCGGGTGCCAGCAGGCTGATGCCCAACCAGAATAACAACGCCAGCCCCAGAGACTGCATGAAAACCGAATTAACATGACCTTTGGTCAAACCCGGGCGCTGGACGATTGAATCGTTCAGGCTGCCTGAGGCGAAAATCTCGGGGATCGAGAATGTCACGAGGGCCATTCCGAACACACCGAAATCCATTGGCGACAACAGCCGGGCTATGAAGACCAGAGACACCAGTCCGCCGACCATCCCGATCCAGTTGCCCATCGCATTAAACACGACGGCCTGGCCTGCGCGTCTGAGCAGACTTTGAGCCATTATACGTGGTCCGCGCTTTGGCTTTCGTGCCGATCAATTGGCAGTGATTCTTTGGCGTTGATGGTCATAGAGGCCGCCCGTTTCAGCTTGTTCATGATCATAAAATAGCTAACAGATTTCCAACATCTGATCTTTGTGAATTCCGAACGAACTCTCCAACGCAGCCCCCGCGCCAGAGATGACACAATTTGCGCGCCGACCGGTGAGGCGCCGGCAAGTTCGCACAGCTCGTCGATCAACTTGGTATTCGTCAGAATTTCATCGCACCCGTACTTTGACGCAAAAGCAGAGCGCAACGCAACAGTCTCGGGTTTTGAGAGCGGCGCCTGACTTACACTTTCAGCTGCACGCAGGTCCTTGATGGCGAGTTCCCAGAGTTTCTTGCGAGCCATCACGCTGGCACGTCTCAAAAGGGCGTGCCGCTTGTTCACCGGATCGGAGATAGACTGCCCATCGCTCAGGTATTCGTTCAGTTTGATCTGCGGATAGTAATTGCGGAAGATCACCTGATCGAACTGGGACCAGGAGGAGTTCCTTTTCTTTGCCAGAACCTGCTTTGTCTGGGTTCCGCGTATGCCGTCATGTACGCGCTGCTTGAAGACAAATTCTTCGGTGGACACCGGCGTCCCAACCCGCGCGAGGCGGATCAGCATGTCGTAATCCTGTGAACGAACGAGACTTTCGTCGAACGCGCCGACCTGATCATAGAGTGACTTACGAACAATCATGCCCTGCTGGTGGGCAAACATATCGTCCAAGGTGGCCGTCAGGAACTGGCCTGAATCGCAATTGGTCCAATAGCCCGTTCCAAGCTTCCGCAATTCTCCGGATCCATCGTCAGAAAAACGTTCATGTCGCCCATAAGCCATATCGGCAGCCGGATTAGCCTCAAGCAATCCGACAAGCGTTTCAAGCGCCGTCGGAACAGCGAGGTCGTCATCATCAAAAATCCAGACGAGATCTCCCGTCACGTGTTTTAGGCCAAAGTTCAGGGCGGCGGATTTACCCGCATTGGACTTGGACAGGACGCGCACGCGCCCTTCATAAGCCTTCAATTGCTCAAGCGTGTCATCCGTTGAGCCGTCATCAATAATGATGATCTCATGTGCTGGGCGGGTTTGTACCAGAATGGATTTCAAGCTTTCCATCAGGAAGGCCGACCTGTTGAAAGTCGGAATCAGGACCGTAACGTTAAATGGCTTCAATGTTCATTCCGACTCATGCTGTTAGGCCAACATTAGGCTCCTCACCGCGACCTACTGCGGCGTGGCACCGAACTTGCTCCCTGAGATCGTAGCAAATAGCGCGCCAGTTCGAATTTCTATACGCAAATTTCGCACATATTGGCTTCCGCAAAACAAAGGACCGCCCGAGAATGAAAATTGCGTTCTTCGTCAATGCCTTCCCGATGATGTCAGAGGCATTCATTGCGAATAGCGCGGCGGCTCTGGTTGATCAGGGCCACAGTGTCGACATTTTCGGAGTCGGGAACGCCGCGCCGACCGGACTTTCCGTCAAATCGGTTGAAGATCACCATTTGGAGAGACGGACGGTCAACATGAGCTGGCCAACGTCACGCCTCGGCCGCGTTGCCGGTCTGCCAGGCGCACTCAATACAATTGCGCGTAAAAACGGTGTGGCTGCGCTCGGCAGGCTTCGTCCGAACATCTATCGGCGCTCAATGCGCGATCTGACGGCCGTCTATCAGGCCAGCGCATTTGATCGCGACGGCGCGTACGACATACTCCATTGCCAGTTTGCAACACTCGCCGAAGGTGTCATCAAGCACCGCAAAGCCGGTTTTCTCAAAGGCCATATTGTCGTTAATTTCCGAGGCTATGATATCTCGGAAACAGTCGCAGCGATTGGACCACACGTTTATGATCACGTCTGGTCTGAAGCATCGAGCTATGTTGCCAATTGCGACTATTTTCGTAGACGGGCTGTCGATCTTGGATGCCCGCAAGACCGTATCGACGTCATAGGCTCGGGTATCCGCCTCGAAAACTTCCCTTTTGAGCCGGCCACCGACCGGGGAGAAAACCACGTCCGGTTTCTCATGGTCGGTCGGTTGATTGAACGAAAGGGGTTCCAGGTCGCGCTTCGCGCGCTCGCCGAATTCACCCGGCGCAGTGAAACACCGATAAAGGTCGACATCGTGGGCGATGGCGCAATGCGCCCAGGTCTGGAAGCGCTGGCGAATGATCTCGGACTTGGCGCATCAGTCGAGTTTCACGGCGCCCGCACACATTCCGAGATTGCAGGCTTCCTACGTCATACAGATGTATTCCTTGCGCCCTCGATGACCAGTGCCAGAGGTGGCCAGGACGCTCCGGTCAATACGTTGAAGGAGGCAATGGCTGTCGGTCGACCGGTTATCGGCACGATTCATGGCGGCATTCCTGAACTCGTCATAGAGGGAGAAACAGGCGTTCTGGCGACTGAAAACGACGTCGACAGCCTGTACGCCGCTATCATACGCCTCATGGACCAGCGGGCCAATTGGCCTCAACTCGTGACTCGCGCACGCGCAAAAGTCGAAGAAATGTATGACCTGGATCGGGTGACCGAACGACTTGTGACGCTTTATGAACGGACAATTGCACGGAAAAATGCACACTTGGCGGACTGACAAACGGAATCAGGGCAAAACCGGCAGGCACGAAACTTGCTGCAATATTCCCGATCCAGACAGTCTGCGCCCCACGGGCGTTGCGATTTGGAACGATATCCAGTCCCGCCGAACCAAGATTGATCCAATCTGTCCGGTGGAATGGCCTGCGAGGGAACGGCCCCCAAAAGCCTGCAGCAAATTATTATAGAGTGAAGGTTCGGAGATTATGCAAAGCCAAACAATCAAGACCGCACCCGATGTCACGGTTATCGTGCTTCATCGCGACCGCTTCAGTCTTGCTGTTGAAAGCCTGAAAGAGATCATCGCCGCCACTCACAGCCCCTACAACCTGCTTTACGTCGATGCAGGCAGCCCGCGTAAAGTGGCGGCCGAATTGAAACACATCTGCGACAAAAATGGTTTTCGCTACGAGCGTTACGACGCCCTCCTCAGCCCGGCCCAGTCACGAAATCGCGGTCTTCGCCTGGCTGACACCAAATACGTCGCCTTTGTTGAAAGTTGCACATTCGTTGCAGATAACTGGCTGCAAGAACTGATCAAGTGCGCTGAAGAGACCGGCGCCGAAGTCGTCCAACCGCTCATGTGCCAGAGCAAGCCTTTCCACACCGAGATCCATCAGGCAGGCGGTACCTTCGCGAAAGATGCCGAACTTTTCTTTCGGGGCGCCCCTGAGGATCACGTGATTTGCGACATTCATGCGCACCAGGGCAAACAGGTCACAGAGGTCCCTCTCGTCAGGGCGGAAACCCAGGTGACTGAAGTCCACTGTTTTCTTGTCAGGCGCGACACGTTTGAACGGTTCGGCGATTTCGATGAGTCGATGCTGTCGACAAAGGACCATCTCAATTTTTCGATGACCGTGTGGAAAAATGGTGGCCGCATCATGCTCGAGCCCGCGTCTGTCGCGACGTTCTATGTCCCCAGCCGGCACAAACCCATTCGTCTCTCCGATTATCCGTACTTCATCCTGCGCTGGTCGCCCAAGTGGCAGGCGGACAGCCTCAATCACTTCAAGACGAAGTGGGGACTCGAAGGCGATCCGTATTTCCAGCAACGAACCGACATTATCACCTGGCGCTATCGTGAGGCGATCCTGAAGCCCTTTGCCCGGCGGATTCCATTCGTCGGACACAGCTACAAGGTCCAGAAAATCGTAATGCGGGCGCTCGAACCGGTTGTGGTCGCCTGGAGTTGGTGGCTGGCAAAGCGCCACGAAAAGACCCTGGTCGAGGATGTTGCCAACACCCCGCAACGCAGGATCGGGAACCCAGCCCATTCGCTCTGAACATCCGGCGAGATTCAGTTCAATCCGCCCTGCAGGCGCACCTCGGGTGCGAGTGCTTCAACGGGGGCGTCAATTTCACGGTCCCTGCCAGGGCCTGCCTTCCGCATTGCTTAAAGAGTCGAAACATCATGCCACATCACACCGACAATGCGCCGAACGCGACCATCATCGTATCAGCGAGAGAGCGGTTCAGCCTGGCTGTCCGGTCCCTGAACACGCTCATATCGGCAACGCGGGCACCCTATGGCCTCATCTATATTGATGCCGGCAGCCCAAACAGCGTTGCATCCGAACTGAGCAGCATATGCGCCAAGCATGGTTTCACGTATCACAGGATTGAACACTTCCTGAGCCCGGCGCAATCCCGTAACCGCGGCCATCATATGGCCGACACGCAATACGTCGTATTCGTGGAAAACGATGTTTTCGTTGCAGACAACTGGCTCGCCCCCCTGATTGATTGCGCCGAACAGACAGGCGCTGACGTCGTGCAACCGCTGATTTGCCAGGGCGCACCCTTGCACAGCGAAATCCACCATGGCGGTGGCAATTTCACGAATGATTTCGACAGTTTCTTCAATGGGCCCGTCGTCGCGCGTCGTCTCGCGGATCGCCACTTCCTGCATCAAGGCAAGCAGGTGGGCGATGTCACATTGGCGCGAAGCGAAACCCAGGTCTGCGAAACCCATTGCATGCTGGTGCGACGCGATACTTTTGAGCGCTTCGGCGACTTCGATGAAAAGATGCCCTATTCGAAAGATCACGTCGATTTCAGCATATCTGTATGGGCCAAGGGCGGCAGGATCATGCTGGAACCGACGTCAATTGCGACGGTCTGCCATCCGGACAGCGCTCATCCTTTGGAAGCAATGGACTTGCCCTTGTTCATCCTGCGTTGGTCGCCGAAATGGCAACGCGAAAGCCTCGACTATTTCCGCAAGAAATGGGGCCTTCAGGCTGATCCCTATTTCGATAAATACGCCAAACAGAAGAATTGGCGCTACCATGACAATATCGTACTCCCGGCCGTTCGAAGGGTCCCTTTCGTCGGGTCGAGCCATAAAGTGCAGAAGATGGCATCTGTCGCCATGCTTCCTTTTGTCAGCGCCGTCGGCACGCGGCTCGGAAACAGGCACGCCGCCCGGACGGCCAATTGGAACAGTCGCGAAATCCAGTAATCGAGCGTCTCCGTCGGTCGGAGCCTGCCCTTAGGGCAAAATAGCATGCCGCCTGCCATGCCAAACCAGTTGCCAAGCGCATTCAGTGCAACCGCTTTGCCAGCGCGTCGGAGCAGACTTTGAGTCATTTGGAACGGTCGACTTTCTAAAACGGCTTCATCGAAGCGACCAATGAGCTGGTCCTGTTTTCCTGCACAGATTTCCGGCCTTGCTAAGGTATATCCGGGTTGTTGATCAGGCCGCTTTTCTTATGTCCATTTCGTTTCGATATGCTTCGTCTGGTGTGGCTTTGCCAAGGG
>Ga0163216_100163_pt1 | contig 166765 bp, 155 predicted proteins | sample SynspAceP_FD_167610 | JGI IMG/M metagenome (GOLD analysis project Ga0163216, IMG submission 167610) | Saline lake microbial communities from Ace Lake in Antarctica - Synechococcus sp. Ace-P (Illumina Assembly) | ecosystem: Environmental > Aquatic > Non-marine Saline and Alkaline > Saline ...
GCTGAGGCCCTGGCGCTTCAAGAACATGAGCGTAACGCGGTCGGTGGTACTCAGGTGATGATAGTGTTTTTCCATGGCAACACGGTACTCGATTAGAGGGTGTTGCACTTAGTTATTGAGCGCGCGCTGAATCCATCATGTCTTGCACCGAAGCCTTTAGCACTTCCCATGATGTAGTGCACGTAGCCTCATCAAAGTTTGCTCTGGTAGTAACATGCACCCAAGGATGAACTACATTTCTAGATTCTCTGAGTGCATGACTAAATTTACCCCGATCACTTTTTAGCCATCCACAATCGACGGCAACTTCAATGAGTGAATTTAAATTCCAATCTTGGATTGCAGGCGTTTTGCCCTGCTTATTTTTTGGTGCCTTAGAGGATTGATAAGCTTTATCAGGAGAGGTGTTCGCCCTACATAAAAGAAGCGCCTCTAGCACGCTTCCCATAAGAATGATTGCACCTGTATATGCTTTAACATGCTGGCATCTTTGAGCTTCTCTCCAGCGGCTGTCGATTACCTGCTGCAGGCCGGGCATGATCTGTGTGATTTTGCTGTAATTTGGAGGAGCAATGATTTGTTTTTTTGGTTTGGTTACACCGCCAGCTTCCAAAAATTTTACTGCGCTTCTTATATATCCCGCGAGTGTCTCTAGCCGGACTCTCCGGCTATTTGCCTCAAAATTGGAATCTGAGTCCATATCCTTAACTAGCGAATCAGGTAATCCATCAACCCCGCTCAGAATCATTCTGGCCTCTTTCACTTTAGCATCAACAGCGCGGAGACCGCCAAAGTCATCAGTTTTAGCGTAGCCGGGAGAGAGCTCTATTTCTGCTTGAACCCCTTTAAGTAATTTCAATGCTTGTCGAGATTCCATATGTCTCCGATATGTATTACAGCTAACAGCAATTAGCTGACGCGGGTCAATTGATCTTTATGTAACTGTTATATGGTAAAAAATACTTTTCGACAAGATCAGTATGCATCTTGTGTATCCCACTCTCTGGATCCAGTGTTTCTCTCGTTATTTCTTCAACCGTTACGTCGCTCTTGTTCTTCATTCTAGCTGAGCAAAGCATCTGTATAGTTTTAACATCCATATGATGACTAATAATGCACATGTTGTTGATACCACCAAAATCGGGCTGCTTTGCCTTTAACTCTAATACATTCTCATAAAACTTATTGTGTTCAGGATTGCTTCTTCCACGTTCTAGGCATACTTCGTATAGATGCATCTTTGTTACCCCTCTGGTTGGCAATGCACTTGCCGATTTCTTGGCACAGCTAATGCTTGAAGTTGCGGAGCGCAGCGGAGTGCCTTCCCGACAACTTGCACTGGTTAGTTTCTAGATAACAAACCGCACACGCTCACGTGCCAGACTCTGTTTTTAAGTGCTCATCCCACGGCAGTTCAAAGCTATTCACAATACCCTGAATATGCTCTGGTCTTTTGTATTTATCAGCAACATGTTTTAGTACCTGCTCTAGCACTGCTTCGGTAGATTTTTGCCTACTGATTGTGAAAACCTGACTTTCATTCTGCGGAAGTTGCTGCTTGACGTTCTGGATATGGATGCGATTGCGGACTTTACGTAACTCGTCTAGTTTTTCGTACAGATCCGTTCCAGCCGCTCCTAATAAGTCGTGTTTTTTCGCCGCCGCGATATAAGTCTCTAATTGATCTAGGGTTTAACTCCGAACATCTTCCAGTACTTTGGTAGCAATGTTTTGGACACCTTCGCTTGTATGGTTCGTGATTCGGTAAAAAAGATCATGAAGAAGGGCTTCAATGATTGAGACCATCTTGATTGTTATTGGTTTGCTGAAAAGTTGGGATTCGGACGATGAGGCTGAATTTTGAGCTGAGTAAAGAACTCTCAAGCAGCTCAAGTTATAAATAATATTATCGCCAGTTTTAAACTCCCCGATAAAACCACTACTTACTGTAAACATTTCTCTCTCCAACAGTCATCTATGGCAATCACCACGACGTTTACTAAAGCTAACGCCCGCATAAATTGCGGAGTAAGTTTGGCGGCTTTTTTGCGGCCCTTTGCAAAAAAAACGACAAGTTTACGGAGTCAGATTTAATGTGCTTGTTAGCTGTATTTTCGTTCCTTTCATTTTTCTTCCTTGACTCCATTGCGGAAAACTTCAAAGGTAACGCTGTCACTGACAGTAACTTTTTCAACTACTGAGACTGACAAGCAAATTACCACCTTAAATGGACGGCTATATTCTCCAAATACCCACTCATAACTTCGATTTTCATTGGTAGTCGAGTTGGTGTGGTGTGAGTTACGTCTTACTCCAGAAAGAGAACGTTTTTTCCCTGTCTGCGTGTTGTAAAAATCAGCATCAAGAGTTGGGTTGCCATTGGTATCAATATCACCCCAATCTAAGCGTAATATGATTTTGTCATCACCCAATATTATTGGATCAAAGAAATGACATCGACTGCCACTTTTTATAGAAAGATGCTCTATTTCTCCTGTGTCCAAATATTGTACGTATGCACGTCCGATATTGTTTTTTAGTTCGCCACTTTGGATAGGTTTCATGAGTATCTCACTGGCAATGGTACAGCTAACGCCCAGCTCAGCTGCGTAGCAAGCTGGCGGGCTTTTTGGAACAAAAAGAATGACAGTTTGCGGAGTCAGATTGCAGCTGATTGTTATAACTATGTAATTTTCATTTTTGCGTTGAATTTGAAAACTGGGGTTTTTTTTATCCTTGCTTTGACTGGATATCAAAGTACCGACATCACTTGCCGAAAGCGCTGATGTATTGTTGATGTGTGTTCCCATCTCCAAACTCCCTGTTTTCTAAATGCCTTGCAATTTTTCGAAGCCGTTAAAGAATAACACCTTCATTATTTAGTTTGAAAAATTTGTAACCATACCATTAATTCTTTGAAGTTATAACGCCCTTAACAGGCGCATTGATGTAGATAATTCTTTTGTGCTATAGCGTCACGCTAGCACAAAACAAATGCCGGAATAAATGTCGCTTAATTACGTTTATTATGTCCTAGCTGCCACCTTGTTTATATCTCTATGGATATTTAATAGATTACCTAAAAACATGCACAACGCCCCTAGAATCAATGTTATTTTTAAACTCTCTGAATAGAACGCGACTCCAATGAGTGCAATTACTGGTAATCTTAAAAAATCCATAGTTACAACTGCAGTAACCTCTGCATACTGCATTGCTTTGGCCATACAGTAATGGGCAGACAACGCAGTTATACCTATAACTGTAATCCACACCCATTGGATACCTTCTGGGTTTTGCCAATTTAGTAATGAAAAACTTAAGCTTATAGGTAACTGAACCAAACACATTAAGAATAGTATTGTTAACGGGCTATCTGTAGACGAGAGAGATTTTGTTGAAACATGAGAAATTGCGTAGCAGACTGCAGACCCCAATACGATCAGCGAGGCATAATCTACTATTTCTATACTTGGCTGCACAATTACAATAACCCCCAATATACCCAGAATTATTGAGATAGCCTTTCTTACAGTTAATTTTTCACTCAGAAAAATACAGGCAATTAAGGCTGTCCACAAGGGCACTGTAAATTCGAGGGCAAAAACCTCCGCCAAAGGCAACAAAGAAATACCTACAAACCATCCATATTGCCCTGCAAAATGAAAGATATTTCTTACGCTATGCAATCTGATACGACGCGAGAAAAATAGCTTTTGATTTCGTGTGCTAGCGATTATAAATGATATTACAATCAGACCTATTGCACTGCGATAGAACAATATCTGAAACGTATCAATTTGACCGCTCAATTCGCGAGCGCCAACTGCCATTAAGCAAAATGACAGTAAAGCACCTAGCATCCAGATAACTGACTTAATAGCTATGGAATTACTCCTAATGGTTCATAACGCTCGGCTTTGCGGCGTGCCGGAGCGCAGCGAAGGCGCGTCCGCCAACAACCATTTGTTAGGAAAGCTGCCGCTCCATATAGTGAGTACCACCCTCAGTTTTGCATATCCGGAACCCCATTCGTTCATATAGAGCCACTGCCGGATTTACACAAAAGACGCGGAGCCGAAGCAACTGAAAACCTGCTTTCAGGGCGGCCTCGATAGTGAAACTAATTGCCTGCGATCCCACTCCTTGATGCTGCCAATCAGACTCAATTTGGAGGTCACGAATGTAGTAGGCGAAATTATCGTGACTCAACCGCAAAACACCCACCGCACAGCCTTCTAAGGTTATCTCGTAGTTCTCAAATTCGTTCCAGTTCTTATCGAACAATGCATGATCCCAGCAAATTCCGATCTCATTGTAGTACGACTCCATGTTCCGAAGGGTCAGTTGCTCAACAAAATTCTTGTTTTTCGTTTGCCGGAATGTGGGCTTCATTTGAGTATCCTAACGCCCAGCTCAACTGCGTAACAAGCTGGCGATTTTTGTGTGGTTTTTGCACAAAAAGTGACAGTTTGCGGAGTCAGATTGCAGCTGCTTGTTATACGTTTTCATTTAGTTCCAACACCTGACAACCATTAAATTGTTCTTCCAGAAGCTCTTTTACATGTCCAGAAACCCAACGAAGGACAAAGATAAGGTGCCTTTTTTCATGGTGAATAGCAGGATGTTTAAGACTTAAAAATGCTATATCACTAAGCCCAAAATATTCTGGAAGTATAATAAATACTTCATTGCAACTTTCCTTAATTTTATACGACACGTTCCCTTGATGAAGTCGACTCATCTCAAAGTTTAATACACATGGAGTTTTACTCTCCACATCTTCTACCGTTTCTGGAATGCTAATCTTCAAGATATTTTTTGTTTGTTTTCTATGCGAACTTATAAATATTTTATTTCCGTGATTGTTAAGCAAATATTGAATTGACCTTGATCCACCACGCTTTGTTTTATTTGTATGGAGAGTTCTAGGATCAAACTTAGCGCCATCATCCGTTATAACAAGTCCATTAGAAGTAATTGCTAAAGAACTATAGCTAGCTTGACCATGAAGATATGAGTTTCTTATGTGCTCAATAAGAAAATCTCTCAGTGATTCAGTAACTTCTTTACCCCATGCAATTGAAAGGCAGCTATCGTGTAAAGCATCGCCTACCAGCTTATTTATCCCAAACTCTTTGGGAAGAGTTATTTCATTTTCAACAAATTTATCGAGTTTTAAGCTCGTGTAAGCAGTTTTGTAATCGATGCCAGTATCTTGCCTTAGCGTTGTAATTGATTCGCTTATCTCTTTCCACTCTTGCAATATTTTAGGCGTAAATCTCACATCATCTGTATCGATTAGTTTTCCATGGGTGTAGCACATCCAGATTCCATTAGATATATCTGCAACTTGTTCATCAGTCAAATTCAAATTTGTACGTTTTGCATTTAATCCTTCTGATGCAGCATAAATATGACAAGCCATACCTACTGAGCTTGTTCTAGCAGAACCTTCTTCACTAGGTGCAATTGTTAAGCTTTCGCAAGACGGGTAACTACAAATATAACCTGACCTTTGTGCAAGCTTAACTTTATCTTTAGGGGCGAAATCTTTTCTCATGATTTTCCATATCTTCGGGATTTAGCTGAGCGTATAACGCAAAGCTAAGAGGTGCCCGTCTAGGGCATCCGGTGGACGGCCTTTAGGCCGGGAACGTACTTGAGCGATTGGTTAAGCCCCACGTGCACTATCATATTTGGCAAAACCGCTGAGGCTAAAGAGAAATCGTGGTGCCTAGACATTTCGGTAGGAATGGCGAGGCATCTGATGCCGGCCATCGCCGCTGCGCGCAGTCCATGCTCCGTATCCTCGATCGCTACACAATCTTCTGGCTTCAGGGAAAGGCGCTCAAGAGCCAGCAGATAGCAATCTGGTTCAGGTTTGCTTTTGAGCACATCGTCGCCTGAAACAGTAAGACTAAATAGCGGCTCGAACTCGTTGGCACGTAACGTTACACGCACGCCATTCGCGCTCGCTCCGGTGACAACGCCGAGTTTTAAGCCTAGTCGATGGAAAGACGAAATTGTTTGGGCAACGCCTGGCATCAAAGGAAAAGATTGCCGCTTAAGATACCGCGCGGTTTCAAGGTTCTTCGCTTCCACAAGGACGATGGCATCGGTCGGGAGGCCAAACCTACTGACCAAGTCGGATGCATTCGCGGGGGTCGGAACGCCAGCATACAAGTCCTTGTACTGTTGATCTGACAACTGAAACCCGTATGTACTAAGAACCGAATTCCAAAGTCCTAGGTGAACCGGTTCGGAGTTGACAAGTGTTCCGTCGTGATCGAAGAGCACAGCTTGAATAGACATACTGCGGAGGGTCCTATGTGGGGTTTAACGCCAATATTAAGCGGCCGGTTTGGAGTGCAACGGAAAACCGGTCCGGTGGAGGCCCATCAGGGCCGGAACGTACTTGAATTACTGGTTATGTGTCTCACACAAAGATGTCGCCGTAGCCCCAAATTAGAGTGCCCCCGACAGCAACCGCCGCGCCCACATACCGCAATACCATCAAAGGTAGTTCCAATTTTTTCCTTATTTTTTCTGTGGCCTGGCTCGTAAATCCTGCAGGCCGTATGGCTCCGTGAAGTCTTGAAATCAAATACTCAGCGATCAAAGACAGTAGCACCATTAGTGAGCCGCTTCGCTGGAACCACACATTGAGGTGCTCGTCTTCAGGTTTTAGGTAGCCTGTGAAAGCGAGGTAAGGAAACAGCAGAGCTATCAAGATCAAAATCAGGGCGATAAGAAAATCTCGATAGCATTTAAAAGGAGTATGACCAAACACATAGACCTTTTTGTCATCCTCGCTCATAAATCAAATTCTTCCCTAAACATAACGCTGAGCGAAGCGGCGGCTGAAAGCCGTCCGCTTTATGCGCATTGTTAAATCATGGCTGAAAACGAATATGAAATCCGCTGTTTTCCAGCCCCCTCTTCCCATCCTTACAAAAGCTCGTCCAAATCTCTTGGCATCCGCGATTTACGCAAAGATGGCTGAGATAGTGGATATGGCTTCCTTCAGTCCAGTGGTTATTGTTGGAAGCTCTATCCCGAGTATCAAAGTAGAACAAATGCCAGTAACTATGTCGGGGCGTGTAGAAAAGATGTGCTGCTGCACGCTCCGAGGCTATTGGTAGCTGCCATAATTTATTGAGAGTCTTTCTCAATTCGCGAGAGTTTCCGCTTTCGAAAGCCGCTAGGTTTCTTTCCGTTAAGTTGAGATCGGCCGGAATATTTTCCCTACGTTTGAATGCGTGATGGTAAGGAAAAATGTCATAGCTTTCCTGTGATAGCCGAACCAAAGATACCAAGTCTGCTTTGCTGATCGTGATTCTGCTGGAAATCCTACGAAGATCTTTTTTCGAATCAGCTTCGAATAAGTCCACCACGTCCATGGTTCACCAAAATCGATTTAACGCTCGCAGCATGCGCGCCCTTGTAATGAAGCCGAAGGCGCAATGTAAAGGGCGTCGCCGTGCCTGCACTGGTTATGTTTTGAATCAACTCCCAAGGTTCAACTTCATTTCTAGCAGAGATCCTCGAAAGCCAAATTTCTCATATGCACGAACAGCAGAATTATTCTCCGCATACACTTCAAGATAGAAATCGATGACTCCTCGTTGCTGGCCCCAACTAACCAGATCTTGCAAGATCACTTTGTTTAACCCTAGCCCTCTGTACTCCTCTGCCACATACATAAAGCCAAAATATCCATGGTTATCGTGGTCTAAGGCAGGCTTTGAATGGCGCACCTGAACGTACCCTGTAGCGACAATGTTGCCAGAAACCTCTCCAACGACCAACCTACTATCACGATCAGTAATCAGCTTTTCGATATCGTAGTAATAGGCGTCTTTTTCTTTGAGAGACGTATTGTACGGACGCTCAGCGTCAATCACCTTTTGTTCCAATGCTGCGAGAGAACGGTAATCGTCAACCCTTGCTTCCCGCACAGTCAGTCCATCTAAATTCATCAATACTCCAATGCCGGTATCTCGTCACAAACATAACGCAGAGCGCACCGGTGGCCTTGACGTAGCGAAGCGTAGACAAGGGCATCCGTGTGACGCGTTTTGTTAGCCTATCCCTGCTTCGAATGGAATCGCTCAGTTAATTGATCGAAGGAAACACTCATACCGGGGTTGCTCCAGCCCTGTTTTAGGGCTTCCAAGATAGTTTGTTCGCGTAGCATCTGAAGCAAATTGGCTTCTGCTTCATTCATTCGCCTGGTCACTTCATTGGGAGTATCGGTTCGCTGGTTATCCGCCGCATATGCATTGGGTAGGAAATTTTCCAACACTTGAACAATTTCCTTTTGGACAGATCTTGGGCGATGTAATGCTTCCATTCGGAATCGTCTTATTAGATTCTGGGCCAATGATTGAACTTGGCGTGCATCAACTTTTCCCCCAGATATTTGATCAAGCGCCAACAGTGTGATTTCTTGCATCAAATCAAGGGCCTCGAGCGCGGACGCAATATCACCACGCCGACGATTAAACGCGTAGGCGGCGGCTGCAAGATATGCGAAGAACAAGGGCAGTACAGCACCCCAAATGAAACTATAGAGTCCAAAGGACTCGCTGCACTGCACTGTCAATATTTCCGGATCCATCTTATAAACCTTAGTTAAACTCCAAGAACTCAGCGCTCATTAGTGGCTAACAGCGTATTGGGCAGCGCCCTTTATGATTGAATCATCTGACATCTTCATTTTAACCCATCACGATTACGCAGCTTCCAATCGATTTACTCATAAAATAGCCCAAAAATAGCAGATTACCACCCTAACATCGTCAGACTTTGTAATATCACAACGCAATAACGAAGCTGCCACGCGATTACTAAAAATACAAGCTGCTATCAAAAAAAAGGCCCGAAGCAAAACCCCGGGCCTTTTTATCAATTCATTACGCTATCAACTCAACCACACTTACTATCACCACAATTCAAGCAAGTTGCACAGCCATCCATCACAATCACCGCTTTGGTGCTGCACTTGCCACAGGTGGTGGCGTTGGGCGGAAAGTCACCGGACGTGTCGTCGTTGGTGGCTTTGCTCTGATTGGCTTCAAAATCAGCCCGCTTTTCAGCCAGTATGCGTTTGGTGTTTTCGCTCATGTCTTCGCTTTCCATCAGGCCAACGGCCTTCAGGTGTTTTTCAATCACGGCGCCAATTTCGGCGACCAGTGAGGGCATGAACACGCCGCCTTTTTTGAAGTAGCCGCCGTTGGGGTCGTATACCGAGCGCAGTTCTTCCACCAGGAAGGTCAGGTCGCCGCCTTTGCGGAATACCGCAGAGATGACGCGGGTAAGGGCGATAACCCACTGGAAGTGTTCCATCGACTTGGAGTTGATGAACACTTCGTAGGGCTGACGGCTTTCGTGGTCGGTGTCTGCGTTCAGCAGAATGTCATTAATGGTAATGTACATTGCGTGCTCCGCCACCGGCGGTTTGATTTTGTAGGTGGTGCCCAACAAAAACTCTGGCCGCTCGATGTATTCGTTCATCTTAACGAGCGTGCTTTCTACAGCCGGCGCGGGCTGATTGTTTTCGTCGGCTTTGGTTACCCGATAACCGACGATTTTGTTGCTAATTTTTACTGTCATGTCTGTATTCCTGTGTCGGTGCTCGGATCAATACTTTCCGTAAGTGCCTTCTTTCAACGCATCAAACAGGTTGGCGGCGGAGTGAATTTCGCCGTCGTAATCGACCTGTTCGTTACCCTTCAGTTTTACTTTGGTGCCATCGTCCAGGGTGAATTCGTAGACGGTGTTTTCCAAATCGGACTCTTTAACCAGTACGCCCTGGAAAGCTTCGGCGTTGAAGCGGAAGGTGGTGCAACCTTTCAGGCCTTTGTCGAAGGCGTACAGGTAAATGTCTTTGAAGTTTTTGTAGGGAAAGTCGGTTGGTACGTTAGCGGTTTTGGAGATAGACGAATCTATCCACAACTGCGCTGCGGCCTGGATGTCTACGTGCTGGGCCGGGGTTACGTCGTCTGAGGTGGTGAAGTAATCTGGCAGTTTTTTATCAGCGTCGTCCGAGAACGGCATGGCGCCCGGGTTACTCAGGTGGCGGTAGGCCAGCAACTCGAAGGAGAACACGTCGACTTTCTCTTTGGTTTTACGGCCTTCGCGAATGATGTTGCGGGCGTAATGGTGTGAGAAGCTTGGCTCTATGCCGTTACTGGCGTTGTTGGCCAGTGACAAGCTGATGGTGCCGGTAGGCGCGATGGAGGTGTGGTGGGTAAAGCGGCCACCTTTCTCGGCCAGCTGTGCCACCAGCTCTGGTTCTACTTCAGCGATGCGCTGCATGTAGCGGCTGTATTTGGCGTGCAGCACGCGGCCTTTGAGCTTGTCGCCCAGGTTGTAGCCGTCGGCTGTCAGCTGCGGGCATTTGCCCAGCAATTTCGGGGTAATTTCGAACTCGTCGTCCATGATCGGCGCCGCGCCTTTTTCCGCGCCCAGGGCCAGGGACTGGCGCCAGCCTTCTACGGCCATTTCACGTACGACGTCTTCGGTGAACACCACGGATTCTTCAGAACCGTAAGGCATACGCAGCATGGCAAGGGTGGAACCCAGGCCCAGAATGCCCATGCCGTGGCGGCGCTTGTAGGTAATTTCGTGGCGTTGCTGTGCCAGCGGCAGGCCGTTGATTTCTACCACGTTGTCTAGCATGCGGGTGAAGATGCCGACGACTTTTTTGTACTTCTCATAGTTAAAGCTGGCTTTGTCGGTGAACGGGTAGTCCACGAACATGGTCAGGTTTACCGAGCCCAGCAGGCAGCTGCCGTAAGGGGGCAGGGGCTGTTCGCCGCATGGGTTGGTGGCACGAATGTCCTCGCAGAACCAGTTGTTGTTCATCTGGTTTACTTTGTCGATCAGGATGAAACCTGGCTCGGCGTAGTCGTAGGTGGAGGTCATGATGGTGTCCCAGATGAACTGGGCTTTCAGGGTGCGGTAAATGCGGCAGGCTACTTTGCCTTCGGCGTTCATCACGTAGTCTTTTACCACCGGGAATTCACGGTATACAAACTTGGCCGAGTCGGTCAGGTCCAGGTTTTCTTCTTCTACTTCTTTATCGGTCACCGGGAAGGACAGGTTCCAGTCGGCGTCGTCACGTACGGCGTTGATGAAGTCTTCGGTGATCAGCAGCGACAGGTTGAACTGGCGCAGGCGGCCATCTTCACGCTTGGCCTGGATGAAGTCGATGATGTCTGGGTGGTGAATGTCAAATGTCGCCATTTGAGCGCCGCGGCGGCCACCGGCAGATGACACGGTGAAGCACATACGGTCAAAGATATCCATGAACGACAGCGGGCCGGAGGTGGTGGCACCGGCGCCGGCGACGTAGGCACCGCGGGGGCGCAGGGTAGAGAATTCATAACCAATACCACAGCCGGCTTTGAGCGTCAGGCCTGCTTCGTGGTTTTTCCCCAGAATGTCGTTCATGGAGTCGTTAATGTTGCCACTAACGGTGCAGTTAATGGTAGAGGTGGCAGGCTTGTGCGACTGTGCTCCGGCGTTGGAAATAATGCGGCCGGCAGGAATGGCGCCGTGTTTCAGGGCCCAGGCGAAGTCTTTGTAGTGTTTGGCGCGCAGGTCTTTGTTTTCGACTTCTGACAAGGCACGGGCTACGCGCTCATAGGTGGCCAGAATGTCTTTGTCGACGGCGTCGCCGGTTTTGGTTTTCAGCTGGTACTTGCTGTTCCAGATGTCGAGTGATGCGTCTTGCATCGGAATGGTTGTGACTAGTGCCTGTGCTTTAGCGTTCATTGCCGCCCTCGAACTGTGTGTGTCGGGAAAAAAAAGCGTCGCCGCGTACAGCGCGCCATGTCATTACTTTATTAGTGCTTTCGCCAGACGCTCGTGCTGAGCGCCGGGCTGGAAACGTGTGTCTACCTACGATGGTTTTGCTACAACAGATTGCTGCGAAGTCCTACATATAGGTCAGATCGAACGTCAGTATAACAGGATGTAGTGTTTTTAAAAGAAAAGCCCGGCTATGGCCCGGGCTAATATGAAGGTTAAAATCAATGGAAAAGCACTTGCAAAATCGCAAAAAACTGAAAACCGAAGGGCGTCAATACGTTGGGGGCGGCTGTGTGTTTTCAGATTAGCGCCGTGTAACGGGGGGGGGGGGGGGGGGGTTAGCTCAGCAGCAGGCTGTCGTCGTCTATGGTCAGGCCGCGTTGTTGTTCAAACAGGTTGAGTAGGTCTTTTACTTCCAATCCTTCGCGGTCTTTGCCGGCAATGTCGAACACCACTTCGCCCTGGTGCAGCATCACGGTGCGGGTGCCTACTTCCAGCGCCTGCTTCATGCTGTGGGTGACCATCAGGGCGGTGAGTTTCTGTTCAGCGATAATATTCTGGGTCAGCTCCAGCACGAAAGACGCGGTTTTTGGGTCCAGCGCAGCGGTGTGCTCGTCTAGCAGCAGAATGCTGGACGGTGTCAGGCTTGCCATCAACAGGCTAACGGCTTGGCGCTGGCCGCCAGAGAGAAGGCCCATTTTATCGGTCAGGCGATTTTCCAGGCCCAAACCCAGAGTGGCCAGACTGGAGCGAAAGCGTTCCAGATACTGTTTTTTTACCGCAGTGCCCAGGCCGCGGCGTTTGCCGCGTTTGATGGCCAGGGCCAGGTTTTCTTCAATTGACAGGCCTTCACAGGTACCTGCAAGCGGGTCTTGAAATACCCGCGCTACGCGACCGGTACGCTTGTGGGTGGGCAGTTTGGTGACGTCGATGTTATCGACCAGAATTTTGCCACTGTCGACCAGTACTTCGCCGGCCAGGGCGTTCAAAAAAGTGGATTTTCCGGCGCCGTTACTGCCAATAACGGTGACAAATTCGCCTTGGTTGACGGTCAGGCTCATGCCACGCAGAGCCGGGTTTTCCAGTGGGGTGCCTTCGCCGAAGGTCAGCCGGAGGTCTGTTGCGGTAATCATGGTGCCTCCTTAGGCCTTTCTGCGTTTGAATTTGTTCATCAGTGACACGCGGGCACCGGGCAGAACAATGGCCAGGGTGACCAGAACGGCGGTAATCAGGTTCAGGTCTTGCGCTTTCAGGCCCAATACATCGGCGTTCAGTGCGAAGGCGATGGCCAGGCGGTAAATGATGGCGCCGACCACGCAGGCCAGCAACGCACGAAATACGCTGGTGGGCGTAATAACCGCTTCACCGCCAATCAGCGATGCCAGGCCGATCACAATAACGCCTACGCCCATGGTGACGTCGGCTGCGCCCTGGCTTTGGGCGAACAGGGCGCCGGCCAGGCCCACCAGGCCGTTGGACACGGCCACACCCAGAACAATCATGCCACCAGTGGCAATGCCCTGGGCCCTGGCCATACGAGCGTTAGCACCGGTGGCGCGCATGGCCAGCCCGATTTCAGATTTCATGAAACGCCAAAGCAAAAACAGCGCGGCACCGATAACGAGGGTGAACAGCAACACCGATACCTGATGATATTCAAGCCCCAAGTTGTACCAGGGGGTCAGCACGGTGTCTTCCATTAACAGTGCCACGTTGGGGCGGCCCATAATGCGCAGATTTATGGAATAGAGCGCGATCATGGTCAGAATAGACGCCAGCAGGTTCAGAATTTTCAGCTTTACGTTGAGCAGGGCGGTTACCGTACCGGCGGCCATGCCGGCCAGTATCGCGGCACCGGTTGCCAGCCAAGGGTTCCAGCCGGCAATAATCAGCATGGCGGCCACGGCAGCGCCAAGGGGGAAGCTGCCGTCTACGGTTAAGTCGGGGAAGTCCAGAACACGGAATGACAGGTAGATTCCGAAGGCAACCAGGCCGTATATCAAGCCGGTTTCTAGTGCGCCGTAAAAGGCAATGTTACTGAGCATGGATAAGGTTCGCTGTTAAAGAAAACGGACAGGTCGGTGTGCTTGCCGCCTGCCCGTGTAAGTCAGGCTTTACTTGGAGTTGGAAACCACTTCTTTGGCTTCCGCAATAATGTCATCGGCAATGGTCATGCCCATGCGTGCGGCAGCTTCAGGATTAACAAACAGGTCTAGGGTGTCCATGGTTTCTACCGGCATATCGGCGGTGCTAGCACCTTCCATAATGCGTACAACCATGGCGCCGGTCTGGCGGCCGTGATTGTAGTAATTGAAGCCCAGTGCAGCAACTGCTCCGCGGGAAACCGTGGCGGTGTCGGCGGCAAATACCGGAATTTTTGAGCGTTCACCGACAGAAATCACGGCTTCTGCTGCGCTGATGACGGTGTTGTCGGTGGTCAGGTAGATAGCATCTACTTTGTCTACCAGCGAACGGGATGCGCCCAGCACTTCGGAGGTTTTGGTGGCAGCGGCTTTTACCAGCACCATGTCGCGCGCTTTCATGCTTTCTTCAATCATGTCTACCAAGGCCACGGCGTTGGCTTCACCCGGGTTGTAAACCGTGCCAATACGCTTGGCGTTTGGTACCAGGCGCTGCAGCAAATCCAGATGTTTCTCGATAGGCAGCATGTCCGATACGCCGGTGATGTTGGCGCCGGGTGCGTCCAGTGATATCACCAGCTTGGCGCCAACCGGATCGGTGACCGCGGAAAATACAACCGGAATGTTACGGGCTGCGGCCGCAACGGTTTGCGCAGACGGCGTGGCGATGGCAACGATAACAGCCGGGCTTTCACCTATAAACTTACGCGCAATCTGGGCGGCAATGCCGGTGTTGCCCTGAGCGCTTTCGTGGATGATGCGAATGTTGTCGCCGTCTACATAGCCACGCTCTGCCAGTTCATCTTTTATGCCTTCATAGACCGAGTCCAGAGCGGGATGTTCTACAATCTGGGTAATAGCAACAACAGGGAGCTCTGCGGCCTGAACAAAACTGGCAGCGGCAAGCACGGATGCACCAATCAGGGTGCGCAACATTCTCTTGGCCATACAACCATCTCCGAGTCGGTTAACTGATTTTGCGTGGGTTATTTTTGCTGTGCATGAGCAAAGAGCGGAAGTTTACCACAGGATTTGCGCTTGCGGGGTAAGGCGCTCGGCGCGATTTTGCATCGGTCTGGCGGGCGTTACAAGGCCGGCAGACGATTGCGGATATTGACAGCATTTAATGTTTGGCTGACATATTTCAAGACATCATACGTTGGTGTAATGTGTCATCGTGATATACAGACCAATAAGCGCTCACCTCTAGCTTTAAAAGGCTGTTTTCCAATCGGACTGAATGAGCAGGGTATCAAATGAAAACAACGAACAAGCTACCTCTCGACTTGATTTATCATTGGGAGTCTACCATCGGGGACTCTTTATACCTGACCCAGCCGATAGGAAACGGCCAGGTTGACGAGTTCACCTGGCGCCGTGCAGCCGACGAGGCCCGGCGCATGGCTGCGTATCTGAAATCGCTGGATCTGCCCGCTGGCAGCAGTATCGGGCTGATTTCGAAAAATTGTGCTCACTGGGTGATGGCAGACTGGGCAATCTGGATGTCGGGCTATGTGTCTGTGCCCATTTACCCGACCCTGAACGCGACCACGGTTGCCTATATCCTTGAGCACTCGGAGTGCAAGGCCCTGTTCGTTGGCAAGCTGGACGACTGGGACATGATGAAACCCGGTGTGCCAGAGACCATGCACTGCATTTCGTTTCCTTCCAGCCCGCCCACAGACTTTGTGACCTGGAACGACATTATTCGCGACACGGCGCCACTGGAAGGCGAGGTGAAGCGCGAAGCCGGTGAATTGGCCACGTTGGTGTATACGTCTGGCAGCACCGGCCAGCCCAAAGGCGTTATGTTGAGCTTTGCTAACCTGGCATTTGCTGCTGAAGGTGCCACTCAAACTCTGGGGCTTTCACCCAACGAGCGTATGCTGTCTTATTTGCCGCTGGCACATGTGTTTGAACGCGCTTTTGTGGAGTTCGGCTCGCTGTATAACGGCTTTCAACTGTTCTTTGCGGAATCGCTGGATACCTTCGTGGCCGATGTGCAACGTGCGCAGCCCACGCTGTTCTTGTCTGTGCCCAGGCTGTGGGTGAAGTTCCAGCACGGCGTACTGCAGAAAATGCCGCAGAAAAAGCTCAACGTGTTGTTGAAAATCCCAATCGTTAGCGGTGTCATCAAGAAAAAAATTCTCAACGGCCTGGGGCTTGGCAAGGTGAAATTGGCGGGCAGTGGGTCTGCACCGCTTTCTAATGATGTGCTGAGCTGGTATCGCAGCCTTGGGCTGGAATTGCTGGAAGGTTATGGCATGTCCGAGAACGTGGCCTATTCCCACATGAACAAACGGGGCCGCTCGCGAATCGGTTATGTTGGCGAGGCCTTGCCCGGTGTGGAAATGCGCATCAGTGACAACGGTGAAGTTCTGATAAAAAGCCCGGCTACTATGATGGGCTACTTCAAGGATGAAGAACGCACCCACGAAACCATGAGCGAAGACGGCTTTTTGAAAACCGGTGATAAAGGCGAGCTGGACGAGATGGGGCGTCTGAAACTAACCGGCCGTACCAAAGAGATGTTCAAAACCAGTAAAGGCAAGTACATTGCCCCGGCGGCTTTGGAAAACCGACTTATGGCAAATCAAAGTATTGAGATGGTTTGTGTTTCCGGCGCCAATCAGACCAATCCGTTTGCACTGGTGCTGCTCAATGAAACTTTGCGGCCGCAAATGGCAGATCCAGTGGTGCGCAAAACCGTTGAGGCAGAGCTGAACGCCCTGCGCGATGAGGTGAATCGTGCGGTGGACCCGCATGAGAAACTGGCGTTTATTGCGGTGGTTACGGATGAGTGGTCAATCGAAAATAGTTTTCTAACGCCTACTCTTAAGCTCAAACGTAACGTGGTTGAAGCGGCTTACGAAGGCCAGGTTGAAGGCTGGTATGCCGAGCGTAAAGCGGTGGTTTGGCACTAAACACCCGTGATTCGGTGAAAAGCCCGGCAATGACCGGGCTTTTTTATAAAAAAACCAAAGTTTATTTGTGGGTATGCCGTTATAGGGGTGTCCCTGCTTTTTTTCAGGACTATGTTGTCAGGAGCATGGCATGTCGCGCCTCGCGCAGTTTCAAAAGCGTATCAACCAGCAGATTCCATTAACCAAGGCCTTGGGCCTGAAATTGCTGGAATGGGACGGCACGGCATTGTTGTTGAGCGCTCCGCTTGCACCCAACAGTAATCACCAGGGTACGGGCTTTGGTGGCAGCCTCTACGGCGTTGGCGTATCGGCCGCCTGGAGTGTTGCTGAGTTGGCGCTGGCTGACCTTCAGTTGAAAGGCACGGTTGTGGTGCAAACGGGCACGATTGAATACAAGTCGCCGGTGGATGGGGATTTCTTTAGTGTGTGCCGTTTACCCGACGGCGAGATGCCAGACCACTTTCGGAAAAGTCTGGCTCGCCACGGCCGTGCGCGGTTGGAGTTAGCGGCCGAGATTTTTTGCGGCGCACCCACGATGCAACCGCAGCAAGAGCCGGCGGCTGTTTTTAGGGGGCGCTTTGTGGTCTCTGACGTGCGCTCGCGATCTCGTTAACGCGCTGAAAGCCTTTTAGCGTCGAAAGGGCGTCAGTTCATGGTTCGCGAGTTGGAAATGGAGCGGCTCATCAGAATAATGGGGATAATGCCGGCCACCACGATAATCAGCGCCGGCAATGCGCTGTGGAACAGCTTTTCGTCAGATGCAAACTGGTACACGTAAGTGGCCAAGGTTTCAAAGTTGAACGGCCGCAGAATCAGCGTGGCCGGCAACTCCTTCATACAGTCTACAAACACCACCAGCGCTGCGGTTATCAGGGTGCCCCGCAACATGGGCAGGTGAACTTTCACCAGAGTTTTGCCCGGTGTATGCCCCAAAGAGCGTGAAGCCATGTCCATACTTGGGGTGATTTTCTGCAGGGCGCTTTCCACGCTGCCGGCAGACACCGCCAAAAAACGCACGGTGTAGGCGAATATCAGTGCAAACGCTGACCCGCTGAGCAGCAGCCCGCTGCTGAAACCAAAGTAATCGCGCATCAGACTGTCTAGCCAATTATCAAATCCTGCCAATGGCACAATCACCCCCACCGCAAGCACTGCGCCGGGCATGGCGTAGCCCAAGCTTGAAAGCCGCATAAGCACCTGCATGCCACGGGTGTTATGCAGCCGGCGGCTGTAGGCCAGAGTTACGCCAATAGCCAGCGTGGTGAGCGCTGCAGCGCTAGACAGGAAAAGGCTGTTCAGGGTGTTTTGAATAAAATCCGGGTTCCAGCTTTCGCTGAAATACTCGATGGCGTAGGTGGCCAGAGTGGCGCCTGGAATGGCAAAGCCCAACAAAACCGGAATGCCACACACTGCCACACAGACCATCTGGCGTGGAAAGGACATGGTGAAGCGGCGGATGGGCTCGCGGTTGTCTCGGGCGGCAAACTGCTGCTGGCGGCGGCGTGAATAACGTTCCAGGGTGACCAGTACCAGCACAAACACCAACATCACGCTGGCAATCTGGGCGGCGCCGCCAAGGTTGCCCAGGTTCATCCAGGTATCAAACAGGCCGGCCGTGAGGGTTTGCACAGCGAAGAAGTCGACGGTGCCGAAATCGTTGAGGGTTTCCATCATTACCAGTGACAAGCCAACGGCAATCGCCGGGCGAGCTATGGGCAGCACGATACGAAAAAACGTACTGATTGCGGAGTGGCCCAGGCTGCGGCTAACCTCGAACAGCGAGGGTGACTGCTCCAAAAACGCCGCGCGGGCCAGCAGGTACACATAAGGGTAGAGCACCAAACCGATCATCAGGGTGGCGCCTTCCAGGCTGCGGATTTCGGGAAACCAGTAATCCGCTGCACTGGTCCAGCCAAACACAGCGCGCAGGGCGCTTTGCACCGGCCCGGCATAGTCCAACAGGCTGGTGTACACATACGCAATAACGTAAGCCGGCACCGCGAAGGGCAGCAGCATGGCCCACTCAAAGTACTTGCGGCCGGGAAACTCGCACATGGTGACGGCCCAGGCGCTGGACAGGCCAATGCCCAAAGCAAGTATGCCTACGCCCAGCATCAGTTTAAGGGTCGTTAGCAGGTAGCGCGGCAGGGTGGTGCTCATCAGGTGCGGCCAGATGTTCTCGTCTGGAAAAAATGCCAGGTAAATAACGGCAAGCACAGGTAGAGCAACAATGGCGGTAATCAGTGCTGCGGCAATCAACCAGCGTTTAGAGGTGCGCTTGATGTGCAGCGGTTGGGCCGGCGCAATGTTGGCGCCGGTGGTAGCTTCAGACATGTGAATCCTTCTGATTCAGCCCGACACAGAGGCTGAAAGGCAATGAACCATTGATGAAGACTGGTTCAAAATGATGATGAAAAGGATTCCGATTTTAGACAGCTGGGGACTGGCCTGCAAGCAAGCCGGCGGCAGGAAGTGGCTGCCGCCGGCTGTTTTTCGATTAAACGGACTTATTCGCCGTCAAAATCTACACGGTCGACCAATTTTACAGCGGCGTTGCGATTGTCAGCAATTTCCTGCAATGAAATGGAGTCTGGATTGATTTCGCCCCACTCGGCAACCATACCCACAGGCTTAACATTCGGGTTAGCCGGGTACTCTGCGTTCGCTTCAGCGTAAATGCGCTGGGCTTCTGCAGAAGACAGGAACTCCATTAATTTAATGGCGTTATCTTTGTTTGGTGCGCTTTTGGTCAGTGCAATGCTGCTGATATTGATATGGGTGCCGCGGCCGTCGGCGTTGGGGAATACCAGACGCACAGCTTCGGCGGCTTCGCGTTCGTTTTCATCTTGCAGCATGTTGCCGTAGTAGTAGCTGTTACCAATGGCAACGTCACACACGCCGGCTGCAATGGCCTTGATCTGATCGCGATCACCGCCTTGGGGTTTGCGTGCCAGATTGTCTTTTACGCCTGCCAGCCACTTTTCGGTGTCTGCTTCACCGTGGTGAGCAATCATCGATGAGATCAGTGCGATGTTGTAAGGGTGTTTGCCGCTGCGGGTACAAATGCGATTGTCCCACTTGCTGTCTGCCAGGTCTTCGTAAGTGGTGATTGCACCTTCTTCAACGCGGTCTTTGGAGGTGTAGATCAAACGGCCACGAGTTGTCAGTGCGAACCACTGGCCATCTGGATGGCGCAGGTTTTCCGGGATGTTCTTGTTCAGAATCTCGTTGTCCGTGATGCCTTGCAGCAGATTACGTTCTACCAGTTCGTCGATGCGGGAAATGTCGACCGTCATCACCACGTCGGCGGGACTATTACGACCTTCGCGGTCCAGGCGCTCGGCCAGGCCTTGCTTGGCGAATACCACGTTGGATTCAATGCCGGTCTCTTTTTCAAACGCGTTCAGCAGAGGTTCCAGCAGGTAAGCCTGGCGGTAAGAGTAGATGTTCACTTCGCCGTCAGCAAACGCGGCCATGGGCATGGCGGTCAGGGCAATGGCAGCTGTGGCAGCAAGTTTCAATCGCATAATGGCAATCTCGGTTGGGGGGGTGTGGTTTGGTCAGGCTTGTCGAATCAATGTTAACAACGCAAACCATTATCATTTGTATTACCCTGATAGTCAATACGGCCTGTCTATACTTTGAGAAATTTGGTGGTATTCTTCATAGAATCAATATCCCTCAGCCTTGGTGCAAATTTTATGACCCCAGATGACCGCCGCGAACACTTGCGTACATCCATGAGTGCGACTGTGAAAGTTGAGCACGAAACCCTGGGCAACTTTGTGTTTGGAACCCGCGACATATCTGACGGCGGCGTGTTTATTGCGATTGAAGACCAACAATTTGCCCCTCAACTTGGGGACAAAGTGACCGTTCAAGTGCAGGGCTTGCCGATAGAGGCTCCGATTTTGCACATGATGGTGCGGCGTAAAACCCCTGAGGGTTACGGTTTACAGTTTGCCGACAGCAACCCATAACGGTTAATATTCCTGCCCGATTAAGCCTGTCGTGCGCTTTAACAAGTGCTGCGGCATGCAGTATATAAAAAGTGACGCAGTATCCAGTCACGCAGTTCCCGCATTCAGTCTCATGTTTTTCTGTCAGGAATGTCTATGGCTTACGCTCTGGAAATTCAGGGCCTGACCAAAACCTATGGCAATGGTTTTCAGGCTCTTAAAAGTATTGACCTCAAAGTGGCCGAAGGCGACTTTTTTGCGTTGTTAGGCCCCAACGGTGCTGGCAAATCTACCACCCTGGGGGTGGTGTCGTCGCTGGTGAATAAATCTGCCGGGCAGGTGCGAGTGTTTGGCCATGATTTGGATACCGAACTGTCGGCGGCCAAGCTTAACCTGGGCGTGGTGCCCCAGGAGTTCAATTTTAACCAGTTTGAAAAAGTGCTGGATATTGTGACCACTCAGGCTGGCTATTACGGTATTCCGCTGAAGCAGGCTTTGATCTCTGCCGAGAAATACCTGAAACAGCTTGGGCTATGGGATAAGCGCAAGGCTTCGGCGCGCACGCTGTCTGGCGGCATGAAGCGGCGCCTGATGATTGCCCGTGCGCTGGTGCACGAACCGCGGCTGTTGATTCTAGACGAACCCACCGCGGGCGTGGATATTGAACTGCGCCGTTCTATGTGGACGTTTCTGCAAGAAATGAACCGTAATGGCACCACCATTATTCTGACAACCCACTACCTGGAAGAAGCCGAAGCCCTGTGCCGTAACATCGCCATTATTGATCACGGCCAGATCCTGCGAAACACCAGCAAGCGCGAGTTACTGCAGCAACTGAGTGTGGAAACGTTTGTCCTGGATCTTGCCGGCGGCTGCCAACAGTTACCCGAGCTTGAGGGCTATGTTCACCGCTTTGATAAAGACGGTGCGTTGGAAGTGGATGTGCAAAAAGGCACCGGGTTGAATCAGGTTTTTGTGCAGCTGCAACAACAGGGCATCGAGGTAGAGAGCATGCGCACCAAAGCGAACCGCCTGGAAGAGCTTTTTGTTCGTATGGTTGAAGCCAATGCCGACAACAGTGACAACGATCCAAAGGCGCAGTTATGACATCGCACGCTCTGTGGACTGCATTTTATACAATTCTGAGTCGTGAAATTCGCCGCTTCACCCGCATCTGGCCACAAACCCTGTTGCCACCAGCGGTCACCATGACCCTGTATTTTATTATTTTTGGCAATCTGATTGGTTCTCGCATCGGTAAAATGGACGGTTTCGACTACATGCAGTTCATTGTGCCGGGCCTGATTATGCTGGCGGTTATTACCAGTTCCTACGGCAACGTGGTGTCGTCGTTCTTCTCGATGAAGTTTCAGCACAGTATTGAAGAGCTGCTGGTAGCGCCGGTGCCAAACTGGGTCATTCTGGCCGGCTACGTGTGTGGGGGTATGGCTCGCGGTCTGGGCATTGGAGTGATTGTGACGTTTGTATCGTTGGCGTTCACCCACTTGCAAATTCACAACTTGCTGATGGTTGTGGTTACGGTGATTCTGACCTCGGCGCTGTTTTCCCTGGGCGGTTTTATCAACGCCATGCTGGCGACAAAATTCGATGATATTTCGATTGTGCCTACCTTTATTCTGACACCGCTGACCTACCTGGGCGGCGTTTTTTATAGCATTAATCTGCTGCCGGACATTTGGCGCATGGTGTCTATGGCCAACCCGATTCTGTACATGGTGAATGGCTTTCGCTATGGCATTCTGGGTGTGTCCGACGTGAATCCGTTTGTGTCTCTGGGTATGATTCTGCTGTTTATTGTGGTGTTGGCGGCGGTTGCATTGAACTTGTTGCGCCGTGGCAAAGGCATTCGTAACTGATTCAGGAAAATTTATGGCACTTGATAATGCGCCGCTGGGTAAAATCAGCGAATACCCGGACACCTACGATCCCGGCCAACTGTTTCCGATTCCGCGGCTGCACAACCGCCAGCGTATCGGCCTGGAAGACGGTCGCTGGCCCTGGTTTGGCGGGGACTTATGGCAGGCTTGGGAAGTGTCTTGGCTGCGTTCTGGCGGTGTGCCGGTGGTGGCCTGGGCGGAAATCGAGTTTGCGGCAGACTCGCCGCAGCTGGTTGAGTCCAAATCGCTGAAGCTGTATCTGAATTCACTGAACCAGACCGTATACGCCAGTGCTGAGCGGGTTTGCGAGGTGATCGTTGCAGATTTGTCGTCAGCCTCTGGCGCCGCGGTTCGGGTGACCCTGCACAGCGTTGATGAAGGCGCTCTGGCCCAGGGACGGCCACATGAATATCAGCTGATTGATGACGAACCTTTGACGGATGTGGTTTACAGCTATGCGCCGGAGTCCCTGGTAACCGGTACAAAGATCGTTAGCGAAAAGCTGTGTTCACACCTGTTGAAGAGCAATTGCCCGGTAACCGGGCAGCCAGATTGGGGTTCGGTATTAATTGACTATACCGGCCCGAAACTGGACCGGGTTGGCCTGTTGCGTTATATAGTAAGCTTTCGCCAGAAGCAGGATTTTCACGAGCACTGTGTAGAGACTCTATTCACGGATCTGATGCGCCATTGTAAGCCGCAAGCGTTGACGGTAACCGCCCGCTATACCCGCCGCGGCGGCCTGGATATTAATCCGTGGCGCAGCACTCGTGCTGATGCCAATTCCGGCCCCCGCCTGATACGGCAGTAGTTTTTTATGAGTCGCGTTTGCGCTGGTCAGTCCCGCTGATGGCGCAAACGGCTAGAGGCTTCGTCTAGCGCCTGCAGTATGGCAACCCGGTTGTTTTCGTTCACTTTTTCCGAATCCAGATACAGTGTAAAGCCGCTGTGTTCGTGTTCCAGAAAGCTGCGGTTGCGGCCCAGGTCGCAGCGGTGATCGATTACCTGATACACCGCAATAGGCCTGCTGAAGCCCTTAACCGTTACCTCGCCCTTATCGCGGCACATAATGCTGTCTTTAATCAGCGAAAAGGCTTCATGGGTGACCAGAATTTCACCGGGCTGTGCCAGATGCTCCATCCGGCTGGCGAGGTTCACTTCCTTGCCAATGATGGTGTAATCCATGCGATTTTCGGCGCCAAAGTTGCCAACGGTGGTATAGCCAGTGCTGATGCCCATACGAATCTGTAGCGGTGTCTTGATACCTTGGCTGCGCCATTTCTGGCGCAGTATTTTCATGTGTTTGCGCATGTCGATGGCCATAGACACGCAGGCCAGCGTATCTTCTCGTTGACCACGGCTGGTGGGGTCGCCGAAAAAGATCATGATGGAGTCGCCCACAAACTTGTCGATGGTGCCGCCGTGGTTGAGGGCAATTTGCGACATTTCATTGAGGTAGTGGTTCAACACATCGGTTAAGGCTTCCGGTTCCATTTCTTCCGATAGGTCGGTAAAGCCCTGAATATCTGAGAAAAAAACCGCCAGCTTTTTGCGCTGGGTTTCCAGACGTGCATCCCGCTGGCCGGTAAAAATGGTTTTCCATACTTGCGGTGACATGTACTTCGACAATTTTTGCGACAGTGCGATGGACTGCTCGCGCTGGGCTTGAATCAATAAGGTTGCGTGGCGTAGGGCTTTGGCTTGCTGGTGGGAAAACAGAGCGGTTGCGCAAATGTAGACACCGGCTACGATCACCGCCAGCAAATCTGTAAGGGCAGGCAGGGTGATGGCATAGCCAGGGTTGAATAGAAAGAACACGACCAGCGCCGACGCAGAAAGTATCAGACTGCCCCAGGCCCACTGTTTTAAACCACCTACCACAAAGCAGGTGACCATCACCATTAAGGCAATGGTCGCGGCGGAAATGCTGATTAGCCCCAGGCTTCCGATAAACGCCCCGGAAATGGCAGAATCTATTAGCAACAATTGCTGTCGAATGGTGGATGAGTTGCGTTTGCGCGCATCCAGTGAAAACAGTTGGGCCAGATGGGGCCATACCATTGCAAATCCGGCCATACCAAAGAGCCACACTGAGTGGACCCCTTCGGCAATACCGGCGACCATAATGACGGCCATGGCGGCGTAACCCAGCGTACGGCCAAGATAGTCTGGCATGATAGGCACGGTCGTTGACGGTGTTCCTTCAGTAGAGTCAATGGCGTTAGCGGGAATTGTTCCGGTATCGCGAGTGTTGGCAGGTGCTCTGATCATTTCAGAATCGAATCCTTCCTGTCAGCATGTCTTTGAACATAACCCAGTCGCCCATGAAGCTGTATAGGGGGTGGCGGAATGTAGCAGGGCGATTTTTCTCATAGCCAAAATGGCCTACCCAGGCGAAGCCATATCCAATCACTGGAAGCGCCAGCAGCCAAAGCAGGTTGCCAGACACAGCCACCCAGACTATGACGGCAAGTACCAGTGAGCTGCCAATAAAGTGCAATCGCCTACAGGTTCGGTTACGGTGCTCATTTAAGTAAAAGGGATAGAATTCAGTAAAGCTATGAAAGATTTTTGGTGCGCTCACAGTAGCCTCCATGTCGCTTTTAATTGTTGGTTTTACATGAGGGCACTCAGCCTGACAGTCATGTTTGATTGTCACCATTGAGTGCTATAACAAGGCTTTACTCTAACACTTGACAGGACTTTATGACCGCTATCAGCGATTTTATTCTTGCCCGAAGTTCCGAGCCGCGCCTGCAAGCACCTGCACCGGGGCCGGGCGTTCTGGAGCGGGCTTTTGCCTGCGCGGCGCGAGCGCCAGATCACGGTCTTTTAAGGCCCTGGCGTTACTTGGTGGTGGAAGGCGAAGGCCTTGAGCGCTTGGGCGATTTGTTTGCAGACACCTACGGTCCGGAAGCCGATGAAAAAATCCTGGCCAAGCTTCGCAAATCGCCACTGCGGGCACCCATGGTGATTATTGCGATTGCGTCACCGGTTGAACATCCGAAAATTCCGGCCCGCGAGCAAGTTTTGTCCGCTGCCGCGAGCACCACCTTGCTTGAGTTGGCGCTTCAGGATGCGGGCTTTGGTGTTATGTGGCGAACCGGGTCTCCGGCTTATAATCCGGCGGTCACAGAGGCGTTGGGTTTGAGCAAGCAGGAATCGGTGATTGGCTTTATTTACACCGGCAGCGTTGTTTCTGCCAAGCCTGCGGTGCCGCGTCTTGAACCGACGGTGTTTGTGTCGCGCTGGCCGCAGTAGCCAGCGCTTATGTGCTCTTTAGGGCATTCTTTAGAGCAATCTTCTTAGCGCACTCGCCAACGTACCCTTTTAGAGGTCGTTCAGTAGCTCCAGCGTGTAGGCCAGGCGCTGGGGCGCCGACTCCATTTCCAGAATTTCCTGCATGAGCTCAGGCTCAAAGTGCACTACGCCAAACAACGCCAGGCTGAACTGACCGTCGGTTTTTTTCTGCCATTCTTCTGATTCCGCCAGTTGTTTCACCGATTTCCGAATCGTCGGGTCGCCGTGGCCCAGAGCGACCAGTCGGTGCAGAATTTTATCCCGCAATTCGGCGCAATCGTGGGTTTCACTGTCGCTTAGCGGTTGGTCACTAAGCTCTGTGCATTCATAGATCTGGTACGGCAACTGCTGAAGCTGCTTGTCGAGCCGGTAGCGCTGCAGTATGTGCACGTTCAGCAGCAGGCGACCGTCTTCCATGGTTTCCAGAAGCTCGCAGCGGCCTGCGCTGAATACGTCGTAGGGCCGATAAGTGGCCTGATTAGAGCTTAGCGCCTGCTCCAGAGACTCTGCTTGCTTGCCCGGGCTTAACTGTTTTTCGGTGTGGCAGATAGCCAATAGGGTTTCGGTTTCCAGGCAGTGTTGAATCATCGCGCGGTAGCGCGGCTCAAACACGTGCAGCGGGAACACAGTGCCGGGGAAGGTGACGCACCCGGGAATAGGGAAGATGCAGATTTTGGCCACGGGTTTGCTCCAAGATGGTTGGCGGAAAATGGTCAGCTAAAAGTGGTCGACGAAAGTGGCGTCTACACACTTTACGCTGCCGCTGCGCTAACTGCTCACATCCGGGCGGCAAAAACGTTGTGATTGGCGAGTGCCTTGAGGGCAGTTGCTTGCCGTTTTTTTGCAGTGGCCTGGGTGTGGCATTGTTCGAGCGGCTCAATACCGACGTTATTGAGAGGTTTTTAGCCTTTTAGAGCCTAAAAACAACGCTGCAATCCTGTTAAGACAAAAATTTCCACAGTTTTCACCATTCTGGCATTGCACTTGCTTTTAACTCTTCATACACCTGAAACCGGCAATCTTTCGTTAACCGCCGGCACAGAATTGCGGAGGCAGTATGGCAATCAATTTTGACAGTGCACTGGGTATTCACCAATACGCCCTTCAGGCACGGGTTCAGCGCGCAGAAATTCTGGCAAATAATCTCGCCAACGCCGACACCCCGGGCTTCAAGGCCCGTGATATCGACTTCCAGGCGATCATGAAGCGAGCGCAGAGCAACGCCAGCGGCTTCGACATGAACACCACCAACAGTGGCCATATGACCGAAGGTGGCGGTGCGCCCGGCTCTTCAAGCGACAATGATTTGTTGTATCGCACACCGCATCAGCCTTCGGTAGACGGCAATACGGTAGACGCCCAGCAAGAACAGAGCCGCTTTATGCGCAACGCCATGGACTACCAAGCCAGCTTTCAGTTTCTTAGCAGCAAATTCAGCGGGATTAGCAAAGCGCTGACAGGCCAGTAAGCCGCAGGCAATACAGTGAACACAGGAGATTTTTATGTCACTGGGTAACATTTTCGACATCGCCGGTTCCGGTATGACTGCGCAATCGCTGCGACTAAACACCACAGCGTCTAACATTGCCAACGCCGAAACCGCCAGTTCCAGCACCGGTGAAACCTACCGCGCCCGTAAGCCAGTGTTTGCGGCGGTTCAGCAGTCGCTGTTAAACGGCAACCAGCCGGCGTTCGGCTCCGGGGCAGAAGGTGGTGCCGGAGTTCGGGTGGAAGGCATAGTCGAAAGTGATGCCGATCTGCAGATGCGCTATGAGCCCAACCACCCTGCTGCTAGTGAAGACGGCTATGTGTACTACCCCAATGTGAATGTGGCAGAAGAAATGGCCGATATGATGTCCTCTTCGCGCAGCTTCCAGATGAATGTAGACATCATGAACACTGCCAAGTCGATGATGCAGCGCATTTTAACCCTGGGCCAGAACTAACAGGCGGTAATCAATCATGAGTGCAGTAAACGCAAGCCAGGCAACAGATGTCCTAAGCCAATACCAGCTGAAACAGCAGTCGGCAAGCGGCAAAGGCGAGCTGGGAAAAAATGAATTCATGGAGCTGATGCTGGCCCAGTTGAAGAATCAGAACCCGCTGGATCCGCAAGACAACGGCGAATTTATTTCCCAGTTGGCGCAATTCAGTTCGCTGGAAGAAATGCAGAAGTTGTCTGGCAACGTGGACAGCGTGATCGGTGAATTCCGCTCTACCCAGGCCCTGCAGGCCTCCGCCATGGTTGGCAAAACCGTGTTGGTGGCGTCGGATTTGGCGATGCTGGGTGCCAGCGGCGAGGTTAACGGAACCGTCGATGTGCCTGCCTCAACCGGTGGCGTACAGGTGTCGATATTGAACGGTTCGGGTGAGTTGGTGCGGCAGATGGAATTGGGCGGCAAGCCCGCCGGTTCTGCCAAGTTCACGTGGGACGGTAAAGACGGCAACGGCAGTGCTGTGCCGCAAGGATCTTATTATACAGTGGCTTCCGGGTCCTATCCCGGTGGTTCGCAGCAGCTGGGTACCATGATGAGCGCAAACGTCGACAGCGTGTCTTTGGGTAAAGGCGGCTCTATTTCTCTGAATCTTGCGGGCATGGGTTCGATTGACCTGTCGCAAGTTCAACAAATTAATTAATACCGGCGTCAGCAGGGGTGAATCATGGCATTTAACACAGGATTAAGCGGCCTCAGGGCGGCGGCGGTAGACTTGGATGTAACCGGCAATAACATTGCAAACGCCAGTACAGTGGGCTTCAAAGGCAGCCGCGTGCAGTTTGGAGACTTATACGCCAACGGCTTTCTAAGCTCTGGCAGCGCTCCGGTTGGCGACGGGGTTAGTGTGCAAAGCGTTAAACAGTCGTTTGGCCAGGGTAACATCAGCTTTACGGATAGCGGACTAGACCTTGCTATCGACGGCGACGGCTTTTTTGTATTGAACAATGGCGGCGAGTTGCGATATTCCCGCGCTGGCCAGTTCGGTACCGACAAAGACGGTTTTGTGGTGAACAATCAGAATATGCGGGTGCAAGGCTTTGTTGCAGACGCCGCCGGTAACCTGTCGGGTATTCGTGACGATTTGCAAATAGCGAGCGATAACCTGGCGCCGCAGCGCACCACCAACCTGCGTACCGACCTCAATCTGGATGCGCGGGAGCAAGTGCTCACGGCAACGCCGCCTAATCCTTTCGACCCGTTAGATCCGACGACTTACAATCACGTTACAGCAACCAACATCTTCGACAGCTTGGGAAATCCCCACGAGGTCACGCAGTTTTATACTAAACAAGCTCCAGCAGGGGGTTCGCAGAGCAATTGGTTGTTACATCTGCAGATAGATGGCGAAGCAGTGGGTGGTGCAGCTGGGTCTACAACGACACCGCCTAATTACGTGCCGTATGAATTGGTGTTTGACCAAAATGGAAATCTGTCAACTGCTAATAGCAATGCAAATGGCGTAATTTCAATCGATAACTGGGTGCCGAAAGATAGGGATTTAAACGCGAATGGAGCGGCGTCTGGGGCCGGAGCGACGTTTGATCTGAATTTGGGTAGCGCCACTCAATATGGCAACAACTTCGGTGTCAATGATCAACGCCAAGATGGTTATACCACCGGTCGGCTGTCCGGGCTGGATGTGTCGCAGCAAGGCGTCATTTTTGCCCGTTACACCAATGGCCAGTCGAAATCCCTGGGGCAGGTAGCGTTGGCCAGCTTTTCGAATGCCAACGGCCTGTCACCGTCAGGCGATACAAGCTGGGTGGAGACGTTCGAATCTGGGCAGGCGGTTATTGGCCGGCCTGACACCGGAACCTTGGGCGCGATTCAGTCTAGCTCAGTTGAGGAATCCAACGTAGACCTGTCTGCGGAACTGGTGAACCTGATTATTGCCCAGCGTAATTATCAGGCAAATGCCAAAACCATTGAAACCTCGGATGCGGTCACCCAGACCATCATCAATCTGAGGTAAGCAATCAAGCGCCCGCTAGGGTGCTTTTAACAGAACCGGGCCAGATAAGGCCCGGTTCTGTTTACTCCTGAGCTTTTCTTATTTCGTTGCCAATAAAACTGGCACGACTCCTGCTTTAAGACTGGTAACAGTCAAATATCCGGCAGGAGTCTTCCCCATGGACAAAGCCCTCTATATCGGAATGTCCGGTGCCAAGCAGAACATGCTGGCCCAGCGCGCCCACGCTAACAACTTGGCTAACGTGACCACCACCGGTTTCAAAAAAGACTTCGCCCAGGCCCGCAGTATGCCGGTGTATGGCGGGCATCACCCTACACGCGCCTACGCCATGACTGAGCGCCCGGGTACCGATTTGTCTTCGGGCGCACTGATGGAAACCGGGCGAAAACTGGATGTGGCGATTGAAGGCGACAGCTGGCTAGCGGTGCAAAACAACCTGGGTGAAGAAGTGTTCACTCGCAGTGGTTCGTTGCAGATAGATGTGAATGGCCTGCTGCGATTGGCTAACGGTGAAATGGTGCTGGGCAATGGTGGCCCGGTGGCTTTGCCGCCTTTTGATAACGTTGAGATTGGTGCCGACGGCACCGTGTCTATTGTTCCGGTGGGTGGCCCTCCCGATCAGTTGGTGGAGGTGGATCGGCTCAAGCTGGTAACGCCGCCGACACAGGCCCTGGAAAAAGGCCCGGATGGCTTTATACGTCGCAAGCCCGATCAGGCGCTTGGTGGTGGTGAACCGGCTGATGCCAACGCTCGGGTTTCCGGTGGCTTTCTGGAAAGCTCCAACGTAAACGCGGTGGCCGAAATGATTTCCAATCTGCAGCTTTCGCGGCAATACGAAATGCAGGTGAAAGTAATGAGCACCGCGAAAGAAAATTCTGAAGCAGCGGCACGGCTATTGCAGAACCTTTAATAGTACGGGTATCAAAACTTGAAACAACACGCCGGCGGGCGGGAAAGCGGCAAGATTTCGCCGCCATCCACAACCGCCTGACGGTAGGGAGCGATAAAAATGCATCCAGCATTATGGGTCAGTAAAACCGGGTTAAGCGCGCAGGACACTAATATGTCCACCATCTCTAACAACCTGGCGAACGTGAACACCACCGGTTTCAAACGCGACCGCGCGGTGTTTCAGGATCTGCTGTATCAGGTGAAACGCCAACCCGGTGGTTTGAACACGCAGAATACCGAACTGCCCTCCGGGTTGCAGTTGGGTACCGGTGTGCGGGTTGTGGGCACCGCCAAACAGTTTACCCAAGGCAACTTGCAGATAACCGAGCAGCCCCTGGATATGGCGGTTAACGGTCGCGGCTTCTTGCAGGTGCAATTGCCAGACGGGCAAACCGCCTATACCCGCGACGGTCAGTTTCAGCTGAATTCCGATGGTGATGTTGTAAACCCCGAGGGCAACGCGTTGCAGCCCAACATCAACATTCCAGCAAACGCTACGAACGTGACCATCGGTCGCGATGGCACTGTAACCGCTGTCACCGATGACCAGGCCGCTCCCATCAACCTTGGCCAGATAACCCTGGTGGACTTTATTAACCCGCAGGGTCTACAGGCGATTGGTAATAACCTGTTCAAGCAGACCAACGCCAGTGGCGACCCAGCCGAAGGTGAACCCGGCTTAGCCGGGCTGGGCTCGCTGGAGCAGGGCTCTATTGAGTCTTCTAACGTGGAAGTGGTGGAAGAGCTGGTGAATATGATTACCACCCAGCGCGCCTATGAAATGAACTCGAAAGTCGTGTCGACTGTTGACCAGATGCTGCAGTTCATCACCAACAATATTGGTTAATGCCGGTGCTTTCCGGTCAGAGGTTTCGCTATGACAGCTAACGCCGTTTTTTTACAGTTCCGCCGCAGCGCCAGCGTTGCGTTGGTTCTGGTGCTGGCGGTGCTTCAGGGTTGCGCTGCGATGAGCCGGCCCCGTGCCATGCCAGATGACCCGGAATACGCTCCGGTGCGGGCCCAGGCGATGATGCAGCGCGATCTCGAAACCGGTTCTATTTACCAGATTAGCCGCAATTACAATTTTTACGGCGACACAGTGGCGCTCAACGTGGGCGATGTGCTTACGGTGACCTTGAACGAGTCTACCCGCGCCAGTAAAAACGCGGAAACCAGTATCTCGAAAGACAGTGACATCAGTCTGACCGAGCCCAACATATTCGGTAGAAACCAGCTGGGGCTTGCAACATCTATCGAGCAACAGCGAGATTTTCAGGGTGCCGCAGAGGCGGATCAAAGCAACAGCCTGGCCGGCAGCATCACCGTAACGGTCACCGAAGTATTGCCTAATGGCGTGTTGCGCATTCGTGGCGAGAAGTGGCTGTCGCTGACCAATGGTGAAGAATACATTCGCCTGACAGGATTGGTGCGGCCTCAGGATATCAAGCCGGACAATACTCTGGCGTCTAATCGCATTGCCGATGCCCGCATTGCTTACGGTGGCACCGGTGATTTTGACCAAGCCAACCAGATGGGCTGGATGGGGCGTTTCTTCAACAGCGAATGGTGGCCTCTGTGAACCTTTCCAAAGTGATTCTGTGTAAAACGAATGTGCGCAAATGTTTGGCAATAGTGTTAATGGCGTTAATGGTGGCTTCGCCGGTGATGGCTGACAGGCTTAAGGACTTGGCCCGCATCAAAGGCGTGCGTGACAACCAGCTGGTGGGTTATGGCTTGGTGGTTGGCTTGGCCGGCACCGGCGACAAAGCGCCATTTACCAACCAGACCTTCCGCAACATGATGAACCAGTTTGGCGTTACTCTGCCGGAAGGCGTTGATCCAAAACTGGCGAACGTCGCTGCGGTGACGGTGAACGCTACCATTCCACCGTTTGCCAAGCCCGGTCAGCAAATCGACATTACCGTGTCGTCTATCGGCAACGCCAAAAGCTTGCGCGGCGGCGTCCTGCTGATGACCACACTGAAAGGCGCTGATGGCAACGTGTATGCGCTTGCGCAAGGTAGCCTGACTGTCAGTGGTTTTGGCGCTGAAGGGCTGGACGGCTCGCGTATTACCGTTAACATTCCCAGCGCAGGGCGAATCCCCAACGGCGCTACTGTCGAGCGCGAAGTGCCTTCGCCATTCAACAATGGCGATACCGTTACGTTTAATCTGTTGCGCTCAGACTTCACTACCGCCCGTCGGGTTGTTGAAGCCATCAACGGCAACTTGGGCCCGGATATGGCTTACGCCCACGACGCCACCTCTGTTTCTGTGCGCGCCCCGCGGGATGCTTCCCAGCGAGTCAGCTTTCTGTCGATTCTGGAAAATATTGAAGTGAATCCGGCTGAAGCCGCCGCCAAGGTAGTGATCAACAGCCGCACCGGCACCATTGTTGTGGGCCAAAATGTGAAGGTCAGCGCGGCCGCGGTTACCCATGGCAGCCTGACGGTGATTATTCAGGAAAACCCCAATGTTGTGCAGCCTAATCCGTTAGCGGCTGGCAACACCGAAGTGGTGCAAGACTCTCAGATTACGGTGACTGAAGACCCGGCTCGCATGTTCAAGTTTGGCCCTGCGGTTACCTTGAACGAGATAGTTCAGGCGGTAAACCAGGTGGGTGCGGCTCCGGGTGACGTAATGGCGGTACTGGAAGCGTTAAAACAGGCTGGTGCACTGCGCGCCGAGCTGATTATTATTTAGAGCCGCAGGGGCAGAGCGATGCAGGACTACCGGATTCAACAGGCCAATGTCTACACCGACTTTGAAGGCCTGAACGCGCTGAAAACCCAAGCCCGTACCGATAAGGAATCGGCGCTGAGGGAAGTTGCGCGGCAATTTGAAAGCCTGTTTCTGGCGGAAATGCTCAAGTCTATGCGCAAAGCCGGTGATGTGATGGCGGAAGGTAACTACCTGAACACCAACGAAAGCAAGGCGTATCGGGATATGTTTGACAACCAGATAAGCCTGTCGATGTCTGGCAACCAGGGCACCGGCCTGGCGGACGCTTTGGTGCGCCAGCTCAGCCCGCAAGTACCCGGTCTGAGATCTGACGGTAGCCCGTTGGCCGGCCAAAAAGCGACGTTGGCCGATTACGATCGCAGCGTGCCGCCTTTGTCACCACGGTTGCCAGCGGAAGTTAAGAGTGTGCAACAGCTGGCTGAAGCCTTGCCGGTTATGGCTGATGGATCCGAAGACGACGCGCCATTGCTCGCGCGCTTTGAATCTCCGGAACAGTTCGTACAAACCCTGCTGCCCATGGCGCAACGCATCGCCAAAGACAGCGGCATTAACCCACGGGTTATGGTGGCCCAGGCCGCGCTTGAAACCGGTTGGGGCAAACACATGATTGAAGGTAAGGGCGACAGTCCCAGCTATAACTTGTTTGGCATAAAGGCCGATCAGCGTTGGCAGGGTGATTCGGTTGCTATTACCACCACGGAGTTCCGCGAAGGCGTGGCGATGAAAGAGCAGGCGGAGTTCCGTGCTTATGCCGATTACGAAGCCAGTATGCGGGACTACGTAGATTTTCTGGAATCTAATCCACGTTATCGGGACGTGTTGGCCGTGGCGGACAATCCCGCCCAGTTTGCTGAAAAACTGCAGCAGGCCGGTTACGCCACCGATCCGAATTACGCTGAGAAAATTCGCAGCATCATGAACCGTGATTCTCTGATGACGGTTTCCATGGGCCGAGCTGAGGCCGGGGAGTAAACGCAATGGCAGGATTACTGGGCATTGGTTTAAGCGGCATACTCGGGCACCAGGCTGCGCTGAACACCACCGCTAATAACATCACCAACGCCAACACGCCGGGCTATAGTCGCCAGGAGGCGCAGTTTAGTGCCCAGACACCGCAGCGCACCGGCGCCGGTAGTATTGGCACCGGCGTCAATGTGGAAAACATTCGCCGCCTGGCAAACGAATACCTGACGCAGCAAATTCGTGAGGATTCCAGCCTTGAGGGCGAGCAAAGAACTCTGAACAACGAGTTAAGCCGCCTGGATAACCTGCTGGGTGGCGAGTCTACGGGCCTCAGCACATCCTTGAATAACTTTTTTGCCAGTCTGCAGAACGCCGCTGAAGACCCTACCTCATTGCCCCAGCGCCAGCTTGTCATAAGTGAAGGCGAGCAAGTGGTAAAACGCTTTTCTGCGCTCAATGAAAAGTTCATTCAGCAGCGCGAATCGGTTAAAACCCAGATGCAGCAGGGCGCTAAAGACGCCAACGCGCTGATTGCCAGTATTGCCGATTTGAACTCGGCGATAGCCCAATCCCCCGGCCTTGCTCAGGGCAGAATGCCCAACGATCTTCTGGACCAGCGTGATGAAAAGCTGCGCCAGCTGTCAGAGCTGGTCAGCATAAAAATCAGCCCAACCGAAGGCGCTCAGGTGAATGTCACCCTGAACAACGGCCAGGGCCTGGTTACAGGCAACATCGCTGCACAGCTGGGCACCCGGCCCAGTGCCTCTGACCCCTTAATGCTGGAGTTTACGCTGGGCACCAGTGGCCGGGTTGTGAACGTCGACAGCCAAATTGACGGTGGAAAGCTGGGCGGCCTGCGTCACTTTCAGCAGCAGGCCTTAGCGCCGGCGTTTGACGAACTTGGCCGTATTGCCATCGCGCTGGCCGATACCATGAACAGCCAGCATCAGATTGGTATGGATTTAGAAGGCGAACTGGGGGGGCTGTTTTTTAAGGATTTCAATAGAGCAGCTTTGCAGGCCAGCCGGGTGATTCCGAGCGGCAATAACCAGTCCGCGAGTAACGCCCAGTTGGCCGTCGAAATAACCGACAGCTCTGCGCTTGCCGCCGGCACCTGGAGTTTACAATTTGGCGCTACCAGCAGTTACCAGCTGACTAATGATCGCACTGGCGAAGTGGTAAGCGGCAGTTTGCCCGCGGTTGGCGACGAAATCATTATGCCCGGATTCAGTATCCGTTATGACGGCGGCACGTTAACGGATGGCCACAGCTTCCAGATTCAGCCCACGCGCAATGGCGCCGCTGATATTGCGATGCAGGTTCGACGTGAAGAAGACCTGGCGTTTGCCAGCCCAGTGAGGGCGGAAGGCGATCCAGAAAATAAAGGCACCGGAGCAATTAGCCAGGGCGTCATGATGGCGGTCACTTATCCGGATGGCACGCCTTTACCTGGGTTTACATCCAGCACAGGACTGGCAAATGGGCCTCTGGAGGTCAGCTTTTCAGAATCGGGTAGTGTTCTGTCTTATACAGTCACCGATGCAAGCAGTAATGTTGTCATTACCGCCCCTTACGTGGCAGGCGAAGGCCTGTTCAGTGAGGATCCTCTGGATCCCAACTACCAGGGCTTCCAGTTTAACGTCACCGGGCAGCCGAAGGTGGGTGACACCTTTGATATTGAATTCAACGCAAACGGTGTATCTGACAACCGCAACGCAGAGTCTTTAGCGTCGTTTGGCACAAAAAACACGCTGAACAACGGCAGCCAGAGCTTTGCCGAAGGCTACGCCGGGCTGGTGGAAAATGTCGGTGTGCAAACCCGCCAGAGCCAGCTCGATTTGCAGGCAGGAAAAACCTTGCTGGAGCAGTCGTTCAATCAGCGAGAAGCTGTTTCCGGGGTGAATCTGGACCAGGAAGCCGGCAAATTAATTCAGTACCAGGCCGCTTACAACGCGTCGGCCAAGGTGATTACCGTTGCACAGGACCTGTTCAATACATTGCTGCAAACCTTCCGCTAAAGCGGGCAAGGTTCAAAAAGGTAATGCGAAATGATTAGAATATCTTCACAACAAATCTTTTCCGGCGGTATCAACCGGCTGCAGGATCTGAGCGCGCAGCTGAACAAAACCGATGAGCAGATTGCCACCGGTAAGCGCGTGAACCGACCGTCAGACGACCCGGTCGCGGCGGCGCGTATTCTGAAGCTGGATCAGGAAGTGAAACGCATCGAAACCTACGAACGCAACGCTCAACTGGCCAACAACCGGCTGGGTCAGGAAGAAAGCGCCATTTCCAGTTCCCTGGACATTCTGCAGCGCGTGCGTGAGTTGACGGTGCAAGCCGGTAACGGCTCGCTGTCGGCCAGCGATCGCTTGTCTATCAGCTCGGAAATGAAAGAGCGTCTGCAGCAGTTGGCACAAACGGCCAATACCCAGGACGCCTCTGGTGAGTATATTTTTAGTGGTTTTCAGGGCGGCTCACCGGCTTACGCCAAAGAAGCCGGTGAATGGACGTATCAGGGCGACGAAGGGCAACGGATGCTGGAAATTGATGACGGCGTCACTGTCGCCATCAGCGATAATGGTAAAGGCATTTTTGACCGTATTCCTGCGACGGCGAGTGGGGAGCTAACCGGCCCTCTCCCTTTTCCTGTGCCGCCTCCCGATGGGCGTATTAACAGTATCAGTGTGATTAATCGTTCGAATTTACAGGCTGGCGGTTTTTCAACGATCGAGGTGCGAGCGTCGGCTTCGATTTTGGGCGGCGAGTTGGATGGGCTGGACGTGCTGAATACAGATGGCACGATTAACAAAACAGTGCCTTTTGTCGCTGGCGAGCCGGTCACCGTTAACGGTGTTCAGTTCACACTGACGGACCCGGTTGATGGCGATATATTTACCATCGAAACCGGCGAAAAACAGTCAGTATTCAAAACTATAGAAAATCTGATTAGCGGCCTGGATAACTTGAGCAAAAGCGGTAGTGCAGGGTCAGACGCCTACAACGATCTGATTGCCGGCTCTCTAGCCAACATCGATAATGCTCAGGAAAGTTTTATTTTAAAGCAGACCGAACTGGGTGGGCGGATGAATTCGGTGGAATCCACCCAGGCGTTTCTGGAAGATTCCGCACTCTACAGCAAAGAGATTCGCTCCCAGCTGCAGGACATAGATTACGCGGAGGCTATCAGCACGTTGAGCTTTCAGAGCTTTGTATTGCAGGCGGCACAACAATCGTTTGCACGCGTTTCTCAGCTTTCGCTGTTTGACCGTTTGTAAATTATTGCCGGGGCAGGGCAATTGTTCTGCTTTTGTCATTGATTTCAGGCTCAACGTCAGTATACTTGCCCCTCTTTCGATGGCGGCGTGGTGGAATTGGTAGACACGACGGATTCAAAATCCGTTGCTAGTAATAGTGTGGCGGTTCGAGTCCGCCCGCCGCTACCATATACTTATAAGCCGCACCCTGCGGTTTCGTGCATAGTTCTCTCCATGAATGTCTCAGATTTTCGTTTTGACTTACCGGATGAGCTGATTGCCCGCTATCCGTTGAGTGAACGCTCTGCTTCCCGTCTCTTTTGCCTTGATGGTTTGTCTGGCGATATACATCATCGCCGTTTCACAGATCTACCCGATTTCCTGCAGCCTGGTGATTTGCTGGTGTTCAACAACACCAAGGTGATTCCTGCGCGCCTGTTCGGAAAAAAACAAAGCGGCGGCGCGGTAGAAATTCTGGTGGAGCGCATCACCGGCGATCAGCAGATGCTGGCGCACGTGCGCGCGTCAAAATCCCCCAAGCCCGGACAGCAGGTATTGTTGGAAGACGGAACTGCGTTGAACGTTATCGCCCGCGCCGATGCATTGTTCGAATTGCAGGCCGATGGCAGCGAATCATTGCTGGATATTCTTGATCGACTGGGCCATATGCCCCTACCACCTTATATTGACCGCGCGGATGAGGCGTCTGACCGAGAGCGCTACCAAACCGTTTATGCCCGTGAGGCAGGCGCGGTTGCCGCGCCAACCGCTGGCCTTCATTTTGATGAAGCGCTGTTGCAGAAGCTCGCAGCGATGGGCGTAGACTCTACCTTTGTGACCCTTCATATTGGTGCCGGAACCTTTCAGCCGGTGCGAGTAGACAAACTGGAAGATCACGTAATGCATCATGAACTGATGCATGTGCGTCAGGACACGGTAGATGCAGTGGCCCGTACCCGCGCCCGTGGCGGCCGAGTGATTGCCGTGGGCACCACTTCGGTGCGCTCGTTGGAATCGGCCAGTCGTCACGGTGACCTGCGCCCGTTTACCGGCGACACGGACATATTTATTTACCCCGGTTACAACTTCCAGGCCGTAGACGCACTGATTACTAATTTCCATTTACCCGAATCTACGCTGATCATGCTGGTCAGTGCCTTTGCCGGTTACGAACACGTGATGGGCGCTTATAAAGAAGCCGTGCGCGAAGGTTATCGCTTTTTCAGCTATGGCGACGCCATGTTCATTACCGGGCAAGTGCCCAGCCGTGGCATGCTGCAGCATTCTGCAACGGAGCCGCAGGGCGGCCCCGAAACACAAGAATTTCGCGGAGAAACCCGGTGACTGACGCCTGTTTTATGAGATTTGAAAAACTGGGTGAAGACGGCCGTGCGCGTCTTGGTCGCCTGACCTTTCCCCGCGGTGTGGTGGAAACGCCGGCATTTATGCCCGTTGGCACTTATGGCACAGTGAAAGGCATGTTGCCCCGTGACATCAAGGAAATTGGTGCCCACATCATCTTGGGTAATACCTTTCACCTGATGCTGCGCCCTGGTACTGAAGTGATCAAGGCCCACGGCGACCTACACGATTTTACCCAGTGGCAAGGGCCGATTCTGACTGACTCTGGCGGATTTCAGGTGTTTAGCTTGGGCGAAACCAGTAAAATTACTGAGAAAGGCGTGATTTTCCGCTCGCCGGTGGATGGCTCGCCGGTGGAGTTGAACCCGGAAATTGCGATGCAGGTGCAGCGCGACTTGGGTTCTGACATCGTGATGATCTTTGACGAATGCACGCCTTATCCAGCTACCGAGAAGGAAGCCAAAGATTCGATGGAGTTGTCGTTGCGCTGGGCAGCCCGCAGTAAGAATGCCCATGAGGGGAATCCGGCAGCGTTGTTTGGCATTGTGCAGGGCGGGATGTACGAAGACCTGCGCCAGCAGTCGCTGGACGGCCTGACCAACATCGGTTTTGACGGTTACGCCATTGGTGGGCTGTCGGTGGGCGAGCCTAAAGAGGACATGATTCGCATTCTGGACGACTTGCCGCCAAAAATGCCGGCGGATAAGCCCCGTTACCTGATGGGCGTAGGCCGCCCTGAGGATATAGTGGAAGCAGTGCGTCGCGGTGTGGATATGTTTGACTGCGTAATGCCTACCCGCAACGCCCGTAACGGGTATCTCTTTACCGCTACCGGCACTGTTAAGATTCGCAACGCCAAAAACCGCCACGACACGGCGCCGCTGGATGACAGTTGTGATTGTTATACCTGCCAGAACTTTTCCAGAAGTTATCTGCATCATCTCGATAAGTGTGGAGAAATGCTCGCGTCGCAGCTGAACACCATTCACAATTTACGCTATTATCAGAACCTGATGAGTGGATTGCGTGGGGCCATTGAAGCAGGTACATTGTGCGACTTTGTAACCGGATTCTACGCCTTGCGCGGTGCAACGGCGCCCGAGCTTAGCGGCGCCTGAACCTATTATTCACACCTTTTTATTCAATTAACGGAGAAAATACATGAAATCGATCAAATTACTTGTTGCCGCACTGCTGGCACTGGCTCCCACGCTTGCAATGGCGCAGGACGCGGCAGGCGGCAGTATGGGTGTTATAGGGCAAGTTATCTTTTTTGCCGGCTTTATTCTGATTTTTTACTTCCTAATCTGGCGTCCGCAGTCCAAACGCGCCAAAGAGCACAAGTCATTGATGTCTGGCCTGAACAAAGGCGACGAAGTGGTTACTTCTGGCGGTATGGTTGGCAAGATCACCAAAGTGTCTGATGACTTTATTGTTCTGGAAGTGGCCGACAATGTCTCAGTTCGTATCCAAAAAGTAGCGGTTTCCGGTGCTTTGCCAAAAGGCTCGTTGAAAGACATCTGAGCCTCGCCAACGGACGTTCAGCCGGGCTTTTTAGCCGGGCTGGTTCTATCTGGCTGAAACACCACGGTCGGCGCCAGCCCGGCTTATAGGAACCCCATGCTTAACAAGTATCCGCTCTGGAAAAACCTCATTATTCTGGTTGCTCTCGCAATCGGTTTTGTATATGCACTCCCCAACCTGTTCCCGGATGATTTTGCCGTTCAGGTTACCGGTGCCCGCAGCAGTACCGAAGTTGACGCACTCGTTCTGGAACGTGCAGTGCAGGCGCTGGAGTCCCAGGGTATTGAGGTAAAAAGTAGCAGTTTGCAGGATCGTGATGCGCTTATTCGGGTAACCAGCGGCGTAGATCAGCTTCAGGCCCGCCCTGCAGTGCAAGCGGCATTGGGTAACGACTATTTGGTCGCGCTGAATATGGCCGCTTCTACTCCGGGCTGGTTGAGCAGTCTGGGTGCCGGTCCAATGAAGTTGGGCCTGGATTTGCGCGGCGGCATCCACTTCCTGTTGGAAGTGGATATGGAAACTGCGGTAAGCCAGCGTCTGGAAGCTTTAGCCGGGCAGATTAAGCGTGAACTGCGTGAAGAACGCATTCGCTACCGTGGTGGTGAGCTAGAGGGGGACCTGGAAGACGGGCAGGAAATTATTCTCAGCTTTCGCGATGACGAATCCCGTGCCGAGGCCTTCACCCTGATTCGCCGTCAGTACCTTCAGTTTTTGATGGATGAGCGCACCCGTGGCGACGAGCGCCTTATTGCGTTGACCCTGTCCGAAGCCGAAGTACGATCCATCCAGGAATACGCCCTTGAGCAGAACCTGACCACCATCCGTAACCGTGTGAACGAACTGGGTGTGGCAGAACCGCTGGTTCAGCGTCAGGGCACCAGTCGCATCATCGTTGAATTGCCGGGTGTTCAAGATACCGCGCAAGCCAAACGCGTACTGGGTGCAACCGCAAATCTGGAATTTCGGATGGAAGCGCGGCCAGACACGCCAGCCGGCGGCATAGAAACCTTCGGTTTTCGCGATACGCCCCAACGCACTGCACGCCTTGAGCGTGAGCTCATTGCCACGGGTAATAACGTGGCCAACGCCCAGCAGCAATTCGATGAAAACGGCCAGCCACAAGTCAGCATTACTATGGATTCTGTGGGCGGCGATTTGATGAACCGCGCCACTCGCAACGCTGTTGGCCGGCGTATGGCAGTGCTGTTTATTGAGTTCCGCACCGAAACCGAAGACCGTATGGTTGACGGTGAAGTGGTCACCGAAGAAAAACGGGTAGTGGATAAAGGCATCATTAGCCTGGCTACGGTGCAGTCTGCACTGGGTGCGAGTTTCCGTATAACCGGTCTGGACTCGATTCCGGAAGCGTCGGAGCTGGCACTGCTGCTGCGCGCCGGTGCACTGGCCGCGCCCATGTACTTTGTACAGGAACGAACCATTGGCCCTAGCCTGGGTCAGAAAAATATCGACGCTGGTATGATGTCGGTATTGTTGGGCTTTGTGCTGGTGCTGATTTATATGGCGCTTTACTACCGCGGTTTCGGGCTTATTGCCAACGTATCGCTAACCTTGAACCTGATGCTACTTATTGCCTGCATGTCGATTCTGTCGGCCACGCTGACGCTGCCGGGTATCGCTGGCATCGTTTTAACGGTGGGTATGGCAGTAGACGCCAACGTCCTTATATTTGAACGCATAAGGGAAGAGCTTAAAGCCGGCACCGCGCCGCAGCTGGCTATAAATGCCGGTTACTCGCGGGCTTTTGTCTCCATTTTTGATGCTAACATCACAACCTTACTGGTGGCGCTCATTTTGTTTGCCATGGGTTCCGGTCCGGTGAAGGGTTTTGCGATTACCTTAAGCCTGGGCATTATGACATCGATGTTCTCTGGCCTGGTGGTCAGCCGCAGTATCGTCAATGTGGTTTATGGTGGCCGCAGGGTCGAAAAACTTTCGATCGGAGGGAAGCAGGCTAATGCATGACGCTCAGGAAAAACCGTTTGATTTTATGGGTTTTCGGAAGATTGCTACGATACTCTCGATTACTCTATTGGTGCTCGCTATCGGCCTGTTGGCGATTCGCGGGCTGAACTTCGGCATGGATTTCACCGGCGGCACGTCGGTGGAATTTGAATACGAACAAGCGCCAGCGCTTGCTGGGATACGCACAGCGTTGAGTGATGCCGGCTATGACCAATTTGTAGTGCAGAATTTCGGTTCTGATAAAACGGTTTTGGTGCGGTTGTCTGAGTCTGCTAACGACATGTTGGCCCAAGAGATTACCAGCACCTTAACCGCCGGCGGAGCGGAGCTGAAGCTGATCAGTTCGGAGTTTATAGGCTCCCAGGTAGGCGAAGAACTGAAAGAGGACAGCGGTTTGGGCATGCTGATTGCCTTGCTGGTGGTGCTGATTTACGTTGGCATGCGCTTTCAGTTCAAATTCGGTATTGCTGCCGTGCTGCCTCTGGCTCACGACGTTATCATTGTGCTGGGTATTTTTTCGCTGTTTCAGTGGACCTTTGATCTTACAGTTCTGGCCGCCCTGTTAGCCATCATCGGCTACTCTCTGAACGACACTATTGTGGTGGCGGACCGTATCCGGGAAAATTTCCGCACCATGCGGGTAGGGGACTCATGGGAGGTGATCAACACCTCCATTCACCAGACCATCAGCCGTACCATTAATACCTCCGGTACCACGCTGGTGGTGCTGATTGCGCTTTACGTGTTCGGCGGTGAGGCGATTAATAAATTCGCCCTGGCGTTGATCATCGGCGTAGTGGTGGGTACCTATTCCTCTATTTACGTATCGGCGAACTTGCTGATTGCGCTCGGCGTGTGCCGTGAAGATCTGATCCTGCCGGTGAAGGAAGGTGTGGTCGGCCAGGATGAAGACGAGCAGCCGCCGGAATGGTTGAACCGTATGTAGCTCTTTTGAAAGGGCCCTGTTGGGAAGCCCTGCTATTTTATTGGCAGCGGTTTTGTAACCACAAAAAAACCGCCAGTCTCTCGGGATTGGCGGTTTTTTTGTGCCTGCCTTGCTAGTTGCTAGCAGGGCAAGTGTGCTTTAGCGGGGCAAGCGGCCACGGAACGGATGCAGTTCCTTCAGCAATTCACGAAACAGCTTGGGGTTAGCCACAATCAGCTGCTTTGCGTTACTGGCTGATGGGTTGCCAGAGAAGTCCCCTGTCAGGGCGCCCGATTCCATGGCCAAGGCAACGCCTAGGTCTAGGTCGGCGCCTTCAGGACGAAAGGCAATCACTGCGTCAAGATGGCCGGCTGACACCCGTGCGATGTCCAGCACCACACATCCGGATGTACGGAAAATGCGTGAGTTGGTCGCCAGAACGGTGGCTATTTCGCCCCAAAGCTGAGGGTTTTCGTCTTTGCGGGCCTGATCCAGAACGTTAGTAGCCAGAGCCGCGCTGGTTAGCTGGCGCACTTCTGATACTCGCACCCGGCGGCTGTTCAGTGCGGCACCGTGGCCGCGGCTGGCCGCGTATTCTTCGCCAGTGATTGGGTTAACAATCAGCAGACTCTCAATTCGGTTGTTTTTTTTCTGGGCCAGTGCTAGAACAAATTCCGGAATACCTCGCAGAAAATTGTCGCGACCCAGAACCGGAAAGATGTGCCAGCTTTTGTCATAGGTGCCAGCATCCGCTGCGTTCAGGGGAGCAATGTTGTGGTCTTTATAGGCTTTTTCGAGCTGCTCTACGAAATTATCGTAAATGGCCTTTTCGACGCGATCCAGCTGACGCTCACGCTCGCTGTTGTCTTTGTCGCTGGGTTCCTGGCGCTCGAAATGTGCTTTCAGGTAGTCCGATCCCTGGCGCGCAACGCGCAGGGCCATTTTAATCGCTGGTTGCATCTGAGTAATCATTATCCGGGTGTATGAAGGCCGCGTATCATAGCAGTCGATGCGCGCTTTGTCTGTTTTTAGACTCCGCACAAGCACGGATAATAGCCATTTGACCCGCGGGTTGCCCGCCGGCTTTCGTGATTTATCTGTTATTATTGCTGCCTAATTTTGCTGACAGGCCGTTACCATGCACAAACCGTCGCGCCCGCTGGGCTCACCCGACACCTACAATGACCGAATTCGTATTGTTCTGGTGGAAACCTCCCACTCTGGCAACATCGGTGCGGTAGCGCGAGCCATGAAAAATATGGGGTTGGGAAATTTGTGGATGGTAAACCCGCGATCGTTCCCTGATGAAACCTCGTACGCTCGAGCCGCCGGAGCATCGGATGTTCTGGACACTGCAACCGTGGTGGGTAGCCTTGATGAAGCACTGGCAGATTGCGTGTTGGTGATGGGCACCAGCGCCCGCGGGCGCAAGGTACCCTGGCCAGTGATGCCGCCAGATCAGGCCGCAACTGCGGCAGCCAGTCATTGCGGCCAAGGCACAGTGGCGCTGGTGTTCGGCCGAGAGAATCATGGGCTGAGCAACGATGAACTGCAACGTTGCCACTATCATATTCATATTCCGTCCAATCCGGATTACAGCTCATTGAATCTGGCGATGGCGGTTCAGGTGATGTGTTATGAGCTGCGTATGAATTATCTGAAGGGCCTTGAAGCAGATGCCAGGCGGCCCTACTTAGAACCGATTGCGCAGCCTGGTGACGCAGGGTGGGACGTTGCTCCTGCCAGCGTTGGCGATGTCGAAGGCTTTTTTGGCCATTTGCAGCAGGTACTGGAAGAAATCGATTTTCATCGTCGGGACAAACCACGCCAACTGATGGCGCGTCTGCGCAGGTTGTTCCAGCGGGCGAAATTGGATCAGATGGAAGTTAATATCCTAAGAGGTGTTTTGTCGGCTGTTCAAAAAACAGCAGGCGCCTCGGGTGTCGAGCAATCAACCTCCGATACCGGGCCGCAAGCGCCGGAGCAGGATCAAGGCAAAAGTCATGTTTAGACGTCTAAGAGAAGATATCAGCAGTGTGTTCCACCGCGACCCCGCTGCGCGTAACACCTTTGAAGTTCTGACCAACTATCCTGGCCTGCACGCACTTTTGCTGCATCGGGTGGCACACTGGTTATGGGGGGTGGGCTTGAAGTGGCTGGCTCGTACCCTTTCTACGCTTACGCGTTGGTTTACGGGTATTGAGATTCACCCCGGTGCCACCATTGGTCGGCGCTTTTTTATCGACCACGGTATGGGCGTGGTTATTGGTGAAACCACGATTATTGGTGACGATGTTACGCTGTATCAAGGCGTTACCTTGGGCGGCACCAGTTGGAACAAGGGCAAGCGCCATCCCACCATTGGTGACGGGGTGGTTGTAGGCGCCGGAGCCAAAATATTAGGGCCCTTTGAAGTAGGCGCTGGTGCCAAAGTGGGTTCCAACTCCGTGGTCACAAAAGCGGTGCCAGCTGGCGCAACCGTCGTTGGTATACCGGGCCGCGTGATTGAAAAAGATAAAGACGAGCGAAGCTCGCGGCGGCGGGAAATGGAAGAACGCATGGGCTTTGACGCCTATGGCGTTACCGAAGAAATGCCAGACCCCCTGGCGCGGGCAATGCGTTCGCTGCTTGATCACATGCACGCGGTAGATGATCGCATGGAAATAATGTGCAAAGCCCTGCGCAAGGTAAGCGCCGATTATCCGAACGGAGACTTGCCAGTGTTGTCAGAGGATGATTTTGATTGCCTACGCGATGCAGACAGCGACGCCTCGCGCAAAAAAACCCGCGAAGACGCAAAAGTGGTTGCAGCGGCGGCGGTCGAATCGAGCGCCAAAGCCGATAGTATAGTCAGCGCACACGAGAGCGCTAAAAAAAGTGTCGAAGAGAGTGCCGAAGAGGGCACCAAAAAAAACGCAAGCGAGCCCACCAAGGATAGCGGCTGAATACTTGACTGAATTAGTAGGTCAATTCATACTCGTGTTTGCGAATCGAGGTCAATTCCCATCGCGGGGCGGAGTTTATGAAGTTGACAACAAAAGGTCGGTATGCGGTAACCGCGATGCTAGACCTTGCACTGCACGGTGATCATGGGCCGGTTACACTTGCTGATATATCAGCCCGCCAGGAAATCTCCCTGTCGTACCTGGAACAGCTATTTTCGCGGCTGCGGCGCAGGCACTTGGTGGCCAGCATCCGCGGCCCGGGTGGTGGTTATCGCTTGAGTCGCGGCGCCGATGCCATTTTTATATCAGAGGTGGTAGAAGCGGTCAGCGAGTCTCTTGATACCACACGCTGTGGCAACAAGGGCGATTGTCAGAGTGGCGAGAAATGCCTGACTCATCACCTTTGGTCTGACCTCAGCGAGCAGATTCATCAGTTTCTGGATAACATTAGCTTGAACGACCTGATGAAAAAACGTGAAATCCGCCAAGTGGCGGACCGCCAAAATCTGCGCCAGAGCGCTGCGGGTTTTGAAACGATCAACACCCGGCTGCTAAGCGAACAGGCTCCGGTTTAAGTCTGGTTTTAGCACCATGAAGAAACCCGTTTACCTCGATTATGCGGCCACTACGCCCGCAGATTCTGTTGTAGCCGCAGAAATGATGCGCTACCTGACACTGGATGGCGCCTTTGGTAACCCTGCCTCGCGTACCCATGGTTATGGCTGGCAGGCCGAAGCGGCGGTAGAAACTGCACGCCGCCAGGTGGCAACGTTGATTAACGCCGACCCCCGCGAGATCGTGTGGACATCTGGCGCGACCGAGTCTGACAATCTGGCGATTCAAGGCGCAGTGGCCGGACACGATGCTGCCCACATTATTACCTCCATGATCGAACATAAAGCCGTTCTGGATACCTGTAGCTGGCTGCAGGAGCAGGGCGTGAAGGTTACTTGGCTAAAGCCTGATGCCTGTGGCCGTATTCACGTCGGACAAGTGGTTGAGGCGCTGACGCCACAGACCGTGCTTGTGAGCCTGATGCTGGTGAACAACGAATTGGGCAGCATTAGTGACATTGCTGCCATCGGCGCCCAACTGCGTGGCCGCGGCGTGCTTTTTCATGTTGATGCAGCCCAGGCCCCCGGGAAAATACCGGTAGATGTAAAGGCCTTGAACGCCGACTTGCTGTCACTGTCGGCGCACAAGGTTTATGGCCCCAAAGGGATAGGCGCGCTTTACGTGCGACGCTCTCCGGACGTGCGTATTCAAGCGCAGATTCACGGTGGCGGTCATGAGCGCGGCATGCGCTCTGGCACCCTGCCGACGCATCAGATTGTGGGTATGGGTAAAGCGTTTGAGTTGGCAGCAGATAGCCTTTCTGCCGACAGTGCCAGGCTGGAACAGCTGCGTGGGCGTTTTTTTGGGGCGCTGGCAGAGCTTGCAGGGGTTTCTCTAAACGGGAGTCTCAATACCGGCCTCAACGGCCGTGAAACCAATGATGACGCCAAACTGCGAGTGCCCGGCATTATCAATTTGTCGTTCGCGGGCGTTGACGCAGAAACCCTGATGCTGGGCCTGCGTGAATTGGCAGTGTCTTCCGGTTCAGCCTGTTCATCGGCGACACTCGATCCGTCTTATGTCTTGCGGGGGATCGGGCTAGACGACAAGCAGGCTCACCGTGCGCTGCGGTTTTCATTTGGCCGGTACACTAGCGGCGAAGAAGTCGACTTTGCGGCGGCACAAATTATTGATGTTGTTGGCCGGCTGCGGTCTGCGCGGTAGGCACCGGCCCCGTGACTGCGTATAATTGCAGGCTCGTTTTTTATCTAACCTCTAATGGAGAATCACCATGGCAAATGAACGCACGCTGTCGATCATCAAGCCTGATGCCGTTGCAAAAAATGTAATCGGCAAAATCATCAGCCGTTTTGAAAAAGCGGAACTGCATGTTGTTGCAGCAAAAATGATGCACCTGAGCCAGGACCAGGCTGAAGGCTTTTATGCCGAGCACAAAGAGCGTCCGTTCTTTAACGACCTGGTTGCGTTTATGACGTCTGGCCCGGTGGTTGTTCAGGCTTTGGAAGGCGAAGGAGCCATTTTGACAAACCGTGACCTGATGGGTGCTACTAATCCGAAAGAAGCGGAAGCAGGCACCATCCGCGCCGACTTTGCATCGTCTATTGATGCTAACGCGGTCCATGGCTCGGACTCGGCGGCTTCCGCAGAGCGCGAAATTGCTTATTTTTTCAATGATAATGAGATCTGCCCGCGCGGCTGATTTTGTTCACCGGGGGCAGCGTTGCTGCACCCGGAATGGTTATTTGATTGAGGTTATATAATGACAGCACCCGCTGAAAAAACAAATCTTCTGGGAATGCCCAAAGCCAAGCTTGAGGCTTATTTTGAGTCCCTGGGGGAAAAACGTTTTCGCGCTACTCAGGTGCTGCAGTGGATTCACCAGCGTGGTATTGGTGACTTCGATGAAATGACCAATATGAGCAAGCCCCTGCGGGACAAGCTCAAGCTGATTGCCGAAGTACGTGGCCCGGAAGTGGTCTACGACGAATTGGCCAAAGACGGCACCCGTAAATGGGTGATGCGCATGGACAACGGCAACAACATTGAAACCGTGCTGATACCTGACGGTGAGCGTGGCACCCTGTGCGTGTCATCACAGATTGGTTGCAGTCTGGATTGCAGTTTTTGTTCAACGGGTAAGAGAGGCTTTAACCGTAACCTGACCTCTGCCGAGATTATTGGGCAGGTGTGGGCTGCGCGCAAAACGTTCATGCCTTATGCTCCGGGCCCAGATCGTCCGATTACCAACGTGGTAATGATGGGTATGGGCGAGCCTTTGTTGAACTTCGACAACGTCGTAGACGCCATGAATCTGATGATGGAAGACTTGGCCTACGGCATTTCCAAACGCCGGGTAACCTTGAGCACGTCGGGTGTGGTTCCAGCGATCGACAAACTGGGTGAGGTTACCGATGTTTCATTGGCTATTTCTTTGCACGCCGCAAATGATGAACTGCGTAACCAGTTAGTTCCTATAAATAAAAAGTATCCAATAGCAGAGTTGCTGGCCGCTACCCGCCGCTACTTAAGCCGTCTGCCAGACAAGCGTAAGGCAACGATTGAATACACTTTGATGGCTGGCGTGAACGATCACGTCGATCAAGCGCGAGAACTGGCTGAGGTTCTGCGTGGCTTGCCATGTAAGATCAACTTGATACCATTCAATCCGTTCCCGGAAAGTGGCTATGAACGCCCGAGCATGAATGCCACCCGACGGTTCCAGACGGTGTTGAACGAGGCAGGGTACATTGCGACCGTACGTATGCCCCGTGGCGATGACATAGACGCTGCTTGTGGGCAGCTAGTGGGTAAGGTGGAAGACCGAACTCGCCGCAGCGCTCGCTATATTGCGGTGCAGCAGGTTTCAGCGTAAATACCCGGCTGTGGATGCGGCGGGCCTTCTCCAATAGCAGCTTCAGGATGAGTTCACGGCGATGGTAAATCAGTTTGTCAGTGCCCGTTTTATGATGTCGCTGATGCTGGTGGCAGCGATGTTATCGGGCTGTGTGACGACCACCGACAGCCGCTTTGCCCGCGAAGCAGATCGCCAAAAAGCGTTGGCAGATTACGTTCAGTTAGCATCAGCGTACATCGGCCAAGGAAATTTTGAGCGAGCCCGTCATCATTTGGAACGGGCCCTGGAAATTGATTCGAAGAATTCGCCGGCGTTAGCCGCAAAAGGCCTTGTTTTCGCCAACGAGGGTGAACCCGAACTGGCTGAAAGCAATTTCAGGCGCGCGATCTCTGCCGATTCAAAAAATACCCGCGCCAACGTTTATTATGGCGCGTTTTTGTATGGCCAAGGCAGAATGGAAGAGGCCCGCGATCAGTTTGCCAAGGCCTCTGGCGACACCGGTTATCGGGATCGAGGTTCCGTTTTTTTCAACCTGGGAATGACTCAGGAGCAGCTGGGTGATTTTCCATCTGCGGTTAGCAGCTATCGCCGTGCGACCGAGTTGGCAGGCAGCGATCCCAAAACGTTGCTGGCATTGTCCCGAGTGCTGCTAGAAACCGGTGATGTGAAATCAGCCGACTTCTATTACAGTCGGCTGCTAACTATAATGCAGCGCAGTGACCGCTTGCAGCACTCATCTGAAAGCCTGTTGGTGGGAGTTCGCATTGCTCGCCTGCTGGACAAACGAGACCAAGAGGCCAGTTTGGCGTTAATGTTGCGGAATAATTTCCCCGAATCAGCAGAACTCCGGCAATACAAGGTACTGATGTCTAATGGTCAATGAAGAGAATCAAGCTGCCCCTGGCAATCGGCCGGTGGGCCCGCAGTTAAAAAAAGCCCGCGAGGCAAAAGGGCTTAGTGTGGTTGAAGTGGCCGAAGCCCAGTATCTTCGCCCGGCCATTATCCAGGCCATCGAAAATGGCAAATATGAGCTGATTGATACAGAGCTCTTCCTGAAAGGCTACATACGTGCCTATGCTCGCCAAGTAGGCTTGGATGGTAACGCCCTGATTGCCGACCTTGACCGAGAGCTGGAGCCGATGCGCGAGGAGCAGGCACAGGCTAAAGCTGCAAATCCGTTGATTGATATAGAACGCCGGCGGTGCAAAAAACGCCGTGTAGCCAAAACCGCATTTTGGCTGGTCGCGCTGGCGGTATTGGGCTTTTTGATATTTGCGTTTATTTACAGTCCTTCGCAGTTGGCGAATTTGCAGGGCGCCGGCGCATTCACCGGTGACACAGCACAACAGAATGCTTTAGAAAGTGGTTTAAACGGTGCCGTAAGTAGCATCGACGATGACTCAACAACACAATCTACGCCAGATGATTTTCTGCCAAACGAAACGAGTGATGGCGATGTGTCGGCTTCGCCCGCGAACGCAGAGGGTACGCTAGAACCGCTTATAGCGGCAGGCACAGGAACTTTTTCTGACGGCGAGGCTCCAGCTGACGGCTCGGGGTCTTCGCCAGCGCAGACAGTAGGAAATTTGGCTGCTATCGTCGACAATGATCTTTTGACGTTAGATACAGAAGAGGCACCCCAAGTTGCCGATAACCGGGGCCGGTTGGAAATTGAATTTATTGATGATTGCTGGGTTCAGATTCGAGATTCTTACGGCAGAAGCCTGGCCAGCGGTCTGAAACGCCAGAGCGACCGCATTGATTTGCGCAGCGAAACCGACATTCGCCTGGTGATTGGTGCCGCTAATGCGATAGGGGTCATGCGCTTTGAAGGCGCCCCGGTCGATCTTGGCAGTAAAGGTATTGTTGGTAATCGCGCCGAGTTTGTTTTGGCTTTGAATTAATAGCTCAACGTAAACGCCGATACTTTTGGTTTTCACAGATGGGTTCTCCCAAATGAAGCACGAATCTCCGATTAAAAGACGTAAATCCCGCCAGATTATGGTTGGCAACGTGCCAGTGGGTGGCGACGCGCCGATTGCCGTCCAGAGTATGACCAACACTGAAACCTGCGACGTGGAAGCAACGCTGGGGCAGATACAGGCCCTTCAAGACGCCGGCGCCGATATTGTCCGCGTGTCTGTGCCGTCAATGGAAGCCGCAGAAGCGTTTGGCCGTATTCGTGCCCGCGCGGGTGTTCCGCTGGTTGCCGATATTCATTTCGATTACAAGATCGCGTTACGGGTGGCAGAACTGGGCGTTGACTGCATACGCATCAACCCGGGTAACATTGGTCGGGAAGACCGCATCAGCGCGGTCATCAGTGCCTGCCGCGACCGCAATATTCCAATTCGGATCGGCGTTAACGCAGGCTCGCTAAGTAAAGATCTGCAGCGTAAGTACGGCGAGCCTAATGCAGACGCACTGGTGGAATCCGCCATGCGCAACGTCGATATTCTTGACCGCCACGACTTCCAAAATTTTAAGGTCAGCCTCAAAGCGTCCGAAGTGTTTATGACGGTAGAAGCCTATCGTAAGATTGCCACGCAGATTGACCAGCCTTTGCACCTAGGCATCACCGAAGCCGGCGGTTTCCGTTCCGGTACTGTGAAGTCGTCTATCGGGCTTGGTCTATTGTTGATGGATGGTATTGGCGACACTATCCGTGTATCGCTAGCAGCAGATCCGGTGCAGGAAATTAAGGTTGGCTACGACATACTCAAAAGTTTGCGCTTGCGCTCCCGCGGCATTAACTTTATTGCCTGCCCCAGTTGTTCGCGGCAGAATTTCGATGTTATCAAGACCATGAACGATCTGGAAGTGCGTTTGGAAGACGTGAAGGAGGCTCTGGATGTGGCCGTTATTGGTTGTATCGTGAACGGCCCAGGCGAAGCCAAAGAGGCCGATATTGGCTTGACCGGTGGCAGCCCGAAAAACCTGTTTTATATGAATGGTAAGCCTCAGCAGAAATTGGACAATGCAAATTTAACCGACGATCTTGAGCGTCTGATTCGCAAAGAAATTGCTCGCCGTCAAGAAGCCGAAAAAGCTATTTTTGCCCGTTCCTCTGAATGATATGCAACGAAGACGGTTACAGCGATCGATAACACTTATCGAATACAACAGCCACAACAGGTAGACAATGCATTGGCGCAGCGCCATTGCACAAACCACAGAGACGTTTAAGGGTTCAACTTGGCTAAGATTCAGGCAATTCGCGGGATGAACGATATCCTGCCCGAACAGACTCCAGTCTGGCAATATGTCGAAGCAACGGTGCGCAAGGTGTTGGGGCAATACGGGTACCAGGAAATCCGTATGCCGATTGTGGAACAGACCGACCTGTTCAAGCGCTCTATCGGTGAAGTGACCGACATTGTTGAAAAAGAAATGTACACCTTTGACGACCGTAACGGCGACAGCCTGACTCTGCGGCCTGAAGGTACTGCTGGTTGCGTGCGTGCGGCCGAACAGCACGGCCTGCTGTTCAACCAAACCCGGCGGATGTGGTACACCGGCCAGATGTTTCGTTACGAGCGCCCGCAGAAAGGGCGTTACCGCCAGTTTCACCAGGTGGGTGTTGAATGTTTTGGTATGGCTGGGCCAGACATAGACGCAGAACTTCTTATTCTGACAGCGCGCTTATGGAAAACGTTTGGTTTGGCTGACCATGCGCGTCTCGAAATCAACTCGATTGGCACAGCTGAAGCTCGCCGAAACTATCGTGAGGCGTTGGTTGCCTACCTGCAGCAATTCAAAGCCGAGCTCGATGAAGACAGTCAGCGCCGGCTTGAAAGCAACCCTTTACGGATACTGGACAGCAAAAGCGTGGCTACCCGTAAGGTTCTGGAGCAGGCACCAAAACTAGACGCCTGGCTTGACGACGAATCTCGCGACCATTTTGAACGCTTGAAGCAGTTGTTGGATGCCGCCGGGATCGAGTACACGGTGAATCCGGCGCTGGTTCGCGGCCTGGACTACTACGGTAAGACGGTATTTGAGTGGATCACAGAGAGCCTGGGCGCCCAAGGCACAATTTGCGCCGGTGGCCGCTATGATGGGCTGGTAGAGCAGTTGGGCGGCAAACCCACGGTCGCCGTTGGTTTTGCCATGGGCGTGGAGCGTCTTATTCTGCTGTTAGAAACCCTTAATTTGATACCCGAGTCGGTCAACAATCAGGCCGATGTGTACGTTACCGCCATGGGCGATCAGGCGGTTTCGCCAGCGCTGCTTCTTGCTGAAGAACTGCGGGACCAGCTGCCGGGCTACATCATTATTAGCCACTGCGGTGCGGGCAGCTTTAAAAGCCAAATGAAAAAAGCCGATCGAAGCGGCGCCCGTTATGCACTCATTCTTGGTGATAACGAGCTTCAGAATCAGAGTGTCGGCCTTAAATCTTTGCGTACAGATGAGCCCCAGCAAGAATTCCCTCGGCAGCAGGTTGTCGAGGCTCTGGCGCAGGCGCTGTCGCACTAATTCTTTAAAAGCGCCGTTTCTAATTTATAACAGGAGTTATCATGGCCGAATTGCGTACAGATGAAGAACAGGTTGAAGCGATCAAGCAGTGGTGGAAAAACAACGGTAGTTCGCTGCTGATTGGTATTGGTGCGGCCCTGGCGATTGTGTTCGGCTGGCAGGCGTGGCAAAACCAGCAGGCCGAACAGCGTACCGAGGCCGCCAGCCAGTTTGTCACTCTGATGAACGCCTTTGGCACCGAAGATGAAACCACCGCCGACACCATCGCGTTCGTGGCTAAGACCCTGCGCGATGATCATGCCGACAGCGCTTACGCGGTTTACGCCAATTTAATGCTGGCTCGGGTTCAGCTCATGCAGAACAATGACGCCGAAGGCGCTGTTGAATCCTTGCAGTGGGCACTGGATAAAGCGGTGGAGACTCAGCCTCTGGCTTTGGTTGTGCGCAGCCGGCTGGCGCAAGCCCAAATGGCTCTGGAAGATTATGATGCTGCGTTGGCCACCATTGACGGTGCCAAAGACAGTGACGCTTTTGGTGCCAGGTTTGCCGAATTGCGCGGTGATATTTTGCTCGCGAAAGGCGATCAGGCAGGGGCACGTGATGCCTACCTGGCGGCCCGCGAACAGGGCGAAGAAAATCGCAATGGCGTTCTGCAACTCAAACTGGCGGATCTGGGTGTCGGGGGTGATGCGTGACGTTAAGCGCATGTTTCCGGCAGCTGCGCGCCAGTGCTGTGGTGCTTATTGCAGCCACTCTTATGATTGGTTGCAGCGCCAACGATACGTTTGAACAGCCCGCCCAATTGCCTGATGTTGACCAGCAGGTTTCATTTGAGCGGGTTTGGAACGTTACGGTGGGTGACGGCCATGACGACGAATTTCTGTACCTGGCACCGCTGAACGCCGGCGACGTTGTGTACGCCGCATCGGCTGATGGAGAGTTGCTCGCCCTAAACGCAGAAACCGGTAAACAGATCTGGGAAAATTCGGTGAAAGACCGGATTTTTGCCGGTGTTGGCGGCGATGCCAGTCAATTGTATCTGGTGAGCCGTGATGCCGATTTGCTGGCGCTTTCGCGGGAAGACGGCAGCGAGCTTTGGCGCGCGTCACTGCCGACTGAAGTTCTGTCGGCACCGCAGTCCAATGGCAGTCTGGTGGTTGTGCAAACCACCGACGGCCGCGTGCTGGCATTCAATGCTGCTGACGGTGAAAAACGTTGGCAATATGACAGTGTTGTGCCGGCCTTGTCGGTTCGTGCCGCAGCGCCGCCGCTGGTAGGTGCTGACGTTATAATAAGCGGCTTTGCCAACGGCAAACTGCTGGCTCTGTCTACAGAATCTGGCCAGCCGCTGTGGCAGTACGAGGTAGGTGCGCCCCAGGGCCGTACCGAGCTTGAGCGCTTGGTCGATATTACCAGCCAGCCTCTGGTGCTGGAAAACACGATTCTGGCGGTGGGCTATCAGGGCAAGCTGGCACTGATTGATTTGCGCACCGGCAATGAGATCTGGAGCAAGGCAGCCTCCAGCCTGTATTCGCCAATGGTCAGTAATGGCAACATTTTTCTGGCGTCTGCTAACGGCGACCTGGTTGCTATGCGTGGGTCCGATCGCCGTGGCCTGTGGACCCAAGATAAACTGGCCTGGCGCCAGCTGACCCAGCCAGTGCCCTTCGACGATTACCTGGTGGTGGGTGACTTTGATGGTTACCTGCACGTGGTGTCCCAGGAAAGTGGTGAGCTGGTAGGGCAGATGAAATTTGATGGTGACGGTATCCGCGTACCGGCCCAGCGCCTGAGTAATGGTAATCTGCTGATCTTCGGCAACGGCGGTAAACTCGCCGCTTATAGGTTGCAATCGAAAAACTGACGCCACACGCGGCCCGGCTCTCAAACCGGGCCGACTTCTTTTGTGAGTAGCGAATGACATTTTTTTTGAGTAGTGAAACACTATGAACCTAGTAATTGCCCTGGTGGGCCGCCCCAACGTGGGCAAGTCCACATTGTTTAACCAGATGACCCGTTCGCGGGATGCACTGGTCGCCGATTTTCCGGGACTGACCCGCGACCGTAAATACGGTGAAGGCAATTACGAAAATCAGCGCTTTATTGTCATTGATACCGGCGGCTTGATGGGCGACGAGCTCGGGCTTGACGCCGCGATGGCCAAGCAGTCTTTGCAGGCGGTTGAAGAAGCCGACATTGTTCTGTTTATTGTGGATGGCCGCGCTGGTGTAATGCCCGGTGATCAGGTACTTGCTGATCAGCTGCGCCGATCGGGTACGCAGGCTCACCTGGTGATTAACAAAACCGATGGCCAGGATCCAAACCTGGTAGCATCGGATTTTTATGCACTGGGTTTTCAATCCCAATTTCGCATTGCCGCATCCCACAATCGCGGCGTTCGATCTATGTTGGAAATTTTGTTGCCGACGCCGGAGGAAGATGCAGATATAGACGGGGCGCATAATCACCCCGGCATTCGCATCGGTATCGTGGGCCGCCCCAACGTGGGCAAATCGACACTTGTAAACCGGATGCTCGGTGAAGAGCGCGTTGTAGTTTACGATCTGCCAGGTACCACCCGCGACAGCATTTATATTCCCTACGAGCGCTTGGGCCAGGAATATACCCTGATTGATACGGCTGGGGTGCGGCGGCGCAAAAATGTGCGAGAGGTGGTAGAAAAGTTCTCGATCATCAAAACCTTGCAGGCCATAGACGACGCCCACGTGGTGATTTTGGTGATTGACGCCCGCGAGGGGTTGGTCGACCAAGACATGCATCTTATGGGCTTCGTGCTAAGTGCCGGCCGTTCGTTGGTGATTGCTATCAATAAATGGGATGGCATGAACGGCGAAGACCGTGACAAAGTAAAGGAACAGATTCGCCGGCGTTTGGACTTTCTGGATTACGCCGACAAGCATTACATTTCGGCGTTGCACGGCTCTGGAGTGGGTGTGATGTACCAGTCGGTCAACGCCTGCTACGAATCGGCTATGGCAAAATGGCCAACCAATCGTTTGACTACGATTTTGGAAGATGCGATTGCTCAGCACCAGCCGCCCATGGTTCATGGCCGTCGTATTAAGCTGCGCTACGCTCACCAGGGTGGCTCCAATCCGCCGACGATTGTGGTACACGGCAATCAGACAGACTCTTTGCCCGGTGCTTACAAACGTTACCTCGAGAATAGCTTCCGCAAGGTGTTAGCGGTAACCGGCACCCCAATCCGCTTCGAGTTTCGCTCCAGTGAAAACCCGTTTGCCCATAAAGTGGACCGGATGACGCCGCGGCAAAAAGTTAAAAAAGACAACGATGAAAAGAAGGGCGGAGGTAAGCCCAAAAAAGCGCGTCAGAAGAGCTTGAAGCGATGATCGTTAGAATAGTATAAAGCGCTAGCAAAAAAAAACCGGCCCGTTATGAACAATAACAGGCCGGTTTTTTATGGGCGTTGACCCTGCGAGGTTAGGTTTTGCTGGCGTCTTCCACCTGCTTGGCCTGAACAGCGGTGATGGCGATGGTGAATACGATGTCCTCCACCAGTGCGCCACGCGATAGGTCATTCACCGGTTTATTTAGGCCCTGCAGCATAGGCCCAATGCTGACCACGTTGGCGCTTCGCTGCACTGCTTTGTACGTCGTGTTGCCGGTATTCAGGTCGGGGAACACAAACACGGTTGCGCGGCCGGCTACCTGGCTATTGGGTGCTTTGCTAAGGCCCACGCTTGCAATGGCGGCGGCGTCGTACTGCAGGGGGCCGTCAATCAGCAGGTCCGGGCGCCTTTCGCGCGCCAGCCGGGTAGCTTCGCGTACCTTATCGACATCCCGACCGCTGCCAGACTCGCCGGTGCTGTAACTGATCATCGCCACGCGCGGCTCAATGCCGAATGCTTCGGCTGATTGGGCGCTCTGGATGGCAATGTCTGCCAGCTGCTCCGGGTTGGGGTCCGGATTTATGGCGCAGTCTCCGTAAACCACAACCTGCTGCGGTAACAGCATGAAAAATACCGACGACACCACTTTGGCGTTGTTGTGGGTCTTGATCAGCTGTAGGGCAGGGCGCACGGTGTTGGCGGTGGTGTGGATAGCACCCGACACCAGACCGTCGGCTTCGTCCAACGCGACCATCATGGTGCCTAAAACCACATTGTCTTCGAGCATGCTTTCCGCCATTTCGGCTGAAGTGCCTTTGTGTTTTCGCAATTCCACCATAGGCGCCACGTAGCGCTTGCGCACCTCAGACGGCTCGATAATTTCCAGATCGGGTGGTAACTCCATGCCCAGAGAAGCCGCTACGGCGCGTATCTCGGCGGCACTGCCGATCAGCGCGCAGCGCGCAAGCTGGCGCTGATGGCAGATGATCGCTGCCTGCACTGTGCGCGGCTCGTGGCCTTCCGGTAAAACAATGCGCTTGTTGGCGGCACGGGCGCGCTCAGAAAGCTGGTGGCGAAACGCCGGTGGCGACATACGGGTCTGGCGCGGCACCTTAAGGTGTTCCTGTAGCCAGTCGGTATCGATACGCGGCGCGATAAGGTTCATGGCAGTGTCGATCCGCTCCGGGTCGTCGATAGGGATAGACCTCGACAGGCCGGCCAGCATGTGAGCAGTTTCGTAGGTGTTGGTGGTGGTGCTAAGAACCGGCATGCCGGTTTCCATGGCCCGGCGACACAATTCGATGACTCTTTGGTCTGGTAGTAGACCGCCAGTGAGCAGAATCCCGGCCATGGGCACGCCATTCAGGGCCGCTACGGCGGCAGCCACAACGATATCTTCGCGGTCTCCGGGAGTCACCAAAAGGGTGCCAGACTTGAGGATTTCGGTCATATTGCTGATGGTGCGTGCGCAAACAGAAACACGGTGCACCCTGCGGGTCTGCATCTGGCCCTCGTGCAGCACGTCTACCTTCAGTTCGCGCGCTATGTCTGAAACCCTTGGTGCCAACAGGCTCGGTTCCCAAGGTATTTCGGCTAACAACCGATACTGCCCGCTACTAAATACGTTGCATTTGTTGCGGTAATCTTCAGGCGGTATCGCGGTGAGGGTTGTCATACCGGGTATTTTACGTTCTTTTGGCGCACCGATTTTGTTAAGAATGACGCCCAAAACGTCGGCTTCATTCTGCCCCGAAAACAGTCGTGCAGAAAAACCAAGTTGTTCGTCTAGCTCGATGGGGTTACAGCCTTTGGGTGACGTTAGCAAAATGATTTCAGAACCCAGGTTCCGCGCGACCTCGGCGTTCAGGCGGGTAATGTAGGTGCCATCCTGATCGGGTTCCAGGCCCTCTATAATCACCACGTCGACCGTGCACGCCACTTTCTGGTACTCGCCCACCACACGCTCAAGCAACAAGTCAGATTTGTTGTGATTGAGCGCGTGCTGTGCTTCTTTCAGGGTAATCGGTGTCGGCGGTTTAAGATGGCTGTGGGAGCGCACAAACTCGACGGAAGAGTCTTTGCCTTTATTGTGGGTTGCATCGGCTTGGTGCACCACCTGGCAAAACGGCTTATAAAAACCAACGCTGACACCGACCTGCTCCAGTGCTCGCAACAGGCCCAGGCACACAGACGTCAGGCCTGAATCTGTGGAGGTTGGTGCAATAAAAAGACTTTTTGCCATAGTTAAAAATTCCGCCGCTAGCGTTGTACAAATCGGTTAGTTGAGTTCAGCCAGGCGTGCTGCTTCGCCAGCGATGACCCTTTCTTCGTCGGTAGCAATCACCAGTATTGGGAATCGCGACTCTTTACAGTCAATTCGGCCATCACGATTGAGGCCATTATCATCATTATTTTGCTGATCAATGGCGAAGCCAAGCAGCCCCAGCTGATTGACGGTCTGCTGGCGTACACGGGCGCTGTTTTGGCCAATGCCACCGGTGAACACCAGGGCGTCAAGCCGGTTCAGCGATACCATCATGGCTGCGACATATTTGGCCAGACGGAAGCAGAACACATCAATGGCCAGTTGCGCTGACGGATCACCTTGGTCCGCCAGGTCGCTCAGGGTGCGCATGTCGTTGGTTTGCCCTGACAGCCCCAGAAGACCGCTGCTGTGGTTGAGTTCGTTGTGCAGTTGCTCGGCGCTCACGCCTTTGCTCTGCAAGTAATCAAACAGTCCGGGATCTACGTCCCCACTTCGGGTACCCATTACCAGACCCTCTAGAGGTGTCAGGCCCATGCTGGTATCAACGCTTTTGCCATCGCGTATGGCGGTAATGCTGCAGCCGTTGCCCAGATGCGCGGAAATAATGGAGGTCTCAGCGGTGGATTGCTCCAGGCGGAGAGCTGCCTGTTGCAGCATGTAAGCGTGGCTGGTGCCGTGGAAGCCGTAGCGGCGAACGCCCCAGTCACGGTAGTAGTTCTGTGGCAGCGCGTAATGGAATGCGTGTTCCGGCAGGGTCTGGTGGAAAGCTGTATCAAACACCGCCACCTGAGGCACCAACGGAAACAGCTCGCGGGTTGCCATAATGCCTTCAACGTTAACCGGGTTGTGCAGTGGAGCTAGCAAATTACAGGCCTTTATAGCGACCAGCACTTCGTCGTCGATCAGTACCGCTTCGCGAAAGGTTTCACCACCATGAACAATCCTGTGGCCAATAGCCGCCGGTTGTTTCGGCATCAGGCCCTTTTTCTGCGCTGTATCCATCAGTACGGCCAGGGCTTCCTTGTGCGTGGTGTTGGGAGGCAGCCTGGTGACGTCGCGTTGCTTTCCAATGCGAAAGCGGGCATTGGGAGTGTTCAGTCGTCCTGCCAGCATCGAGGCAATCTTTTGTCGATCTTTGTCAAAAAGCGCAATTTTTAGCGAGGAGCTACCGCAGTTCACCACTAATAATGTGTTTTCCATAATTCTGGATTTCCAGTTTTTCAGATTCTTTAATGGCTTGTGTACGAATCCAACCACTGACTGAATTCAATAGCGGGTAGTGGTCGACTGTAAAAGTAGCCTTGGGCGCAATCGCAACCTGCCTTTTGCAGAAATTGGACCTGTTCTTCCTCTTCAACGCCTTCTGCAATCAGTCTGAGCCCCATGCTGTGTGCCATATTGATGATTGCACTGACAAGAACTGCGTCATCCGGGTCTTTCAGAATGTCTTGTACAAACGATTTATCAATTTTGAGTGTGTCAAACGGGAAGCTTTTCAAGTAACTGAGAGCGGAATAGCCGGTGCCAAAGTCGTCTACAGACAGGCGCACGCCGTGCTCGTCAAGCTCCTGTAAAATCTGGGCGGTTTCAATCGAGTTGTCCAGAATGAGGCGCTCGGTAATTTCCAGTTCCAGAAACTCGGCCGCCAGGCCGCTGGTAGACAATGCGTCCATCACAGAGGTAACAAAGCCTGCGGCGCGGAACTGTCGAGGTGAAACGTTCACCGAAATTCCAATATCGCGACCCAGTTGGTTTTTCCAAGTCACGGCATTTTGGCAGGCCTGCTGAATGACCCATTCACCAATAGCCGTTATAAGCCCGGTCTCTTCGGCCAGCGGAATGAAGCGGTCGGGCATGACCTGGCCAATTTCCGGATTGTTCCAGCGCAGTAAGGCCTCTGCTGCCAGCAGGTTGCCGTTAGAGGTGCTTACAATGGGTTGGTAAAATAACTCGAATTCTTCTTGTTGCAGAGCGCGCCGTAGGCGGGATTCAAGCTGAAGGCGTTCGTGGGATATTTCGCTCATCTCTGGCGAAAAGTGCACGTAGTCGCTTTTGCCTTTTCGTTTGGCTTGGTACATAGCCGCATCGGCGTGCTGCATCAGCTCGCCGCTGTTGTCAGAATCTGCTGGGAACGCCGCAATACCGATGCTGGTGGTGACGTATACCTCGTGACTGTTTAACTGATAAGGCATTGAAAAAGTTTTGAGTATGCGTTCGGCTACTTGAGACGACACCTCGGCGCTTTGCAGCCCCGGCAGAATAACCAAAAATTCATCGCCGCCCAGGCGGGCGACTGTGCTGCTGCCCCGCAGGCAGCTGGAAATGCGTCTGGCGGCTTCGATCAGCAGGGTGTCACCGGCATCGTGGCCGAGGGTATCGTTAACATGCTTGAAGTTGTCGAGGTCAAGAAACATCACTCCAACTTCGGTGCTTTCGCGCCGGGCTTGCGCCAGCGCGAGCTTTAGGCGGTCGAGTGCCAACATGCGATTTGGCAGTCCGGTCAGGATATCGTAATTTGCCTGGCGCAGTAGCTGGCGCTCATAGCGTTTCCGAATACTGATGTCTTCACCCAGAATGAGAAATCCGGTGGTATCTGCTTTTGCGTCCTTGATGGGCGTTACGATTAGCTGCTCCCAGAAGCGCTCGCCGTTGCGCCGGGCGCTGGTCACTTCGCCCTGCCAGACACCCACTCGCTGCACCTGCAGGCGAATGGACTTCCACAGTTTTTCGGCCTCCCGATTATCCGAGTTATCGCTGCCCAGTGACCCTGGGTGTTTGCCGATGATGGAGAGGGCACTGTGGCCTGTTAGTTGGCTGAATTTTTGATTAACAAATTCAATGTGCCATTGACGGTCGCAAATGATGACGGATGACGGGCTTTGCTCAATGGCCTGAGAAAATTTCTGGATTTCCAGAGCATCTTGCTCTTGGCGGGCGATGTCCTGATTCAGGCGCTCGCGCATTTGGTTAATCGCGTCGGTTACCTGGCCCAATTCGTCTTGACGTCGGCTGGGCGTATCAGGTCGATTCAGCGTTAGCGGGCGCTTCAGATTATGAATTGAAAATTCCCTGGCGTAATCCGCCATAGTGGTCAGATGTCGGGTAACAAAAAACCGGAAAATCCAGATAATAAGAATGGAAATAAACAGCGTTTGTAAAAATTGAGTGGCGAGAATAATGCCCACCCGCCTTTTCATGTCTTGATTTACCCGCGCAAGGTCAGCGGTAATGGTAAGTCGCCCTAGCTTGAACTCGTCGCCCTCAACATGAACCAGCTCAAAGCTGTGAACAATGGTGGCGACGTCGCGGGGGATTTCACCAATCACCAATTCAGAACTGGGCTCAATCGCAAGCCGTAAGTGGACAATGTCCGGGAGGCTGAGAATGCCTTCCAGCTGAATTTGCAAAAGCTTCTGATCGAGTGCCCACAGGCTTCGCGCCAGTCCTGAGCTGTCGCTGGATTCAACGGCCTGCATGCGTGCTGTGATTTGCGTAAGCTCTTTGCGGTAGTCCGAGTAAAGTTGAATGGCAGAAGAGATGAATGTAAATGCCAGGCTGAATATCAAGACCCAGGCCAGTAAACGCAAAGACAGCAGCGAGCGCTGACGAAGCAGGTTCAGGCGCCTAAAAAATGTTGTCATATCAGGGATAAGTTGCCCGCAAGTGGTCAGAATCTAGCGAAAGGTCTTAGCGGACTATAGCAGCCAAAGTTTCGCGTTGTCTTGTATTGGTCGGGGTTAAAAGGAAGAAAAATAAAAGTTGGAATATACGCAACGGCTTATTTTTTTAAGCCACTATAGGGCTTGATGTAGATCAACATGAGGATATGCGGCAAGTCGTAACCTGAATTCAGATCGAAACACGAGAATTTAGGAGATTTGCCATGTATTTGGACACTGTTGTTATCGCTGGCATCGTAACTGTGCTGCTGATGGTGGCATTTTTTGTAGGGTTTGGCGTCTTTATTATGCGCGATCAAAAAGCCCATGGCCCTGACGCTAATGAAATCGCGGGTAAGAAGATAGATAAGCCATCTTAATTGAGGTCACGAGACCTGACAGGAGAACATTAAGACGAGTAATATAAAAAATCTCCGGAAACTTAGACAGTTTGCGGAGATTTTTTGTATTCCAGAATAAGGCGAAATAGGTTGAGCGAATTGGCGTCCCCTAGGGGGTTCGAACCCCTGTTGCCGCCGTGAAAGGGCGGAGTCCTAGGCCGCTAGACGAAGGGGACGCAACATATTCAACTACTTGCCTCATTGAGGTGGCGCACATAATATGAGCCGACCTTGCCTGTGTCAACACTTTTTGCCGCTATTATTCAGTTTGCGATCGCATCCTTTAGCGCAGGCTCCAACTCCGTGAAGCGGAATTCGAAACCCTCAGCCTGAAGCCTGGCGGGAATTGCGCGCTGCCCGGTCAGCAGCAGTCCGGACATTTCGCCCAACGCCAGCTTTAAGGCCACGGCGGGTGCCGGCAAAATCGTAGGGCGATGGAGCACACTACCCAAGGTTTTTGTAAATGTTGCATTGGTCACCGGAGACGGACTAACAACGTTGTATGCCCCCGATGCGGTCTCGGTAGTCAACATCCACAGCAAAGCCCCTACAACATCCTGTCGGTGCACCCAAGGCATGTACTGCTCGCCACTGCCAAGCTTGCCACCGACACCGAGTTTGAATGGCAGAATCATGCGTTGTAAAAAGCCGCCGTTGGGGCCCACCACGATTCCGGTTCGCGACAGGCAAACGCGCACACCCACATCAGCGAGCTCCATAGCGGTTTGTTCCCAGTCACTGCAGAGGCGATGGGTGAATTCGTTATGTGGAGGCGTCGCCTCGGTTACTTCAAGGCTACCCTGGGCGCCGTAAAAACCAACAGCGGATCCAGACACCATAACCTGCGGCGGTTGGAGCCAGGTTTTTGCCACATTAACCAGCTGTTGCGTAAGTTCAATACGGCTGTCGCGAATTGCTTGTTTGCGCGTCTCGCTCCAGCGCTTATCAGCAATGCCTTCGCCTGCCAGGTTGATAATGGCATCAAAGCCTTTATGGCCCCGCAATTTGGCCAAATCCGGCAGCGCCTCAACTCGACCGCATATAGCGCGCACATCTGCTGCACTCTGTCGGCTCAAAACCGTAATTTGGTCTCCGTTTGCGAGTAATTCGCGGCATAGAATCCGTCCGATAAAACCGGTGCCACCGGTCAGCAATATGTGTCTGCTCATGATGTTTCCATTCCTTGCATAGAAGGCCCCTTAGTGGTGAAGGGTGTCTGCTGCCTTGTTTACCGGGTACACTGTCGCATAGACAATTACTATGGCAACAACCTTAACAGGGTAATGGTGAATGTTCGATTGGAAAGACATTCTGGATTTCTGGTTTGGTGAGTTAGACAAAAATGGGCTGCCTGACCCGGTTCATAGTAATCGCTGGTTTCTGAGTAACCGAAAGTTCGATCAGGAAATCCGTAGGCGTTTTTTGTCGTTGGTATTGTTTGCCTCAGAGCAGGGTCTTGACCACTGGCAGAAAAAGGCTGGCGGCGTGCTCGCTGAAATTCTGTTGCTTGACCAGTTTTCGCGCAACATTTTTCGCGGCGGTGCTTTGGCATTTGAGCAGGATATTCTGGCTCGAAAGTTATGTAAGCAGGGTATGAGCAAAGGTTTTGACGTGTCGTTACCGGCCATTCAGCGGGGATTTTTTTATATGCCCTTGCAGCACTCCGAACGCCAAGAAGATCAGTCACTTGCGGTAGAGTGTTTTGAACAGCTCACAGCATCCACTAGCGGCTTGTTGAAGGAGTGTATGGGCAGTTTTTTGCAATCTGCCCTTGAACACCAGGCAATAATCACGCGCTTCCGCCGTTTTCCGCATCGGAATAAAGCACTGGGGCGAACTAACACAAAAGAAGAGAGCGACTATTTGCTCAATGGAACACGTTTTGGCCAGTAAGTTTATGATGTTCCTGTCACCGGATTGGCCAGTAATGGATTTTCCTCACTAGAGACGCTATGCACCAAGCAATCACCACTGCGCAATTTATTTATGATCTGATCGGGCGTCAAAGCCCGCTCAATGTCATTTTGTCGGCGATAAGTACAATGGTTGAAGAGCAGTTTCCCGATGCCATGGTGTCGGTGATGCTCTATTCGGCGCAGACTCGAACGCTGACCTTGGTCGCCGGTGATGCTTTTAGCCAGAACTATCGGCAAGCAATGCGCGACATACCAATTGGTCCGGAGGTGGGTTCTTGCGGAGCCGCCGCCTATCTTCGCGAGATTGTGGTGTGTGAAGACCTATTAACCGATAGCCGCTGGGTAAGTTTTATCGACCTGGTGAAGTCGGAGAAAATCGCAGCCTGCTGGTCAGCACCGATCATTTCCCCCTCTGGTGAACTACTGGGAACCTTCGCCACCTATTACCGACACTGTAAATCGCCAGAATTGTCCGAAATCACCCTTATCCGCAAAGCGGCCGGCCTTGCCGCCCTTGCGATAGAGCACCATGCGGAAAGGGATCGCAGAGTGTCGAGTGAGCAGCGTTACCGGTCTCTGTTCAGCCAGCACCCTGATTGTGTCTTTGAGATTGGCCTTGATGGCCGCTTTGTGGACTGTAATCCGGCAGCGGAAGTCATCTCCGGTTATGGTCGCGATCAATTGGTCGGAGAGCATTTCAGCAAGGTGTTGTTACCCGAGTTTTACGACGTCGCTAATGAAGCGTTGATTTTGATGGCTGGAGGTGAGTCCCATAGTTACGAAATCGCTGGTTTGAACGCGTCGGGCGAAGCCATATTTGTAGACGTCATTAACCTGCCTATCGTCGTTGATGGCGACGTTAGGGGCGGTTATGGCATCGCCCGGGACATCAGCGAACGTAAAAAAGCTGAAGATCGTATGCGGTTGCTTGAACGCGGCATTGAGGCAAGTCCGAACGGCGTTGTGATGCTAGACGCGAGCGTGCAGGACTATCCAATGGTTTATGTGAACCCGGCATTCACTGAAATGTCAGGCTATCAGCCCAAGGAAGCTATCGGGAAGGGTTATTTGGTGCTCTTTGGAAAAGGCACTGCGCCGGAAGCGTTGCGCTTGATTCGGTCAGCGTTGGAGCATCAGGAAGAGTGTGAAATTACGCTTCTGTCCTACCGGAAAAATGGTTCCACCTTCTGGAAAAAACTGACAATAACCCCGGTCTACGATGGCCGTGGAGAGTGCACTCACTACATTGCGGCCCAGCAGGACGTTACGCGTCAACTGAAAAGTGAAGAGCTTCTTGACTATCAGGCTCGCCACGACCCTGTTACCGGATTGCCAAACCATCGGCTGTTTGAGGCGCACCTCAGTCAGGTATTTGTCCGTGCGCGCGGCAAGACCAGCGACATGGTGCTGTTGTATGTCGACCTTGACGATTTCAAGTCGCTGAACGAAAGTCTTGGCCGCCAAGTGGGGGATTTGTTGTTGGCGGTAGTCGCCGATCGCCTGCGCAATTTGTTAGCCAATGATGATGTGCTCACCCGTTTGGCAGCAGACGAATTTGTTATCATGCGGCCGGCCTTGCAAGCTGAGGCTGAAGTGAAGATGCTTGCCAGCCAAATGTTGACTTGCCTTGCGGAAGCCTATGACATAAAAGGCCAGCGCTTGAGTATCAGCGCCAGTATTGGCATTGCGTCAGATGACGGTTCAGTTGAGCAGCCAAAAGAACTCTTGGACAACGCCGCTCTGGCAGTGCGCGAAGCCAAACGCCAGGGCGGCAATACCTTTTGTTGGAACCATGGTGCAGCTTCTACCGCCGGCACCGAACAGGTGATTATGCGGTGTGAATTGATGGAAGCCATCGAAGCCCGGCAGTTTGTGGTGTATTACCAGCCTCTGGTGGAAGCTAAAACCGGCCGTTTGCGCAGCGCGGAAGCATTGGTGCGTTGGAATCATCCGGCTCGCGGACTGTTGCTGCCCGGGGCCTTTATTTCGTTGGCGGAACAGACCGGCCAAATCGTTGCTATCGGCCGCTGGGTATTGCATCAGGCATGCATGGATATGGCTCAGCGCTGGCGCCAAACGGGCCAAGCGGTGTCGATTGCGGTCAATATTTCGCCCTTACAGTTTCGTCGGCCAGAGTTCATCGATGACGTGCTCGCCGTGCTTGAAGCCAGCGGGTTACCGCCGGAATTGCTGGAGCTGGAAGTGACGGAGGGCGTGCTGCTTTCCGGTATCGATAAGGCGATCTCCATGCTCGAGAGTCTTCGTGACCTGGGAGTTCAGGTGGCTATTGATGATTTTGGTACTGGCTTTTCCAGCCTGAGCTACTTGCGTCAGCTACCTATTACCAAGGTAAAGCTGGACCGCAGTTTTATCATCGATGTCACAACCGATCGTGGCAGTGCTGCGATTGTACAAGGGGTGATTACCATGGCGCACCATCTTGGCCTTTTGGTAGTGGCCGAAGGCATAGAAACGGTTGAGCAGCAAAACTACCTGGCGGCCAGTGATTGCGATTTGCTACAGGGTTTTTTGTATTCCAGACCCGTGCCGTTGGGCCAGTTTGCTCTGGGGCTGGAATACTGATTCGCTAAAAGTACGTTATTGGTCGGGGGTGTCTGCCGTCTGGTTTAGCAGTTCGGGTTTTTTCAGCGCCCGCGCCAGCAGCTCCCGCTCTTGCGCCAATACCAGCGCACATTGCTCAGCCATCTGCTCGCCGATGCCTTCTACCCTGCGCTCCAGAAATACCCGCAATTCGTCAGAAAACTCCAGCATTTTATCGCGTTCATCTGCTTCCTTTTTAGAAGTGAACAGCAGATTGTTGGGATCAGCCATTGCTTTCTCCTTGCCATCACGGTCGCTGAAGTAAAGCGCTTGTACGCCCATATACGTCTCCTTGCCGGGTGTTTAAGCCGGTATCGACTGTTTTAAAATGAAAAAACCTGACCAACGCAAATGCACCGATCAGTGCGCGAGGCAGCTTAGCACTGTTTATATATACAGTTCTAGTGGCACGGGCTGCGTCAGACGGTATATTGGTGTTAATGTTTCGCCTTTAATTTCACCAATCAGGCCATCACTATGCCAAGGTTCCTTCATACCGCCGACTGGCAAATAGGGCGCTACTTCAATCGTTTTGATACCGATAACAGCAGTGCACTGGCTGATGCGCGCTATGGCGCTATCGAACGCCTGGCGCAACTGGCGGTGGAGCATAACTGCGATGCCGTGTTGGTGGCCGGCGACGTTTTTGATGCGCAAGCCGTATCTGACCGCTGCATCCGCCGCACATTTAATGCGACCTCGGGTTTTAAAGGGCCTTGGGTAATGCTGCCGGGCAACCACGACGCAGCGCTGGCCGAAAGCGTGTGGACCCGCGCCCGGCGAATCAACGCGGTGCCAAACAACGTGCACCTTGCACTACAAAGCGGCGTTATAGAGTTACCACAGCAGAAAATTGCGGTATTGGCGGCGCCTTTGACCCAGCGCCACACCTACGATGATTTGACCGCGCCCTTTGATTCAATCAGCACCCCGCCGCAATGGCTGCGGGTGGGCCTGGCCCACGGCAGTGTGCAAGGTGTGTTGGCGGAAGACATTGACGCCACCAATCCGATTGCGGCCGATCGTAGCACAAGCGCCGCGCTGGATTACTTGGCGTTGGGTGATTGGCACGGCCTGAAACAGATCAATGAGAGAACCTGGTACAGCGGTACCCCGGAGCCTGAGCGCTTCCGTAATAATCAGCCGGGTTTTGCACTGTTGGTGACCGTGTCCGAACCTGGCGCTCTGCCTGAGGTGGAAGCACTCGAAACGGCACGCTATCACTGGCATCAATGGCAAGAAAAGTTGGTGGTAGAGACCGATATTGATGAGTTGCTGAAGCGTCTTGACGAGCTACCGGAAAGTTCCGTTTTGGATCTTAAGCTGGAAGGTAGCATCACCCTGGCGGGTGAGCAGCGTCTGGCGGATGCTTTGTCCCGCGCTGAGGCTCGTTATCGCAGCGTTACCTATGATCGCTCCCGTTTGTTGCTGGCGCCCACGGAGGAAGATCTGGCAGGATTGCAGGCCAGCGGCTACGTTGGTGATGTGCTTGAACAGCTGCAAACCCGGCAGAGTGGTGCCGAAGCGCAGACTGCCCGCGATGCCCTGGCCATACTCGCTAACCTGTTACTTGAAGCCCGCAAGGAGAAGCATCAATGAAACTTGAAAGTGTGCGGGTGGAACAGTTTAAACAGTTTAAAAAACCGTTTTTATTGAATGGGTTGAGTAACGGTATTAATGTTATTTCCGGGCCAAATGAGGCAGGTAAAAGCACGCTGGTGCGGGCAATCCGGGCGGCATTTTTTGAGCGCCATCGCTCCAAGTCGGCCGAAGATTTGCGGCCTTGGGGTGATTCATCTGCAGCACCCACCATCGAATTGGTGTTTCATCATAATGGTCAGAACTGGCAGTTGAACAAGAGCTTTCTGCAGCGTAAACGCTGTGACCTGTCGATACAGGGCACCACTTATAGTGGTGAGGAGGCAGAAGAAAAGCTGGCGCAGCTGTTGGGTTATCAGTTCCCCAAAAAAGGCGCGAGTAAAGAAGAGCACTGGGGTATCCCGGGGCTACTCTGGGTAGAACAGGGCAGTGGGCAGAATATTGAACAGGCCGTTGTGCATGCGGGTGATCATTTGCAATCGGCGCTGAACAGCCTGGTATCGGAAGTTGTCAGTGAGGGTGGTGATGGGTTGATTCACACCGTACGCCAGCAGCTTGGCGAACTGTTGACCGCAGGTGGCGCACCCAGGGGTGAATACAAGCAATTGCTGGCCGACGAGCTGCCCGGGCAGCAAGAGCTTGACGTGTTAGAAGGCCGCATAGATCAGTATCAAAATCAGGTAGACCGGCTCGCCAAGGTGGCGCGGGAATTTCACAAGATTGACCGTGAGCAACCCTGGATAAAGGTGCGTCAGGCTCTTGCTGAGGCCCAAGAGTGTTACCGACATATTGAGTCGTTACAGGGCCAGCAGCAAACGTTGAACCAGGCTTTGATCTCGGTACAACAACGTGCGGCACTTTTACAGCGCAACAAACAGCAGGTACAGGCAGATGGCAAACAGTTGCTGCAGCGCGACCAAGAGCACAACACGGCGCAGCAGGCACTAAATGACGTACAAGCGTCCGCAGCCGGTTTGCATGCTGCTTTAGAACAGTGCCAGAGCCAGTATCGCGATGCGCTGGAGGTAGAGCGTCAGGCCGGGCTGTTGGAAACTCGGCAGCGACTGGAGCATAGCAGTGTCAGAGCAAAAACGCAGTTGCAGCAGTTGTCTGAGCGCAAATCACGGGCGGTAGAGTTACAGCAGGCCCTGGGCGAGAGCCGTAAGCTGACGGCACGGCATCAAATCAGCATAGCCGCCGTCGATCAGTTGCGCACAACTCAACGCCAGCTGGACGATACACGCCTGCGTTCCCAGGCAATTGCCACGCGAATTGAATGGCAACTGGAGGCTGGCCAACAGATCGAGTTGGGTCAGGATACGTTGCCGCATCAGGGCGAGCAATTGTTACTGAGCAGCACGCGCCTGCGAATTGCGGGTGTTGGCGAGTTTACAATTACCCCGGGTGGCGATGATTTGGCCCGCTGTCAGCGTCAGCTGGAACAGTTGCAGTTGGGCTTGGGTGAGCAGTTACTGACACTGGGTGTTGCAGACCTGGCGGCGGCAGAACAAACGCTGGTCGCTCAGGAGCGTGCGCAAGCGGACGTGTATCGATTGCTGGAATTATTGCAGTCGTTGGTGCCCGGGGGTTTGGCTAGTCTGGACAGCGACTATCAGGCCTTGAACGCGGAGCTTGAGCGTAACTACGCAGAAAAGGAGGCTTTGGCACCCGCTACGACATTGGCTCAAGGCTTGCCGGCTCAGGCTCAGGCGCAAGATCTGCGCAGTAAAGCTGAAAATCGGTTATCAGCAGCAGAGAAACGCTCCAGCGAACACGAAAAAGCGCTTTTGGCCGCATCCCATCGTTACCAGAACGCCGATCACGAGTGGCGCACGTTGCGCACCAGTCTGAACAGCGAGCAACGCCAGCAGGAAGTGATGCAGTTAGATAGCGATTTGACCGCAGTTGAGCAGGAGCAGGCGCGGCAACAGGAGCGTTTGACGCAGATGCTGGCGCAAATCGCCGCGGCGCGGCCGGAATTAGTGCAGCAGGATATTCAGCGCCTGGGAGCCAGCGCGGATCAGCTTGAGCAGGCTCAGCGAGGGCGCGAGCTTGAGTTGAAGGAGCTGCGGGCACGATTGGAGATCTGGGGTGCCGAAGGTCTGGAGGGGCAGCGTGGTCGTTGCCAGGCCGAACTGGAGCAAAACCGGCGCCGTTGCCAGCAACTGCAGCGCCGGGCAGAAGCGCTGCAGTTGCTGCTCGAGCTATTAACGGAAAAGCGCCAGGCGTTGACTCAGCGCTTGCAAGCGCCTTTACAAAGGCACCTGAATCATTACGTTACGGTGTTGTTTCCCGACGCTCAGCTGGAGGTAGACAGCCAATTGCTCCCGGGCCGTTTCACCCGCAACGGGGAAACCGGTCAGATGGCCGAACTCAGTTTTGGCGCCCGAGAGCAGATGGGGCTTATTAGCCGTTTGGCCTACGCCGATTTATTGAAAGAAGCCGGCAAGCCGACGTTAATCATTCTGGATGACTCGCTGGTACACAGCGATAGCGGTCGCTTGGACAGCATGAAACGAATTCTGTTTGACGCGGCGCAGCGCCATCAAATCTTGTTGTTTACCTGCCACCCAGATAACTGGCAGGACATGGGTTCAGAGACAATTAATCTGGAAGGGCTAAAGGCCAGGGCAGTGCTTTAACGATCCAAACGCGGGGGTCCTGATGATTATGTTGAAAAATTTCGCGTACGGCTGTTGACCCCGGATAAAACATCCGTATAATGCGGATCCGTTGTCAGGCAACAACTTACGACAACATCAGCGGGAATAGCTCAGTTGGTAGAGCGCAACCTTGCCAAGGTTGAGGTCGCGAGTTCGAATCTCGTTTCCCGCTCCAAATTTGAAAACCCGGTCTTGTAAAAGACCGGGTTTTTTTATGTTCGTTTTAACCACAGGGGCAAACACAAGGGTAATAGCGTTAGCGCTCGGCTATACTCTTGCGTCTTCTTTCATGCTGTCGGCCCGGAGACTTTCATGCGCGTGCATTCGCTGTTTCTGTATCCGGTCAAATCCCTTGCGGGTATTGCCGTGGACTCTTTTGAGCTGGACCAATTTGGCCCGGCCGGCGACCGGCGCTGGATGCTGGTTGACGACGAATGTCAGTTTGTAACCCAGCGTACAGTGCCACAGCTGGCATTGGTTCAGCCTTCGCTGGGTGCCGATGGCGGGGTTTCTATTACCCTACCAGGGCAACCGCTTATTGCGCTGCAAGCCAGTGGTGAGAACCTGTCTGTGCGAGTATGGCGCGATTGGGTTCAGGGCCAGGTGGGTTGTGATGCGGCCAATGGTGCCGTCAGTCGCTTTTGTGGGCTGTCTTTGCGCTTCGTATTCATGCCTTATAGCAGTTTTCGCCAAGTGCAGACCAATCTGGCAACAGAACGCCGGCGTGTTAGCTTTGCTGATGGCTATCCGTTGCTGGTTACCAATACGGCGTCACTGGTGGAGCTGAATGAACGCTTGGCGGTTTCGGTGGATATGCGTCATTTTCGCCCTAATATTGTGGTTGATGGCGCCGCTGCCTGGTCGGAAGACAGCTGGCAGGCCGTTACCATAGGCGAGGGCAGTTACCGGGTGCTTAAACCCTGTTCCCGCTGTGTGATGACCACTGTTAACCCAGATACCGGGGAAAAAGCCGCCTCGGTCCAACCATTGCGGACGCTTGCGACCTATCGCCGCACCGCTGACGGCATCATGTTCGGAATGAACGCGATTCACGACTCGCCTTGCCGGCTGAGCGTGGGTGACTGCGTTATCGTGAATCAATCGGAGTAATAAACTACGTGCCTTTGTTAACGCTGGACGGGGTTTCCCTGTCATTTGGAATGCAGCCGCTGTTAGATAATGCCTCATTGGTGATGGAGGCCGGTGAGCGGGTGTGCCTGTTGGGTCGCAACGGCGAGGGCAAGTCTACCCTGCTGAAAATCGTCAACGATGAAGTAACGCCAGACGGCGGCATCGTCCGCTTGGAAGACGGCGCGGTGTTGGCGGTGTTGCCACAGAATTTGCCCTCTGGCGATATCCGCACCGCCTACGATGTGGTTGCTGGCGCTTTTCCTGAAACTGGCGCATTGCTCATTGAGTTCCACCATCTGACCCAACAGACAGACGAAAAGAGCCTGAACCAAATGATGAAGGTGCAGGAGCGTCTGGAGGCTTTAGACGGCTGGCGCCTGGATCAAAAAGTCACCAGCATGCTGGCGCAGTACGGGGTAGATCCCGATCGCACGCTGGATACTCTGTCGGGAGGCTGGCAGCGCCGGGTTCTGCTGGCGCGGTCGCTGGTGGCCGAGCCGGATATTCTGCTTTTGGACGAGCCTACCAACCACCTGGACGTGCCCGCTATTGCCTGGCTGGAAGACGCTCTGACCCAGTTCCGTGGTGCCATCCTGTTTGTGAGCCACGACCGTGCGTTTATTCGCCGAATGGCCACTCGGGTAGTGGAGCTTGATCGCGGTCAGTTGGTCAGCTTTGCCGCCACTTACGACCACTATCTGGATTTGAAAGAAAAAGCGTTGGAAGAAGAGGAGCGTCACGCAGCCTTGTTTGATAAGCGCCTGAAGCAGGAAGAAACCTGGATTCGCCAGGGCATCAAAGCTCGCCGTACGCGCAATATGGGCCGGGTGAGGGCACTTAAAGCGATGCGGGAAGAGCATCGCCAGCGCCGGGTGCGCGGTGGCACGGCCACTTTTGCGGTGGAAGACGCCGCTCGCTCCGGTAAGCTGGTGGCCGAAGCCCTGGGCGCCGGTTTTGCTTACCCGGGCCACCCTGCGGTTATGCGTGACATGAACCTGACCATTCTGCGCGGTGACAAAATTGGCCTGGTGGGTGAAAACGGCACCGGCAAAACCACGTTGGTGCGCCTGCTGCTGGGCGACCTGAAAGCCACTGAAGGCAGTATTCGCCGCGGCACAAACCTGGAAGTGGCCTATTTCGACCAGCTGCGGGGCGAACTGGATTTAACTCGAAACGCGATTGACAATCTGTCGGAAGGTCGTGAATTTATTGATATTAATGGTCAGAGCAAACATGTTATGGGGTATCTGCAGGACTTCCTGTTTACCCCGGAGCGGGCACGGTCGCCTGTCAGTGTGTTCTCTGGTGGCGAACGCGCCCGCTTACTGCTTGCCAAACTGTTCAGTAAGCCAGCCAACGTGCTGGTGCTGGACGAGCCCACCAACGATCTGGATGTTGAAACCCTGGAACTGTTGGAAGAGCAACTGTCGGAGTTTCGCGGCACGGTGATTGTGATTAGCCACGATAGAGAATTCCTGGACAACGTGGTCACCGAAACGCTGTTTTTGGACGGTACTGGGCAAGTGCACGAGTTTGTTGGGGGCTATACCGACTGGCGCCGCCAGGGTGGCCAATTTCCAGCCGAAAAAACCGGCAGCCGGCCCGATCGGCAGCGCGACAAGCAGCAAAAGCCGGAAAGTAAGAGCAAGAGCAAGCCAGCTGCGCAGTCCGGGACAAAGCCGACAGCGGCAAAAATCAGTTATAAGTTGAAACTGGAGTTGGAGCAGCTGCCGAAGACCATTGAGCGCCTGGAGCAGGAGCAAAAGCAGCTGCAAGGCTTCATCGGTTCAGCGGACTTCTACGCTAATTCTGCGCACAAAGTTGATGAGACTCTGGCCCGGCTGACGACGGTGGGAGCAGAGCTGGAGACCGCAATGGAGCGTTGGATGGAACTGGAGGAAATGACGGGGAAATGAATCCGGCGATTTTCTAGCTGATGGCTTGCCGGCGTTTTGCCGGCAAGCCATCAGCACAAGTCACGGCCAGTCTTAAAAAATACGTACGGCCAGTACATCGCACTCAGTGCCGTGCAGGACTCCGTTTGCGGTAGAGCCGAGCAACAATTGAAAGCCTTTACGGCCATGACTGCCGACAATCACCAAGTCAATGGCGTGTTCTTTGACCAAGCGGTGTACTTCAGACTCAGGGCGGCCAACGGTCACCACCTGATTTTCCTCGGTAATGCCGTATTCTTCACCGTACTTGGTCAGCTGCTCGCGGGCGGCCTTGTCGAGCTGGTCCTGTAATTCGGTCAAGTCCATCGGAATATCGCCACCGTAGGCGTAACCCACAGGCTCGACCACGTGTGCCAGGATAAGTTCAGCGCCTTGGCTAGTAGCCATTTCTTTTGCTTTGTTCAGGACTTGTGGCGCTTCTTCAGTTAAATCAATGGCAACCAGCAACTTCTTGTAAACAGGCATGGTTCTATTACTCCGTGTGTTGCGCATGTCAGGACTCTTGATTACAGGATAGTATGGTTAAGCTCGGCGGAAAAGGGGCTAGGCTACGTTAGGTTTTGTTTAGCAGAGTTCTTGGCTGCATTGAAGCCTTGCCATATTTTGTTCAGAGTAAGCCTGCGCAGTAACAATCGAAGTTGCTTGCGATAGGTCACGTTCAGAAAGAAATTGACAAACGGACAGTTTTTTCTCATCGTGTGGCCTCGATATTCAAACAGATGTATGAATTTGAATTGAAGATCGGGTAGCGGCCGCAGTGGTTAGAGGTTCGCTGCATCTGCAGTCGGAATCTTGCAAGTGAATGTGCAAGCACTCCGGCGCACAAAACAGTTCCAATCACAGACTGGAGATCAGTTGATGATTTACGAAGGTAAAGCCATCACGGTTAAAGAGATCGAAGGCGGAATCGCCCAGTTGAACTTTGACTTGCAAGGCGAGTCTGTCAACAAATTCAACCGTCTTACCCTAGAAGAACTCCGTAATGCGACAAACATACTGACGTCACGGACGGATCTTAAGGGTCTTGTTGTTACCAGTTCCAAAGACAGCTTTATTGTTGGCGCAGACATCACCGAATTTAAAGATTTGTTTTCCGGCCCGGAAGACGAACTGGTGGCCAACAACTTAGGCGCCAATGAAATTTTTAGTGCCATTGAAGACCTGCCATTTCCCACGGTTACCGCCATAAACGGTATTGCGTTGGGCGGCGGTTTTGAAATGTGCCTCGCCACCGATTACCGGGTTATGGCACCAAAAGCCAAAGTGGGCCTACCGGAAACCAAGTTGGGCATCTTTCCGGGCTTTGGCGGCACCGTACGCCTGTCACGCCTGGTTGGCGTCGATAACGCGGTTGAGTGGATCTGCGGTGCGACCGAAAATCGCGCAGACGTTGCTCTCAAGGTGGGTGCGGTCGATGCGATTGTTGAACCGGATAAGCTGGTTGACGCTGCGCTGAGCATTATTCACCAGGTGAACAACGGCAAGCTCGACAATTTGGCGCGCCGTGAAGAAAAGAAAGGCAAAATAAAGCTGAATGTCATGGAAAGCATGATGGCATTCGAGATTTCAAAAGCTTTTGTAGGCGCCAAGGCCGGGAAAAACTACCCGGCGCCGGTTGAAGCGATCAAGGTGATGCAGAAGCACGCCGGTATGACTCGCGACAAGGCTATTGAGGTAGAAGCCAAGGGCTTCGCCAAAATGGCGAAAACGGAGGTTTCTGCAAGTCTGATCGGTCTTTTTCTGAATGACCAAGAACTCAAGCACAAGGCGAAACGCTGGGCCAAAGACGCTGCCGATGTAAAACTGGCAGCGGTCCTGGGTGCAGGCATTATGGGTGGCGGCGTGGCGTATCAGTCCGCGCTCAAAGGCACGCCTATCATCATGAAAGACATCAATCCCGAAGGCATCGCCCTGGGCCTGAAAGAAGCCAAGAAGCTTCTGCTCAAGCGCATTGACAAGGGACGCATGAAACCGGATCAGATGGCGGACGTGCTGAACAGCATCACCCCGGCGCTAAACTATGGCGATTTCAAGAACGTAGATTTGGTTGTTGAAGCAGTTGTTGAGAATCCGAAAGTAAAAGATGCTGTTCTGCGCGAAGTTGAAGGTCAGGTTCGTGAAGACGCCATTCTGACGTCTAACACCTCGACCATCTCTATTGACCTGTTGGCAAAGAATCTCAAACGCCCGGAAAACTTCTGTGGCATGCATTTCTTTAATCCAGTGCACATGATGCCTCTGGTCGAGGTTATCCGCGGTAAGAAAACCAGCGACCGTGCCATTGCGACTGCCGTGGCTTATGCCACTGCTATGGGTAAAACGCCCATAGTGGTTAACGATTGCCCGGGCTTTCTGGTCAACCGGGTGCTGTTCCCGTACTTCGGTGGCTTTATTGGACTGGTACGTGACGGCGCCGACTTTCAGAAAGTCGACAAGGTGATGGAAAAGTTTGGCTGGCCCATGGGCCCGGCGTATCTGCTCGATGTGGTTGGCATGGATACCGGCAAACACGCTGGCGCAGTGATGGCTGAAGGCTTTCCTGATCGTATGAAGCACGAAGGCACCACTGCCATCGACGTGATGTTTGATAACAAGCGTTACGGCCAAAAAAATGAGAAGGGCTTCTACCGCTACGAGCTGGACCGCAAGGGCAAGCAGCAAAAAGTAGTCGACGAAGAATCCTATAAACTGCTGAAGCCGATTGTTCAGAGTGATAAAGAGTTTGAAGACGATGAAATCATCGCACGAATGATGATCCCGCTGTGTCTGGAAACCGTTCGTTGTCTGGAAGACGGCATTGTAGAAAGCCCGGCTGACGCCGATATGGGCTTGATCTACGGTATTGGCTTCCCTCCGTTCCGCGGTGGCGCACTGCGCTATATCGACCAGATTGGCTTGGACAAATTTGTGGAGCTGGCTGACAAATACGCAGATCTTGGGCCGCTGTATCAGCCTACTGACAAGCTGCGTGAAATGGCAAAAAACGGCCAGACCTTCTTTGCTTAACCCTGAACGAGATTTCCGAACGGAGAAAGATCTATGAGCCTTAATCCGAGAGACGTTGTCGTCATCGATTGCGTGCGGACTCCGATGGGCCGCGCCAAAAACGGCTGTTTCCGCAATGTACGTGCAGAAACCCTGTCGGCAACCCTGATCGACGCACTGTTCGAGCGCAATCCCAAGCTCGATCCGAAAGAAGTAGAAGATGTAATCTGGGGCTGTGTGAACCAAACCCGCGAGCAGGGCTTTAATGTGGCACGCAACATTTCCCTGTTGACAAAAGTGCCCCACGAAGCCGGTGCCCAGACGGTTAACCGTCTGTGTGGTTCGGCCATGAGTGCGATTCACACCGCGGCCCAAGCGATCATGACTGGCAACGGTGACATGTTCGTGGTGGGTGGTGTAGAGCACATGGGTCACATTAGTATGACCGATGGGTTTGATCACAACCCGGCGGCGTCTAAGTACACGGCTAAAGCCTCCAACATGATGGGTCTGACAGCAGAAATGTTGGCCAAGATGCACGGCATCACCCGTCAGCAACAGGACGAATTCGGAGCGCGTTCTCATCGCTTGGCGCAGGAAGCCACCGATGAGGGCCGTTTCAAGAACGAAATCGTCCCTATAGAAGGGCACGATGAGAACGGTTTTAAAGTGTTGATTGAGCACGACGAAACCATTCGTCCGGAAACTACCGCTGAGTCATTGGGTCAATTGCGCCCGGCGTTTGATCCGAAAAACGGCACAGTAACCGCCGGTACGTCATCACAGCTCACCGACGGTGCAGCGGCGATGGTGTTGATGTCAGCTGAACGTGCCCAAGCCCTTGGCCTTAAGCCTATGGCGCGGATAGTGAGTATGGCGGTAGCGGGCGTTGACCCGGCTATTATGGGCTATGGTCCGGTACCTGCGACCAAGAAAGCGCTCAAGCGTGCCGGCCTGAAAATCGAAGACATCGATTTTTGGGAGCTGAACGAGGCCTTTGCCGGGCAGTCATTGCCGGTGTTGAAAGATCTTAAGCTGATGGGTGTCGTGGATCAGAAAGTGAATCTTAACGGCGGTGCTATTGCACTTGGCCATCCGCTAGGTTGCTCTGGTGCGCGCATTTCAACCACGCTGTTGAATATTATGCAGGCTAACGGCGGTAAATATGGTGTATCCACCATGTGTATCGGCTTGGGCCAGGGTATAACGACGGTGTGGGAGCGGCTTTGATTCCCTGCGGAACCTAGCTGACGTTTAACAACAAGGCCCGGCATCTAGCCGGGCCTTGTTGTTTCTCCGAATGAAAAAAGCTGGATGGAAAACAAAGAATGGGTTGTCTTGCTATTCTTGACCCTGTAAAACAGTGAACTTATTCATGTCAGCGGCAGGGTCTTATTTATAGCCGACTGATTTTACAGCGAGTTTGCGGTTTGCTGCACAACTGACCGATTTATCGCCAAGGATACAGATCTCCGATATGGGTAAAAGTCTCGTAATTGTCGAGTCGCCAGCGAAGGCGAAGACCATCAATAAGTATCTGGGGGACGACTTCATTGTTAAGTCGTCCGTAGGGCACATTCGTGATCTTCCGGTTAGCGGCAGCGGGTCCACCAGTGACCCCAAAGAGCGTGCCCGCCAAGCCGCTGTCACGCGTAAATTGAGCCCTGAAGATAAGGTGGTGCACAAGAAGCGTAAAGCGCGTGAACAGCTGGTCGCCCGCATGGGTATAGACCCGGATCAAGACTGGAGCGCGCGCTATGAAATTTTGCCGGGTAAAGAAAAGGTCGTTAATGAGCTGAAACGCCTGGCTAAGTCTGCCGATCACATTTATCTGGCAACGGATTTGGACCGCGAAGGTGAGGCCATTGCCTGGCATCTTCAGCAAACCATTGGCGGCGAGCCGGAAAAATACCGGCGCGTTGTTTTTAACGAAATTACTAAACGTGCTATTCAGGGCGCCTTCGAAAACCCAGGCAAGCTGGACACCGATATGGTGCATGCCCAGCAGGCACGGCGTTTCCTGGATCGGGTAGTCGGTTACATGGTGTCGCCGCTGCTTTGGGCCAAGTTGGCCCGAGGCTTGTCCGCCGGCCGTGTGCAATCGGTTGCGGTAAAGCTGATTGTTGAACGTGAACGGGAAATTCGTAAGTTTGTGCCGGAAGAGTACTGGCAGCTGTTTGCAGGCCTCGCAACCCTAAGCGCCAAGCAGCCGGTGCGTTTTGAAGTGACCCGCTACAACGACAAACCCTATCGCCCGGTTAACGAGGGCCAGAGCAACGACCACGTCGCGCGGTTAAATGCGGGCAAGTTTGCGGTGACCAAGCGGGAAGACAAGCCTACCCGTTCGCGCCCGGGTGCTCCTTTCATAACGTCGACGTTGCAGCAGGCTGCCAGTAACCGCTTGGGCTTTAGTGTTAAGAAAACCATGATGCTGGCCCAGCGTTTGTACGAAGCCGGGTTTATCACCTACATGCGTACAGACTCCACCAACCTGAGCCAGGATGCCGTTAACAGCAGCCGTGAGTACGTAGAGTCGACCTTTGGCAAAGAATACCTGCCTGACAGCCCGCGCATCTATGGCAGCAAGCAAGGCGCTCAGGAGGCTCACGAGGCTATTCGCCCGACTGAAGCTACTCGTAAGGCGGTTGCTATTACCGGTATCGAAAAAGACGCCGAGAAGCTTTACGACATCATTTGGCGCCAGTTTATCGCTTGCCAAATGGCCGACGCCGAATTTCTCAGCACGTCTATCGTCGTCTCCAACGGCGATTACGAGCTGCGCACCCGTGGCCGCATCAGCAAGTTTGAAGGCTTTTTGAAAGTGGCGCCCCAGGCGTCGAAAAAAGATGAAGATTTAGCACTGCCAGATATACGTGTTGGCGAGAGCCTCGGCTTGGACAAACTCGAACCTACCCAGCATTTTACCAAGCCGTCACCGCGCTTCACTGAAGCGAGCCTGGTTAAAGAGCTCGAAAAGCAGGGTATTGGCCGGCCGTCTACTTACGCCTCAATCATTTCGACCATTCAAGATCGTGGTTACGTGCGCCTGCAGAACCGTCGCTTTTACGCTGAAAAAATGGGCGAAATTGTGACTGAAAGGCTGTGTGAATCCTTCGGTAACCTGATGGATTACAATTTTACTGCACAGATGGAAGGTGATCTGGACCATGTTGCGGAAGGCAATGTGGAATGGAAAAAAGTATTAAATGATTTTTATGGCCGTTTCCGGCAACAACTGGAGGTGGCTGAAGCGGATGACGACGACGGCGGTATGCGGCCTAACGAGCCTACGGAAACAGATATTCCGTGTCCTACGTGTGGTCGAAATATGCAAATTCGCGTGGCCAGCACCGGTGTTTTTCTGGGCTGCTCGGGCTACTCGCTACCGCCGAAAGAGCGCTGTAAAACCACCATTAACCTGGTGACCGGTGACGAAGTGGTCAGTGCTGAAGAAGACGTGGAAGGTGAGGGCGAAAGCCGCCTGTTACGGATGAAGCGTCGCTGCCCCAAGTGCAGCACGGCCATGGACAGCTACCTTGTAGACGAAACCCGTAAGCTTCACGTGTGTGGCAATAATCCGGATTGCTCCGGTTATGAAGTCGAACAGGGCAATTTCCGTATTAAGGGTTACGATGGCCCAACGTTGGACTGCGATAAGTGCGGCAGCGAAATGCAGCTGAAAACCGGTCGTTTCGGTAAGTATTTCGGCTGCACCAACGATGAGTGTAAAAACACCCGTAAGCTGCTGAAAAGTGGTGAGCCTGCACCGCCAAAGATGGATCCGGTGGCGATGCCGGAGTTGCAGTGCCAGAAAGTGGATGACACCTATGTGTTGCGCGATGGCGCGTCTGGCATGTTCCTGGCAGCCAGCAAGTTTCCCAAGAATCGGGAAACCCGTCCGCCGCTGGTACTGGAAATTAAACCCCATCGCGACGAGATTGATCCCAAGCACAACTACTTGATGGAAGCACCAGAGCGCGATACTGAGGGTAATCCGTCGGTGATCCGCTACAGCCGGAAAACCAAGGAGCAGTATGTAATGTCAGAAAAAGATGGCAAAGCGACTGGTTGGTCGGCTTGGTACGTGAGCGGCAAGTGGCAGCCTAAACAGAAGTGAATGCGGCGGACTGAGTCTGAAGTGATGGGCGGGTGAAAACCCGCCCATCACTGTTTATAACGACGAAAAAGCTCGGCTACTGAACTTAGGCGCTTTACTTTTTCGGGCGCAAACGCTTTATCAGTGACGACGTATCCCAGCGCTCGCCACCCATCTGCTGCACATCTCCGTAGAACTGGTCCACCAATGCCGCTACCGGCAGACGAGCGCCGTTTTTGCGCGCCTCTTCCAGGCAGATGGCCAAATCTTTACGCATCCAGTTCACCGCGAAACCGTGTTCGAATTCACCAGCAATCATGGTGGCGGACCGGTTTTCCATTTGCCAGGACTGGGCTGCTCCCTTAGAGATCACTTCAACAACTTTACTGGCATCCAGGCCAGCCTGTTCGGCAAAGTGCAGGGCTTCTGACAACCCCTGAACCAAACCCGCAATGGCAATCTGGTTGACCATTTTTGTCTTTTGACCCGCGCCAGCTGGCCCCATAAGATTCAGAGCTTTAGCGTAGGTGCTTAACACCGGTTCTGCTGTTGTAAAGTCGCTGCTGCTGCCACCGCACATGATGGTCAGTTGGCCCTTTTCGGCGCCTTGCTGTCCGCCAGACACGGGGGCATCCATAAAGCCCAGTTGGCGCTGTGCGGCTAGTTCGGCCAGGCGTTCGGCAGCCACGGCCGAGGCGGTAGTGTGGTCAATCAGCAGTGTTCCCTGGGCGGCATTAGCAAGAATGCCGGCGTCGCCTTCATACACTGCCAGTAAATCATCGTCGTTGCCCACGCAGGTAAGAACAATGGTACTGCCTTGCACTGCCTCGGCGATGCTGGCGCAGGCTTTGCCGTTATAGTCTTTTGCCCACTGCTGACTTTTGCTGCTGGTACGATTCCACACTTGGACATCGTAGCCGGCTGCTGCCAAATGTCCGGCCATGGGATAGCCCATAACGCCAAGACCAATAAAGCTCACGATTGTCATGATTTGCTCCTCAAAATTAGTACAAAACAAAAAAACCGCTAGAACTAGCGGTTTTTCTGATATTTGATCAGGATGCTTGCATCACTGAATCAATCTTTCGGGTAATCGCGTTTGGGCGCACCCGTGTAAAGCTGGCGCGGACGACCAATTCGGTAATTACCGCTAACCATTTCGTTCCAATGAGAGAACCAGCCGATGGTGCGCGACAGGGCAAAAACAACGGTGAACATGGACGTCGGAATGCCAATCGCCTTGAGGATCAGGCCAGAGTAAAAATCTACGTTCGGGTAAAGCTTACGCTCGACAAAGTACTCGTCTTCGAGGGCGATTTTTTCCAGGCGCCGCGCAATGCGCAGCAGTGGATCGTTTTCGAGGCCCAGCTCGCTTAGTACTTCATGAGCGGTTTCGGCCATGACCTTGGCCCGGGGATCAAAGTTTTTGTAGACCCGGTGACCAAAACCCATCAGGCGGAACGGGTCGTTTTTGTCTTTGGCTCTTGCAATGAAAGCTTCAATGTTCGCTTCTTCGCCAATTTCGGCCAGCATAGCCAGGACCGCTTCGTTGGCGCCGCCGTGAGCAGGTCCCCAGAGTGCTGCGATGCCAGAAGCCATACAAGCATAAGGGTTGGCGCCGGTAGAGCCTGCCAGACGCACGGTAGACGTGGATGCATTCTGTTCGTGGTCAGCGTGCAGGATGAAGATTTTGTCCATTGCGTTGGCCAGGACCGGATTTGGCTTGTATTCCTCACATGGGGTGGCAAACATCATCTGCAAAAAGTTTTCGGCGTAAGACAAGTCGTTACGCGGGTAAATAAAGGGTTGGCCCACGCTGTACTTGTAACACCAAGCTGCAATGGTGGGCATTTTCGCGATCAGGCGGTGGCCGGTAATTTCACGCTGGTGCTCATCGGTTACGTCCATCTGGTCGTGATAGAACGCCGATAAAGCGCCCACGACGCCACACATAATGGCCATTGGGTGCGCGTCACGACGAAAGCCGTTAAAGAAATTGCGCATTTGGTCATGCAGCATGGTGTGGTTTTTGATGGTTTCGTGAAAGGCTTTGTTTTCTTCGGCAGTGGGGAGTTCCCCGTGCAACAACAGCCAACAGAGTTCCAGGTAGTCAGAGTGTTCTGCCAGCTGCTCGATCGGATAGCCGCGGTGCAAGAGTACGCCCTTGTCGCCATCAATAAAAGTGATGGCGGACTCGCAAGCCGCTGTAGATACAAAGCCGGGATCGTAAGTGAACACGCCTTGCTGAACCAGGCTCCGTACATCAATAACGTCTGGGCCGACGGTGCCGGAGTAAACCGGTAGCTCAAGGGACTTATTGCCCACTGTTAGCGTGGCTTTCCTGTCGGTCATGGTGCTCTCCTGTTTAAAAGCGTGTCAGATTTTAAGAATGCGCGAGTGAGACGCGTATTATCGCAAAACTGGCGGCAAAATATAGGCTGATCACTTTCTTTGTCAACAAAAGGCTACGCAAAAATGAAAAATGTTCCATAACGTCAATGAGTAAATGCCAGTATTAGTCATGACGCTAGCAGGGCTTTGCTGTCAATAAGCCTTTTGTCGTCATATACATTCGTTTACTGGCAGTGATTTACGTCAATTGCAGGTTTGTAATTAATTAGCGTACTCCTTATAATCTGTATCCCGTAATTGGGGGGTTTAGTCGACCGTGGCGCCTTTCCCCAAAGCAACTTTGCCAGCGCGCAACGAGCTGCCGGGAAAAATCCCTTCATACCCTGAGCCAATCGTGTGCGAGCCTCGTATGTGCACACTGATCCGTACTAATCAATCATCTGCGTCCGGCTAGCCGGCTCCGCGGCAACAATAGAGAGTGTGAGAGCGCTGTGAATAGTAAACGACCAGTAAATCTCGATCTCGGCAAGTTTCATTTTCCTTTGCCAGCCATTGTTTCCATATTGCACCGCGTCAGCGGCATCATCATTTTTGTCGGTGTAGCGTTCATGCTTTATGGTCTGGATCTTTCCCTGTCTGGGGAAGAAGGGTATGGCCATGTTAGTGAATTGCTGAACGGCTTCTTCGCCAAGCTGATTATCTGGGGCATTTTATCTGCTCTGCTATATCACCTGGTGGCAGGTACCAAGCACTTGCTGATGGACATGGGTATTGGTGAAGAGTTGGCAAGTGGCCTTTTGGCTGCCAAAGCGGCTCTGGCCATCGCCATAATTCTGATTGTACTGGCAGGAGTTTGGATATGGGCAATGTAAGTAGTGTAACCAATCTCGGCCGAAGCGGTGTTGCAGACTGGCTAATGCAGCGAGTTTCAGCGTATATCCTTGCACTGTATACAGTGGTTCTTCTTGTGTTCATTATCGCCAATCCCGGCTTGAGCTACGATGCCTGGGCAGGCCTGTTTGGCCAGACTTGGATGCGTATTTTTACGCTGATGGCTCTGTTTTCGATTGGCGCACACGCTTGGGTTGGCTTGTGGACAGTAACAACTGACTATATGAAATCAGCCTTGCCGCGTTTTCTGGTGCAGGCCGCGTGCGGTCTGACCATGTTCGTGTATGTGGTTTGGGGTATTCAGATCCTGTGGGGGTTTTAATTAATGTCTAACATCAAGACCATGTCCTATGACGCCATCGTGATTGGCGGCGGCGGTGCCGGTATGCGCGCAGCGCTGCAGTTGACTGAAAGCGGCGTTAAAACCGCGTGTATTACCAAGGTATTTCCAACCCGCTCGCACACTGTGTCTGCCCAGGGTGGCATTACCTGTGCGATTGCCAGCGCGGATCCCAACGACGACTGGCGCTGGCACATGTATGACACCGTTAAGGGGTCAGATTACATTGCTGATCAGGACGCAGTTGAATATATGTGTTCTGTAGGTCCGCAAGCTGTATTCGAACTTGAGCACATGGGTCTGCCATTCTCACGCACCGAGCAGGGTCGGATTTACCAGCGTCCATTTGGTGGTCAGTCCAAAGGGCCGAATGATTCTACCCAGGCAGCTCGCACCTGTGCGGCGGCCGACCGCACAGGTCACGCACTCCTGCATACGCTGTATCAGGCCAACCTGAAGCGTGGCACTACCTTCTTGAGTGAATGGTATGCGGTCGATCTGGTCAAAAACGCGAAAAATGAAGTTGTTGGTGTTGTTGCGATCGAAATCGAAACGGGTGAAGTAGCATACATCAAAGCTAAAGCAACGGTTCTTGCGACCGGCGGCGCTGGCCGTATTTATGCCTCCACCACCAATGCCCTGATTAACACCGGCGACGGTATCGGCATGGCCCTGCGTGCCGGCTTCCCGATGCAAGACATGGAAATGTGGCAGTTCCACCCTACCGGCATTTACGGTGCGGGCACGCTTGTGACCGAAGGCTGTCGGGGTGAGGGCGGTTACTTGATCAACTCCGAAGGCGAGCGATTCATGGAGCGCTACGCGCCCAATTCCAAAGATCTTGCAGGCCGGGACGTTGTTGCACGCTCCATGGTTATCGAGATTCTTGAAGGTCGTGGCTGTGGTCCTGAAAAAGATCACGTTCTGCTGAAGCTCGACCACTTGGGTGAAGAGACCCTGAATTTGCGTCTACCGGGTATTTGTGAGCTATCGAAGACCTTTGCCCACGTAGATCCGGTGAAAGAGCCTGTCCCTGTTGTTCCAACCTGTCATTACATGATGGGTGGTATTCCGACGAACGTTGGTGGTCAGGCGCTGACTCAAGACGATGACGGCAAAGATCAGCCAATTCGTGGTTTGTTTGCCTGTGGTGAAGCGGCTTGTGTTTCAGTTCACGGTGCCAACCGTCTTGGCGGCAACTCGCTTCTGGACCTGGTCGTGTTTGGTCGTGCAGCTGGCCTGCACATTGAAGAGCAGTTGCGCAACGGCTTTGAAGTAGACGGCGCCAGTGAAGCCGACATCAAGCGCGCCATGGCGCGGCTAGATCGTCTGGCTAACGCCAGCGAAGGTGAGCACGTGGCGGTGGTTCGTAAAGATCTGCAAACCTGTATGCAGCTGTATTTCGGTGTATTCCGCGACGGTGTAAGCATGGATAAAGGCCTGCAGCTGCTGAATGAAATCGGTGAGCGTGTTCGCAACACCCGCCTGACCGACACCAGCAACGCATTCAATACCGCGCGTATTGAGGCGTTGGAGCTGGACAACCTGTTTGAAGTTGCTTACGCCACTGCCGTATCAGCGGTAGAGCGAAAAGAAAGTCGCGGTGCTCATGCCCGCAACGACTTTACTGAGCGTGACGACGAGAACTGGCTGAAGCACTCGCTTTATTTCCCGCTGGACAAGCGGGTTGGCAAGCGCGATGTTAACTTCTCGCCGAAGACTGTCGACACATTCCAGCCGATGATTCGGTCGTATTAAGGGGACGAAGACTATGTTGGTAAGCCTTTATCGTTACAACCCGGAAGCAGACAACGCCCCGTTCATGCAGGATGTCGAGGTTGAACTTCCGAAGGGTAAAGACCTGATGGTGCTGGACGTGCTCAATCTGCTGAAAGAAAAAGACGTCACCCTGTCTTACCGGCGGTCATGCCGCGAAGGCGTGTGCGGCTCTGACGGCATGAACATGAACGGCAAAAATGGCCTGGCGTGCATCACGCCGGTGTCTCAGGTGGTCAAAAAAGACAAGCTGGTATTGCGCCCGTTGCCTGGTTTGCCGGTCATCCGTGATCTGGTCGTGGATATGAGCCTGTTTTACAAACAGTATGAAAAGGTCATGCCGTACTTGGTCAACGATCAGCCAGCGCCCGCTATAGAGCGTTTGCAGACGCCGGAAGACCGTGAAAAGCTCGACGGTCTTTATGAGTGTATACTATGCGCATGTTGTTCCACGGCTTGCCCGTCGTTCTGGTGGAACCCGGATAAGTTTATTGGCCCCGCAGGCTTGTTGCAGGCTTACCGCTTCCTGGCGGACAGCCGTGATACCGCCCAGGCCGAGCGTTTGGCTGACTTGGACGACCCTTTCAGCGTGTTCCGTTGCCGCGGCATCATGAACTGTGTCAGCGTGTGTCCGAAGGGCCTTAACCCGACTCGGGCTATTGGCCATATTCGGAACCTGTTGCTGCAGCGGGCAACTTGAGCAACAAAATGTAATACAGACGTTATACTGTGTCTGCTGAGTAAGACCCTTGAAGGCCTCGCCAATTTGGCGGGGCCTTCAACCAAAGGCGTATAGCCAATAGTCTGGTAGCGGTTCAAACTTCGTGCATCGTGATTGTTAGCCGTTAGATAGCTTGCACTGCGTCGCTAAGTATAAAAAATTTCGGGGAAAGCAGGCATCCGTCCCGGATGTGGCGGCCAAAGTCGACAGCGTGAAAACCCGTATTGACTGGAATGAGGCACTGGCCGACCATTACGGCTTCCCGTACCAGCCCAAGGTGAGCTATTCAAAATGCACGAAAGCATCATGGAGCAGTTGTGGCAAACTTCCCATCTACAGGGGGGTAATCTTGCCTACGTTGAACAGCTTTTTGAAACTTATATTTCAGACCCTAACGCTGTTCCTGAAGAGTGGCGAAGTTACTTCGACAAGCTTCCCAGTGTCGATGGCTATCAGGGCAAAGATATAGCCCACTCCGCAATCCGCGAACAATTTAAGCATATTTCCAGCAATCAGCGTTTTCTGGCTAGCAATACTGCACCAGCAAGTGCCGTACCCGACGCTGACAAAAAGCAGACACGCGTACTGCAATTGATTAACGCATATCGCTTTCGAGGTCACCAGCACGCAAAGCTGGACCCGCTGAATGTCAAACCACGTGAACTGGTTGAGGATCTTGATCCGGCCTTCCACGAGCTTTACAACGCCGATAACGACATCGAGTTCCAGACGGGCTCGCTGAGTTTCGGTTCTGAAACGATGAAGCTAGGCGACATCATAGAAGGCCTGCAACAGACGTATTGCAAGAGTATTGGTGCAGAGTACATGCATATTGTGGACACTCGCATCAAGCGTTGGTTCCAACAACGCATGGAGCCGATTCGCTCCAACCCCGGTTTTGATGCCGACACCCGTATTCATTTGCTTGAACGCCTGTCCGCCGCTGAGGGCCTGGAAAAATATTTGGGTTCACGCTATCCCGGCGTTAAGCGTTTTGGCCTGGAAGGTGCGGAAAGCCTTATTCCCTGTCTTGATGAAATTATCCAGCGTGCCGGTTCCGGTGGCACCAAAGAAATCGTTCTGGGAATGGCCCACCGCGGCCGTTTGAACGTGTTGGTCAATATTTTGGGCAAAAATCCGAAAGAACTGTTCGACGAGTTCGAAGGCAAGAATAAGGCGGGCTCAGGTTCTGGTGATGTTAAGTATCACCAAGGTTTCTCGTCCAACGTGATGACCCCGGGTGGTGAGATTCATCTGGCCCTGGCTTTTAACCCCTCGCATCTGGAAATCGTGTCCCCAGTAGTTGTGGGCTCTGTTCGCGCTCGCCAAACCCGCCGCGAAGACAAAGATGGCAGGCAGGTTTTGCCGGTGATTATGCACGGTGATGCTGCGTTTGCGGGCCAGGGCGTGGTGATGGAAACCTTCCAGATGTCACAGACCCGCGGTTTTGGTACTGGTGGCACCGTACATATTGTGATCAACAACCAAGTTGGCTTTACCACCAGCAGACAAGAAGACGCCCGTTCTACCGAATACTGTACAGATATCGCCAAAATGGTTCAGGCTCCAATTCTGCACGTGAACGCAGACGACCCGGAAGCAGTGTTGTTCGTCACTCGGATGGCCATGGACTATCGCAACGAATTTAAAGGCGACGTTGTTATTGACTTGGTGTGCTACCGCCGCCGTGGTCATAACGAAGCCGACGAGCCTGCCGCGACTCAGCCGATGATGTACGAGAAAATTCGTAAGCTGAAAACCACGCGTAACATCTATGTGGACAGTCTGATTGATGCTGGAGTAGTCAGCGAAGACTTCGCCAAGCAGATGGAAAATGATTACCGCACGGTTCTGGATAAGGGGGAACACGTTGTAAAGGCGCTGGTTAAAGAACCAAACGCCAAGTTGCACGTTGATTGGACCCCGTATCTTGGCCATGAGTGGACAGCCAAGTGCAAGTCTAGCGTGCCACTGAAGACCATTCAGAAGCTGGGTAAAAAGCTGAGCGAAGTGCCAGAAGGTTTCATTATTCAGCGTCAAGTGTCTAAAATCGTTAAGGATCGGGACAAGATGACGGCCGGTGCTTTGCCTCTTAATTGGGGTTACGGCGAGATCATGGCCTATGCAACATTGTTAAACGAAGGTTATCCGATTCGTATAACAGGACAGGATGTTAGTCGCGGCACTTTCTCCCACCGTCACGCCGTTCTGCATAACCAGAAAGATGGCGCTACGCACATTGCGCTGACTCATCTGTCTGACGATCAGCCCAAGTTCGAGCTTTACGATTCTCTGCTATCCGAAGAGGCCGCACTGGCTTTCGAATACGGCTATGCGACCACATCGCCGAGCTCGCTGGTTGTCTGGGAAGCGCAGTTTGGCGACTTTGCCAACGGTGCCCAGGTTGTGATTGATCAGTTCCTGACCAGTGGTGAGCACAAGTGGGGCCGTCTGTGCGGCCTTACCATGTTATTGCCGCACGGTTATGAAGGGCAGGGTCCAGAGCATAGCTCGGCGCGTATCGAGCGCTTTTTACAGCTGAGCGCGGAACAGAATATTCAGGTGTGTGTACCGACAACGCCCTCGCAGGTATTCCACATGCTGCGCCGACAGGTGAAGCGCCCGGTTCGTAAGCCATTGATTGCCATTACGCCAAAGAGCCTGCTGCGCCATAAAGAAGCTATATCCAGTCTGGACGATCTGACTTCAGGTACCTTCCAGACCGTGCTGCCGGAAAAAGAGCCGTCTGATGTAAAAAAAATCACTCGGGTTATTCTTTGCAGCGGTAAGGTTTACTATGAATTGCTGGAGAAGAAGAAAACCGGCGAGCGTAACGACACGGCCATTATTCGCATCGAGCAGCTGTATCCGTTCCCGGGTGAAGATCTGGATGAATTACTGGCGGGATTCAGCAAGCTCAAGCACGCTGTCTGGTGCCAGGAAGAACCTATGAATCAGGGCGCCTGGTATAGCAGCCAGCACCATATGCGCAACGCGCTGCAACGGCTGAACCCTAAACTGCACCTCGAATATGCGGGTCGTGACGCCTCGGCTGCACCTGCTGCCGGCCACATGTCTGTGCACATCGAACAGCAGAAAAAATTGGTTAACGACGCATTTGAAGTCTGACAAGCCACCGAGCTATCAAGCTTCCGAGCTATCGAACAAAGGAACCGTAATGTCTACAGAGATTAAAGCCCCCGTATTCCCGGAGTCGGTCGCGGAAGGTACTGTCGCGACTTGGCACAAGCAGCCGGGTGAAGCCTGCGCTCGCGATGAGCTAATCGTCGATATTGAAACCGACAAAGTGGTGCTGGAAATTGTTGCGCCCGCTGACGGTGTCATCGAAGAAATCTTGAAAAACGACGGCGACACCGTAGAGAGCGGTGAAGTGATCGGAAGATTCAAAGCAGGCGCTGCTAGCGAGTCCAAGGACTCCGGCAGCAAAGACGCGGTTGAAAGCAAAGACCAAGGCGCCGACGCGGCGTCCTCCTCAGATGCGATTCTGAGCCCGGCTGCGCGTAAGCTGGCTGACGAGAACAATGTTGAACCCAGTGCATTGAAAGGCACGGGGAAAGACGGCCGGATTTCTAAAGAAGATGTTCAAAGTCACATTGATAACGCCAAGGCTTCTATTGAATCGCCTGCTGCAAAGGCAGCCGCTGAGCCTGCGCATGCTGCTGCGCCGGTAGCCGAGATCAGCGCCGGTGAGCGTATTGAAAAACGTGTTCCCATGACCCGCCTGCGCGCCAGTATCGCGAAGCGTCTGGTCAATGCACAGCAGAGCGCTGCCATGTTGACCACCTTTAACGAGGTGAACATGGGGCCGATCATGGAACTGCGCAAGCAATACAAAGAAAGCTTCGAAAAGCGTCACGGAATTAAGTTGGGCTTTATGTCTTTCTTTACCAAAGCCGCGACCGAAGCTCTGAAACGCTTCCCTGCGGTGAATGCGTCCATCGACGGCAATGACATGGTTTACCATGGCTACCAGGATATCGGTGTGGCGGTATCCACCGAGCGCGGCTTGGTGGTCCCGGTATTGCGTGACGTTGACGCACTTAGCCTTGCTGATATCGAGAAGAAAATTGTCGAGTACGGTACCAAGGCCAAAACGGGCAAACTGGGCATCGATGAAATGACCGGTGGTACCTTCACCATAACCAACGGAGGCACCTTTGGTTCCCTGTTGTCGACGCCTATTCTGAACCCGCCACAAACGGCGATTCTGGGTATGCATAAGATCCAGCCACGTCCGATGGCGGTGAATGGTCAGGTGGTGATACAGCCCATGATGTACCTGGCACTGTCTTATGACCACCGCATGATTGACGGCAAGGAAGCAGTGCAGTTCCTGGTTGCCATCAAGGAGATGCTGGAAGATCCTGCGCGTATCCTGCTGGACGTATAGGCACTTCACTTACCGAATCGGAATACAGGATTAACTATGGCTGACAAGTTTGATGTAATCGTAATTGGCGCCGGCCCCGGTGGTTATGTGGCTGCAATCAAAGCCGCGCAACTGGGCCTGAACGTCGCCTGTGTAGAAAGCTGGTCTTCGGACGAAGGCAAACAGGTGTTGGGTGGAACTTGCCTTAACGTAGGTTGTATTCCTTCCAAGGCGCTGCTGGAAATCTCTCACAAGTACGAAGAAGCAAAACATGGCTTTGCCGAGCAGGGCATTATCGCTAACGATGTCACTATGGACATCGGTAAATTGATGGAGCGTAAGACCGGCATTGTTAAACAGCTGACCGGAGGCATTGCGGGCCTGTTCAAGTCAAACGGTGTTACCTCGATTTATGGTCACGGCAAGCTATTGGCAAATCGCCAGGTGGAAGTGACTGACAACGACGGCAAGACCAAGACCTATGAAGCCGATAACGTTATTTTGGCTACAGGCTCGCGTCCGATTGAGATTCCGCCGGCGCCAAAAACCGAAGGTTATATCACTGATTCTGAAGGCGCTCTGGAATTTACTGAAGTGCCCAAGCGATTGGGTGTGATTGGCGCCGGCATTATCGGTTTGGAGTTGGGCAGCGTTTGGGCTCGCCTGGGCTCTGAAGTCACTCTGTTGGAAGCGCAGGATACGTTTCTGCCAGGGGTAGACCAGCAGATTGCCAAGGCCACTTTAAAAGAGTTCCAAAAGCAGGGACTGAACATTGTCATGGGCGGCCGTGTAACGGGTGCAGAGGTTAAGCGTAAGCTGGTCTACGTAAGTTACGAAGACAGCAAAGGCAAGCAGGAGCTGATGGTTGATAAGCTGATTGTTGCTGTTGGTCGTCGCCCGTTTACGGACAACCTGCTGGCAGCAGACTCCGGTGTGAATATGGACGAGCGCGGGTTTGTATTCGTAGACGACCACTGTAAAACCGACGCCCCCGGCGTTTGGGCGGTGGGTGACGTGGTGCGTGGTCAGATGTTGGCCCATAAAGCCTCTGAAGAAGGCGTTATGGTTGCCGAGCGCATTGCCGGCCATAAACCACAGGTTAACTACGACTGCATTCCCAATGTCATTTACACTTCACCGGAAGTAGCGTGGGTTGGGAAGAACGAAGAGCAGCTGAAGGCTGATGGTGCGGCTTATAAAGTGGGTACCTTCCCGTTTGCGGCAAATGGTCGCGCTATGGCCGCCAATTCGGCGGTGGGCATGGTTAAGATTATTGCGGACGAGAAAACTGACCGCATTCTGGGCTTCCACGTGTTGGGCCCAGCGGCGTCAGAAATCGTTGCTCAGGGTGTGATCGCCATGGAGTTCGGTTCCAGTGCAGAAGATCTTGCGTTGACTTGTTTTGCTCACCCGACTCTGTCTGAGTCAGTGCACGAGGCAGCTCTTGCAGTTAACGGTGGGGCAATTCACATGGCCAATCGTCGCAAGAAGAAATAATAAGCCAGAAAGTCATGGGGCGCCGCAGGGCGCCCCATGACTTTTAGAGACTCTTGTTTTAGAGGCTCTTGTTTTAAAGACTCTGGTTTCTCTAGATGCAATCTTTGGGCCGGTGTCATCAGGGTCTATCAAGATGGATTTGCCGCCAGCGGGTTCATCCCACAGGTGTCTATCCTTCATTAAAAAGCAGGACATAAACTATGAATTTGCACGAATATCAGGGCAAGCAGCTTTTTGCTGAGTATGGCTTGCCGGTATCACAGGGCATTGCCTGTAGTACCCCGGATGAGGCAGTAGCAGCTGCAGAAAAGATTGGTGGCGATAGCTGGGTTGTTAAAGCTCAGGTTCACGCTGGTGGCCGCGGTAAAGCCGGCGGTGTAAAGCTGGTTAAAAACACCGACGACATCCGTGCCTTTGCCGAGCAATGGCTGGGCAAAAAGCTGGTGACTTTCCAGACTGACGAGCACGGTCAGCCGGTTAGTAAAATTTTGGTTGAATCCCTGACTGACATCGACCAAGAGCTGTACCTGGGCGCGGTTGTAGACCGTGGTACCCGCCGTATCGTCTTCATGGCCTCCACCGAAGGTGGTGTTGAAATTGAAACGGTTGCGGAAGAAACCCCGGAAAAAATTCTGAAGGCCGAAATCGATCCACTGGTAGGCGCACAGCCTTACCAAGGACGCGAGCTGGCGTTCAAGCTGGGCCTTGAAGGCAAGCAGATCGGCCAATTTACCAAGATCTTTATGGGTCTGGCGAAGCTGTTTGAAGACTACGACCTGGCGCTGTTGGAAATTAACCCTCTGGTTATCACCCCGGCCGGTGATCTTCACTGCCTGGATGCCAAAATCGGCGTTGATGGCAACGCTCTGTATCGTCAGAAGAAACTTCAGGCCATGCGCGATCCTTCACAGGAAGATTCCCGCGAAGCTGAAGCGGCAGCCTGGGAACTGAACTACGTAGCGCTGGATGGCAACATCGGTTGCATGGTTAACGGTGCTGGTTTGGCCATGGGCACTATGGACATCATCAAGTTGGCTGGCGGACGCCCGGCTAACTTCCTGGACGTTGGCGGCGGAGCGACCAAAGAGCGCGTAACCGAAGCGTTCAAAATCATCCTGTCTGATGACGCCGTGCAAGCCGTACTGGTAAATATCTTCGGCGGCATTGTACGTTGTGACATGATTGCTGAAGGCATCATTGGCGCGGTTAAAGAAGTAGGCGTAAAAGTGCCTGTGGTTGTTCGCCTTGAGGGCAACAACGCTGAACTGGGTTCCAAGGTGCTGGCAGAAAGCGGTTTGAACATCATCGCCGCCAGCAGCCTGGCCGATGCCGCAGAGCAAGTTGTTAAAGTCGCGGGAGGCAAATAATGAGCATTCTGATTAATAAAGACACCAAAGTGATCTGCCAGGGCTTTACCGGTTCCCAGGGTACATTCCACTCCCAGCAGGCTATTGAATACGGCACCAGAATGGTCGGTGGCGTAAGCCCCGGCAAGGGCGGCACCGAGCACTTGGGCCTACCGGTGTTTAACACCGTACGTGAGGCTGTAGAAAAGACCGGTGCACACGCGACCGTGATCTACGTTCCGGCTCCGTTTTGTAAAGATGCCATCATCGAAGCCGCAGATGCCGGACTCGAGCTGATTGTGTGCATCACCGAAGGTATTCCTACCATCGATATGCTGTACGCCAAAGAGTACGTTGATCGCAAAGGCGTGCGTATGATCGGGCCCAACTGCCCGGGCGTTATCACACCGGGTGAGTGCAAGATCGGCATCATGCCGGGCCACATTCACAAGCCGGGTAAAGTCGGTATTGTGTCGCGTTCTGGCACGTTGACCTACGAAGCCGTCAAGCAGACCACAGATTTTGGCTATGGCCAGTCTACCTGCGTTGGCATCGGTGGCGATCCGATTCCGGGTTCCAACTTCATCGACATCCTTAAGCTGCTGCAAGAAGACCCGCAGACTGAAGCTATTGTGATGATCGGCGAAATTGGGGGCACTGCGGAAGAAGAAGCTGCAGCGTACATCAAAGAGCACGTCACCAAACCGGTTGTCTCTTACATTGCCGGTGTAACGGCGCCTCCTGGCAAGCGTATGGGCCACGCCGGTGCCATCATTTCCGGTGGTAAGGGTACCGCAGACGAGAAGTTCGCTGCTCTGAACGACGCCGGTGTGAAAACCGTGCGCAGTCTGGCTGACATTGGCAAGGCTTTAAAAGAAGTGACTGGCTGGTAAAACCCGCGGTCATTTTCAAAAACCCCCGTTTCTGTTCTGCAGAGCGGGGGTTTTTTGATTATAATGCCGGGTCGCCTGGCGTAATATGGCGCCTCTTGTATTCCATTAGAAGGAGTTCTTGCTTTGAGTTCTGTAGATTCCCAGCAACGGATATTGTCGGGCATGCGTCCGACCGGCAAGCTTCACCTTGGCCACTACCACGGTGTGCTTAAAAACTGGGTGAAACTCCAGCATGAATTCGAGTGCTTTTTCTTTGTCGCCGACTGGCATGCCCTGACAACGCAGTACGACGACCCCTCTAATATTGAACAAAGCGTGTCGGACATGGTTATTGATTGGTTGGCTGCGGGCGTTAACCCGGGTTCATCCACGATGTTTATTCAGTCTCAGGTGCCTGAGCACGCCGAGTTGCACCTGCTGCTGTCGATGATCACGCCTTTGGGTTGGCTTGAGCGTATTCCGACCTACAAAGATCAGCAGGAAAAGCTGCGCGAGAAAGATCTCGCTACTTACGGGTTCCTGGGGTATCCGCTACTCCAGTCGGCTGACATTCTGATGTATCGGGCAGGGCGTGTACCGGTGGGCGCCGATCAGGTTTCCCACGTTGAAATAACCCGTGAAATTGCACGGCGCTTCAATCATCTTTATGGGCGTGAGCCAGGCTTCGAAGACCAAGCCGAGGCGGCCATTGTGAAAATGGGCAAGAAAAACGCTAAACTCTATCGCAATCTGAAGAAACGTTACCAGGAAGAAGGCGATCTGGATTCGCTGGAAACGGCCCGTGCTCTTCTGAAAGAACAGCAAAATATATCCTTAGGCGATCGCGAACGCCTGTACGGCTACATTGAGGGCGGTGGCAAAGTGATTTTGCCAGAGCCTCAACCATTGTTGACGCCTGAATCAAAACTGCCAGGGTTGGACGGGCAGAAAATGTCGAAATCCTACAACAATTACATTGGCCTTCGGGAAGCACCGGACAGCGTAGCGGTGAAAATACGAACCATGCAGACCGACCCGGCGCGAGTACGTCGAATTGACCCGGGCGAGCCGGAAAAATGCCCGGTGTATGCCCTGCACAAGGTTTATTCCGATGCGGACACTCGTAGTTGGGTGGAAATTGGTTGTCGCAGCGCCGGCATCGGCTGCCTGGACTGCAAAAAACCGCTGATTGACTCCATTGTGGAAGAGCAGCGGCCTCTGCGCGAACGTGCAGCCGAGTACGAAGGCAATCCGGATCTGATTCGTTCCATTCTGGAGGAAGGGCGCGAACGCGCTCGCGATGCCGCCCGCGATACCTTGGATGAAGTGCGCTCTGCCATGGGCCTGAGCTATCGTTGAAGTGCTGACTGATCCAGCAGCCCCAGCCGGTGCGGCGGCAAAGCCACAAGGGGTGGGTCAGCCGCCGCTGGCTTTAATAGCAGGCAAGCCCCTGGCGCAGTTGCCGCTCGATCTTTATATTCCGCCAGACGCTCTGGCGGTGTTTTTGGATGCGTTTGAAGGCCCTCTGGATTTGTTGTTGTACCTGATTCGGCGTCAGAATATGAACATTCTGGAAGTCGACGTCAGTGCTATTACTCGCCAGTATATGGAATACATCGCCGTTTTAGGGGCTATGCGATTTGAGCTTGCGGCGGAGTATCTGGTGATGGCGGCCACGCTGGCCGAAATCAAGTCCCGGATGCTGTTACCGCGGCAGCAGATTGAAGAAGACGAAGAAGAAGACCCACGGGCAGAACTGATTCGCCGTTTGCAGCAGTACGAGCGTTTTAAAAAAGCGGCAGAACACATAGATAAGATGCCGCGCCAGGAGCGGGATATTTTTGTTGCCGATGCCGGTATGCCAAAGCTTCCCTCTGTACGCAGCCATCCTGAGGTGGCCATGACAGAGATTTTACGGGCATTGGAAACCGTGCTTAGACGTGCAGATATGTTTAGTAGCCACCACGTTGAGCGAGAGAAGCTGTCGACCCGTGAGCGCATGTCGGCGATTCTGGCTCGGCTGCAAGAAGGCGGTTTTATTCGTTTCGAAAGCCTGTTCCTGCCGGACGAAGGGCGTCTGGGGGTTGTTGTCAGTTTTTTGGCAATGTTAGAGCTGGTAAAAGAGCAGCTGGTTGAGTTTGTGCAGGCTGACCCGTTTGGCCCCATTCATTTGCGGGCGCGGGCTGCGGTCTGAAAACCCTGAATACTGGTGCAACGAATTATGATGAGTGACGCTGCCTTACCCATTACAGGGATTATCGAAGCGGTTCTGCTGACAGCGGGCAAGCCGCTAACGGTGCAGCAGCTCAGAGAAGTGTTTGACGAAACCGAGCGGCCAACCCATAAGGCAGTGGAGCAGGCGCTGGTGGAATTAGAGCAACTTTGCAGCGGTCGCGGTATTGAGCTGAAAAAAGTTGCCAGCGGTTACCGCCTTCAGGTGCGTGAATCTTTCGCTCCTTGGGTGGCTCGGCTGTTTGAAGAAAAACCACCGCGTTATTCGCGGGCGTTATTGGAAACACTCGCATTGATCGGCTATCGCCAGCCTATTACCCGTGGTGAAATTGAAGATATTCGTGGCGTTGCGGTAAGCAGCAATATCATTCGTACCTTGGTTGAGCGAGAGTGGGTTCGAATTGTGGGTCATCGGGAAGTACCGGGCCGGCCGGCCATGTATGCAACCACTCGGCAATTTCTTGACTACTTTAATCTAATAAGCCTGGATCAGCTGCCGCCCTTGTCTGTTAGTCGGGATTTGGACGCGATCGGGCGCGAAATTGAGCAGAAAATCGAACAAACACCATTCCACTGATGCAGGCTCTGCATCGGTCCGTTATTTAAGGATTAACCCATGGCGTCAGAACGCCCCTGGACTACCGGCAAGCCGGCAGCCAAATCAGCATCGAATGCGAACAAGCCGAGCGCTAATCGCCGTAACCCGGCGAAATCATCGGCAAAAACGGCGAAGCCAGGAAAACCTGCGCCAGAGGTGCTGGCGACTTTGCCGGTAGGCGGTCCTGAGCGAATCCAGAAACTGCTGGCACGTGCCGGGGTTGGATCGCGGCGTGAAATTGAAGGCTGGATGGACGCGGGTCGCCTGTTGGTAAATGGCAAGCCTGTTACACCAGGCCAGAAAGCGACGGTGAGCGATGTTTTTGAACTCGACGGCAAGCGCTTGGACGTTGCTGCCGCTGCCGAGGTTTTGCGCCGGGTGCTGATTTACAACAAGCCGGAAGGCGAAGTAACCACTCGCAAAGACCCGGAAGGGCGTCCAACCGTGTTCGACCGGTTGCCGCGATTGCGTGAACATCGCTGGATTTCTATTGGCCGGCTGGATTTGAACACCACCGGCCTAGTGATGTTTACTACCGATGGCGAACTGGCTAACCGTCTTATGCATCCTTCTAGCCAGATTGATCGGGAATACGCGGTGCGTATTTTTGGTGAAGTAGACGACGCCATGGTTGAGCGCCTGCGTACCGGCGTCACCCTGGAAGACGGCGAGGCTAAATTTAGCGATATTTCCGCCGCCGGCGGTACCGGTATGAACCGTTGGTTCCACGTGACTTTGTTGGAAGGGCGCAACCGTGAAGTGAGGCGCCTTTGGGAATCCCAAGGCGTGCGTGTCAGTCGCCTGAAGCGGGTTCGTTACGGCTCAATATTTTTGCCCAGCAGATTAACCGTGGGGAAATGGGAAGAGTTGGATCAGAAAGCCGTGGATTTGCTGAGCCGCACGGTTGGCTTGGCTAAAATGGCGGTTCCGCAACAGACACCGGATGAAGCGGCGGCGCAGGCGCGCCAGCAAAGAAAGGCATCTCCGGTAACCAATCGCAGCAATCGTGCGGCAGGCTCCCCTGGTTCAAAAGCGGGACAAGGCGCTCGCAAGTGGGCGGTTGCAGACTCTAAACCTCAGCGCAGTGGCGGCAAAGCCCGCACCGATAAAACCCGCGGTTAATAGCCGGTTAAGGCTGGCGTTAAACAACGGAGGGTGCCATCAGCTGATGGTGGCAAATACTCGCGTGCAATTGCGGCCTTGGTCTTTAGCGCGATAAAGAGCTTCGTCTGCGCGCGCTAGCCACTGCCCTGAGCCTTCGCCAGCGCGGTGAAGTGCAACGCCACAGCTGGTAGTCACCGCCACTGAATGCTCTCCGCAATCAACTTGTAAGGCTTCAATAGCTGAGCGAACGCGCTCGGCGACATCTACCGCAGCATACTGATCGGTATGGGGCAATAGCACCGCAAATTCTTCGCCGCCAAACCGGTACACGCTGTCGGAGCTGCGCACCGCGGATTCCAGCGCTTCTGTTACGCGCTTTAGTACAAGGTCGCCTACCACGTGGCCGCAGGTGTCGTTTACCGCTTTGAAGTGATCGAGGTCGCACAGGATCAGCGAGTAAGTCTCGTTGTGACGGCCGGTTAGCAGCTGAGCTTTTTGCAAGGCTTCTTCCATGGCGCGTTTGTTGCCAATCCCGGTCAGTGCGTCGGTCAACGATGCCTGCTCCATAGCACTGAAGTGACAAGCGTTGCGCAGCGAGCATATTGCCGCGCCAATCAGCATCTCAACGGCTTGCAACTCATCGTTGCTGAAGCGCTTACGCCGATGCAGCGACAAGGTGCCAAAATTCTCGCCCTCCAGATTCAGACGGAACTCGCAGCGGTGGGGGCCACCCATGCCAGTGGTAAACATAAACTCTTGGCGCCCCAACTGGTGGCGGTATTGAAAGGCATCAAAAGGAACAACCTGCACCATTTCTTCTGCCAGCATGGTTAGCTGTGCGTCCAGCTTCAGGGTGGCTGAAAGTCGGCGTAACAAGCGGTTGAGAATACCCGGTTCACTGTTCCATTCCTCAAAACTTTGGCGCAGCTCTGCCAGTTTTTGTGGCTGTGGCGCTGTAAGTGGGAAAGGCGATATGTGTTTCACGGTGGCTCAACTCACTCTGTCGTTAGGTGGCAGTTTGCACACTTGGTAGCTGACAAGGTGAATGCAGGTATTATGCCTGTTTTATAAAATTTATATAAATCAATATTTTGAGAATTATTTTTGGAGTTCTCTTTTCGTTTTAAGGCTGCTATTGGATTTTTGTCAAAAATTCGGCAGGCGCACCTTAGTGGGTTCCGGTGTGTTAAGCTAAAAGATTGACCAACGATGTCATCATAATTCGAGCTTCATAGTCTATGCGGTTGAAATCCATAAAGTTGTCAGGGTTCAAGTCGTTTGTGGACGCGACCACAGTAGCATTTCCGTCAAATATGACAGCGGTTGTGGGGCCAAACGGCTGTGGCAAATCCAACATCATAGATGCTGTGCGATGGGTCTTGGGTGAAAGTTCAGCCAAGTATCTGCGCGGCGAGTCCATGACCGATGTGATATTCAACGGCTCGAGCGCGCGTAAACCGGTGGGTCAGGCCGCGATTGAGCTGGTGTTCGACAATCACAAGGGTTCGGCACCGGGTGAATTCGCCCAATACAGTGAAATTTCTGTGCGCCGCCGGGTTTCCCGCCAGGGCCAATCTGATTACTTCCTTAATGGCACCAAGTGCCGCCGCCGCGATATTACCGATCTGTTTCTTGGTACAGGCCTTGGGCCGCGCAGCTACGCTATCATTGAGCAGGGCATGATTTCCCGGTTAATTGAAGCCAAGCCCGAGGAACTCCGGATTTATATAGAGGAAGCGGCGGGCATCTCCAAGTACAAGGAGCGCCGCCGTGAAACCGAAAATCGCATTCGCCGTACCCAAGAAAATCTTGAGCGCCTGAGCGATGTGCGCGCCGAGCTCGGACGGCAACTTCAGCACCTGGAGCGGCAAGCGGTTGCCGCTGAAAAGTACAAAACCTTCAAGCAAAACGAGCGTCGCAAAAAAGCCGAGCTTACCGTGTTGCGCTGGCAACACTTAAACACTGAGCTGCAATCCTGGCATGGGCGCATTCGTGATACCGAATTGCAACTGGAAAAGCACCTGACCGGGCGTATTCGACTGGATACCGCGCTCGAAAATTTGCGCGCAGAACATCAGCAGCGCAATGATCAGTTTAACCATACCCAGGCGCGCTACTACGAAGCCGGGGCAGATATCGCGCGGCTTGAACAAAGCTTGCAGAACAGCCGCGACCGTAGCCGTCAGGCCAGCCTGGAAGTTGATCAGGCCCTGGCCAGCGAACGCGAGCTGGCCCGTGAACTGGAGCAAGATAACGGCAAACTTGCAACGTTTGACGAAGAACTGGCAATGCTTGAGCCAGAGCAGGAAGAGTTAAGCCTGCGGGCAGAAACCTCTGGTGAGCAGCTCCATAATGCCGAACACGACATGGCCGACTGGCAGCAACGCTGGGACGATTTCAGCGCTCGTTCAGCAGACGCGCGCCGCCAGGCCGATTTGGCACAATCGAGCATTCGCGCCCTGGAGAATGCCATCGAGCAGCTGCGGCTAAGGGATCAACGGCTGCAGCAGGAGCGCCATACTCTGCAGCAGCAGCTCGATCACGAAACCCTGAATGAACAGCGTGAACTGCAGGCTATGGTCAGCCTGAAGCGCGAAGGCGCACAGAAAATCATTGAAGACAGCCAGCAGCATTTGCAACAGCTTCGTTTGGATCAGCAGCAAGCCGAGCAGCATCGAAATCAACAGCGTGAGCAGGTTCAACGCCTGGAAGGCACTCTTGAGTCACAACAGCAACTGCTGGGAGAACAGCTGGGCGACACCAACGGTGCACTTCAAGACTGGCTGAATCTGCATCAGCTGGCACAAACACCACGCCTTGCAGCCGCTCTGGATATTGATGACGGCTGGGAATTTGCAACCGAACAGGTGCTTGGTCGCCTTTGCCAAGGCGTGGTGTTACCGCAGCTCGCAGCGCAACTGACGTTGCTTGACGATGCCCCCGCCGGTGCTGCGCTGCTGTCTGCCGATGCCGATGCGCCAGTGGAGTTGCCAAGGGCCACGAGCCTGGCTGCCAGAGTGCGCGGTAATGTGGCTATTGTTGATGCATTGGCGAATATTTTGGTGGCAGACAGTCTCAAGCAAGCACAGCAGCAGCAGCGGCAGTTGCAACACGGACAGAGTGTGATAACGCCGCAAGGGGTATGGATGGGGCGTCACTGGGTATTGATGCCTGCAGCTGATATCAGCCAGACTGGGGTGATAGAGCGTCAAAAAACCGTATTGAGTTTGAACACACAATTGGCGCAGGCGCAGCGGAGGCTTGAGCTAGCAGAAAAGACTGGCGAAGATGCAAGCCGGGCGCTGGAACGGACAGAACAGAAACGTGACCAAGCCCGCCGCGAACTTACCGAAGCAGACCAGCAGCTGGGCACCATTGCCGCTCAGCTTGGCGCTCTGCAAGCCCGTAACGAGCAGATTACCCAGCGTTTGACTCAGATTGATGCTGACGCCGCGGAGCTAGAGTTCGAGCGTGAGCACCAGCATCAGGAACTGGAGTGCGCACGTGAAGAATGGCAGCAGGGGCTAGAGACAACAGAGGAACATGACGAGGACAAAGAACAGTTACTGGCGCAACGTGACGGACTGCGCGAGAACCTCGATCAGCTGCGCCAGCAGGCCCGCCATGAACGCGACCTGGCTCACCAACTGCAACTTACGCTGCAGAGCTTGAACAGCCAGCGCGACGGCTTGCGCCAGACCATCAGCCGCTCACGTCTGCAACAGCAGCGGGTGGAAGAACGCTTGGAGCTGTTGCGGCAGTCCCGCGAGCAGGCGGAAGAGCCTTTAGAAGACCTTCAGCTGGAGCTGGAAGGCTTGCTGGAGCGCCGGCTTTCCGAAGAAGACAAATTGACTGAGTCCCGCGAGGGGCTGGAAGATCTTGACCGGCGGGTGCGCGAGGCCGATCAGGGCCGCAGCGGAACCGAGCAACAGATCCAGGAGGTTCGCGCCACGCTGGAAACACTGAAAATGGAATGTCAGGCGCTGGAGATTCGTGCGGGTAACCATTTGGAGCTGCTGAGCGGGTTGAACATCACTTTGCACGCCGTGCTTGAACAGCTGGACGATTCTGCCAGTGAGCCGGAATGGTCTGAGGAACTGGAAAAGATCGCCAGTCAGATACAACGTTTGGGCGCCATTAACCTGGCGGCTATTGACGAGTTCCAGGTGCAGAACGAGCGTAAAACCTATCTGGACAGCCAGCACGAAGACCTGACCGAAGCGCTGGAAATCCTGGATGGTGCCATTCGCAAGATTGACCGTGAAACCCGTCAGCGTTTTAAAGAGACCTTTGATCGGGTTAACGAAGGTCTGCAGGGCTTGTTTCCCAAAGTTTTTGGTGGCGGGCACGCCAGCCTGGAACTGACAGGCGAGGATTTTCTGGAAACCGGTGTTACCATCATGGCGAGGCCACCGGGCAAGAAAAACAGCACCATTCACCTGTTATCCGGGGGTGAAAAAGCGTTGACCGCCATAGCCTTGGTGTTTGCAATATTTCAGCTCAATCCGGCGCCTTTTTGCATGCTGGACGAAGTGGACGCTCCACTTGATGATGCCAATGTTGGCCGTTACGCGAATTTGGTGAAAGAGATGTCAAAGCAGGTACAGTTTATTTACATTACGCACAATAAGATTGCCATGGAGCAGGCTGATCAGTTGATGGGTGTGACCATGTACGAGCCGGGTTGTTCGCGACTGGTTACAGTAGACGTGGAAGCCGCCGCGGCGCTGGCCGAGGCCTGATTGGGCCGCGAGTGTGACAATCCAGCCATAAGCCGTGTTTGTGCGTTGTATTACGCGGTTTCAATTTTTATAGTACTCACGTTGATAGTTCTAAAGTTGCTAGTACCGACTTTCATAGTACTGACTTTCATAGTACTGACGTTGACAGTAACAATATTCTCCGATCCGCAAACAGGACAGCAGCACTATGTCACCACTTAGGGAATGGCTAATCGCCATCGGTACCCTGGTCATTATTGGTATTGTCGTTGACGGCATTCGGCGCATGCGCCGCGCGCGCAGAGAGTCCTCGGCTATTTCTTCTGGCATGGGCGTTGACAACCTGCAGGATTCGCCGCTGGACGAGCATTTCAACCCGGAACTGCCATCAGGCGGTGCTCGAACCCTTTCCCGTAACGAGCTGGACCAGGATCGCAAGTCCAAGAAAAAATCACGGACTGCGCCCCAGGTGCAAAAACCGACTCGGCCGGTGATCGCAGCAGGCCGAAACAAAAGCTCCGAACCTGCAACAGTGGCAGCTGCACCCAAATCTCATTCGGCGTTTGTTACCGCTGCTGATAGCGCCAAAGCAGATCACGACAGCGGCGAATTTACCGAAGCGCCGCTGAGTGGCACCCAAGATCATTGGGAACCCGAGCCTTTCAGCGCAGACGTAGGCGACACCAGTAGCTTTGAAAGCGATTACCCTGATAGCCGCCACGATGATGAAGACGCAGATTTACCTGTCATTGAGAAGCCTGCGCCCAAGCCCAAGGCAGCACATCCGCCCCGCGACCCTTCTCAGCCTTTGCCAGGTGCCAACCGCCCGCCAGCCAAAGAAGTGATTGTCATCAACGTACTGGCCCGTGCTGGTGAGGAGTTTCAGGGCCCGGCTCTGCAGCGGCTGCTGGAAGCTTGTGGCTTGCTATACGGTGATCTGGACATCTACCACCGCCACGAAACCACCGATACTGCAAGCCCTGTGCAATTCAGCGTAGCCAGCGCAGTTGAACCGGGCACTTTCAGACCCGCAGAAATAGCGACTCTGAGCACGCCCGGCATCAGCTTTTTTATGAGCCTGCCCGGACCGGGTAATGCCCTGCAGGCTTTTAACTTCATGTACGAAACAGCACAGGCCGTGGTGCGTAATCTCGGAGGTGAACTAAAAGACGAACGCCGCAGTGTGATGACATCACAGACCGCTGAGCACTGCCGCCAGCGGATCCGCGAATTCGAGCGCAAGCAACGTTCAAAACGGGATTAACATGAGCTCAGTCAGTACCAGCGTGCGTGACCGGGTTGACCAGCTGCGCACAACCATTACCGATCACAACCACCATTATTACGTGCTCGATGATCCGCAAGTTCCCGACGCCGAGTACGATCGGCTATTCCGTGAATTGCAGGCGCGAGAAGCCGAGTATCCGGAATTGGCGACGGCAACGTCGCCGACCCAGCGTGTAGGCTCCGCGGTAGAAACCAACTTTGCGCAAGTGATCCACCGTATCCCCATGTTGTCTTTGGATAATGCCTTCAGCGCCGAAGAGTTGCGGGATTTCGATCGCCGCGTGCGTGAGCGCCTGAACCGGGGCAAAACCGCGGGTGAAAGCAGCACTAAGGAACACAGCACGGAGGAAGAGGGCTCGAAGGAAGAGAGAACCATAGAGTACGTGTGCGAACCCAAGCTCGACGGCTTGGCGGTCAGTCTGCATTACCAGAACGGAGAGCTAGTTCGCGCTGCCACCCGCGGCGATGGTTACACCGGTGAAGATATTACCGCCAATATACGGACCATTGCGTCTGTGCCTCTCACCCTGCGCGGTGGTGATTTTCCGCAAACCGTAGAGGTGCGAGGCGAGGTGTATATGCCTCGCGCCGGTTTTGACCGGCTTAATCAGCGACTGGCGGGGCGTGGTGAGAAAACCTTTGTAAATCCCCGCAACGCCGCTGCCGGCAGTCTGCGCCAGAAAAAGTCCAGCGTGACCGCCAGGCGCCCATTGGAAATGTGCGCCTACAGCGTAGCGGTTTCTGACGAATCAGCGCTGCCGCCCACTCACTGGAAAGGTTTGCAGCAGGTCAGTGAGTGGGGCTTTCGCATCAACCCTGAAATGTCTCTCGCCAATGGGGCCGATCAGTGCCTTGAGGCCTACGAAGCATTGATGGCCAAACGCGACAGGCTGCCTTATGAAATCGACGGTATTGTGTTCAAGGTAAACCGTCTGGATCTTCAGCAGCAGTTAGGCTTTGTCAGCCGCGCGCCGCGCTGGGCGATCGCACAAAAATTCCCGGCTGAGGAAGAGCTGACGGTGGTTGAAAGCGTGGAGTTTCAGGTCGGCCGTACCGGCGCTATTACGCCCGTGGCCCGCTTAAAACCAGTATTTGTCGGTGGTGTTACGGTGTCCAACGCAACTTTGCACAATATGGACGAAGTGCGACGGCTGGATTTGCACATCGGCGACACCGTGTTTATTCGCCGCGCCGGTGATGTTATTCCAAAAGTGGTCAAAGTGGTGCAAGACAAACGGCCCGCCGATGCCTGGGTAATAGAGCTTCCGGCGCTATGCCCGGCGTGCGGCTCAGACGTTGTACAGATTGAAGGCGAAGTGATTGCCCGTTGTTCTGGTGGCCTTTTTTGTCCGGCTCAGCGCAAAGAAGCCATCCGCCATTACGCATCACGTAAAGCACTCGACATAGAAGGTCTGGGTGACAAGTGGGTGGATATTCTGGTGGACAGTGAAAAGGTTGAAACCATTGCCGATCTGTATCGGCTGCGCAAAGCAGACCTGATCGGGCTGGAGCGCATGGGCGACAAGTCTGCGAGTAATTTGATTGCTGCTATTGATGCCTCTCGTCAGCCCTTATTGTGGCGGTTTCTCTACGCGCTGGGTATTCGTGAAGTGGGCGAGGCCACTGCCAAAGGCCTTGCCGGCTACTTTGGCAGTCTGGAGGCTATTGCCGAAGCCGATGAAAACGCCCTACAAGCAGTGTCTGACGTTGGGCCCATTGTGGCTGGGCACCTGCGCAGTTTTTTTGAGCATCCCCATAACCAGGAAATTCTGCAGAGTTTGAAACAGGCCGGCGTGATCTGGCAAACCCAGGAAATTACCGCGGCCAGTATGCCTCTGTATGGGCAAACCTGGGTGCTGACCGGAACTATGGAGCAGATGACCCGCGACCAGGCAAAACAAAAGCTAGAAGGTTTGGGCGCAAAAGTGGCAGGCAGCGTGTCGAAAAAGACGTCGTGCGTGGTGGCCGGTGAAGCGGCGGGTTCCAAACTGACCAAAGCGCAGCAGTTAGGCGTTGAGGTTTTGAGTGAGCAGGGTCTATTAGACCTGCTGCGTGGGCATAACGTGGAGGTCTGATTGCGCTTGATGGCATCAAATGACAAGGTTGGTGTTATTGGCCGTCAGACGTCAGCTCGATAACTGCCTGAATCGGCATAAAGACGCAGATAGTCGATGCTCGTAACGATACCCATTGGCTCGCCAGCGTTATCAATAATCAGTGCTGCATCCAGCTGATGTGCCAGCATCAATCGTGCAAGCTGATGTGCGTCGGTTTCTGGAAACGCGGTCAAAAACGCTGGCAACTCGATAGTTGCCAAGCTTTGATCTGCAGCATTGCCCGGGAACTCGTTGGCCCAAGCCAACAGCCAAAGTTCGTTGACCATGCCTGCAATGATGTTGTTGCCCACCGTAACCGCTAAGTGGCGAGTCTGGTTCTCCCCCATGGCGGTCAAGGCCTCCGCTAGAGTGGCTGTTGCCGGTATCGACGCTACGCCCGACACACACATAGTCGATACCGGCAAGTAGGCGCGATGCTCTATAGGTTCGCCGGCGGTACTGCGGCCATACTGCTGGGCTTTTCGTTTCCCAGCCTGCACCCCCGCCTGGAATTCTGCGTCTGTTGTTTCGCTGTACTCCGGCTTTATTTTTGCGCTTTCGCGTACCTCGCTCACGTCTCCCACCCGGCGGTTGCGAAATATTTCTGGCAGGCGCGTTCCTATTGGCCGGCCTGGCTCACTAACGTGGATAGACATAGGCGCTTCCTTTATTCCTGCTGTAAAACGCGCTCGACACGGAGTCTGTGTGCCAATGCATCGGGTAGGGCAGCTGGTTGGCGACACATGCGATCAGCCAGGTATTCTGCCAACAGCGGCGCGTATGTAAGGCCCTTACTTCCGAGACCGGTGAACATCCAAGCACCGGCATTAGTGTTTATGCTTTGCGTGCCGACGGCGCCTGCCACTGGTTGATAATCGTGTGTGGTGCAGCGAAAAGCCACTCGCCCCTGCAGAATTTCGTCCGCCACAGCCGGATGATTCATATTTACGACGCCCGGTATCAAGCGGTCCAGTTCCGTCAAATTTTCCTGATGACTGGCAGTGGTCGGCAGCGGGTTTTCATCGCGTAGGTCGAACGTGGCTCCGGTTACTGCTATGCCGTCGTGCTGTGGGTTTAAATAGCGCGAACCACAAATAACGGCGTTGGGCGAGGTGATTGCTGCCGCTGGTAAATGGCTGACTTGCCCGCGAATGGGCTTTAGACGCAGGCGCTCGCCAGGTGCCAGCCATGCCTGGGGGAACAGTTCGAGGGTTTGAGCACCTGCGCAGATAACCAATTGATCTGATTCTAGATTAAAGAGTTTATCGGACCCTGTCGCCGCATTGCTCTGTCGCGCACTAATTTGCCATAAGCCGTTGCTTTGGACCAAGCCGGTTACTTTGCAATGGGGGTGTATTGTGATCAGCGGATGTTGCACCAAGGTCTGGCACAATTGCGACGGTGCCAGCCATCCGCCCTGGGGGAACCAGAGCCCGCCGCGATGAACCGCCACACCCACCAGATCGGTGGCCTGTTGCGCCGTCACCGGATACAGCACGCCGGCCGGGTAGTGATTGCGGGCCAAAAATTTATGCTGGCGTTGTTGTTCTTGGTCGTTAAAGGCCAATTGTAAAAGGCCAGTGGCGTGAAAAAAGAGCGCGTGATCGGTGCTGCTTTGGTGCGCCTGAAACTGCTGATAAAAACGCTCTGCGAACAGCAGTGCAGATAGCGCTAGCGCCGTTTGCGGCGAATAATCCACCCCCAACTTGGCGTAAAGCGCACCCTGCTTGTTGCCCGAAGCAGCCTGGCCTGGCGTCAGTGAATCCAGTATTTGTACTGGCACTCCGCGTTCTGCCAAGTTGCGCGCGAGGCAGGCACCGGCGATGCCAGCGCCGATAATGACCACGGAATCCGGACGGCAGGCTGGCTGCAGATCGGGTTTGCTCAGGTCTTGCCAAGCGTCACCTTGCGGGCCGAAGTGCAGTGTCAGTCGTATTTGCCCATCCGCAAAGACTAATCGGTGTAGGCCCGCCACGGGGGGTGGCCAAGCTTGTACCAGCTGTTCGCTGAATTCGGCCAGTTGCGGCCAGAGTGACACTGCACGCTTGAGATCGTCACGGCTGAGGGGGTGTTGCTGGTGGGAAATAAAATGCAGAACATTGCCGGGTTCAGGGCTTTGATTCATCCAGTTCTGCCAACAGGCCAGAAAATCCAGCCCGAGGCCAAATTCGGCCTCAGCAAAGACTGTCTGCTGAGAGTTCGTGATTCGCTCAACATGCTGAATCTGGATTGTCTCTAGACTGAGCTCGTCATAAATTCGGTTACTGAAGCCATTTAAGTAAAACCGGCCATTCTCCAACCAGGTTATTTTAGCGTGATCCAGCGCCGGCCCTGTCATGGGGCCATAGTTTTAACAAGCGACATGCTTTCGATCGTAATGGCCTGAAGCGGAACATCACTCATGCCTTTGCGCGATCCTGTTTCTGTATTGGCAATGGCGTCAATGACGTCCATGCCTGAAACAACTTTGCCAAACACCGCGTAACCTGCACCGCGCGAGTTTGGATTAAGAAAGTCGTTGTCGGTCAGGTTGACAAAGAATTGGGCGGTTGCAGAGTCTGGTGCGTTGGTTCGCGCCATTGCCACGGTGCCACGCAGGTTTGGTAATGACGGCGTGGCTTCGTTGCGGATGGGGGCGCGGGTTTCTTGGGACTGCAGCTCGGAGCTAAATCCGCCGCCTTGAACCATGAAACCTGGAATAACCCGGTGAAATACGGTGCCTTGGTAAAAGCCCGAGCGCACGTATTCCAGAAAATTGGCCACGGTGTCCGGCGCCACATCGGGCCTCAACTGAAGTGTAAATTGGCCTTCGGAGGTTATGACGTCGACGTTAACCAGATCCTGAATGGCGCTATCATCAGCGTTGACGGTGCCCACTAGAGCGCAGCTTGCGGCTAGGACTGAAAAGAAAAATGCGGACAAAAAACGTTTTACAGCGGGCATGCTCTGGCTACCTTGGCAGATTGCGATTAAAAAACGTGGTCAAAGCACGGCAGCGACGCATATCAGACTAATAATGCGTCAGGCGCTGGCCAGAATAGTACTGGATGACACTGCCGTATGCTGGCCACCAGCGCCGTAAAGTTTCTGTCGGCTACTGGCTCCGCGCACTATATCACTTAATCTAGCCAGGCGTTTTTGCATGTGGGCCATGACCCGGCCGTTGTTTTGGTTCAGCTGCTGGCACTGGGTCAGCGCCTGATCGGCTTGGCGCCAGAGCTGGTGGAGTTCGGTCAAGCCAGCTGCGGCAATGAAGCGGGAAGGATTGCCGCTCTCAGGACGAAAGCCCATCGCTACCAAAGCGTGAATCTTAAGTTTGGCGCGTTCGCGAATTTGCTCCAGCTGGGCGTTCTTTTCGTCGGTCAGTGCCTGTAGCTGTTTGATGTCAGAGGTAGACAGCAGCTCTTTCTCATCGCGCAGAAGGTCCGCCATAGCAGACAACTGGCGGACATCTTGCGCAAGAAGGTGTTTTAGATCATCAATAGCGGCCATAATTTATTTACCCAAATATGCTTTTATCCATATCAAGCATTTTCTGGGCCAATTGTTGAGCGTCTACTTTGTAACTGCCATCTTCCAGAGCGCTGCGAATCTTAGAAATCTGCTCATCGTTCATTTCCGGGAAGTCGCCCAGTTTTTGCTCTAGCTGTTTAAGATCGCGGGCCTGGCTGCTCAAATTAACACTCTCACCGCGGGCCTGCGTACTTTGTGCTGTGGCCTGATCCGCAGTTGCGTTTTTGGCCGCGCTGCCGGCTTTATCGGCGGTGGGGCGCTGCGTGTTGATTTGGCTTTGGTTGATTCCATTGAAGTCAACGGACATGTTGTTACCTGCTGTATTGGTTGCTGCGCCGATTGGGGCGCAAAATATCGTCTATAATTGCGTAACGGCGGCGGCGCGGAAAGCTTTAATATGTTTCTACAAAAAGTAGCCGGCTCGTTTTTGCCGCTTGTGCTTTGGCGGCAAGGGCTTATGCGATGTAACGGCAAGAAAGTGCCGGTTAGCGTCGCCTTATTTTCGTTTGTTTCTTACATCGGAATCTGCACCTGGCCAGGTGCAGTCACCCGACCTTTGATGGTCCGTGAGGACTGCAAGTTTTCTACCAGCACCTGCTCACCAATAGCTGCATTGGCCAAGGCCTTTCCGCGCGAACTCACGGTGAAAGAACCGCTGCTGGCGGTGATCATCACATGGTCGCCACGTTCCACGGCATCAGGGGCAGCAAGCAGATCCGGGGTGATCAACGAGCCACTGTTAATTGGCCGGCGAACCTCCATACCAATGATTGACTGTGCTTTGGCGATGGTCCCACGGCGGCTGGCATTCACCACAACGGTCTGTAGGCTCACCATATCGGCGCGGAGGCGCTCGCCACGGGCGAGTGGGCGGCTAGCCACCAAAGCCGGTCCGTGAATGTCTACGGTAGCGCTCAGGTACATGCGCCATGGCCGCTCCCCGCTGCACTCGATCAACATAGAGGGCTGGCCGGATTTCCAAGGATCACCGCTGAAATTGACATCCAGTGCACCATTGCATTCAGCCAATGACAATCTGGGGTCGGGTTTTGCACTTTCATAGCTGACTTCATAGCCTGCGGCGGCCTGTTCTGTGGCAAACTGTTGCAAAAACAGATTAGCTGCAGCGTGAATATCGTGTGCGGTAGAGTTTGCTAGCGCAAATGAGCTTAGGCATAGGCCGAGCAGGGCGATGACAAGAGTGTGGTTGCGCATAATGTGAAAGCGTCCTGTTTTGCCGGTGTGTTGGTAAAGTCGGCCGTGCTGCGCAAAAATAATTCCGGTGGCATCACGATTCGCGGGCACTGGCCGTTAAACTTGACATGCAGTCGCCATATTTTGGCGCATGTCAGAAAAATTGCTCTTTCAAGACTCTTAAGCGAGCAAAAACTATGCCGGTTAGCCCGGCCGTCGGGAGAAAGAACTATGGCAGGTGTATTGGACAGCGTTAACCAGCGTACGCAGATGGTCGGTAAAAACCGGCTGGAGTTGTTATTGTTTCGGCTCCGCGGGCGCCAGATTTATGGCATTAATGTGTTCAAGGTAAAAGAGGTGTTGCAGTGCCCTAAGCTGTTCAGCATTCCCAGCAGCCTGCCGGTGGTTCGCGGCGTGGCCTACACACGCGGCGCGACTATTCCGATTATTGATCTGGCGATGGCGATTGGCATGCCGGCCATCCCTCAAGAAGATCTGGCCACCAGTTTTGTGATCATTACCGAGTACAATCGCAAAACCCAAGGCTTTCTGGTAAGTGGTGTGGAAGGCATTGTGAACATGAACTGGGAAGATATTCTGCCACCGCCCAAAGGCGCAGGCCGCGATGTATACCTGACAGCCGTCACCAAAATTGACGACAAACTCATTGAGGTCATTGATGTAGAAAAGGTTCTTTCGGAAGTGGCTCCGTTAAAAGAAGACGTTGGTGAAGACATTCTCAGCCGCAATGCATCGCGGATTCAAGGTCATCTTCCGGTGTTGGTGGTGGATGATTCCAGTGTGGCCCGGCGGCAGATCGAGCGTTGCCTGAAAGCGATAGGCATGGATGTTGTCACCCATAATGACGGCAAGCAGGCGTTGGATTATCTGGGAGAGATCACCGCCGACGGTTCGAAGGCGACGGATCATCATTCGATGATGATTTCTGACGTTGAAATGCCTGAAATGGACGGGTATACACTAGTTGCGCGCTGCAAAGAAAATCCGCTGATCAGCGAACTGTTTATTATGCTGCACACGTCCCTGAGCGGAGTGTTTAATAAAGCAATGGTTCAGAAAGTGGGTGCAGACGATTTTATGGCAAAATTTAGCCCCGACGAACTGGCCGAGCGGGTTATGGATATTATTGATGGAAAATAAACGTGTTACTTCACAGGCTGTCAGAATCGAGAACGCATGAAAGCTGAAATTACTCCTCAGGAATACGTTGCGTTCAAAACCTTTTTACAGAACGCATCCGGCATTCTGCTGGGCGACAATAAACAGTATCTGGTGAAGAGTCGGCTGCGCCGGATTCTGGAAGACAATCAGCTCGGCTCTCTTGGCGAGTTACTCGATCGCTTGAAGCGTCCGGGCCGCCATAATTTGAGCGAGGTGGTTATTGATGCTATGACCACCAACGAAACTCTATGGTTTCGGGACAATCATCCGTTCCGCATTTTGCAGGATATTTTGCTGCCTGATTTTGCTGATCGTAAAATGGCACAACCGTTACGCATCTGGTCGGCGGCCTGCTCCACCGGGCAGGAACCTTATTCCACGGCAATCGTGATCGAAGAGTATCGCCGCTCGCGTCCTGGGCGCCTGCGTGACGTGAAGATTGTTGCCACCGACATTTCCAAAACGGTTCTGGATGCGGCGCGACGCGGCGAATATGAAGCTATTGCTATTGGCCGGGGCTTGTCGCCGGAGCGACAAAAACAGTTTTTTACCGCTGCTGTCAACGGCAGTTGGCAGATCAAACCACAGATAAAATCGATGGTGGAGTATAAGGAAATCAACTTATTAGAGCGGTATCTTCTAGGTAAGTTTGATATTGCCATGTGCCGCAACGTGCTGATTTATTTCTCCGCGGAGCACAAACGCGACATTCTTACCCGTATTCACGCGTCCTTGAACCCGGGCGGCTATCTTATACTGGGCGCTTCGGAATCCCTTACAGGGTTAACTGACCTGTACGAGATGGTCCAGTGCAGTCCGGGTATTATCTACCGAAAAAAATAAACTATGCCATTAAATGTATGGGTGTTGATTGCGGCGCAGGCGATGGCCATGTGCACGGCGCCATTTATCGTGTTTATTGGCAGCATTCAGGGCCGGGCGTTGGCCGGTAGCCCTGAATACGCGACCTTGCCGGTTGCGTTCGTGGTGGTGGGTACGGTGTTGTCCATCAAACCGGCCACCTGGCTTATGGCTCGCGTCGGGCGCAAGCCGGTTATGATGTTGGGCACGGTTATGGGCACGATCGCGGCTGGGGTGGGTGCCTTGGCCTCCTGGCAAGGTGCTTTTGCCCTTTTGTGTCTAGCGGCGGTGCTCGGCGGCAGCGGGCTTGCAGTGGTACATCAATACCGCTTTGCCGCTATGGAGTCTGTCCCTCCCAAGCTAGCCGGCACCGCAGCAGCCCGCGTTCTGTTAGGTGGATTGGTTGCGGCCTGGGTCGGTCCGGAAATTGCCTCGATTGGAGGTGACGATCCGCTACACCCGTTTTTGACTAGCTGGCTGGGACTGGCAGCGGTTCAGCTTGCTGCGATGATCATATTGATGCTCGGTTACCGCAGTAGCGGCGAATTAACGCGACCGCTGCATGAAGGTGGTGGTCGGCCGATGCGTGAAATCCTTGCAAATCCGGTAATATGGGTTGCCATCAGCGCCGCTGCGGTGGGTTACGCGATCATGAGTTTCATTATGACGGCAACGCCCCTTAGCATGACCGAAATGGCAGGGCACCCGCTAGACGATGCCAAACGAGTCATTCAGTTGCACATCATGGCCATGTATTTGCCATCGCTTATAAGCGGCTGGTTAATTCGGGTGGTGGGCATAAGGCGTATGATGCTAGTGGGCATGGTCGCCTATCTTATTTGCATCGCTCTGGCAGCCAGCGGCGTCAGCTTTCATCACTACCTGAGCGCTCTTATTCTGCTGGGTATTGGTTGGAATTTTTTGTTTGTGGGTGGCACCAGTTTACTGCCGCAGGGCTATAGCGATTCCGAGCGCTTTCGCGTGCAGGGCTTGAATGACATGATGGTTTTTGGCTTTCAGGCCGTTGCGTCCATGTCAGCCGGTCTGGCCTTAAGCTCCCTTGGCTGGGCCGGCCTATTGTTGCTTGCGATCCCACTTTTACTGTTGCACTCTGGGCTCATGCTTTTTTGGTACCTGCGGCGCAATTCCGCCGTCACGCAGCTGCACTGATACTCTTCGCTAACTATCCTCCTACCATCCGCAAGGATTGACGATTACCATGTACGACTTACGCAAACTCATCATCGCACCGCTGTTATTGATGGTGGGTGCTTGCACTGGCCTGCCTGAGGGTATACAGCCGATTAACAGCCTGGATACCGATCGTTATCTGGGCACCTGGTACGAAATTGCCCGGCTTGACCATTCTTTCGAGCAAGGTTTAAGCCGGGTGACGGCTAAGTATGAATCGCAGGAGGACGGAAGCCTGAAAGTGATCAACCGCGGTTACAATGACGAAAAAAAAGAATGGAAAGAAGCTGAGGGTCGGGCGGTCTTTGTAAATGAAGACACTGACGGCCACCTGAAAGTGTCCTTCTTCGGCCCCTTCTATGCGTCGTACGTTATTTTTGAGCTGGATGACCAGTACCAGCGGGCTTACATTACCGGCTACAATCGGAATTATTTGTGGTTTCTGTCACGCAGCCCGACGGTAAGCGATGAGGCCATGGCAGAGTTCAGAAAAACGGCTCTAGATGCAGGGTTTGACCTGCAAGAGCTGATCGTGGTGGATCACAGCACCATCAATTAACTCGTCTGTTCAACAGGCAAGTGGCCGGTTTTTACCCAGATAACAGTCTCCTGCTCTACAAAAGGATGATGTTGGCTCAAATGAGGGCTTCTTATCCAGGTGCCTTGCGGATAACGCCCGTTCTCGTCACAAAACTCCCCTGAAAGAACATAGATTTCTTCCCCGCCAAAATGCCGGTGGGGCTGGAAGCGTTCATTGGCCGGCCATTTTACCAGTGCTACATGTTCGTGCTCGAATTCGTGCAGGGGCATGACTTCCAGTCCACCGATTCCGGGAAGCCAGCGAGTTTTCTGGGTATTGATTCGCACCGGAGTGCGGTCGCGCTTGTCGAACTGATGCAGCTTTACCAGCAGGGTACAGCCAGGTTTGCTAAAAGGCGCGTGACCCGTGCCCGGCGGGTTGCGCAGATAGGTACCTGCCGGGTAATCACCAGTTTCATCCGAAAACACGCCTTCAAGCACCAGTATTTCTTCACCCAGTGGGTGCTCATGGCGGCTGAACGAGGCACCGGGCTTATAGCGAACGATACTGGTCGCGTGGCCGCGCTCCGCCTCTTCTCGGACCAATGGTTTTCTGTCCACACCACCTGAAGGGCTGGCAATCCATTCCTGTTCACCGGTGTGAATTACAACCCTGCAGGCAAAATCCATATTCAGCATTGTTGACCTCTTTACGGGTGAAAACGGGAGTAATGACTACGCCGCCTGTCTATGAACAGATGATTGGGTTTTCTGGCTACTTAATCAACCGCTGAAGATCTTTGAAGGCCGTTTTTTTGCAGTGGCGCAGCCACTCAAACGCGACCATTTCAACAGTAACGATGTGCGCGCCACCGGCTCTGAGACGGTCAAGGGCGACATCCCGATCGAATTCTCTACGCGACCCTGTAGCATCTGCTACCACCCAGAGCGAATAACCGCCATCAATCAGGCTAAGTGCCGTCTGCATCACGCAGACATGGGTCTCGCAGCCGGCAATAACAATATGTGGCCGGCCTTCGGGTAGAGCCTCGATCAGGCCGTCCGAGCAGGCATCAAAGTGAAGTTTGGTCAGGGTACTGTGGCAAAGCACCTTGACCGCTTTCAGATTGGGACCGAGTTTTTCTGGCATCTGTTCGGTGGCTAAAACCGGTACGTTCAATAGGGCTGCAATCGTTCCCAGCGTGACACATTGGCTGACCAGATCCTGCCCATGGGCAATCGCGGGTATCAGTTTTTCTTGGGTATCGATTAGCAGCAGGGTTGAGTGGTCAGATCGCATCAACATTTATTATCCGCCTTTAAGTTCTGCTCATATTCTGAAACGAATCATGCCGCTTGATAGACACACAAGGAATGACGTTTATCGTACAGACAATTAACTGCGCAAGCTGGAAGTTGTGCAGATTTCGGTTTCAAGATGGTTGCTAAACGCTGATAAAACGATTAAAGTCTGCGCCCTCGAATCGACGATCATTTGCTGATTCGACACCGTTTTAGGAGAGGTGGCCGAGTGGCTGAAGGCGCACGCCTGGAAAGTGTGTAAACGTTAATAGCGTTTCGAGGGTTCGAATCCCTCTTTCTCCGCCAATTTGAAACCCTGATTTTCTACGAGAAAATCAGGGTTTTTTCGTTTCTGGGACAAAATTGCTGCCAAAATTGGCAACCGATGGATGCCGGGCTCTGCACCGAGTAGCGTCATGCCTGCGAGGGTTTCCCGGTCTATCTCGCTAAACCTGGGGCAGGGGTGATCCGGCGGAACGATCACCACCAACTCCTGTTTCCAGTCACGCGCCTCGAAACCGGGTTTGGGTTTCCACCATTCCATAACCGCTATTCAACTATCTGTAACCAGCTTGTAGCTAAACTGTCTTCTCTCTGACGCCTCTTTGTCACACTGAATAACTAGCGTTGTCGAAAGGTGAAACCCGATCGCAAATCAGAGAGGCGTACATGGAAATCCGCAAATCCATTCTTGCAGCAGCCATTCTTTCAGCCACCATGGGGCTGTCAGCCTGTGCTGGTAACGTTAGCAATACGGCCAATAGTGCTAAGCCCATTGCCGGTAAGCAGATTTTCCTGGCCGAAATAGGACGCTTTACCAGTATCGATAATAAATTTGATGAGAGTGCTGCAGAAATTGTTGCTTATGATCCGGATACCACCCAAGTATTTGTGGTCAACGCCCAGCAAGGCGCGGTGGATGTTCTGGACCTGAGTGATCCCGCTCATCCTGAGAAAGTGGGAACGATCTTTGCCAGTGCGCATTGGCTAGAAGCTGGGGCGATTAATAGCGTCAGCGTTTCTGACGGTCGGGTGGCCGTTGCTGTACAAAACAGCACAAAGACATCTGCCGGTCGGGTGCAAATATATGGCTCCGATGACCTGCGTTTTCTCGGGCAAGTGGTCGTGGGCTCGCTTCCCGATATGTTGACGTTTACGCCCGACGGTCGGCACATACTGGTAGCCAATGAAGGCGAACCCAATCCTGATTACAGCCAGGATCCGGAAGGTTCGGTGACGATTATCGATGTCCGGAATCCGGCTCAAGCTCAGGCAGTAACGGTAGATTTCAAAGATTTTAACCGGAATGGTCCCCGGGCCGCCGAGCTGCCGGAGCAGGTGCGGATTTTTGGCAACTACGGCAGAACTGAATTGCAGGTGACCGGGTTTGAAAACAGCGAGCCCGCGACACTGACGGTTAAGGATGCCTCTGCTGTTGATGTTGGCATGTGGATGACCGTCGCCAGTAGTGAAGGTGATCCCTTGCCCTATCGAGTTGCCTCGATTGCTGGTAATACCATCACTCTGACCACCGAGTTTGACGGTGACACTGAAGCTGGTGACGAAGACACAACACTCAGAGCGTATCTACATGACGGTCAGTCGTCGGTAGCTCAGGATCTTGAGCCGGAATACATCGCGGTATCGCCAGACGGGACGGAAGCCTGGGTGACTCTGCAAGAAAACAACGCCATTGCGGTGATCGATATTCAACAGGCGAAAGTGACGCGAATAATCGCCCTGGGTACAAAAAACCATGCCATTCCCGGTAATGAGCTTGATGTCTCAGACAAGGATGATGCGGTCAATATCGCCAACTGGCCGGTTCACGGCATGTACATGCCCGATACCATCAAATCTGTGGAAATTAACGGCAAGGTCTACTACCTGACCGCCAATGAAGGCGATGCCCGTGAATACGATGGCTTCGTAGAGGAAATCCGGTTTGCGGATGCGCCTTTGGCCGATAAGAATGTGTTTCGGCAGGCGGATTTCACTAACGCAGCCGGCATTGGCCGATTACTGACGACTCTGACTGCAGACACTGATGGCGACGGCGAGCTGGACGAATCGCTGGCCTATGGCGCACGCAGTTTTAGCATCTGGAGTCGCTCTGGGGATTTGATTGCCGACAGCGGCAACGGATTCGAAGTGATTACCGCCAACCTGCTGGGTTCCAACTTTAATAACGACAATGATGAAAACAGTGGCGATAGCCGCAGTGATGCCAAAGGGCCTGAACCCGAAGCGATTGAAGTCGCGCAGATCAACGGGCACACCTATGCGTTCATCGGGTTGGAGCGTACGGGTGGGCTGATGATTTACGACATCAGCAACCCCGCCAGCCCAGAATACATTCAATACATCAATAATCGGAACTTCGATTATCCGATTGAAGACCGTATTGACGATGGCAATGCCCCTGCCTGGACCGCCGGAGACCTTGGCCCCGAAAGTATTCTCTTTATCTCTGCTGAAGAGGCTCCGGACGGTCGACCGTTGCTGCTTGTGGGCAACGAAGTGAGTGGCACAACCACCATTTACGAAATTCGTTAATGCCTGTTCCTGAAGAAAGTCAAGCCCGGAGTGGCGGTTTTGCCGCCGCTCTGGGCTTTTCCCGTTTATCTCCTTCCTCGCGGTTTCCGTCATAAAACTTTCATAAATACCTAATTTAATTGAAATAAGTTGCCTGTAGATTAAAAGCCTAAAGCTTGAGAGGAATTCCAGCTTTGAGTTGACGCTTACTTTTAGGTGAAGAAACTTTGATGCTGGGGCTGCTCCCGGCTTTTTTAAAAATTTTGACCTTTCGGTTGTCGCTCAGTGCAAAGCGCGCGCCGGGAAGTTACGAATCTGAACTTCTGGAGTATCCGTTGAAAGCCATCGTTGCCCCGTCTTTTTTATTGGCCCTGTTTTTTTCTGCTCAGGCCCCTGCCGAAGTAACGCTGGCATTTGGCCCGTGTGTGCAGGCCCACGTGGTCAACGGCGAAGAAAAAACAGTTCTGCCGGAGAGTTCGCTGACGCTGACCAATGGCACCCAGCAGTTGGTTGTGGATTGCACGGCAATGCTGGGCCGTTCCAACGATGATGCGTTCCCCGAGACCGGCGAGGCTTTTATTCTGCTTTTTGAAGCGGCTGATACCAAGCTGATGCTGTCAACTCCCCACATTCAAACCCGCCAACAGATGAAAGCCTTTAATCGCCAGAGGAATTTCCGGCTGACCACTGCCGCAGGAACGTCTCTGAATTACCACGTGGAGGTGTTGGAAAAAGAGGGATTTCAGGTGTTCCGGGATTATCCGGGCGAGCTTGAGGCCTTCAACCGCACCTCGTCACCCGCGGCTATCCGCATGCAACTGCCGGGACTGGCTGATGCTGATACCGATACAGCGGGCCCCTCGCCAAAGGCTGGCGGTCAGGGCGCTAAGGATCACGAAACGGTTCGCCAAATGCTGCGCTACTGGTATTTGCAGGCGGACAAGCAAACTCGCAAAGAGTGGAAGAACTGGATCCAATCCAGCAATTAAAAGCCCATAAAACCAATCGAAAATGGAGTAAAAACCCATGAAGAAGCTTCTTCTGGCTGTTGCTGTGTCCTCTGTAGCGGCAGGTTCTGCCAGCGCTGCAACCATTTATGAAAAAGACGGATTTACCTACAAACTGAACGGCGATTTCCAGGTTCAGATGCGTCAGGCCATTGGCAACGATGAGCGTGCCGAAGTGGAGTACGATGACCTGGAGCTGAAAAACTATGTCAGCTATGACCTGGGCAACAACCTTACAGCCTTTGGTCGCCTGGATTTTGGCTTCAAGGATGCTGCGGAAGATGATGCAAACGGCAGTAACCTGGAAGAAGCCTACGTAGGACTGAAGTACAATCTTGTTTCTTTCTCCTTCGGTAAGCAGAACTATGCCTCCGATGAATTTGGCATCGAAGAAGCCTATGAAATTAAAACCATCGATGACGACCGTTTTGATGATACGGGTACTGATGGCGATGACACCTTGCGCGTTGATGTTGAGCTAGACGATGTGTACATCGCGGTGTCTCACGAGATGGACGCGCGAGACGACAATGATGGCATTGATGGTGAGTACTACGATGTCTTCGTGGCGACCGACATTGCGGATCTGACTCTGGCAGCGGCCTATCAGGTGAACAATCAGGCCGGTACCGCGGATTCACGGGACACCTATGGTGTCAGCGCATCCTACGATTTCGGTTTCATGAATCTGGCAGCGGATTACAGCGTGACCGACGACAACAACACCGACTTTGAGACCAAGCAGTACAACATTGCGGCAGTCTTTGGCGTTTCCAGCACCACCGATGTGGCTGTGGGCATGGGCAACAAGGACTCCGATGAAAATGGCTTCAAAGACATCACCGAGTGGTACGCCAACGTCACCTACAAGTTCCCGCAGGCCAAGAACGTCAGTGTCTTTGCCGAGGTTGCTAACAGTGACTTGGAAAAAAATGGCAAAGAAGTGGATATGGGTATGCTGGCCGGTTTGCGCCTGAAGTTCTAAGTTTTACTGAAAGCGCATCGCCTGTTCAGGGCGAGTGCGTGACAAAGGCAATACAAAAAGCCGGGCAATTGCCCGGCTTTTCTGCGTTTATACTTTTGCATGTCTCTCGGTTTTCATCAGGTGACAGGGCCTCCGAGTGAGATGTCAGGATTTGAACCTGCGCCTCCAGATCTGAATGCAGCTCGGGTACGGAGTCTAGTCTTTGAGAATGGCATTAAATAGAGATTACGATCAGTACTTTCAAGCCTCCTTTTGACCCATTTGAAAAAGAGGTCTCACCTCCATACCGAGCGACTATCTCGCGAACGATAGCAAGCCCAAGCCCATGCCCTGGAGTTTGTTCATCGAGCCGTCGCCCTCTCTGACCCAAGTGCACCTGATCATCTTCTAATACGCCAGCCCCATCATCTGTTACGACAATCAGCGCTAAACCATCGCGCTGTTCTAAAGAGAGTTCAACGCATTCTGCAGACCATTTCCCGGCATTATCGAGTAAATTTCCCAATATTTCGTTTAGATCATGTTCTTCAATCGGCCAGCGAAATTCCTCCGTGAGCGAAGTGGACAGTTCAAATGACTTTTCGGGGTAAAGTCGGCCCAGCATCCACAAAAGATCGCGGGCTTGCTTGACGGGGAAGGCACTTTTACCAACCTGGGGGCCGGCAAACCGACTGCGCCGCATTTCTGCTTCTAGTTGCCTGTCAATGTCGCCCAGGCGCGATCCCATTTCATGCCTCAGGCTGTGATCCAGAGGTCGGCTGATATCTTCAAGAACCTGTCTAACCGCCGCAATGGGCGTTTTAACGCTGTGAGACAGGTTCGCCAGCGCTTCCCGGGAGCGCTCAAGCCGTCGATCCAGCGAATCAAGCAGTTGATTGAGCTGTTGCACCAGTGGTTGGAACTCTTCCGGGGCCTCCGCGTCGATCCGCGATATTTCGCCACTCTGTAGTCGTTTGAGAGCGGCCTGAAGCGAGACAACGGGGCGCATTGACAGGTTAATACCAAACCAGATAATTCCCGCAAGCAAAATGATCAGCAAGATCGACATGATCGCCGTCCACGCATGCAGTTCTGCCTGGCTGTTTTTCAGCGCTCCCATGTCTTCCGAAACGATAACTTTTATAGGAACGCCGCTTACAAGAAATGATTTCCGATAGGCCAGAATGTCGGATGGCGCGTTGGCGATCGTCGCATCCTTTACTCTGATACTTTCGTTGCCATCAGATTGCAGCAAAGGCATTAATAGCGGTTTCCAGGATAGCGGAGATATAACCGTTTGATCTGGGGATTGGATGGCAAAGGCATGATGAAATACCTCCTCAAAATAATCACCGGTTTGAAGCCTGGCGATTTGCCCGTCGGCTTGACGAATGTGGAGTTCAAGAAAGGCCACTTCGTCTTTCAGTCGGCTTTCAAGAAACTCTCGCGACATCCTTTCCAGGAGTAAACCGTGTATCAGCCATGCGATGGCCATCAAACCAATGCCGGCCGGCAAAAGCAGGGAAAGAAGGGTGCCTTTTATGGATACCCGTTTTCTAAAAAGCGTCATTGAACAAATACCCCTGACCGCGCCGCGTTTCAATAGTCTCCGGCCCGACCAGCTTTCTCAGGCGCCGGATATAGGCTTCGATGACGTTTTCATTGGGACTTTCATTAAGATTGTAGAGCTGCTCCATAAGTTGTTCTTTGGAAAAAATGTGCCCGGGGCGGCTCATCAAACACCTGAGCAGTCGAAATTCGGTGCCGGTTAAACTGTGTTCCGGGCCGTTGTCGATTTTCAGGCACTGCCGGTTCTCGTCGAGTTCAAAGTGACCTGCTTTCACTGAGGAGAGAACCCGCCCTTCGCTGCGGCGCACGATGGCGTTCAGCCTGGCAATCAGTTCTTCAGTCTGAAAGGGTTTGCCAAGATAATCGTCGGCGCCGGCTTTCAGGCCGCTGACTTTGTCTTGCCAGTCGCCTCGCGCAGTTAGAATCAATACCGCAAAGTTTGCGTTGTCCTGCCGCCATTTCCGTAACACGTCTAAACCATTTCCGTCGGGCAGTCCGAGATCCAACACCGCTGCCCGGTAGTTTTCCTGCACGCCCAGAAGCATCGCTTCTTTGGCCGTGCCGGTGACATCGACACTGAAGCCGGCCTTCTCAAGCTGGCTGGAGAGCCCTTCGGCCAACAAACGGTCATCCTCTACTAGCAGTAATCTCATCTGTTGTTCCTTTATGTGTCACACCCACTGATGCCTTAGGCCAAATCGGCTGATGCAGTGTCCGCTACCAACCTGAATTCAGCCTGAACTAAAAATATTTCAGCATTTTCAGAAAGAATTCAGGTTGATGAGCGATGGTAGCAAGCGTTTTAGCCAAATGCTCACGTTGCCGGATAAACCCAGTGGGTTTTGAACGCACGCCATGACATATCACAGGAGAAAGTTTGATGAGCGTATCAAAGTTCGTAGTCGCAGCATTAGCCATGTCAGTTTCAGCAGTAGCTCTTGGGGCTGGCGCTCATGGAGACGGGCACGGGCACGGTCAAGGTGCAAAGAGCGGTGAACCGGGTAAAGCCTCGGACGCCGGGCGCAGTATTACTGTGCAGATGTACGACAACTACTACGAGCCTGAGTCTATCGAGGTCAAACCAGGAGAAACGGTGCGCTTTGTTGTTGAAAACAAAGGCAAGCTGGTTCACGAATTCAATATTGGTACCCCGGCCATGCACGAATCCCATCAGAAAGAAATGATGATGATGGTCGAGCACGGGGTTATTCAGGGTGGCAAGCTGAATCGCGACATGATGGAAATGGACATGGGAAATGGCATGTCCATGAAACATGACGACCCCAACAGCGTGCTGTTAGAGCCGGGCGAGAGCAAAGAGGTTGTTTGGAAATTCTCGGAAAAGAGCAGCATTGAATTTGCCTGCAACGTTCCGGGGCACTATCAGGCTGGCATGTATGGCGAAGTGAACTTTAACTTCGGCGACTCTCGCGTTCGCTCACTCGCCGACGCATCGAAACCTTTGAATACTGCAAAATAGTTCTGGAGTAGTTGACCATGAAGACAACCCTTCTTGCAGGCGTTTTAGGCTTGCTTCTACCGGTTATTGGCCTAGCGGGTGAATACAACCTGACGGTCGACCGGGTTCAGATCGACACCGGCGACTTTGTCAAAGAGGGTATCGGCTACAATGGCGCGTCCCCCGGGCCGGTTCTGCGCTTTAAAGAAGGCGAAGAGGTCTCGATTAACGTGACCAACAACCTGAACGAAATGACGTCCATTCACTGGCATGGCATGATTCTGCCGTTTACTCAGGACGGAGTGCCCGGTATCAGTTTCCCGGGTATCGAGCCGGGGGAAACCTTCACCTATAAGTTTCCCATCACCCAATCAGGCACTTACTGGTTTCACAGCCACTCGGGCTTTCAGGAGCCGGATGGCGCCTACGGTGCCATTGTGATTGAACCCGAAGGCCGCGAACCGTTTCGTTACGATCGCGATTACGTGGTTCAGCTGACGGATAAGCACCCCCATTCCGGCGACCGCATTATGCGTAACCTCAAAATAATGCCGGATTATTACAATCGTGAGCAACAAACGGTCGGAGATTTCTTTTCGGAAGCGTCTGAAAACGGTCTGATGGCCACCATCAAGGATCGGATGGCCTGGGGCGACATGCGCATGATGAAAGCCGATGTTGAAGACCTTCAAGGATTCACAGGGCTTATAAACGGCAAAGGCCCTGACCAGAACTGGACTGGCATTTTCGAGCCCGGCGAGCGGATACGGCTGCGTTTTATTAACTCGTCTGCCATGACCTATTTTGATATCCGCATCCCGGGCCTCGAAATGACCGTTGTCCAAGCGGATGGCAACAATGTTCAGCCGGTGACTGTGGATGAGTTCCGCATTGGTGTGGCGGAAACCTACGACGTGATTGTGCGGCCCAAAGAGAAACAGGCTTATACAATTTTTGCTGAATCCATGGGGCGTTCAGGATATGCGAGGGGAACGCTGGCCCCTGAGGCAGGAATGGTCGCGGCTGTGCCAGAGCTGCGCGAAGCGGCTCGATTGACCATGGCCGACATGGGTGGCATGGAAGGCATGGATCATTCGAGCATGGCCGGTATGGAAGGCATGTCTGGCATGGACCACTCCGGCATGAAGGGAATGGAGGGCATGGACCATTCGAGCATGGCCGGTATGGAAGGCATGTCTGGCATGGACCACTCCGGTATGAAGGGAATGGAGGGAATGGATCATTCCAAAATGGCCGGCATGGATCAGTCTGACATGAAGGGCATGGAAGGAATGGATCACTCCAAAATGGCTGGCATGGATCATTCAAACATGGCCATGGCATCCGCAGGTGGCGCCAGTGATCCCTTTTATGCGGCAGGCAGTGGCCTGGTGCCAACGGCAGCCAATGGTGGCAAGTTTCTGTCTTATTCCGACCTGAGAGCGCAGAAACCGCTTTACGACGAACGCGAACCAACCCGGGAAATCGAACTGAAGCTGACGGGCAACATGGAGCGTTACACCTGGAGCATCAACGGCGTCAAATATGAAGACGCCGATCCGATTCGCCTGCAGTATGGCGAGCGGGTGCGATTCAAGTTTGTGAATACAACCATGATGACCCACCCCATGCACCTGCACGGCATGTGGTCCATGCTCGACGTTGGCGCAGGCCAGTTCAATCCCGTCAAGCACACCATCAGCGTTCAGCCTGGCACCACGGTTTACATGGAGACGGAGGTTGATGAACCCGGCCAGTGGGCCTTCCATTGCCATCTGTCTTATCACGCCGCAGCGGGTATGTTCCGTAAGGTAATTGTTGAGGGTGGACCTTCGTCCACGCAAGCGGCATCCGATGATCAGCCGGGCGATGTTGGAGGTGACGCATGAAACTATGGACACCTTTAATAGTAAGTACGGTTTTGGGTCTGAGTGTTCTGCCAACTTTGGCATTTGCTCAAGAGCGGGTGCGTGACACCACTGAACGGAAGGCGCCATTGAAAGTGTGGGGCGCTCAATTCGAGGAGTTTGAATACCGCTACAGTGACGACGACGAAGAACTTGGGGTATGGGGCGGCGATTTTTTCTACGGCACGGACGAGCTGAAATTTCGCTGGATATCAAAAGGCGAGTACGTCATAGAAGAACAATCCTACGGAAAGCTGGAAAACCAGCTGGTCGGTCAAGTTCCCATCTCTGACTTCTTCGATGCCAAAGCGGGGATAAGGTTCGACACGCCCGAAGGCCCTGATCGCACATACGCCGTTCTGGGTGTCGCGGGCCTTGCGCCACAGTGGTTCGGAATCGATGCGAACTTTTACGTCAGCAAGGATGGCGACACGTCCGCCGCTCTGGATGCAGAGTATGAGCTGCTCTTCACCAACTACTGGATACTTTCGGCCACTCTGGATGCGACCGTGGCGTTCAGTGAAGACCGAGAGATTGGGGTTGGAACGGGCCTGGTATCGACAGAAACTGGGTTGCGGCTGAGCTATGACCTTATCGACCGCGCTTTCTCGCCCTACGTGGGTGTAGTTCACGAACGCAAGTACGGCAATTCGGCCGACTTCGCCAGAGCAGATGGTGGCGGCACAGAGAGCTGGTTTGCGGTAGTTGGAGCACGGCTTACCTTCTGAAACTCCGGAAAGGCCTTGGACATTCGTCCTAGGCCTTTTTTTTGCGCAATTTGATGTAACTCAAGCTTTGCTCTAATAGATCGTTTACCCCTGCCATTTTCAGTTGGAGTTCAGCCTGGCGTGTTGTGATAGAGGCTGAGAACACCGGCTGACAGGGGGAAATCATGACGAAAGCTCATAAAGCGACAAACCAGGCTCAATTTCTGCTCCGACGCAAACTTGCCGTCCAAGGTCTTACTGAGATTCAGTGGAACGACTTTATTGAGGAGTTGAATCATCATCCGTGCGTCGATTTTGCCGAGCGCAAATCGGAAAATCAGTTGATCGTCACCTTCGACGCCACCCATTGGTCAACCGACGCTCTGATTGAGCTGGTTGAGTCGCACGGAGGTCATTTGAAAGGCGGTTGGTGGGAGCGCAGAAAACTGGCTGGATACCGATTCAGCGATGAAAACCTCCGAGCCAACGCCAACCTTGATCCCTTCTGCTGTTCAAAAATTCCACCGATGAAAAAATAAAAGGAAGTTGCATGAGCAAGGACCCGGATAGAACCTCGCGCTATCAGGAAGGCAGCCTGACGCTGCCAGGAACGGTCATGCTAGGCACCGGTGTCATGATTGGCGCAGGCATATTCGCGCTTACCGGACAAATGGCGCAAATGGCAGGTGCGCTCTTTCCGTTGGCTTTTCTGGCGGCCGCAATCGTCATTTCCTTCAGTTCCTATTCCTATATCATAATCTCCAATGCTTACCCGTCAGCGGGTGGCATTGGTATGTATCTGCACAAGGCCTACGGCGATCGCTTATCGACGGGGTTCAATGCCTTGCTGATGTATTTCTCGATGGTGATCGCCCAGAGTTTTCTGGCCCGCACGTTTGGGTCTTACACCATGCAGCTGTTCGGAGGTGATGAAGGCGGTCGCATGGTGCCGATACTGGGCGTGTCGCTTATTTTGATGGCCTTCATGATCAACCTTCTGGGCAATCGCTGGATTCAGGGCGTTGCCTCGTTCATCGGGATCCTCAAAATCACGGGCATTCTTGTCTTCGGGCTGGTGGGCGTATGGTTGGCCGACAGCCTTGCGGTCAATTTTCCCAGCGGTGGGGAAACCGGCGTTGTTGGCAATTTTCTGGGTGCAACAGCCCTCGGTATTCTGGCCTTCAAAGGTTTTACCACCATCACCAACAGCGGCGCCGAGGTGAAAGACCCGAAGCGTAACGTTGGTCGCGCCATTGTGATCTCCATTGCCGCCTGCGTGGTTATTTACACCTTGGTAGGCTTTGCCGTTGCAAGCAATCTGTCCCTCGCCGAAATCATCGAGACCCGGGATTACTCCCTGGCTGCCGCAGCACGTCCGGTTCTGGGTGATTATGGTCTGTGGTTCACCGTGGCGATTGCGATGATGGCGACCGCTGGCGGCATTCTTGCCAGTATCTTTGCGGTTTCCCGCATGCTGGCCATGTTGACTGAGATGAAACTGGTACCCCACAGCCACTTTGGTATGCCGGGCAGCATCCAGAAACACACGCTTGTTTACACCGTGGCGCTGGGCCTGGTTCTGACCGCCTTTTTTGATCTCTCACGAATTGCGGCCCTCGGTATTATCTTTTATCTGATTATGGACATCTCGATTCACTGGGGTGTGCTGCGCTACCTGTATCAGGATGTGAAGGCAAAAAGATGGGTACCCGTCGTGGCGATCGTTCTGGACCTGGTGGTTCTGGGCGGCTTTGTTTGGGTCAAATTGAACTCTGACCCCTTTGTGATCGGTGTGGCGGTGGCCACGATGATTGTTATTGCGGTTGCCGAGCAGATATTTCTGAAGTCTTCAGCAAGAAAACAGGCGATGGACGGTGATGAGTCTAATGCACACCATCACTGATATTCACAGTGTAAACCGGAGGGTAATCCCATGATGGACGGCGATATGTTTGGAAACACCATGTGGGCCGGGCATTGGCTATGGATGCTGGTCATTGCCATCGTTGTTGTTATACCCGCCTGGCGAATCTGTCAGCGTACCGGCTACTCGGGCTGGATGGGAATTTTGATTCTTATTCCCATGGTGAACCTGGTTGTTTTGTACTTGATTGCGTTTTCGGACTGGCCAGCTGACAAAGCGGGAGCGCAACACACATCAAAGGTAAATCCGAATGGACATTAAAACGTTTAGGGAACTGATCGAATGGACAAGTGATCTGCATGCACACCTGGCGCGCTGCCTTTCACACTGTGCGACGCGGCATGAGGAAGAACGGGCCAGGGCGCTTCTGGACTACCTGGCCGCTCATGAGTCCGAAATTGGGCGTATTGTGAACGAGTTTGAACGCCAAGCAGGCAACAATGCCTTGGAAACAAGGGTTTATGACTACCTTTACCATAATTCCATTAAAACTTACCGAACGTGTGATGAGCCCTATGCAACGCTTGATTTCAACGGTATCTGCCGTGAGGTGTTCGATTATCACGATCAAATAATCGATCTCTACCAAACACTGGTCGGGAAAGCCGAGATTCCGGAGGTCAAAGAGCTAATGGAGTCACTGTTGACGATGGAAAAAAACGAATCGAAGCGCCTGGCCAGTCAAGTTGGCCGGATGGACGATCTATGAATGAGTCCTTCAACCACGCTGGAGCCTGGGGCATTACCCTGATCGTTATCGTTTTGGTGTCTTGGTTTTTTTATCGATATTTTGCGCCAAAGAACTGGCGAGAGTGGGCCGGTGCCGGTGTGGTGCAGGCTTTTATCATCGCGCTTTATGCCGAAATGTACGGTTTTCCGCTCACTATCTATCTGCTAGTGCGCTTTTTCGGTCTCGACAGCGAGTATGTTAGCGCCAGTCTATGGTCGACCCTGGTTGGGCTTGGCGAAACCGGCATGCTTGTCTCAATGTTGCTTGGCTACGCGATCGCATTTACGGGAATAGGGCTCTTTATTCAGGGGTGGCGCCAGGTTCACAAGGCGCGAGGAGAAAATCGTCTGGTGACAGACGGGTTGTATGCGTATGTGCGGCATCCCCAGTACACAGGGCTGTTCATTGCTCTGTTTGGAGAAGGCGTGGTGCATTGGCCAACGCTCTTTTCGGTAGGTCTTTTCCCGGTGATCGTGCTGGTCTACACCTGGCTGGCTCGACGTGAGGAGCAGCAAGTACTGAAGCAGTTCGGAGACGCTTATCGCAACTATAGGCGGCAAGTACCGATGTTTATCCCTCGTTGGGGCAGCTGGCGCCAACTCGCGGCTGCTTCGCGAGCCAGCAATGACGACAACACGGTATGAGTCTCTACTTGATCTAGATACAAGATTTTAAATCGGGTCTTCTGGATTGAAGATGATAGCCAAAAAAGGATGGTCGAATTATGTCCTCGAAAAATAGCACAACCAGTCCCGGGGCGTCAGCGCCTGTTGTGGCCGCTACACAATACACCTGTCCGATGCACCCCGACGTGGTCTCGGATAAGCCTGGGGATTGCCCAAAGTGCGGGATGCACCTTGTCCCGTTAGAAGAGGCGGGTGATAAAGCGCACTCGGGTCATGACTGTCATCACCATTCTGGAAGCGACACAAAGACATCAGGCGATGATTCGAAGTACAACAAGCTGCCCTCGGGTTATGAAGGGACGGTGTATACCTGTCCCATGCACCCCCAGGTTCGCCAGGCCAAACCCGGGGCTTGCCCGCTTTGCGGAATGGGGTTGGAAGTTGAGTCCGCTACGTTGGGCGATGAAGGGCCCAACCCCGAACTCGTGGATTTTACCCGTCGCTTCTGGGTTGCGCTGGCCTTCTCTATACCCTTGCTGATTCTGACCATGGCCCCCTTTGTGGGCCTCATGGCCATCCGCGACTTTTTTGGTGAACGCATGTCGCAGTGGATTGAGCTGATACTAGCGACACCGGTGATTCTCTGGTCAGGCTGGCCGTTCTTTACTCGTGGCTATAATTCGTTTCGCACCATGAACCTGAACATGTTCAGTTTGATTGCTATGGGCGTAGGTGCCGCCTATATTTTCAGCATTGTTGCTGTGCTGGCGCCGGGTATATTTCCAGAGGGGTTCCGCGGAGTAGGTGGCCATGTCGGGGTCTATTTCGAAGCGGCCGCCGTTATCGTGACGCTGGTTCTGCTTGGCCAGTTGATGGAACTTCGTGCGCGCGAAGGCACGGGTAAGGCCATCCGTGCGCTGCTCGATATGGCCGCCAAAACGGCGCGACTGATCAGACCAGACGGCACCGAAGCAGAAGTTCCCCTGGAAGACGTACAAGTTGGTGACCACTTGCGTGTTCGCCCAGGTGATAAAGTACCGGTAGACGGCGTGGTTGTTGAAGGCCGGTCGTCCATTGATGAGTCCATGATATCCGGCGAGCCCGTACCGGTGGAAAAGGTGGGTGGTGACAAGGTTACCGGGGCCACAATTAATGGAACCGGCAGCCTGGTGATGGAAGCAACCCGCGTAGGAATGGATACCACGTTGAGCCAGATTGTCGAGATGGTCGCCAATGCTCAGCGCAGCCGTGCTCCAATCCAGAAGTTCGCAGACATGGTGGCCGGCAAATTTGTACCGGCCGTTATTGGGATAGCAGTGCTGTCATTTATCGCCTGGGCGATCTGGGGTCCGGCGCCTGCGCTGTCCTATGCGCTGGTGTCAGCGGTTGCCGTGTTGATTATTGCTTGCCCGTGCGCATTGGGACTTGCAACCCCCATGTCGATCATGACCGCGACGGGTCGTGGCGCACAATTGGGTGTGCTTATAAAGAACGCGGAAGCCCTCGAACGCTTTGCCAAAGTTGATACGTTGATTGTCGACAAAACCGGTACCTTGACCGAAGGGAAGCCAAAACTCGTCGCGGTTTTGCCCGAGTCCGGCCACGATGAAACAGAGATTCTGCGGTTAGCGGCCACGCTGGAAAAGGGGTCTGAACATCCTTTGGCTGAAGCGATTGTCGCGGGCGCCGAAGCACGTAATGTGACACTCGGTAAAGCCGATGATTTTGAGGCCATAACAGGTAAGGGCGTCAAAGGCGTGGTTGACGGAAAGCCGGTGGCACTGGGAAATGCCAAAATGCTGGAAGAGCTGGGACTGAATGGAGGCCATCTGGTTGGAGCTGCCAATATCCGACGTGACGAAGGTGAAACCGTCATGTTCGTTGTGTTGGACGGCGCAGTGGCTGGTCTTGTTAGCGTCGCTGACCCAGTTAAAGAGTCGACTCCAGCAGCGCTGCGAGCACTTCACGGCCTGGGTTTCCGGATTATTATGGCAACCGGCGACAATGAACGAACTGCCAGGGCTGTCGCGGCGAAGTTAGGCATCGACGAGGTCCGAGCGGATGTTCTGCCAGAAGACAAGGCTCGGATTATTAGTGAACTTCAAAGCCAGGGCAAACGGGTAGCTATGGCAGGGGACGGAGTGAACGATGCACCCGCACTTGCTCAGGCGGATGTGGGTATTGCCATGGGGACAGGTGCAGATGTCGCCATTGAAAGCGCTGGAATTACGTTGGTTAAGGGAAATCTGGACGGAATTGTCCGCGCCAGAAAACTCTCGGTTGCAACGATGCGCAATATCAAACAAAACCTGTTTTTTGCATTGGTATACAACGGGGCTGGTGTTCCCATCGCTGCAGGCATTCTTTACCCCTTTACCGGCATTCTGATAGGCCCGATTTTCGCTGCTTTTGCAATGAGTGCGTCGTCCCTTTCTGTGGTAATGAACGCCTTACGCTTACGACGCGAGAAAATCTAACGTCTCGCGAGGCTAGTCTATAAAGGATGGTGGTGATGCGTTACACAGGATGAAATGGGTGTGGGGTGATTATTCAGACCTGAAACACCGACGCGAAGTCACCGCCAGGTGTACGAAAGTTGGCGGTCTGGCCCTATTGGAGGTGAAGTGGCGTTTCTAAATATTTTGCGCAGGCCAATGGCCGCAGCCGTGCTCGCTCTAATGGTCTGGGGTGTAAGCTTCTTTCTGCATTTTTTCTGGGAAATGGCACAAGTGCCGTTTTTCCTTGGTATGGCCGAAGCGCGTCACTGGGATGTCGTCTGGCTCTGTACACGTGCGACCCTTGGAGACGCGAATATAGCCCTTGGCGCGTACACGATGGCGGCATGTCTATCCCGGGATTGGTTCTGGGTGTCGAAACCCTGGAGCCGGTCGACTCTGTTGGTCTATCTCTGCGCCGGACTGATCGTGACGATCGTTTTTGAGTATTGGGCGACCGGAGGCGGGCAGCGGTGGAGCTACAACGAACAAATGCCCCAACTTGCTGTGACCGGCACAGGATTATTGCCGCTTGCTCAGTGGGTAGTCTTGCCGATGGTGCTGGCTTATTCCACAAAATGGATGTTTCTTGGATGGCTGGTTTCGAAGCGCTGCACAGACACGTAATCAAGGTAGCGCATGGCGAGCTTGTGAAAGGTTTTTTGCCGCTCATGGTCTGCAGAACGGCGGCTCAGGAATATGGGCGAAAAGCTCTCGATGTCCTTCAACTGCTATAAACCCAGCAGGGCCATGGAAAATAGGATTTACCAGCCCAGCGTCTGCCATGAGAAGACCGACGGTACCGCGACCCAAACTGGTTTTTTCCATCTGTGTATCGCGAGGCGATCACAGCTGAAAAACAGGAGCAAAGCCACCTCCAGGCGTACGAAAGTTGGTGGTCTGGCCCTGGTAGACACGGGCAGCGGAGAGCAAACTTTTTCCCGCGTAGGTGTAAAGGCGAATGTCGACTTTTCTGGTGGTGACGGTGCCGTCAACCTTCATGGCTCGTTCCCCCGCAGGAACGAAGTTCTGTGCGATATAGTCGCCTTTAAGAATGTTTTCGAAAACGCGCCGGGTCAATTTTTTGCCCCGGTAGACGCCCTTGCTGCCGTGGCCGGCAACCGGCTTGAAGAAAAGTTCACGACGGGCACTCCACAGTTCTGCCGCGTCGCTTGCTGACACCAGCCGGGTCCTTGGCACGGCGCTCTCAAGATATCTTGCATCAGCATCACTCAGCCCCCAGTCGCGCAGGGTCTGGGGATCGGACAGCAGGATCAGGTTTCGTTTGTCGGCCATGAGCGCATGCACACGGGGGTTGGGTGTTACCACCACCGCGCCATCAAGATACGCCCGCCTTAACGCTTCATGAGCCGGGGCCTCCAGTGCGAAGTCCACCAGCCGGTTGTACACCATGTCGATGGGCTTGCCCTTTGCGGTCAATGCACCATCGACGTATTCAAGCTCCGATGGGTCAAGTATCAAGGTATCAATGCCTCTGGCCTGAAGTAGCTGTTGGGCCAGCTGGAATTCAGGGAACATGAACTGGGTCTCCGGGGAATCGTCCACAATAGCCAAACGGCTGAGCATCGAGTCAGTGCGTTGCCTCTGCCACTCCTGTTGAAACATATCTAACACCGCGTCCTCAAATCCATCCAGCCCCTGCTTGGTCGTTGCGTTCTTTTGCGATGGGTTACAGCATCGATGTTGGGCCCGAGCCGGAATCGTGTTCAGAAACGCACCGCCGGCATTGGTGTTGATCTCGATTAGCTGAGGGCCCTCGGGGCCGAGGTGGAAGTCATAGCCCATGAAGGCCCCTATGGGGCCTGGGTCGAAGCGGGCGATTTCCGGCGCCCAGGACAGGGCGCGCTCCTGATACAACGGAAGCTCGGCGGCTGATTCGATCGCCTGAACGATCCGTTGCATCGTCTCTATGTCAGCCTGGGGGACGAAAACCGGTGTGTTTGAAAAAAGATGATCGAACTCGGGGGCCGCAGACGCTTCGTTTCCTGCGTCCACGAATTGAGTCCGGAGACTCTTGTTGAGGGCTTTGCGGTCAAGAGTGATGCAGTAGCACTGTCGGTTGAGCCGATCTGCGCGGGTATTGGTTGTTTGTTGGTTTTCCTGAGTCACGTCTTCCATTTGGAGCCCGTAGTGTAAGTAAGTTGTTCGGACTGTAGTTTCGGCCTTTATCCTCGTCAAACAAGTACATGTTTGGCAACTTTTTTCAGGTCTATTTCAGCGTCGTGTGTTGGACTGCTAGAACACCAACTTGCTCCTAACTGAACCATTTAAGATATATCGTACCTGTATTAGTTTGGAGAAAGTATTTTAGATTTTGGAGGATTTTTATGGGTTGGTTAACAAAAAACAAGTTCCTATCCCTCAAGGAGATTTGTCATGATCGCCAATTATAGAAGCATATTTCGCCGAATTCCCCGCACCTTCATCGCGGCCGTCTATATGGCCCTGATGTCTGTACCTGCAGGAGCAGCCGGGTACGACAATGCTCTGAAGGGCGTTAAAAACTATGACGCTGTTTACGAGGTGAGCCAAGGTGATCCCAAGGTCGTTAACCCCGTTTTCATGGTAATAAAGAACTCCTACGAAGCACCTGAAGTGCAGGCGCTCGCGAAAGATCCCAACATCGCCATCGTTTTTCACGGGCCGGTGGTGAAACTGCTCTCGACTGACAGCGCATCGTTTAATAAGGCAGAACTGGTCGAGGTACAGAAATTCCAGGCGACTCTTAAACAAATGAAGAAGGACGGAGTGACGCTGGAAGTTTGCCGTTTCGCTTTGAAAGGGATAGGTGTAGATGAGGCGACGATCATTCCGGAGATCGACCCGGTAGATAATGGTTTCGTCTCGGTCATCGGCTATCAGATGCAGGGTTATGCGGTTGTCCGAATCCCCTAAAAAAAGGGTTTTTGCTCTGCGAGACAAGGTTCATCTTGAGATTCGCTAGTCAAGATTGATCGCATATAAAGGTGGAACACTCTGTGTGAGTGTTCCACCTTTTTTCTCCTGCAGTTGCCGGCGGTCGATACCGATACCGTCGAGATCGATGGTCGCGAGCGATCTCTGCTCGATAACCTTTCATATCTTTGGTCTTGATTCTGGTCAAGAAAATACATGTTTAACGGCTGTGTTCAGGCCTGTTTCAGTTTTGTGTGTTGGACTGTTAGGTAATGACCGCACACGGTCGCAGCCCTTGCCAGTGGGTAGGGCTAATTATAGTGAAATCTTCCTATCCAAAAGGTGACGCGATGAAACATCAATTTTGCAAACGCTGGCTTGTTGCGCTGACCATCAGCGTTACGATGAGTTATTCGCTGATAGCGGCTGCGGGTACTAGCCGGGCATTTGTTCCCATGGGGGTGGCCGATTCGGTGGGCGTTATTGATCTGGAAAGTCGTCAGATGACGTCGTCAATTACCGGAACGGTGAATACCCACGGCTCCGCACTGACCCCAGACGGGCGGTACCTGATTGTAGGCAGTCTGACCGCCCATGAAAGCGAGGAGCCTGTCAGCCGGCCGGAAGGTGTAGCTGAAGACGAACACGCCGCCCATCATGGCGGTGGCGCTGCTGCGACATCAGAAGAATCGAATACCGGGCTGCTCTATGTGGTGGATACTGCTACGAATGCGATTGTTCGCAAACTGGAGGTTCCAGGGCCGGTGCATCATGTTCTGGTGACCTCGGATGGTCGTTATGCCGTTTCCACTCATCCCATGGGTGGCGGTATCAGTGTTGTTGATCTGGATTCCAGAGAGCTGGTTAAAGCGGTGGCGACAGGACCTGCGCCCAATTACATAGTGGAAACGGACGACGGTCAGTCTCTTCTGGTCAGCAATAGCGGTAATGACACAATCAGCGAAGTGGACACCGGGGACTGGTTCGTCAAGCGTAACCTTCGGGTGGGTGGTGGTCCGGAACATATGGTGCTCGCCCCCGACAACGAGCGGCTTTATGTCAACAATGTTACATCCGGCCAAGTTGTTGTCGTCGAGCTTTCGAGCGGCACGGTGGCGGCAACGTACGAAGTTGGGGAGGAACCTCATGGCGTTGGTTTGAGCGAAGACGGCCAGGTACTTTACGCAACCAGTAAGGGGAGTAATCGGGTCGTTCGGATTGAGCTGGCCAGCGGAACTCGCCAAATCGCGGCACTGGCGCCGGCACCTTATCACCTCGCTGTATCCCCCCGGAATGGCCAGCTGCTGATTACCAGTCGCATCGAAAGCAAGCTTTGGGTGCTCGACTCAGAGTCCCTCAAAGTGATTGATGAAATTTCGTTAGAAGGTATAGGCCATCAGATATCGATTAAGGGTGAAAAATAACGCAATGGCAAACCAATCACTTTCATTACAGACCATCATCGGAATGGTGGTCGTTGCGATTCTTTGGGCCATCTGCTTTCCGTTCATAACGGTTGGTTTACCGGATGCGCCCCCCTTGCTGTTCGCATCTATAAGAGCGCTGTTGGCGGGAGGGTGTTTAATTGTTGTAGGAATGAAAATGGGGCGAAGGCCCCATTATTCGTTTCGGGGTTTGATGATGCTTGCGCTGATCGGTTTCAGTTACACCGGAATGGGGCTTGGCGGTATGTTCCTCGGAGCAAGTGATGTAGGGCCAGGGGTCGCAACTGTGCTGGCGAATGCGCAACCTCTTTTCGCCGCTATACTGTCGCTTTTTGTGCTCAAGGAAGTCATTACTGTTCGTTTGTATTTGGGTTTGTTCATTGGCTTTGTCGGGGTCGTTATTCTCGCTCTACCCGGTTTTGACGTTGGTGCAGATCGTTCGATCGGCGCGCTCTATGTACTTGGTGGGGCCGTTGGGACGGCCATTGGGAATGTTCTGTTGAAACTTCAGGCCGGCGACGGGGATGTGTACTGGCCTATGGGGATCCAGCTCGTAATGGGGGCGGTATTTCTGTTTCTGGCTTCTTTGTTGGCGGGGGAAGGCTTTGAGGTTGACTGGACATGGTCATTTGCCGGCGCTGTTTTCGTGCTTGCAATCCCCGCAACGGCGTTAATGGTAGTGCTCTGGTATGCACTTCTTGCCAGAGCACCGTTGAATAAGCTCAATCCGTTTACTTTTCTGACACCGATCTTCGGTTTACTTATCGGGACTCTCTTTTTTGATGAGACATTCAGTACCGTGGAAATGACCGGAATTGCGATCACGGTTGTGGGGTTGCTGGTGATTATCATAGTTCCAAAGCAGGAAAGCGTATTGCTTGAGTCGTGAGATAGCACGATGCCCGCGGCGTGCTAGCCATGGTCTCCGCTTATTTCCGCTGATTGATACGAGCGGCAAAGAAGTTGTAGAGGGGGCCGAAAATTAACGCCACGTACCAGCCGTAGCCAAAGCTTTCTGCCAGGCCCAGGAAAAAACTTGACCAGCTCAACCAAGTGACGCCAGGCAGCAGACGCAACCAGCTCTCATACATCGCGTGGTCTGGAAACAACAGGTCGAAACCGACGCAAAGAATGAAGGTCACGGCAAGGAACAGACCGAGGCTCATCCCCAAGGCGATCACGGGTATTCGAGGCACGGCCTGAACCGGTAGGGGTGTGCCACAGCGCAGCTTAGATTGGGTGTTCGAAACGGTCTCGGCGTCAGTCATGTTCGTTCTCCGATTGAGTGGACGGGGGTTTGGCATCATCACCGGAAAGATATAGCTCGGGTGCGGCCTCGAAGCGTTCCCTGCAGTCACGCGAGCAAAAGTAGTAGACATGGCCGTCATGGACGCTCGATTTTGCCTTTTCAGTGTCGACGGTTTTGCCACATACAGAATCCACGTCGTCGGCAGGGGGAGTCCAGCGAAGTCCATCGGTGGCCTGCCTTTTTGGCGCTCCCTCGCCATGTTTGGCGTTACCGTGCCCATGGCCGATTACGTGAGCACCACAGCCAAAACGCATCATCAGGAAGATGATTCCCGCCTAAAGCATGAAGTACGCCAATTCGTTCATCATCTCTCTCCGTTAGCTATCAAATCATCAATTGATAATATCCTATACTACGAAACTTAATTAGAACTGAATGAAGGTATGAAAAAAGTTGTAAATAATAAATAGTTGAGAAAATTTGGGTTTTAGTGGCAAGAAGTAAAATAATATATAGTCGAATTAGCGCTTTTTATAATTCTGAAAGTTAAGAGGTGGGTTTTGCGTTTTTATAAAAATATGATTGGTTAGTATCTTTAATACTGCTATGGGCGGGAAAATATAATCAGCGGTAAAAATAAAAAAGACATTTACAAGGTATATACTACTTTCATTCTTAGTATAAGATCATGACCAGCTACTATCAGAATAATGGCTGGTCACGTTTATTTTTTTAACTATTGTCGATTAATATCTATTTGGGAGCGCCCAAACGATTAAGCCGGATCATTCGCTTTTAGCTCTAATTTCTCCATCTGAGCATGAATTTTTTTATGTTGCATTTTAAGAGTTTCCGAGACTTCTGTGCTCGCCGTCTTGGTAGGGTAACTGCGTGCGTCACTAATGCGATCTGCCAAGCCAGAATTTGCGCTGGCCATAGCTGAGAAAAATACGGTAACTGCCGCAGCAATAATAATCTTTTTCATATTGAACTCCTTACTACTTGGGTATAAGGCGAGAAACCAAATCAGTAACTGCCGCTGTGAATACGAATAGACTTTCAATTACATCTCTTTGTCTGTTGATAATTCTATTAAAACATCCGTTACTGAAATGAATCTGAAAAAATAAAAAAAGATTAAATTATTTTCTGAAAACCGACAGCAGACTTTGTTGCGACTGATATTAAAAGCTCGGGGGACAACCCTGGTATCAACAGAAACCAGTGTAGGTTCTCAGGTCGGGGAATTAGATGTATGTTTCCGAAGGCTATCTGAGGCCACGTTGTGCCCACTTACCTGAAGAAGTTTGGAACTATCTGATGGACTACTAAAACCGACAACGGCCTTACACGTTTAACGGCGGGAGATCGTCGGTCTTGGTTGAAGAAAAACTTAACACACTGTCTGGAATTAGTTGACCACTACACCTTGTTTTTAAGTTGCGTCCGCTCTGCTAATGGCTTAAATTGTTTGAGACTCTGGCGTAAGTTGCGTGGAATATCTTGAAAAATATGCGATTCATAGCGTTTAAAACACGCCAAGCACTGGTCTTGGCTCTTTTGCTTAGCTTCAGTGCTATGCAGGTGTTTGCGATGACTATGCCGATAGCCATAGACCTTAATCCGGTCACAGCCGCGCAACAGGATTGTTCTGGTGAACACGCACAAGCAAGTTCAGTGCTAACGTCCCAAATGGTTGAGTCACCCGATGTGAGTCACAGTGCTCATGCATGTGGTGAAGATTGCATTGCTGACCATTGCCTGATGAGCTCAGCGGTTACCGTAAGTACTTTTGCGATAGAGCTATCTGGCTCACTACCTGAGGTCGCGTCCGGCGATGTCAGTGCTGATAGTGTTGACACCTTTCCTCCGTATTATCCTCCAATTTCCCACTAGACGTTTGTAGTTTGGTGGGGGCAGTTTGTCCCTGAAGTTCCCGTGCAGTCATACAGAATGCTGCATACCGCTGGTATTGCCCTATGTTTGCACTACGCAATTTTTTTATTGTTTGCATCGCTTTGTTGCTGCTGTCTGTAACAACGAACAGGACGCTTGCAGCTGCCGGTCGTTTAACGCTGGACGAGGCTGTGCAGCAGGCCATCGCTAATGATCCTTGGTTGATAGCGAATCAGAAGAATGAAGCCGCTATCCTGGCAAGGAGTGTGGCTGCTGAGGTGTTGCCAGATCCGAGGTTTAATGTCGGGTTAATGAACTTCCCGACAGACACCTTTAATTACGCACAAGAGCCAATGACTCAGATATCCGTTGGGGTGTCGCAAATGTTGCCAAGGGGCGACACCTTGGCTCTAAACAGTCAGAGACTGCGCTTACAGAGTCATCAAATGCCTTTGCTCCGAGAAGACAGGAAAGCCAGGGTAGGCCTGATGGTCACGCAACTCTGGTTAGACGCTTTGAAAGCCAGTCACAGCATAAGGTTAATTGAGGAAAATCGAATATTATTCGAGCAACTCACGGATATTGTCAGCAGCGGTTACAGCAGCACCTTTGGCCAGACCCGTCAGCTCGATTTAGTCAGGGCACAGGTGGAATTGGACCAGCTAGATGAGCGCCTAACGGAAGTTCAGCAACAGCAAACACGTGCTGTACAGCAGTTAGGCGAGTGGCTTGCAGGCATGCCGTCCGATGTCTCGATGCTGACCTCAACACCCGGTCAATCCATGCCTGAATGGCCTACGCCTATGGTTCTATCGCAAGATGATTTGATGCAACGACTCCTGCAGCACCCCAGCCTCCGCTTGATTGATCAAATGACAAAAGTGGCGCAGTCCGAAATTCATATTGCCGAGCAGCAATATGAACCTGAATGGGGACTCAATGTCAGTTACGGCTTCCGTGGTGACGACGCCAGAGGTACTGACCGTCCCGATCTATTGAGCGTGGGTGTCAGTGTCGACATGCCGATTTTCTCCAGCAAGCGTCAAGACAGCCAGGTGCAGGCAGAAACGTATGAGAAAGAGGCTATGCGCACAGAGCGACTCTTGAGACTACGCAGTTTATTGGCAAATTACCGCACCTTAGAAGCAGAGCTGCAACGCCTTGATCAACGGCGAGAACTGTATCGAGAAAAGTTACTGCCTGGGCTCCAGCAGAGTGCTGAAGCGGCGATCAATGCGTACGCCGTTGATGATGGTAATTTTGCAGACGTGGTACAGGCTCGGATTGGCGAACTCAATGCCAAATTGTCGCTGTTATCTATTGAACTTGAACATTCCAGGAAGATCGCTGAAATGGACTATTTACTGGTTGGCAATCAGCGGGGGACGAAATAGTGAACTTGTTTAAGAACCTGGCATTATTACTGTTTGGCGCTCTGCTTATGCTCGCCGCTTTGTCTATTTGGCGACCAGATTTGTTTAAGCACGTAACAGATATGCAAGCGACATCAGCCGCGAATGATGCCGACAAGCCTTTGTACTGGGTCGCTCCTATGGATCCAAATTATCGCCGTGATGCGGCAGGCAAATCGCCCATGGGCATGGACCTGGTCCCCGTCTATGCGAAGGGTAAAAATGGCGACGAGGATAGCCCGGGCACCGTCGAAATATCGCCAGAGGTCGTTAACAGTCTGGGTGTCAGAACTGGCAGGGTTGTTCTGGATCACCTACAGCCAGAGATAAGAACGGTTGGATATCTGCAATATAACCAAGACAGCATTGTCCACATTCATCCCCGCGTAGAAGGCTGGGTGGAAAATAGCTTCGTTAACACTGTAGGTGCGCCGGTTGAGCAAGGTCAGCGTTTGTATACTCTGTACTCGCCCGCATTGGTTAATGCACAGGAAGAGCTGCTGTTTGGTTTAAAGCGTGATGATCAGCGTTTGATTCAAGCGGCAGAACAACGTCTGCTTGCTCTTCAAATAAGCGATACGGTTATCCGTCAACTTAAAAGAGACCGTCAAGTATCGCAAACGGTCACTTTCTACGCGCCAGCATCGGGAGTGGTAGAAGAACTCAATATCCGTGAAGGGCTCTATGTAAAGCCCGGTATGACTTTGATGTCGATCGCTAATCTGGACGAGATCTGGATTGAAGCTGAAGTTTTTGAGCGTCAGGCCAGCCTAGTCAAAGTCGGTTTACCGGTGGAGGTTGATCTCGATTTTCTGCCCGGCGACGTGCGCCAGGGTAAGGTAGATTATATCTACCCGAGTTTGGATGCTCAGACACGCACATTGAGGGTTAGGGTGCGATTGGATAATTCCGACTCCGCTCTTAAACCCAACATGTTTGCTGAGCTTCGTATTCTTGCCAGTGATCAAAATGAACGATTACTGATCCCTAAAGAGGCATTAATTCGTGGTGGGCAGCAGAACCGCGTAGTGCTGGCACTGGGTGAGGGGCGGTTTAAGTCCCTTGCCGTTAAAACGGGACAGAGTGACAACCAGAGGATCGAGATCCTTGACGGTTTGGTCGAGGGTGAAGAAATTGTTACCTCCGCTCAGTTCCTGCTTGATTCGGAGTCCAGTAAATCATCCGACTTCACTCGTATTGATGCGACTGGCAGCCAGCAAATGGACAAGCCCGCAGTCAGCCAGGACGCGCCAAAAGCCACCGCTGAAATTCCTGGCAAAGTATGGGTTGACGCCATTGTTAACAGTGTTGATATCAATGCCATGAAACTGAATGCTCAGCATGGTCCAATTCCGGAGTGGAGTTGGCCGCTGATGCAGATGGATTTCAAACTGACCGAATGGATGGACGCTGGCGACATCCCTACCGGTCAGTCGTTGCAATTGGAGATAACCCGCACGGAATCGGGCAAATATGAAGTCACTGACTTCTACCTACCCACAGCGGAACAGGAGTAGCGATTATGATAGAAGCTATTATTCGCTGGTCTATCCGCAACCGTGGCATGGTGTTGCTGGCCACCTTCATGCTGGTTGGTTTGGGGGTATATTCCCTAAAAAATACGCCGGTAGATGCCATTCCCGATCTGTCTGATGTGCAGGTCATCATCAAAACCAGTTATCCCGGTCAAGCCCCGCAGGTAGTAGAGGATCAGGTCACCTATCCGCTCACCACTGCCATGTTGTCGGTGCCGGGGTCCAAGACGGTGCGAGGTTTTTCCTTCTTTGGGGATTCCTACGTCTACGTTATTTTCGACGACAAGACGGATATCTACTGGGCGCGCAGCCGCGTGCTCGAATACCTGAGTCAGGTTGCTCCTTCGTTGCCTGAAAACGCTCGTCCGCAATTAGGGCCGGATGCAACCGGTGTAGGCTGGGTGTACCTCTATGCATTGGTTGACCGCACCGGACAGAATGATCTGAGCCAATTGCGTTCCTTGCAGGATTGGTTCCTTAAATACGAATTACAAACCGTTCCGGGCGTGTCTGAAGTTGCGGCCATAGGTGGGATGGTCAAGCAATATCAAGTGCAGGTGAATCCGGAAAAATTACGCGCATTCAATATACCCCTCAGCCACGTACAAACTGCTATTCGCCGTGGCAACCAGGAAGTTGGGGCGTCAGTCGTGGAAATGGCCGAGGCTGAATACATGGTCCGGGCTACAGGCTACATTCAAGGCATAGAAGATCTGGAAGTGATCCCCTTGGGTGTTAACCAAAACGGCACTCCGCTGCTGCTCAAAGATGTGGCTGATATCAGTATTGGCCCGCAAATGCGGCGGGGTGTTGCTGAACTCGACGGCGAGGGTGAGGTTGTGGGTGGCTTAGTTGTTATGCGCTTTGGCGAAAACGCTCAGACAACCATCAATGGAGTCAAAGCTAAGCTGGAGTCGTTAAAGAAAAGTTTGCCTGATGGAGTGGAGGTGGTCGCCGTGTACGATCGCTCAGGCTTGATTGAAAGAGCGGTTGAGAATCTCTGGAAAAAATTGCTGGAAGAATTCCTTGTAGTAGCGCTGGTCTGTGTCGTGTTTCTGTTTCATGTCCGCTCATCTCTGGTTGCCGTTATCAGTTTGCCTGTTGGTATTTTAACGGCATTTATTGTCATGCATTGGCAAGGTCTTAACGCTAACATCATGTCTCTTGCAGGAATAGCGATCGCCATAGGTGCCATGGTTGATGGGGCGATCGTTATGATTGAAAACATGCACAAGCATATGGAAAGGACGCCTTTAACGGACGAAAATCGCTGGCAGGTTGTTGCAACTGCAGCTTCAGAAGTTGGCCCCGCGCTTTTCTTTAGTCTGCTTATTATCACGGTTAGTTTTTTGCCGGTGTTCGCATTAGAGGCGCAAGAGGGCCGAATGTTCTCGCCCTTAGCCTTCACCAAAACCTATGCCATGGCTGCCTCTGCGATATTGGCTATAACTCTAGTGCCAGTACTGATGGGTTACTTCATCCGCGGCAAGGTGATAGCTGAACACAAGAACCCACTTAATCGATTGCTGGCCGCTATTTATATGCCTGCGCTGCGAGGTGTACTGCGTTTCCCAAAAACGACCTTGGTTGGTGCTGTTTTGGTGTTGGCTATAGGCGCATGGCCGCTGAATAAAATCGGCAGTGAGTTCATTCCGGATCTGGATGAAGGCGACTTGATGTACATGCCTACCACCTACCCGGGCGTATCTATTGGTGAAGCACGCCAAATTTTGCAACAAACCAACAAGCTGATTCGCACAGTTCCTGAAGTTGTCACCGTGTTCGGTAAAGTCGGTAGAGCAGAAACGGCAACGGACCCGGCACCACTGACCATGATTGAAACCTTTATCCAGCTGAAGCCTAAGAGCGAATGGCGCGAGGGAATGACCACCGCTAAGCTCAAGCGGGAACTGGATCAATTAGTGACGTTACCCGGCGTAACCAACGCTTGGGTGATGCCAATCAAAACGCGTATCGACATGCTCGCGACGGGCATTAAAACGCCCGTGGGAATTAAAGTTGCGGGGCCGGATTTGAATGTAATCCAGGGGATCGGCCAACAATTAGAGAAGGTATTGAAGGATGTTGAGGGTACCGCATCAGTCTATTCCGAACGCGTTGCCGATGGTCGTTATATCATAGCTGATATTCAGCGAGAAAAAGCAGCCCGTTATGGTCTCAATATCGCTGATATTCAGGAAATTCTAGCGTCAGCCGTCGGTGGAATGAATGTCTCCAGCACGGTTGAGGGGTTAGAGCGCTACCCCATCAATGTCCGCTATCCGCAGGACTATCGGGATTCCCCCGAACAATTGGAGTTATTGCCCATTGTGACCCCTGCGGGCTTAAGGATTGCTCTCGGTGATGTGGCCAATATCTTCGTCGAAAACGGTCCCCCTATGCTGAAAAGTGAAAATGCGCGGCTGAATGGCTGGACCTTTATTGATATTGAAGGTGTAGATCTTGGTCGCTATGTCGAGAATGCTCAACAAGTGGTTGCTGAACAGGTAGAACTCCCCCCTGGCTATTCATTGAACTGGTCTGGTCAGTACGAATACATGCTGCGCGCCAAAGAAAAGCTTACCTACGTAGTCCCTCTAACCCTCGCCATTATTATTGTGCTGTTATTCCTCAACTTTCGTAATTTTGTCGAGGTGGCCATGATCATGGGGACCCTGCCGCTGGCCTTGGTGGGCAGTATTTGGCTGATGTATTGGGAAGGCTTTAACTTTTCGGTGGCCGTGGGGGTAGGGTTTATTGCCTTAGCGGGAGTAGCGGTCGAAATCGGCGTCATCATGCTGGTGTATCTCAACCAATCCTGGCAACAGACGATTGACCGTTGCCATGCTCAAGGACTTGAGCTTCGCGAAGAAACGTTACGCCACGCGGTACTTCATGGTGCGGGAATGCGGGTACGCCCCGTGCTAATGACAGCTGCGACCATTATTTTTGGTCTCTTACCTATTTTGTATGGCACAGGCACTGGCTCTGAAATAATGAGCCGGATAGCCGCGCCGATGGTGGGCGGTATGGTGAGTGCTGTGGTGCTCACACTGTTGGTGCTACCGGCTATTTATTTCATGTGGAAGCGGAGCTCGCTAGCAAAAAATACAGCACCTACAGACGAAAAATCTTAAATTTTTTAAACTAAAATGAAAGGTGAATTGTGATGAAAAAGATCCAAACATTAGTAACCATTGTGGCTTTAGCAGCATCGTCCTCAGTCCTTGCACATGCAACGATGGAAGGCACATTTCCGCAGGATGGAGCAATGGTGATGGAGCCAACCAGGCATGTCGAAGTGAATTTCGACATGCCTATGAAATTGATTAATCTAAAGGTGATCGGTGCCGATGGAACACCTGTTGCCGTCGACTATGAACGCGCTAAAGAAGCAGGCACACATTTCAAGGGGATGACACCCGTATTGGTGCCCGGCAACTACACCGTGCACTGGAAAGCGGTGGGCGATGATGGCCACATGATGGATGGAACGTTTGGCTTTATGCAGCACTAATAGCGGATATATTCGTTAACTCGGACCAACGGTGTTTTAGATGGGACTGGAACTAACCTCCTGGGAATTCTCGACCCTGATAACCCGTTGGCTTTTGTATGTCGGTGTGGCCGGGTCTGTTGGTGGGGCTTGCAGCCTCTATCTTTTAAAAGCGTACAGAGGACTGCAAGGCGCTTTGCTGAAATACGCGCTCTTTGCGGTTTTATTGGCTATTACCAGTGCTTTCGGGCACTTTTTTGTACGCGTGGGCGCTGTCCTTGAGGAGGGCGTTTCTGGCATGTTTGAGCCAGATATCGTTTCGATTATATGGAACTCTGCGATTGGAGAAGCGTTACTGATAAGAGTTCTCGGACTGCTTCTGCTGCTAGTTGCACTGGTTTTTTTGTGGCGCAAAAGAAGATTGACCGGTACTTGGGTTGAACCGGGTGCGAGGGTCGCTTGGCTGGGGTTTTCTGGGTTATTACTCACGGCAACCTCGTATACCGAGGCGGGTCATGCGGTTTCACAGTCGTGGATTTTTCAACTTGTGCTTGTAATACATTTATCGTTAACAGCTTGGTGGATGGGTACCTTATATCCTTTGTGGTTAGCGTGCCACCGTTTAGCTTTTGCTGAAGCATATGCGGTGCTGCATCGCTTTGGACAGTTTGCGGTTGCTGCTGTTTTATTAGTGGTTTTAGCAGGTCTATTTTTATCTTACCAACTGACGGCCTGGAACAATCTTTTTACAAGCAGTTATGGTTTGTTTTTAATTATTAAACTGATCTTGGTTTTACTTCTGTTAGGCCTGGCGGCCTTACACAAATTCGTTCTTGTACCGCAGTTGTTATGTTCGCAAGATGCTAGTCGATTAAAAAAATCGCTTCTTATCGAAAAATTTATCGGTGCCGGAATATATTCCATCACGACAGTGCTGACGACCCTCGTGGGTCCGATGATCTAATTTTTAATCCAAGTGTCTTGGTCGTGCCCGACCGAGCCTGTTGGTGATTTTCAACCCAGTTGGCCAACCACAGCGCCGTCCTCATTGAGGCATAGTGGTGTTCATCCGGCTTCCTGCTTGAACTCCGGCGTAAAAAATCGGTATTTTCTGATCATTAGACACCTCGCTTATGGCGGAAATATTACCGCCTACGTTGATGTCCGGAGTCACTGAGCCACGATAAATTATTTTCTATGTAAGCAAGTATAAGTTTTTTCTGATTAGTTTTCATGTATCAGCCTTCAATGAAAGGCAATAATGAAGTATGAGTCCTAATTGCTCTGATAACTTTGTGGTCGAAATGTTAAGACTAGACGACGTAATGCAGTAGCCTTCAATAAAGGGCAATAAGATAGCAATCGCATTATTCACTTGTTGACTCTGACAGTTTTCGGGAGCAGCTTGTTTTAATGCTTCAAAAAGCATTGAGTGCAGCCTTTTGTAATATTCATCTACCGCTTTTTTTACTCCGATATTACGCTCTGCTATTACCCATATTTCTTTAAAAACGATGATACAATCGCTGTTATCGATGTAATTTAAAATGAGTGAAGCTAACAATCCTAATTTCTTTTCTGAGTCGTGATCGTCGGAAACTGAAAGCAATTGCATCGACTCAGCATAGTCTAATAAAAAGCCTTCAAGCAAAGCCTCTAAAAGCAGCTCTTTAGTTTTAAAATAATACTGCACATTGCTCAGTCTCATGTCGGCTGTCTCTGCGACTTTTCTCATCGTCAGACCCTGGTTACCTGACTCTTTTAAAATAGTCATGGCGCAATTCAATACGTGTTCAATTTTTGGACTCATGTGTTTCTCAGCTAGTGACTTTTTACTCAGATTTTCAATATATATCGGTTGATTCTTTAGGTCAAGTGACCTATATTTGATTTAGGTCACTTGACCTAATTGGTAAAGCGGCGATAAATTAACTTAGATAAATTAACTATGAGCAAGCGTAAAGATGAAAATCGGTACTAATTGTTGGTGGCTACGGCATTGTTGGTAAGCAGATTGCGTCGATACTGAGACAGCGACATCCAAAAATGCCCTTGATAATTGCGGGACGCGATTTTAAGAAAGGAAAAGAGTTTTCAGAAACCCTCGGTCACGCTGAGGCTGTTGCAATGGATGTAACAAAAGTTAATCAGATATCACCATTAAACGGCAAATTAGCAGCAGTAGTTTCTGCAACCGAACGAGTTTTAACTATTGGCGGTAATACAGAGACTTATTATGGAGTAACCTTTCCAGAACACCACGAAGATATCGACATCGCACTCGCTACACTTCAAGAACACGGTGTCAGAATTTCAATCGAAAGTTAAATCACAGAAGACTTAACTTTCGATGGGTTACGTATAGAGCAACTACGGCAGCACCTAGGCTCTCTGTGATACGGCACTGACGGCTACTTTTTCAGTTACTTATATGACGGGGTTGTCACTGCTGTTTTTATTACATTGCCCTTTTTAGCTCACCATAGTCACCATCGGTGCGAAGCACCAGTGTGATGTCATTATCGTTGCGATTGCGGAAAAAATCAGCCGTGGTTGCCGCTAAACGCAGCTCTTAGCTCGCCTTCGTCCTGCGGGACGTCCCGGCCTTTTTCGTAGGAAATGGACTGGCCGCCGCCATCACCGTGGGTGTCGAAGTTAACAGGGCCGCCTTCAGATACCCAGGCAAACCGGGCAACGGTATAGGCCAGCACCTCGGCGCTTATTCCGAGCAAACCCAGTGTCAGAAATACCGAGATCAGACGACGACCGCCGGCGGCTATGCGCGCACGCCAACGGCCATCAAGCAACGTTGACAACATAACGACTCCAATTATTTTCGTTCAAAAAGCTGCGGTGCAGCGAGACTTAAACAATTAGAGAGGTTTTTGGCGGGCGTTCGAGCCGGTAACGAAAGCTGCGGGGAGAATCTCCGACGAGGGCATAAGCAGCCGGAGTGAGATTGAATAACCAGTGATGAAGCGGCTGGTCAGGCGATCCGCAGGTTCGTGGCTGTGATTGCCCGCGTCGTGATGAGGGTGACTGTCTGACTTCTCGTCAAAATCGTCGTGGTTGTGTGAATGATTATCCTGATCCACCGTCACCGCCACAGACTCATTCAGCTCGGCGATACCATGAGATGACGCCTCACCAATGACCGAGAACGTCATACCGGCCAGCGCTAACAGCAGGGCGAGAAGCGGAATCAAATTTTGTCGGTGGATGGCCGTAATCATTAGTGTCAGTTCGTTAGTCTGGCTGTTGGATTAATTCGGTAATTGAGAATACCATCCTCCTAGGGGGGATAGGAATTAAAAATGGTAAATGATCAAAAGCACCACTCACATCCGGATATCATCAAATCCTTGAAGCGGGCTCAAGGTCATCTGGCCACCTATTGACTCATCGTGTCCAACATTCCCCGACGCACCCCGCCAATACGGCCGTACGACTTTAGTTGGCTTCGCGTTACGCGATCAGCAGACCACTTCCACCGATTTCAGACTTAAGTGAATCATTTTTAGGAGTCATAAAAATTGAGCATCTTTTCTCCGCTAAGCATTCAAATTTATAGACGCCTTTTCAGTGCACAGGTCATTGCGCTGGCGGGAACCGGTTTAACAACGGTTGCGCTGGCGCTGCTGGCCTATGACTTGGCGGGTGGCAGTGCGGGCCAGGTGCTTGGCATTGCGCTGGCGCTGAAGATGATCGCCTATGTCGTTGTCGCCCCTCTGTTCGGCGCTATAGCCCAAAAACTTCCGCGCCGCTCTCTGCTGGTAACGCTGGATATTCTCAGGGCCTGCGTGGTGGCGGTGCTGCCCTTTGTCACCGAGGTATGGCAGATTTACGTGCTGGTTTTTGTTCTCAACGTGTTTTCAGCAGGCTTTACACCGGTGTTCCAGGCGATGATCCCCGATATCGTGACTGATAAGGACGAATACACCAAAGCGCTCTCGCTGTCCCGCCTGGCCTACGACCTGGAAAACCTGTTGAGCCCGATGCTCGCGGCCGCAATGATTACCATGATGAGTTTCGATGTACTGTTTATGATGAACGGTGTCGCGTTTATCCTCTCGGCCTTGTTTGTTTTGTCCGTCACCTTGCCCGGACGCAAAGACACCTCCCACGGTGAATCCTTCTGGACGAGAGTCACCAAAGGCACGCGCATCTATCTGAAAACGCCAAGACTCAAAGGCTTGCTCGCCCTGAGTATGGTGGTGTCTTCGGCGGGGGCCATGCAGATCGTCAACACCGTTGTTTATGTGCGAACCTATCTCGGGCTTGCCGAAGAATGGGTCGCCATTGCCTTTGCAGCAGCCGGCGGTGGTTCCATGGTGGTCGCGTTCACACTGCCGGGCATTCTGAGAAGAGTTCAACCACGGCCGTGCATGCTGACTGGCGGATTCATTCTGGTCGCAAGCGTTCTGGCCGGAGCCACAATGCCGGGTATCAGCTTACTGGTTTTGCTGTGGTTCCTGATGGGTGCCGGGATGTCGATGATTATGACGCCAGCGGGACGGTTGCTGACGAAATCAAGTCGGGAAAGCGACCGTCCGGCGCTGTTTGCCGCTCAGTTTTCGCTGTCTCATGCCTGCTGGCTAGTCACCTACCCCCTTGCCGGATGGCTCGGCGTGCAGGTTGGTTTGATGGGCGCGTTTATTGTTCTTGGTTTGATCGCGCTCTTGTCGGTGGCTGCTGCCATGCTGCTTTGGCCCCGACAAGACGCCGACGACCTGCAACACACTCATCATGAAACAACTCATGGTCATCACCACTATCACGACCAACACCACCAGCATGAACATGAGGGATGGGAAGGTTCTGAGCCCCACAGTCACGCCCACAAGCATCCGCATCTGATCCATATGCATGATTTTGTGGTTGACGATCATCATACCTGTTGGCCCAAATAAAAAGGGCGCGTTACCCACTGAGTAGCGCGCCCTCACTATGTTTTTTAAATTTTACAATTCGCCGGTGTGGTTCGCTCCAACGGGTTTGCCGAACTCATCCACAAACACGAACAGCTTGGCTTTGTTTTCATCAGCGGCTTGTGGATTGGCGAACTCAACAACCCAAAGGTTACCGGCCGAGGTAGAACGCTGCTTTGGGCTACCAGCCTCAACACCTTGCCACTCGGAGGACACCTGATTTGAGCCAACCAGTTGCTGCTTTACGGCCTCGGCTTTCTGCGTTGCCTGTTCTTTGGAGATGGGCTCTGAAACACCGTGGCTATGGCCTGCGCCAGCAAATGCTTGGCCTGCGAACGAAAGAACAATAACGGTTGTGAACGATAGAATGAACTTTTTCATGGAATAATTCCTTAGAGATGGTTGGTTGATTACTTCTTAGTGATGCCGTCATAAAAACCGCTGGTCTGGAGAACGATGGTAACTGTCGCCTCGCCGCGATTTCGCCAATACCAGCCATGGGTGCCATCAAATGGCGCCTCGAAAGCCCCGTTGGCAGCAGGTTCATTTCTTCCCTGCCAATAGCTGGTGAAATTGTCGCCGTCGTTGATTCGCTCACCGTGCATGTCAAAATTAACCCGGCCGCCTTCTGAGGCCCAGTTGAAGACCATGCGGTCACCGGCGTTCATGGTGGCCTTCACTTCAAGACCTTCATCCGGTTTCAGCGTGACGGTCGTGGTGTCGGAACTGAGCGTACTCTGAGTCTTCCACACAGGGCCCGATGAAAGCGCGAGCAGGTTGTCAGAGGAGGAATCGGCTTCCGGAGACGCAGCCTCCGCAGCCTCTGCCTGGCTGAGCATGGTCAGCCCCATCTTCTGGCCCAGCCCGGTCGGATCAATGCCATATTCCGCAGGCAGAATAGCCGTGATCAGAACCAGCAGGCCGATGAGCGCCGCAACGCCGGTTGCCTTGATCAGGCTCTTTGTCGAAGGCAGCCCTTCACGATTCATATTTGAAATGTCTTGCATGATCTATCTCCTCAGGAAACCGAGTACAGGCCAGTCAACTGATAACCCATCAGCATAAAACCGGTGCTCATTAACAGGACGTTGGCGGCAAACGCCTGGCGGGGAAAGACGTCGGATCTGCGCCAGAAATTCATGGCAATCAGAATGACGCTCAACGCCATTAGCTGGCCGATCTCGACGCCGACGTTAAACGCCAGGATGTTTGCCACCAGGCCATCGTCGGACAGCGTGAAGTCCTGGAGCTTTGTCGCCAGACCAAAGCCGTGGAAGAACCCAAAGATGAGAACCGCCGCTTTGGTGTTGGGTTGAAAACCAAACCAGCGCCGAAATGCACCCAGGTTATCCATCGCCTTGTAGATCACGGAAAAACCGATGATGGCATCAACCATGTAGGCGTTGACGTTGGTTTCACTGAGCACGCCATACAGGAGCGTGACACTATGGCCCACGGCAAACAGGGTCACATAGATGCCCACATCCTTCATGCGGTACAGGAAGAAAATGACCCCCGCCAGAAACAGGAGATGGTCATAACCGGTCACCATGTGTTTGGCGCCCAGGTAGATAAAGGGCAACAACTGTGCCCCGCTTGCTTGCTCGATGAACAGGGCATCACCTTCTTCAACGCCATGAGCAAAGAGCAGAGGAGAAAAGAACAGGCAGGCGAAGGCAACCGCAAAAAGCAAAAGCCCACGCACGCAGCCCCCTACGCTTGAAAAGCGCAGTAACGGCAAAAAATACATTCGGTTATCTCCGAATTATGAAATCAAAACGTGTGAACGGCGCTATGGCGCCAAAAATGAGGTGCGGGCTTTAAGCTTTCGGAGGGCGATACAGTGACGACGCCTGCTCAGACAGAGGCGACGGGGGGCTTTGCAATTCGGGCATATTCCGCCCGGGAGGAAGTGATATGGCCGAAATATCCAAAGGTAGGTGATTTTCAGATGCACCCAGCACATGAAGCAGCTGATGATCCCCGTCAGTCATCTCGACGGAATCCAAGTGAAGGTGATCAAGGGACGAATCGTGAAAATGCCCGTGATTTTCAGCAAATTCAATCAAAGACAGGCTTTGGGACGCCTGGTGAACATTCTGATCCGAGGCCCACGCACCGCGAAAAAGGATCAATAATAATAGTGCAATGACTATCAAAATCGCTTTGCTAACTGTGGGTTGAACTTGGCTCAAAAACACGGATGTTGCCAGTTGGTAAATTCAGGCCGGAATATTATCTAAATGCGGTATTCATTGCAAAAGAATGCTTTTGTTACATAGAGACGTAGTTTTCCGCAGACGACTACATTCGCTGATTTAACTTGGGGCCGGTATTTGGAGTTGGCTGCAATTCGCCGTGGATGATCTTGCCGCTGCAAGACCGGGACCGGTTTAGGCTGACCTCGCTGACTTACCGCAAGGTTGTGGACGAGAATATCCATAGAATAGTTAAAGTCACGCGTAACCGGTCGGGCCTACCTAAAGGCGGTAGGCCCGGTTATAACAGCAATTATTTAGGCGACTTTTTATTACATTGCTCTTTTCAGCTCACCATAGTCACCATCGGTGCGAAGCACCAGTGTGATGTCATTATCGTTGCGATTGCGGAAGAACCAACCGTGGTTGCCGTTAAACGCAGCTTTCAGCTCGCCATCGTCTTCAAGAACATCCCGTCCTTTTTCGTAGGAAATGGACTGCCCGCCACCATCACCGTGGGTGTCGAAGTTGAGAGGGCCGCCTTCAGATACCCAAGCGAACCGGGCTACGGCTCCTTCCTGCATAGTGAGCTTGAACTCTGTGCCTTCACCGGGGGTGAGGACAACACGGACTTCGTCCTGCCATTTGGGCTCGGCGGTCATTGTCGGGGCAGGTTGCTTCACTTTTGGCGCGACCTCAGGCTCAACTTCAATTTCAACAACTTTGGCTGCCTCGAAAACTGGCTCAGCGGGTTCTGAAACAGCCTCGTTGATGGAGGGTTGCACCGCCACCATCTGAGCGGCCTCGTCGGCGGCTGCTTCTTCCACGAGTTGAATCTTGATTTCACCCATCTCCGTCAAACCTAACAAGCGGCCTGCACCTGTGGGGTCCAGAGCGTACTCGGAGGGCATTACCACGGTTACCAGCAGCAAAAGCGCTACGATGGCGGCGATGATGGTGGATCGAATCAGCTGCGCGGAGCTGGGTAGTTCACTACGTAGGGGCATATCGGTGTTGTACATAAAAGATCTCCAGAATTAAGCGACGAAATAACCGGTGAGCTGAAAGCCGAAGAGCAGGAAGCCGGCGCTCATCATGGCCACGTTGGCGGCATAGGCATGGCGGAAAAAACCATCGGTTTTACGCCAGTAGCTCATAACGATCAGGATCATCGCCAAGGCCAGAAGCTGGCCGATTTCCACGCCCACGTTGAACGCGAGCAGGTTCGGTATTAGCCCATCCGGGGAGATGTCGTACTCAATGATTTTCGTGGACAGGCCAAAGCCGTGGAAGAAGCCGAAGATCAACGTGGCAGCTTTGGTGTTGGGTTGGAAACCGAACCAGCGCTGATATGCGCCTACGTTATCAAGTGCCTTGTACACCACCGACAGCCCGATGATGGCGTCAATGATGTAGCTGTTAATGCCGACGTTGAAGTACACGCCCAATAGCATGGTGGTGGAATGTCCCAGCGCAAACAGGCTTACGTAGACTGCGATGTGCTGCATACGGTAAAGGAAGAAGATGACCCCCAGAAGGAACAGCAGGTGGTCATAACCGGTGACCATGTGTTTGGCCCCGAGATAGATGAATGCAATGAGGTTTACCCCGGATATTTCCTGGATGTACCCCTTGTCTCCCTGGGCAATGGCATGGGCCAGCACATCGGCGCTCATTCCGAGCAAAACCAGTGTCAGGAATACCCAGATCAGACGGCGACCGCCGGCGGCTGTGCGCGCACGCCAATGGCCGTCAAGCAACGTTGACAACATAACGACTCCAATTATTTTCGTTTAAAAAGCTGCGGTGCAGCGAGGCTTAAACAATCAGAGAGGTTTTTGGCGGGCGTTCGAGCCGATTGCGAAAACTGCGGGGAGAATCTCCGGCGAAGGGTATAGGCAGCCGGAGTGAGATTGAATAGCCAGGGATGAAGCGTGTCGTCAGGCGATCCGCGGATTCGTGGCTGTGATTGCTTGCGTCGTGATGCAGGTGACTGTCTGACTTTTCGTCAAAATCGTCGTGGCTGTGTGAATGATTATCGTGACTCTCTGACACAAACGCACTTAACTCTGCGACACCGTGAGATGACGCTTCACCAACAACCGAGAAGGTCATGCCAGCCAGCGCAAGCAGCAAAGCCAAAAGCGGAATCAATTTTCTACGGTGGGTCGCCGCAACCATAGGTGTCAGTTCTTTAATCAGGTTGTTGGATTAATTCGGAAAGAGAGGATAGCATCCTCCTAAGGGGGATAGGAATTAAAAATGGTAGAAGATCATAAGCACCACTCGCATCCGCAGATCATCAAGCGCCTGAAGCGGGCTCAAGGCCACCTGGGCAGCGTAATAGAGATGATGGATGCAGGACGATCCTGCCTAGAACTGGCGCAGCAGCTTCATGCCGTGGAAAAGGCGATTCAACAGGCAAAGCGGGTGTTGGTACAGGACCACATCGAGCACTGCCTGGATGATGCGATTGGCCCGCTGGAGCCCGAACAGCAAAGCCGTGTTGATGAGTTCAAAGTTATTGCCCGTTATCTTTAAACATTGTTGGGTCATGCTTGGCACTTGCCGCAGGTGCCATTATCGCCGTGGTGTGTTTTAGCGTTCTGGCTGTCGTCATGAAGCGATTTGATCTCTTCCCCTCTTGATTTACAAGTCGGTTGTGTTAGATTTGGCGCTCTTTGGGGAGTAGCCTGCTTCCGGTATTCGGAAGAGTTCGTGTCAACATACCTGGCCAAATGCCATGGTGCGAACACCTCTCGGTTGGCGAGACCATCGATATATCCATGCCTGATGGTCGGGCGTGTGGATATGTCGTGGACTCAACGCCCGGCCGGAGAACATCGAATGAACCCCGTAGCCCTTCTGTTTTTGGCTCTTTCAATGTCTACTGATGCGTTTGCAGTAGCCATATGCAAGGGCGCAAGCCTTAAAAATCCCCGGTTCTTCGAAGCGTTAAGAATGGGCCTTATTTTTGGATTAATTGAGGCCATCACTCCCCTTATCGGTTGGTTAATCGGTAATATCGCCGCGTCTTATGTGGATGTTTGGGGTCACTGGATAGCGTTCGCGTTATTGGTGGCTCTTGGCTTACACATGCTCTATGAAGGCCTGCATCCATGTAGGGAAGAGATAGAGCAACCCTCCAGGCATTCTTTTCTTAAGATCGCTTTGACCGCATTTGGCACCAGTATTGATGCGATGGCAGTGGGTGCAAGCCTGGCATTTGTAGAGGTGAACATATTTCTGGCCGCTGGGCTCATTGGTTTGGCCACAACGGTAATGGTTACGTTAGGCGTCATGTTGGGACGAGTCGTGGGTTCACTGTTCGGCCAGAAGGCTGAAATTATGGGCGGTCTGACACTGATTGCCGTTGGTGTGTGGATCTTGTCAGGCAATCTTTAACTCTCACCAATTGATCTATCCCATGCCCTTGGGTGGCAATGCCATTAGGAATGCGATGGGCAAGTTTCGACTTCCACTGTCACGTGTACGAGCGACGAGTGGCCAGTTTGGATTCGGTCACGGTAGTGGCCGGGAGGCTGTGGATCGTGGGCAACGATCGCGACAATCGCGGCGTACAGATTGGGTCCAATCGACCAGACATGGAGATCACTCACACGCGTATCATCACATTCCACCGTACGTTTGATGTCCTGCACGATACTAGCTTGCTGTTCGTCGAGTAATACACCCGCAGTGGTCCGCAGTAGCCCCCAGGACCAGCGGGTGATAAGTATCGCCCCAACAATACCCATTACCGGGTCCATCCAGTTCCATCCCGCATATTTGCCGGCAAGCAGGGCTATGATGGCCAGGAGAGAGGTGAGTGCGTCGGCCAGCACGTGGAAATAGGCCGCTTGGCGATTATGATCGTGATGACTGTGGTGGTGATGGCTGTGTGATTCATCTTCATGATGGGCGTGGCTGTGATCATGGTCATCGCCGAGAATCCAGGCCGAGACGCCGTTTACGATCAAACCTATAATCGCAACAAAAATAGCTCCGTTAAATGAAATGACAACCGGATTCATAAAACGGTCGACGCTTTCAATCACCATAAAAAGTGCGAATCCAGCTAAAAGTAGGGCACCGGTGAATCCTCCCAGTGCATTCACCTTGCCGGTACCAAAACTGAAACGGGCGTTAGTGGCGTTTTTCCTGGCGTACGCGTATGCGAACGCAGCGATGCCCAGCGCCGTCGCATGCGAGCCCATGTGCAGGCCATCGGCAAGCAGTGCCATAGAGCCATAGACCAAGCCTGCTGCAATTTCCCAGACCATCATTACCAGAGTCAGTCCGACGACGATTAATGTGCGCTTTTCGCCAGACCGCTTCTGGTCTTGCCCAAAAGCGTGGTCATGGTGCCATTTTGAAATATCGTTTTCATGCATATGTCCGCATCCTGATAACAGCGTTGGTTGAGTAAGGCTTCACGGTGCCTGACCATCATTTTAGTAACCCGTCGTTCGCTCTGCCGTTTGCAGTGTTTCGAGCAGCTCCGTATAGCCAACATTTCTTGTTGGCGAGCGCGTTTACTTGAGGTAAGTGCGAATGACGTCCATCAACTCACGGGCACCCTGATTGCGCTCGGCGTCGCTTGTGATATCGGGATTAGCGACATGCATGTGCATATGGTCTTCCATGACTTCGGCCATAAGACCATTCGTGGCACCGCGGACAGCGGCGATCTGATGTAACACTTCAGCGCAGCCTTTATCTGTATCAAGGGCTCGTTCCAACGCTTCAACTTGGCCGCGTATACGGCGCACGCGGCCCAGCAACTTGGCTTTGTTATGTGTGATGTGGCTCATGGGCAGACCGTCAAAATTATAGGGTAGGGGGGTATAGTATGCTAGACAACAGAAAAGAGCTACGGGCTGTATGTTGGCAATGACTCCGCCGATGCCCACGAGCAGATAGCCGGGCACCAAGGCGGAGTACGAGGAGAGAAAAGAGGTGCCAAGCGGCGAAGTTCGGCGTATTAGAATTGGTACCGTTTCACGCTTTCGGTTTGACCGGTGGCGGTGAAAGCCAGCACGTCGTAGCTGTCCTGCCGGCCAGTTTCCATGCCGGGAGTGCCATGCGGCATTCCCGGAACGGAAATTCCGATTGTCTTGTCATCATACGGGTGAGTTGCCCTGATGCTGAAGTGGCATCAAGAATTGAGTCTCTGGGCAATTGTTGATTGCTGAGTTAACCCGCCGGAGGACGGAATTTTTCACCTTGAGACATCAGAAATCAACGCTGATACCGACATAGGCCGTGCGAGGCAGGTTGGGTCTGGCTCCGTGTGGGCTGCGAGAAACGATTTTCTGATCATCGAGGACGTTGTCGACCTTGGCATAGACCCGGGTGGAAGGATTCAGGGCGTAGCTGCTGGAGAGGTCCACGACGGTGTAGTCGTCGGTTTTACGGAAGGTATTATCCGTGCCGGAGCGGTCACAGGCGTTGTCGATGCAGGTTTCGTCAACATACGAGATATTGATGTAGGCATCCCAGAGCTTGCCATCGCGCAGGCCTGCACGCACAGCTACGACATTTTCGGGCAAGTCTGCCAGGTTGTCGCCTTTGCGCACGCTACCATTGTCGCTGTCTTTGGTGACTTCGGCATTGGTGTAGGTCCACGTTGCCTGCACCGGCGCAGCCAGGCCGTTGGCGAACGTGAACTCAGAGGCGGCTAGCAACTCGATGCCCTGAATCTTCGATTCGCCTTCGCTGACTGTCCCGGAATCAATGATCTGATTGCCGACGCTGCAGGGATTGACGATGGAGCAGTTTTTCACGGTATTTTCATAATCGCTGTAGAACACGATGGCTTCGGCACGCAAGCTGCCATCGCTATATCGTGCGCCAGCCTCGAAGTTGGTGCTCAACTCCGGCTCTACGTTAGTGCCGCCGGAGCCGGCGGGCGCCATGCCGCGGTGCACGCCACCGATCAGGGTAACCGTTGGGCTCAGGCGGTAGGTTGCGCCAAGGCCGGGCAGCACTTCGCTGGTGTCGTTGCTGGCAGTTTCTGTTTCACTGGCTGACGTGCGCTCCGAGGTGCTCCAGCGGGTCTGCGAGGTTTCAATATCCTCATAGCGCAGCAGGGCGGTTACGGTCAGGTTGGGGTTAATGGCGATCCGGTCCGCGAAGAACAGGTTGAGGGCCTCGGCCTCATCGATTCGGTTATCACCGCCGGTGGGTGCGATCTGTTCAACAAACTCGAAGGCCGGGCGGCCGTTGTTGATGACCTGCTCATAGCGATCCTTGGGCTGGAAGCGATCCGCTTCATCCTCATGCACGCGGGCACCAATGGTAATGTCGTGGCGTATACCCGCCAGTGTTAGGCCATAGTCGGCTTTCACTTCGATACCCTGAGACAGGTATTCCCGTGCGCCGTTGGTCAGTGTGAATGGGCCAACGGGTTCGGTACCCTGAAGTTGATTGTAGGCCGTCTGGTCGCCATTGTTGGCGGCTTCGATCAGGTTGTTGAAGTTGCCTTTGTACCAGTTGCGCTTGAATTCGTTGCGGTAGAGCGTGGTGGTCAGTGACAGGTCTTCAGTCAGTTCCACCAGATGCCTGGCGGAGTAGCTCTTGTGGCGGTTGTCCATGTTGTCGAGCTGGGACAGGAAATAACGCGTGTTCGGGTTACGCCGGAAGTCGTCGTCGGTTAGTCCAAGGTAGGTTTCGTTGCTCAGTTCCTCACTGTACTGGACTTTCAGATCGAGCTGGTGATAAACGTCAGCGGAGGCGTCGGAATTAAAGCGCGCCTTGGCAACGTAATCCTGTTTTTCGAAACCAGTATCGCGGTTGGATTGTTGCAGTTCTTTGAAGCCGTTTGTTTCGTCCTGAAAGGTTTCGATCACGAATCCGGCGTTGTCGGTGCTGTTTCCGTACCAGCTGTGAATGCGTTTGCCTGAATTTTCCGAGATTTCGGTCGTTACATGACCCGCTTCCGATGAGGGAATGGGTGTTGAGCGCAGGTTAATGGCTCCACCCACCGTGTAGGGGCCGTAACGCAGCAGGTCTGGCCCTTTTAGAACCTCGATTCCGTTCATTCTGCCAAACGTTGGTGAGTAGTAGGCCGCTGGCGCCGAATAGGGTGCCGGAGCGATCATCACGCTATCTTCCATCAGTGTGATCTTGGAAGAGCGGCTGGAGCCTGAGCCACGAATGCCGATGTTCGGGCGCAGGCCGTAGCCATCCTCTTCCTTCAGGTAAACCCCTGGCACCTCTCGCACGGCTTTGTGAATGTCTGTGTACCTCATGGTTTCCAGGTCTTCGCTGGTAACCACATGGGCGGAACCGGGCAGGGCGGATGCGGACGCATCATCGCCGATGATGACCAGTTCGTTGAGGCTGTGCTCCTGGGCCATGGTTGGCACAGAGGCCGAAAGGACCGCCAGTGCGAGAAGGTTTCGGGAAAAAAGCGCAGACATGTTGATCTCCTGTTACAACGGGTTAAAATCAGGAGGGTAATTATACGAATGTAAATCATTAACAACAAGCACTAATTCTCATCATTTGGTTTCGCGTATTTGCCAATGTGTTGCGGTGCGTTTAACGGAGTTGGAACGAGACCGGCAATTGGAAGCGGAAGGTCTCGCTGGTCATGTCATCCGGCACTGGGGGAAACGGCGACGCCTCTTGCAGCATATTCAGCGCTGCGTCATCCAGTATGCGGTGGGATGAGCCTTGTATCAGGCGATAGTTCAGGAGTCGACCCGCCCGGTCAAACTCGAACACCACGACGGGCGTTCCCTGCATGCCCAGTCGCCGGGCACGACGCGGATAGTCCCGGTAGGCGCTCAAGTGGCGCACGAGCTGGGCAAGGTAGCTGTCCGTCTGCGGCGATGCCCCGGCGCGCAGCTGTTTTTTTGTGAGCTGGGCTGGCATTGCTACTTTTTCGGATAGGTCAGTAACCGCTTTTTCCGCTGGCTTGGTGCTGGTTTTTACAACTGGCTTGCTTGCTTTCTTAACCGGGACAGGGACACTTTCTGGCTCTGGCTCTGGCTCTGGCTCTGGCTCTGGCTCTGGCTCTGGCTCTGGCTCTGGCTCTGGCTCTGGCTCTGGCTCTGGCTCTGGCTCTGGCATCGGGTCGGGTTTGCGCGCTGGTTCTTTGGGTGAAGGTTCAGCCTGTTGTTTCGGTTCCGGCCTTGGAGCCGGTTCGCTGACTGGTTGCACCGCCGATTCCGGTTCGGGTGCCTGGCCGGCCAGTGTAATGCGAATCGAGCGAGTCTGGTTGGCTGGGTCCTTACCCTCGGGAATCGTGATCAGCGGTTGTGCCGTAGATATTGCCGTGGAAAGTGCCGTGGAAAGTGCCGTGGATAGTGCGAAAAGCAGTATCGTTCCGGTCAGGCTGACTGCTACCAGCAGAATAAATAAGTGCGCCCGTAAACTCATGAGCCGGGCTGGACCAGTAAGATAATGTCCTTGTATCCACCGCTTTCCAGTCGCTGAAACAGTTTTTCCATAGCTGCCATGGTCATCGAACGGTTGGCCCCAATACGCAAAGGCTTTTCGTTATTGGGTACGGGCAGCAAATCCAGTAATTCGGCTTCGGTGATTGACTGGCCATCAACGAACCAGTCACCGGAACTTTTGACGATCAGATCCGCCCGGGGCTGTTCGGGCGATTGCTGAGCCTTGGAGTCTGGCAGATCGGGCAGGGAGGTAGAGCTTATCTGGCCCGCCGCGATAAAAAACATCAGCAACAGGAACACCAGATTGATCAGCGGCAGCAGATTGTCTTCCACACGGGACAGCAGTGTTTTTTCGCTACCGGTAATCGGACCGATCAACGTCGTCCGCTGTGCATTGCTTGACAATCTCACGACTCACTGACCCTCACGATTTGATGACATGCGCTTCCAGTGAACGTCGATGCCGGCGCTTTTCAGGGTGCTCAGGCTAGTCGTAAAATTCGCCAGCGAGGCCTCCCCAAGTGCTTTCAGGTTCACTTCTCCAGTCCCGTTCTCAGTAAACTTTCTGACCATTGAGGGTATTGGCAGACGTTGCCCGCGCCAGCCCAGCGTGCCATCACCGTAGAGTGTCATTTCCGGTATTTGCTCTCCGGCGACCGATCCCTTTGGCGTGGTGGCGTTGTCCAGCGTCAAGTGCTCCACTGGCAGCAGTCGGGTGGTCAGCATGAAGAACACCAGTAGAATAAACACCACATCAATCAGCGGCGTTAAGCGAATCGGTAGCGGCCGGGCCGGGCGGGGTTCAACCAGTTGCATAGGCGTTGTCGCGTTGAGTCGCCCGGAGCTCTGCAGTCACCGCGGGCGTTGGCTTCTCTGTTGATCGAACCCGGGTTTCGCGAACCTCAATGGGCGTGGTAATCACCCGCACTAAGGTGTCATCCATTATCAAGTTCAGCCGGCGCAGGCGGAACTCCGCCCAGGCTGCAATAGCCGCAAAAGGAATCGCTACAACCAGCCCCGCCGCGGTGGTGGTCAGTGCTTCGTAGATACCGCCGCTGAGTTGCGAGGCATTGGCCTGACCTTCTGCCACCGACATGGCGCTAAAAGCAGACATCATTCCCATTACCGTGCCCAGCAGGCCTAGCAACGGCGCCAGTGCGGCAATCACTTCGATGACTTTCAAGGGTGCCTCGAATGGCTTCAATGCTTGCTGGGATTGGCGCGCCAGTTCTTCACGCACGTCTGTTCCATCGCGGCACTCAAGGCTGCTGGTCATCGCCACGCGAATCATTTGTGGCAACGGGTTGCATCGGGTAAGCCAGCCCGAGACGTCGTTCAACGATTCAACACAGTGCTGTGACGGTTGCCGCTGCCACCGGTTGAGGGTTTTTCGCAAGCGTGAAGTCAGGCGAGGTGCGAAGAGCGCACCGGTGATGACTAAATAGACGAACGCCACCAGGCCAAGAACTGCCAATCCCAGCAGCACCCACATGACGGGGCCGCCCATTTCGGTCAGTTGCTGCAGGGGGTTTATGGCCGCTCCGCTGAAATCCGTGGTGAGGGGTTTCATGGCGATCTGGCTCCAAGAAAATAAAGGCGCGAATGATAACGATTTATATTGAAGTAGTAAAGTTGTCAACACCTTAAAACCCGGAAACCCTCTACGGAAGCAAGATCATGCTATTAAAGTCAGGGCCGCCCAAGGTCCGTCTTCTTGCTTGGCGTCGCTGTATCGCACCTGCTGGAGGCCGCGGCTTATCATCGGAATTTCAGTCAGCCAGACCTGCCTGCTTATCCGGCCGATATTGTCGAGTGTGATGTGTTCAATCCGATTGCCGCTATTTTTTTCTGTATTGAATTCTATTTTCTAAATTATCGAAATTGATTTAGTGATTCAGTTTGGTTTCAGGTTTGTATGTTGTAATACCTGAGCTTTAGGTGCCACCAGCACGGAATAACAGTGCAAATGGTTCCGGAATTTTTGCGTTTTTGGGTTTTATTTGCCGCAGGAGCAATCCTGCGGTATTTTTCTATTCTGCGCGCGCTCAATAACTAAGTGCAACACCCTCTAATCGAGTACCGTGTTGCCATGGAAAAACACTATCATCACCTGAGTACCACCGACCGCGTTACGCTCATGTTCTTGAAGCGCCAGGGCCTCA